>Ga0307511_10000181_pt1 | contig 62420 bp, 52 predicted proteins | sample 13_EM_MG_FD_200266 | JGI IMG/M metagenome (GOLD analysis project Ga0307511, IMG submission 200266) | Populus trichocarpa ectomycorrhiza microbial communities from riparian zone in the Pacific Northwest, United States - 13_EM | ecosystem: Host-associated > Plants > Roots > Unclassified | place... | reverse complement strand
CGTTACAAATCGCCTAACCCTGACGTCACCATAGGATTCAGCTCTCAGTTCGGGTACAGGAGCTGGAGCCTGGCCTTTGCCATGCATGGTAGTTTTGGCAATTATATGTATAATAACGTGAAGTCTAATCTGGGTACTTTCAGCAGCATCTCGAACCCGAATAATTATCTCGGGAACGCCTCCACGGACTACCTGAACACTAATTTCCAGAATGCCCAGTACTTTTCGGATTATTATGTGGAGAATGCTTCCTTCATGCGCATGGATAATATTACACTGGGGTACAATTTTGGAAAAGTTATTGAACGAAAGGTCAACCTTCGGCTGGCAGTCATTGTCCAGAATGCGTTTGTCATTACAAAATATACCGGGCTGGATCCGGAAGTTCCCGGGGGTGTCGACAACAATATTTATCCCAAGCCCCGGATCTATTCATTAGGGATTAATCTGGATTATTAGCCACGGCGGAGATGCGCTTGTTAAAATTCAGCGCATTCCATCTACAACATCTAAAATTTCGAGTCATGAACATAAAGAATTTATATAAAGGAATGATCGCCGGAGCGCTGGTCTTATCAGCGGTCTCCTGTACCAAAGACCTGAACAGGCTGCCGATCGTGCAGGTCACTTCGGCTTCTGTCTATACCAACCCGGCCACCATCAAGGAGGCCCTGGCCAAGATCTATGGCGGTCTTGCCCTCAGCGGTCAGGATGTGGGCGCCTCTCCGGATATCAATGCCCCGGACATCGGCTCCAACACGTATTTCCGGAATTTCTGGGAGGCGGAAGAGTTGCCGACGGACGAAGCTGTCATCGCGTGGAATGACGGAGACCTGCAGCAGTATCATACCATGAACTGGACGCCGCAGATGGCTTATCTGACATTGTGGTACAACCGTGTCTTCTTTGAGATCTCCTCTGCCAATGAATTTATCCGGGAGCTGCCGGATTCAAAGATTGCCGGTTTCGGCGCCGCCGATGCTGCCAATATCAAGACCTATCGCAATGAGGCCCGGTTCCTCCGCGCCCTGGCTTACTGGCATGCGATCGATCATTTCGGGAATATCCCTTTTGCCACGGAAGCTTCCGGGGTAGGGACCCTTCCTAAACAGGCTTCCCGGGACAGCGTGTTCAAATTCGTGGAATCGGAATTGCTGGACCTTCAGGGCCAGTTGCCGGACCCGGGGCAAAATGAATATGGGAGAGCGGACAAGGGCGCTGTCTGGACGGTGCTGGCAAAGCTGTACCTGAATGCCAAAGTATATACCGGCCAGGACCGGTCGACAGATTGCATTACATATTGCAATAAGATAATAGTGTCCAATGGCTATTCATTAGCTAGTCATTATGCAAATCTGTTTGAGATAGACAACCATACTACGTCCAAAGAGATCATCTTCGCCATCCGGGGCAATGGGCTGACCTCTCAATCCTATGGGAATGCTACCTTCCTCGTGCATGCCGCCATTGGAGGAAGCATGGATCCTGCCCAGTTCGGCGTAGGAGGCGGATGGGGTGGTCTGCGTGTGACGGCCAACCTGTACAATCTCTTCGCTGATCCTTCCGGGAATACGGATACCCGCGCTATGTTCTATACAGATGGTCAGACGAAGGAGATCGCAGACCTGAAGAATTTCAATGACGGGTATACGGTCACTAAATTCAAGAATTTAAGCTCAACGGGCAAAGCCGGATCTGATCCTTCGGGGAATTTTGCGGACCTGGATTTTCCCCTGTTCCGCCTGGGTGATATTTACCTGATGTATGCGGAAGCGGTACTGAGAGGTGGGAGCGGGGGCGATGCCGGAACGGCGCTCGGGTATGTAAACAAATTACGTGACCGGGCCTATGAGAATGCTCCAGTGGCTACTTCCGGGGAGATCACTGCTGCGGATCTCACCCTGCCTTTTATACTGGATGAAAGAGGACGGGAATTATATTGGGAAGGCAGCCGACGAACGGACCTTATCCGGTATGATCTGTTTACTTCTGCGGCTTATCTATGGCCCTGGAAGGGAGGGGCCCTGACTGGCGCGGGAGTGGATGCGCATTTTAATATTTACCCGCTGGCCAGCACGGATATTGTGGCGAACCCTAATTTGAAGCAAATTTCAGGCTACTGATAATCGTTGCACATTTTAATATAATTTTTATGCGAAACATATTCAAACTCTTATCAATAAGCGCAGGGCTGCTGTTATTTGCCGCCTGCAAAAAAGATGAGACCCGGACTATCCTGAATCAGGGAACTTTTTATACGGCTGCCTCCACCGGTCTGACTTCTTCCGATACCACCTTGGTATTGGATAGTGCGAATGCTGCTACTGCTAAGGCGGTAACTTTTAAATGGCCCGTAGTAAGCTTTGGCAACAATGTGACGGTGAGCTATACCCTGCAGGTAGACTCGGTGGCCGGAAAATTCGCCAAGCCTGTGAATATATCTGTGGGCAGTAGCCTGTCACTGGTCTATACAAAGCTCGATTTCAATACCCTGGCCCAGTCGCTGGGGCTGATCACCGGTGTTGCGGGAAAACTGATCGTACGGGTGAAAGCCGATGTCAACCAGAACAATGGAGCTGCTTCTACGATACCGGGCGCTCTTTCCAACACTGTGACGTTGACGGTGACTACCTATTCCAATAATCCTCCCCCTAAATATCCGGTACCGGCGAACTTGTATATCATTGGCAATGCCACTCCTGGTGGAGATGCTCATGGCTGGGATAATCCGGTGCCCGTTCCAAACCAGCAGTTCACCCGGATCGATGCCACTACTTTTGGGATTGTGCTGCAACTGATCGGCGGCAAGTCATTTGATTTTCTGCCCAAAAATGGAGATTGGGGCCATAAATATTCTATTTCCGGCACCGGGGATCCTGCCGGAGGGGCCTTTGAGCCTGATGCCGCTAAAGATATGGTCGGGCCGGTGGCAGATGGTTTATATAAGATCATTGTTGACTTTGTAAAAGGCACGTATACGGTCACACCGGCCGTGGCGGGTGTGATCCCCACTAATTTGTTTATAATAGGCAATGCTACTCCGGGTGGGGAAACTCATGGCTGGGATAATCCGGTGCCTGTACCTTCCCAGCAATTTACACGGATAAGTTCCGGGGAATTTTCCATTACCCTTCCTTTGATCGGCGGCAAGAGCTATGTGTTCCTGCCGGTGAACGGGGATTGGGCGCACAAATATGGCGGCGCCAGTAAGACGGGTGGTCCGCTGTTAGCCGATAATGCTGTTCCCAATTCGAATACGCCGGCGCCGGATGTGAGTGGCACTTATACGATCGACGTTAATTTCTTTAGTGGTCAGTATACGGTGAAGTAGGCGGTCTGTCCGGTCGGGGTATCTGGGGGAATAGGATTACTGCACGTCTTTCTGGTGATCGATAATGAATTGGATGATCTCTTCCAGGGGGCGATCGATGCGGGAAATGGCGTCGTTGATATCGTCCCGGCTCACCTGGGCGGCGAAGGAGGCGGTCTTTAATCTTTTCTGGATGCCTTTTACATCCATGCCTTCATAGCGGGTAGGGCGGATCAGGGCAGCGGCGTGGATGAAGCCGGACAGCTCGTCGAATACATAGATCATTTTGTCCATGGTATTTTCCGGCTCAACCCCGAAGTATTTCGGGCCATGGGAGGCGATACAGTGAATGACTTCGGGGTCGATATTCCTTTCTTCCAGTTTTTCAATGATGATCCGGCAATGTGCTTCGGGGTGTTTTTCCCAGTCGGCGTCGTGGAGGAGGCCGGAAAGCTCCCATTTAAGGGCGGTCTGTTGATCGGCGCCTTCTTTTTCCAGGGCCCAGGCCTTCATGATGGCAGCTACCTGGCGCATGTGCAGCCGCAGGCGTTCGTTCGGTACCCATTCGTTCAGGAGGGCGTGGGCTTCTGCTAGTGATAGCAGGTTGCCTTTGTTAGAAGGGTTGCCGAAGGTGTTGCGGCCGAGCGCCAGGATGTGAGATGACATGGAAATATTTTTGTGAAGATATTTGTTCGGGAGGAAATTTTTGTTCCTCCGGAGATTTTTAGTGAACGGACCTCTCTATTCGAGGGAATATTCTTTTGTCAGCGCTTCTACCGGAATGCGTAGCAATTTGCTGAACTTGCGGATCATTGTCAGGGAAAGGGCTTGTTTGTAGTTGAGCACTTTGCTGATTGTTCCTTTATCGCCATATTCTCTGGCGAGATCAGCCGGTTTATAGCCGAATTCTTCCATGCGGATCTTGATAAGCTCAATGGGATCTACAACCGGCATTTCCCACAATTGCTCTTCAAAATGATTGATGAGGAAAGCAAGCAATTGCTTCTCCTTATATTCATCGGATCCTTTGGCTGCCTCGCCGATTGTTTCGTAGCGGGTGACAGCTTTTTGATAATCCGTTTCATTTTCTATTAGAAACCAGGTTTGCATAATCAAACGTATCAAATAGTTGGTAGTTTGCCAACTATTTCTCTTCTCAAAAGCCTTTTTATACGGCATTTTTCTTCAACCATTTTATATCCGATCAAAAATTTTATTGAAAATCAATCTATTACAAAGGTGTCCTCCAAAATACTTCCCCTTTTTCTTGGAACATCGCCTGCATTCGACCTACCTTTGCGGTCCATTTTAAAAGCGGACCATGGTTCGCAAACAATTTTAGTGTCGCTGGGATAGCAGCGGCTTCAATTAAAAAAACAAGACAATGAGCAAATTACATTTCACCACCAAACATGCGAACGAGGCTACCGTTAAACGCGACTGGTATGTTGTGGACGGTACTAATCAAACCGTTGGCCGCGTGTGTTCTAAGATTGCCGCCATTCTGCGGGGCAAGAACAAAGCGTATTACACTCCTCACGTAGATTGCGGAGATTTTATCGTATTTATCAATGCCGATAAGGTCGTCTTTTCCGGGGACAAGCTGGAAGATAAGATCTATATCAATTTCTCCGGTTATCCCGGTGGTAAAAAAGAAGAATCTGCCAAGAGCCTTCTGAAACGCCGCCCTGAAGCCGTCATTGAAAGGGCTATTAAGGGCATGTTGCCGAAGAATCGCCTGGGCCGTAAGATGTACAAGAAATTATTCGTGTATGCCGGTGCCCAGCATCCGCACGCTGCACAGCAACCTAAAACATTAACCTTCTAATTTTTCAGATAAATGGAAAAGCAAAAAAATGCAGTTGGTCGCCGTAAACAGGCTGTTACCCGGGTGTTCCTGAGCAAAGGCGAAGGGAAAATAACGATCAACAATAAGGACTACAAACAATATTTTTCACTGGTATACCTGCAGAACCAGGTAGAAATGCCCTTGAAAACGGTAGAGCTGGCAGACAAGTATGATGTGAAGATCAATGCTACCGGCGGGGGTATGAAGGGACAGGCTGAAGCAGCCAAGCTGGGGATTGCCCGTGCGCTGCTGGAAGTAAATGCTGAATTTCGTCCGGTCCTCAAAGCTGCCGGTCTCTTACGCCGCGATCCAAGATCGGTAGAACGTAAGAAACCAGGCCGTAAGAAAGCAAGAAGAGGCTACCAGTTCAGTAAACGTTAACAGTACCTGTAAAAAAAATATTAAAATAATACAATGGAAAATAACACTTCATTACAGCAACAACTCCTTGAAGCCGGTGTCCACTTTGGTCACCTGCGTAAGAAGTGGAACCCCAAGATGCTGCCTTACATCTTTGCTGAAAAGAAAGGCATCCATATCATTGACCTGAACAAGACCACTGAGAGCCTGCAGGAAGCAGCATCGGCCCTGAAGCAGATCGCCAAGAGCGGTAAAAAGATCATGTTCGTCGGCACCAAGAAGCAGGCGAAAGAGATCGTTACCGAATGCGCCAAGAAAGTAAACATGCCTTTCGTAACCGAACGTTGGCTGGGTGGAATGCTCACCAACTTCAACACGGTCCGCAAGAGCGTTAAGAAGATGCAGAATATCGATAAGATGCTGAATGACGGAAGTTTTGACAGCATCACTAAAAAGGAAAGGCTGACTCTTTCCCGCGATAAGGACAAGAAAGAAAAGGTGTTGGGTGGTATCGCACAACTGGGTCGCGTACCGGCTGCTCTTTTCATCGTGGACATTGGTCATGAGCATATTGCGCTGGCTGAGGCCAAACGCCTGGGAGTCATTACTTTCGGCATGGTCGATACCAATTGCGATCCCAATAAAGTGGATTTTGCCATCCCCTCCAATGACGACGCTACCAAGTCCATCGCTATCATTGCTAACTATGTCACCGCTGCTATCGCCGAAGGCCTGGCAGAAAGACAAGCTGCTAAGGAAGATGACGTGGAAGATACAGGAGCTGATGAGAATGAAAAGAAGGCAGCCCGTTTACAGGCTGAGGCAGAGGGAGAAGCAGCTCGTGGCCGTGGAGACAAGGTGAAAGGAACCAGCCAGCCGAAACGCCGGGTGCCGAATTCCGGTCCCAGACGTCCGGGTGGAGGTGGCCCTCGTTAGGTTGGGTCCCATTTTTGAATATTCAAAACTTCAATTTATATTTTATGTCAACTGCAACTATAACAGCAGCCGATATCAATAAGCTGCGCCAGACAACTGGTGCCGGCATGATGGATTGCCGCAAGGCATTGGTGGAGAGTGACGGGGATTTCGAAAAAGCAATCGATTACCTGCGTAAAAAAGGCCAGAAAGTGGCTGCCCTGCGCAGTGACCGCGAAGCTAAAGAAGGGGTGATCATCGCCATCACCACTCCCGATAATAAAACAGGCTTTATCGTTACCGTAGCTTGTGAAACGGATTTTGTGGCCAAGAACGCGGATTTCGTAGCCTTTGCGCAAAGCATTGTGGGTGTGGCGCTCGCCGGGAATGTAAAGACCCTGGAAGAGCTGCTGGCTGCACCACTGGATGGCGCTACTGTATCTGATAAGATCAATGACCAGGTAGCCCGGATCGGAGAGAAGATCCAGCTGGCCCGGTTTGAAAGATTGGACGCCGAAGGGGTATCCGCCTATATTCACGGCGCTTACCGCATGGGAGTCCTGGTAGGTCTCAGCAAGAATACTCCGGCCGTATTGGATGCCGGTAAAGACCTGGCTATGCAGATCGCTGCGATGAACCCGGTAGCTGTTGATCCTGACTCCGTTCCTGCTGAAGTAGTGGCGAGGGAGAAAGCGATCGTTACCGAACAGATCAAGAATGACCCCAAGATGGCCGGCAAGCCCGATGAGATGATCGATAAGATCGCCGTTGGTAAGCTGAATGCCTTCTTTAAAGAAAATACCCTGACAGCGCAGGCCTATGTGAAAGATGCTTCCAAGACAGTAGGGGATTACCTGAAGAGTGTGGATGCAGGAGCAAAAGTGACGCAATTCAAACGCGTACAGTTAGGATAAAAGAGCTAAAAAAAAACAGGTGATTCACCTGTTTTTTTTTATTTATTTTTGTTTTTCACTTCATACTTCAGACATGGTGCCTAAGTACAAGCGCGTTTTACTCAAATTGTCCGGCGAGGCCTTAATGGGAGATAAAAGTTTTGGTTTTGATAATGCAGTTATTGCTCAATACGCGAAAGATATCAAGAGTATCGCGGAGTTAGGCGTACAAGTGGCTATCGTTATCGGCGGCGGCAATATTTACCGGGGTATGAACGAGGCTGAGACGGGGATAGAAAGGGCCCATGGTGATTATATGGGCATGCTGGCCACCGTGATCAATGGTATGGCTATGCAGGCCGGATTGGAAAAGATCGGCGTATATACCCGTCTGCAAAGCGCCATCAAGATGGAACAGATCGCAGAGCCTTATATTCGGCGCAGGGCCATCCGGCATGTGGAAAAAGGCCGGGTCGTGATCTTTGGGGCAGGGACGGGTAACCCTTATTTTACTACGGATACTGCCGGCTCTTTACGGGCCATCGAGATCAATGCAGAAGTGATTCTGAAAGGCACCCGGGTGGATGGTATTTATACCGCCGATCCGGAAAAAGATCCTACCGCCAAGAAGTTTGAGACCATCACTTTCCAGGAATGTATTTCCAAAAACCTGCGGGTAATGGATATGACTGCCTTTACCCTCTGTATGGAAAACCAGTTGCCGATTATAGTCTTCGACATGAATAAACCCGGCAATCTGCTGAGAGTAGTGCGGGGAGAAAAGGTTGGTACATTGGTAAGAGATTGATTATATGTAGCTTACATTGGAATTGCGAAACAATTTTGCATATCTGACCAAAGCATAGTAATTTGATGGCTGACAGGCCAGACATCTGCCCGTATTTTTTTGTTGCTTCCTCCCCACCTGTCAATATTCCCTTGAAAAACAGCGTCATTTGTTGATCATCCCTAAGAGCAAAACCCTTAATTGTTTGTTTTATAGTAGTATGTTTTGGTAACCATTAGCTCCGAACCGTTATGAACACCTTAAACAACCTGGATGTAATATTGGGATTTCAGTTGGTCATGGGATTACCTGAGATCATTATTTGTGAGCTGGGAGCATTGATCCTCGGCTTTACGATCCATTTTTTCTGGAATTCGAAAAAGACCCTGCGTATCAGTGACCCTACTGCCTCGACCGGTATCAGTGAGAATGATAACTGGAAGTTGAAGTATTATAATGATATGGATATGCAGGAAAGAGCGCAACAGCAATTGCGTGACCGATTGAATCAGATGCAGGAGAACGAACAGATCCTTAGCATTGAACTGGAAGAGCTCCGCAAAGAGCTGGAGGAAGTTCGTGCAGAATTGGAAAATACGCGACTGGACCTGGAAGAGGCCGGATATGCCGCTGCCACCATAGCTACTGCGCAGGAGGAGTCCGCTGCAGCCCTCTCTGCTACCCTCCTGAATGAGCCTGCCGCCGACTATCTTTCTCAATTGAAAGCAGCCCAGGTAAAACTGGTCGAGCACAATAATAGTATTTATCGGCTGCTGGAACATACGCAATTATTAGGAGAGGCCGAGAAGAAGAACCAGGACCTGCAGCGGGAGAATGAGCAGCTGAATGAAGACCTGCGCAACTCCGGCCAGGTGCTCATAGAAAAGGAAAATGAGATCAGCTATCTCCGCCATCAGCAGAAATTAGCCGAAGAGATGAGTCTGCGCCTGGATAAAGCGTATGAGGAATACAATTCCCTGCAGGAGAAATTGCAAAAACTACAAGGGTACCTGACACAGCCTTATAAGAAAAGCGCCGATTATGATGAATTAAAGGAATCCTATTTTAAGCTGGGCAAAGAGCATGATGAAATGAAATTGCGGCATATTTCTCTGCGGGAAGAGAATCAACGCCTGGCCCGGATATTATCGGATACGGAAGAGAAGCTGAAGGAGGCGAATTTTCAGCGGCAGCAATTTCAGAAGAGGTCTGTATTCCTGGAAGAATTGAATCATGATCTGCAGGAAATATCCGAACATAATAAAAAAATCGAAAGCCAGTTACGGCGGGTAAGCGATATGGAAACGCTGCTGGCGAAGATCACCGGATCCAGCCATGACGATGATCTCCACCACGGATAATAGCCCCAGCACTTTTTTCGGTAATTTTGTGTCATGAATACGATCGCAGACATCCGAAAAGACTACAAATTGCAGTCCTTCTCTGAGAAGGAAGCCCTGGCAGACCCTTTTGCTCAATTCGGAAAATGGTGGAAAGAAGCGCTCGATGCAGGCGTCGATGAAGCCAATGCCATGACCCTGGCCACCGCTTCCGCTGATGGAATGCCGGATGCCCGGATCGTTCTGTTGAAAGGATATGATGACAGAGGGTTTACTTTTTTTACCAATTATCATAGCTCTAAAGGACAGCAGTTGCTGGAAAATCCCCGTGCCTGCCTGGTTTTTTTCTGGAGGGAGCTGGAACGGCAGATCCGCATCAGCGGTCTGGTAGTACCCGTCAGTGAGCAGGAGAGCGATGAATATTTTAGCAGCCGTCCGGAAGGTAGTCGTATAGGAGCCTGGGCTTCGCCTCAAAGTGAGGTGATCAATGACCGTGCCTGGCTGGAACAAAATGAGCAAAAAGTCCGGGAGGAGTTGGCAGACGGTAAAATCAGCCGTCCCGCCCACTGGGGTGGCTATCGTATCCGGCCTACCCGTATAGAGTTTTGGCAGGGAAGGCCCAATCGCCTGCATGACCGGATCCTGTATAGTTTACAGAGGAATGGAAGCTGGAAGATCGAGCGGCTGGCGCCCTAAAAAGCAATTTTTGGCTTCGGGGCACCCGAAGCCAAAAAAAACCTCTGGTTTACTTAGTTTCCTTCTTATCTGCTCCGGCTCCGGCCTCAGGCGTAGCCTTCTTCGCAGGTCTTGCAGGGCGGCTCTTACCAAAAGAAGCCTTGAATATTTTCCCTTTTTTAGTTTTTTTATCTCCGCGTCCCATAGTGATTGTTTTTTTTGAATCTCTTTGATATTCTTTGCAAATATATACAAAAAGCCCCGGTACCTGTGCACGAATGCCTGGTAGCGGAGCTTCAATGCATTTGGTGCAGCATTATAATTTTGCAGACAGCTCTTTACCTGCTTTGAACTTAGCTACTTTCTTGGCTTTGATCTTGATAACAGCACCAGTCTGAGGATTGCGACCGTTACGGGCAGCTCTCTTAGATACAGAAAAAGTACCGAAGCCTACCAGAGTAACTTTACCGCCACCTTTCAGTGTCTTAGTAACTGCTTCAACAAAAGAATCCAGGGAAGTGTTTGCCTGAGTTTTTGTAATGCCAGCATCATCGGCAATCTTTGCGATTAATTCAGCTTTGTTCATAGTGTAATTTTTTTTTAATTAGCTGCAACAAATATACCCGCTTTTTGAATCCGACAAAATTTTTTTAGTTTTTTAACGATCTGATATAAGCTGCTCTAAACCGCGAGGGGCAAGGATTAGACGAAATATGGGTTCGTAAATATCCGATGCAAAACTTACGTGAAATGGCTGGAATGCAGTGTAGTACAGTGTTTCACGGGATATGGCCTGAAATGCTTGCCAGTGAAGGCTTTGAAAGGAATTTACAACAAATTTTAATCCGATGGATTATTTTTAATTCTTTTCCACAATTAGTGCACAAGTCGAAGAAACAGGCTCTGTGGGGCCTTATGAATCCGTATCCAGCGTAGTCATCAGTGTGCGGAAGGCGATGGTGGCGTCCCCCCATTTATTCTGTCCTTTCTCGTCCAGGGACGGAGCAAATTCAACAATATATTTCCGGTAATTTTCCAGGGAGGCGGTAAAATACTGGGCAATGAAGGTGGGTCCTTCTTCTTCATCCTGTTCCAGCAAGCGGAAGAACTTATAATCATCGAATAATCCGGTGGCCAGGACAGCCGGTATAGCTTCCTCCAGCTCCCAGACAAGCCATTCTTCCAGGATATTCCAACTAACTTTAACAGTAACGTTATAGACGATCATGTCTGTGTCTGTTTATTTATACCGGAAATGCGTTTTTAAAAACCAGCGAAGCGATTTTACAGGCGATAACAACGGCGAAGCCCTCATGAACACCATTGAAAAGACAAATATGATTGTGAATAATTGATTTTCAAAGGAACCTGTCGAACTACGTTTCACTGAGTCCATTGAAAAGACATTATGATTCGAAGTAATTTAGCGCATCTTCGGCAAATGACTAATTTGTTTTAAGCTCCAGGTAAATAGGACAGTGATCGCTCTGCCGGACATCGGGATATATTTCCGCCTTCAGCAAATTGCCTTTCAGGGGATCTGTTACATTTATATAATCGATCCTCCATCCTTTGTTTTGTTCCCGGACCGATGGAAAACGCTGGCTCCACCAGCTATAGTGGTGGGGTTCTTCATGGAACTGGCGAAAGGTATCGATCCAGCCGCCTTCTATGAATTTGTCCATCCATGCTCTTTCTTCGGGAAGGAAACCGGAGGATTTTTTATTGCCTTTCGGGTCGTGTATATCGATTTCTTTGTGTGCGATATTATAATCTCCGCAAAGAATTAGTTTGGGAAATTGCTGCTTCAGGTTCTCCAGGTAGCTGAAAAATTCATCCAGCCATGTGTATTTGAAATCCTGTCTTTCATCCCCTGCAGTACCGGAAGGGAAATAGGCATTTATCAGCCGCATATCACCGAAGTCCAGTTGCAATACTCTGCCTTCATCATCGCTGACCTTATGGCCGGTGCCATATTCCACGTTATCCGGCTTTATCTTTGTGAATACAGCCACTCCGCTATAGCCTTTCTTCTGTGCCGAGAACCAGTAGTCATAAAAACCCAGGTCGGTGAACGATTTATGATTTACATTGTCTTTCAGGGCCTTGGTCTCCTGTATACAAATGATATCGGCCGGATCTGTCTTGAGCCATTCGACAAGGCCTTTATTCATGGCAGCCCGGATGCCGTTAACATTATAGCTGATGATACGGAGTGATGACATAGGTTACTTTATATTAAATTTGGAGTGGAGAGCGAGTGCAAATTATGAAAAAATTAGAAAGGATCATCCCCGCGAAAGAGACTGTATTCCTGGACGGCCCTAAAAGCCGGAGCTATGAGCTGAGGTTTGCCTGGAAGGTATTCAGGGAGTTCATCAAAGGCTTCCGGACGCTGCATTTTGTGGGGCCCTGTATTACTGTATTTGGTTCGGCCCGGTTTGCCGAGGATCATCCGTATTACGAATCCTCCCGGGAATTCGGCAGGCAGATTGCCGGAATAGGTTTCACCACGTTGACGGGGGGCGGTCCGGGTGTTATGGAAGCGGCTAACCGCGGGGCTTTTGAGCAGGGGGGACATTCCATCGGTTGTAATATCAAATTGCCTTTCGAGCAGAAGCCCAATCCTTATGTGCAGACCTCGATCACTTTCGAGCATTTTTTTGTGCGCAAAGTGATCATGGTGAAATATTCTTATGCATTTGTCATCATGCCGGGAGGATTTGGGACGATGGATGAGTTTTTTGAGACGCTCACTTTGGTGCAGACCAAGACGCTCGTACAATTTCCGATCGTGCTCTTCGGTAAGGAATATTACCGGGAATTATGGGATTATATGGAATATATGGGGCAACAGGGCACTATTTCAAAAGAGGACCTTTCACTTGTCTTGCTAACGGACAGCATCTCTGAGGCGATGCAGCATATCGACAATTTTATCAAAAAGAACTACCGGGTCAAACCACGCAAACGGAAGTGGTGGTTGCTGGAAAGGGACAAGAAAGTCGTCTCCGCGTAAGGAGGAGCTGCCTGTTTGCAAAGAAGGAGCTGAGACTGCCTGTAAGGAGCTTATCCGCGTCTTACCTGTATCTTTTGGCTGTAGGCAGGTTGAAGCCCAGGCTCAGGATCATCTCGTAAGTACCAAAGGCCTGCCGGGCTTTGCCCTCATATACTTTCAGTCCGGAATAGCGGGCATAATCGATCTTATTGGCATACTCCAGGTATACATATCTGAAGAAAGTTGCGCGAAGGGCACCTTCGGCTCCTGTATTCCAACCTCCAATCTGAAAGCCCGGATTATTGTTCTTCCCGAAAAAGCTGTTGTCTACATGGGGAATAACGGGACCTATTCCGAATTTGCCAAAGAAATCCACCTTTATTTTTTCATCATAGGTTTTGAGCAGATGCCAGCGTCTGGTAATATTAAAGAGCAGGAAATTGGCGCCATTGTTCAGGTAATAGTAGAATCCGTTGGCCTCGTTGAAGGCAACGGTGCTATCGACGGGGTGGTTGTTCAGCGTTCCTTTAATATGGGCATTCTGATCGGCGAAAATGAATTTCGTATGGTCGAAATTAATTTCGAATCCCCATCCTTTTTCTTCATCCAGGATAAATCCCAGCCGGTAATTGTATTGGGGAATGCTGAGCGCCTTGCTGAATAATCCCTCATTCCAGCCCGGGTGGTCGTGCCCCTTGATGCCTTCGAATGTATAATTATTTCCAAGGGAAGGCTGCGAGACATGTACATTGCTATGGGTGTACCATTCTTTGTTATAGCCCCAGGAGACATACACTTCCTTGATAAAATGCCGTTTCTCTTTTTTTTTCTCCTGTGCGAAGCTCACAAAGGGAAGGGTGGCAGTTAATAAAAACGCCATTATACGAAGGCCGATCATTTTTTTCCTCATAACTCAACTCTAAAAAGGTACCAATTTCTAAATAAACCTGTTTGCGGGTGCAAAGCTAACTAAAATCGAATAAACCGTTAACCGTTAACAATTGATTATCGCTTTTGTTCCAGCCCGCAACGGATCGGGGATCTGTGGCAACTTATGCATCATATTCCAGCACGGGCCGCAGCCATCTTTCGATTTCTTCCAGGGGCATTTTTTTACGGGCTGTATAGTCTTCCACCTGGTCTTTTTCGATCTTGCCTACCCCGAAATATTTGCTTTCCGGGTGGGCAAAATACCAGCCGCTGACAGAGGAAGCCGGGTACATGGCCAGGGATTCCGTCAGAATGATACCTGTGTGCCGGGTCGCGTCCAGCATCTGGAACAGCTTGCGTTTTTCCGTATGATCGGGACAGGCGGGATAGCCGGGCGCCGGGCGGATACCCATATATTCTTCCTGGATCAGTTGTTCGTTGGTGAGATGTTCTTCTGTGACATAGCCCCAGAATTCCTTGCGCACTTTTTCATGCAGCAGCTCCGTAAACGCCTCGGCCAGCCTGTCGGCCAGGGCCTGTAAGATGATCTTATTGTAATCGTCATAAGCGGCTTCAAACTTTTTGATATGCGGCTCGATGCCTTCGATCGTGACGGCAAATGCGCCTATATAGTCTGTCTCTCCGGGATGCGATCCCAGTCCGTTGCTGCCGGCAGCAGGGGCAGCAGCCGCTGGTTTTATAAAATCGGCTAACGAGATATTGGGCTGACCGGGCGCCTTTTTGATCTGCTGGCGGAGGAATTCGAGCTGTACGGGTTCTTCGGGAGTGTTGACGATCACCGTATCCTTACCATCCGAATTAGCGGGCCAGAAGCCGATCACACCCCGTGCCTTCAGCCATTTCTCTTCCACGATCTGATTGAGCAGGGCACGGGCATCGTTATAGAGTTTGGTCGCTTCGGCGCCTACTTTTTCGTCCTTGAGGATCTGCGGGAATTTTCCATGTAATTCCCAGGCTATAAAGAAGGGGCCCCAGTCTATATAGGGTACGATCTCACCCAGATCATGTCCGTCAAATGCCCTGGTGCCTATAAAAGAAGGGGTGACCGGTGTAAATTTATCCCAGTCGAGCTTTACTTTATTCTTCTGCGCTGCTGCGAAAGGAAGGTATTGTTTGGCCGACTTTTTATTGCCGAAATCTTCCTTGAGCTTGCGGTATTCTTCCCCGATGGACTGGAGAAAGCCGGGCTTCTGTTCCTTGTTCAGCAGGGCTCCTGCCACCGTTACGCTGCGGGAGGCATCCAGCACATGCACTACGCCCTTGTCAAATTCCGGGGCGATCTTCACGGCCGTATGCATGCGTGAGGTGGTAGCTCCGCCGATCAGCAAGGGCAGATCGATGCCCTGTCTTTTCATTTCCCGGGCTACATGCACCATTTCATCCAGGGAGGGGGTGATCAGGCCGCTCAGGCCGATGATGTCTACTTTTTCTCTTTTGGCGGTATCCAGGATCTTATCGGTGGGCACCATTACGCCCAGGTCGATGATATCATAGCCATTACAGCCCAATACCACTCCTACGATATTTTTCCCGATATCATGTACATCTCCTTTTACGGTGGCCAGCAATATTTTAGCGGCTCCTGCCCCTTCTTCATTTTTGGTGCCTGCCGCTTCATGGGCGAGGCGCCGAAGTTCTTTTTCTGCTTCGATATAAGGCGTGAGCACGGCCACCGACTTTTTCATCACGCGGGCGCTCTTCACCACCTGCGGGAGGAACATCTTGCCGCTGCCGAACAGGTCGCCGACCACGTTCATGCCATCCATCAGGGGGCCTTCGATGACGTCCAGGGGTTTGGGATATTTTTGCCGGGCCTCTTCCGTATCGCCATCTATATAATCGGTGATGCCGTTTACGAGGGCATGTTTCAGCCGTTCTTCCACGGGACTCCTTCTCCAGGCCTCGTCTTTTACTTCCACTTTTCCCTTTGCCTTGACGGTTTCGGCAAAGGCGAGCAGTTTGTCCGTTCCTTCCGGATCGCGGTTGAGGATCACGTCCTCGCAGAGGTTCCTGAAGCCCGGCTCGATCTCATCGTATACGACCAATTGTCCTGCATTTACGATGCCCATATCCATGCCTGCTTTAATGGCATAGTAGAGGAATACGCTGTGCATGGCTTCCCGGACTGTATCGTTGCCCCGGAAAGAGAAGGACATATTGCTCACTCCCCCGCTGATCCGGGTCAGGGGCATTTTTTGTTTGATCTCTTTGATCGCTTCGATGAAGTCCACTGCATAGTTATTGTGTTCTTCGATACCGGTAGCGATCGCGAATATATTGGGATCGAAAATAATATCCTGGGGGTCATAACCGACGGTTTGAGTCAGGATATTATATGCTCTTTCGCTGATGTCTACTTTTTTGCGGAGGGTGTCTGCCTGTCCGTTCTCATCGAAGGCCATGACGATCACGGCCGCCCCATAGCTTTTGCAGATGATAGCCTGTTCGATGAATTTTGCCTCCCCTTCTTTCAAAGAGATGGAGTTCACGATGCATTTGCCCTGTACGCATTTCAGTCCTGCCTCGATAATGGCGAATTTCGACGAGTCGATCATGATGGGGATCTTCGCGATATCCGGTTCGGCCTGGAGCAGGTTCAGGAAGGTCTGCATCGCCTTTTCCCCGTCCAGCAGGGCGTCATCCATATTAACATCCAGCACCTGGGCGCCGCTTTCCACCTGCTGGCGGGCTACGCTAAGGGCTTCTTCATACTTGTTCTCCCGGATGAGGCGGGCGAATTTTTTCGAACCTGTTACATTGGTACGTTCCCCGACGTTGACAAAGTTCGTTTCCGGGCGTATGATCAATGGTTCGAGCCCGGCCAGGCGTAAAAAGGGTCTTATCGTAGTGCTTGCTGACATTTTATATTGAATAGCTTTTTTTAAAAACCTTAAACCAGTTCTTTTTCTACAACAGGCAACTGCCTGGGTACGATCGTGGCAACATGTTCGGCGATATGCCGGATATGATCGGGTGTGGTGCCGCAGCATCCTCCTACGATGTTGACCCAGCCGTTAGCGGCCCATTCTTCGATGAAATGAGCGGTCTGTTCGGGTTGTTCGTCGTATTCTCCCATGGCATTTGGCAGACCGGCATTGGGATAGGCGGACGTAAAACAGGCGGAGATCTGGCTCAGCTCCTCGATATGTGAGCGCATTTCCTGGGCGCCCAATGCGCAATTCAGGCCAATGCTCAGGGGCCGGGCGTGCATGACGGAGACATAAAAAGCTTCCAATGTCTGTCCGCTAAGCGTTCGTCCGCTGGCATCGGTAATGGTGCCGCTGATCAGGATGGGCAGCTCTTTTTGTCCGCTATCCCGGAAATATTTTTTGATGGCGAAAATGGCTGCTTTGGCATTCAGGGTATCGAAGATCGTCTCGATCAGTAACAGGTCGACACCTCCTTCTACCAGCGCCTGTACCTGTTCATAATAGGCGGCCGTCACTTCGTCAAAACTAACGGCCCGGAAGCCGGGATTGTTCACATCCGGGGAAAGGGACAGGGTCTTGCTCATGGGGCCGATGGCGCCGGCTACGAACCGGGGCTTGTCCGGATTGCGGATGGTATAGTCTGTGGTCGCCTTTTTGGCGATCCGGGCGGCAGCGACATTGATCTCAAAAGCCAGTTCCTCCATTTGGTAATCCGCCATGCTGATCCGCTGGGAATTAAAGGTATTGGTCTCGATGATATCGGCGCCTGCCTCCAGGTATTCCCGGTGGATGCCTTCAATGACGTCCGGGTTGGTAAGGCATAACAGATCGTTATTACCCTTGACATCGATGGGCCAGGCGGTGAACCGTTGTCCACGATAATCTTTTTCTTCCAGCTTATGCCGCTGGATCATGGTGCCCATCGCTCCATCGATAACGAGTATGCGTTCTTTCAGGCAGTCTTGTATTGTCTTCATGTTACCCCCTTCCCCGGTTGGGGAATTTAGTTTTTATAAAAAACCAACTGTAAACGCTGGTAGAAAGAAAAAATTTTCTGAAGGAATAAGAACGAGGGAAATAACCAACAGGAGTTGTAAGACGAAGATTATTTCAAACGTTTATTAGTTCAGTTTTTATTTCCAATTCTTAGAGCGTGTTGGCCGGATCAGGCTGAACAATAAACAAATCGGTCTGTATCCGGATTGCAAAGATACATAAAAATGTTGATTGACAATCACCCGCGCGGGGGGGCAGGGACGCGCCCCTTCACCGCCCCGTCCGGTAGCTTTCCACCGGGAGACGATTGGTAATGGAGCGGGCCAGGGTCATTTCGTCGGCATATTCCAGCTCACCGCCAAAGGCGATACCCCGGGCAATGGTGGTTACTTTAACGCCCGAGCCTTGTAGCTTCTTTTGAATATAATAGATGGTGGTGTCGCCCTGGATGGTAGGGTTGAGGGCAAAAATAAGTTCCTGTGTATGCTCTTTCAGTACCCGGCTGATCAGGGGCTCGATGTTCAGCTGATCAGGGCCGACTCCATCGAGGGGAGAGATGATCCCTCCCAGGACATGGTAAGTGCCGTTATATTGCTGGGTGCTCTCGATGGCGATCACTTCGCGGATGCTCTCTACCACGCAGATCAGCTCCTGCTTGCGAAGGGAGTTGGAGCAGATGGAGCAGATATCGGCATCGGCAATATTGTAACAGCGCTGGCAGAATTTGATCTCCTGGCGCATCCTGATCAGGGTCTCTCCAAAGCCCTGCACATTGGACGCATCCATTTTCAGGAGGTGTAATACGAGCCTCAGGGCCGTCTTTTTTCCAATACCCGGTAGTTTGGCGAATTCATTGACGGCGTTCTCTAATAATGTAGAGGAGAATTGCATGGGGCAAAGATAGCTACAAGCTGCAAGCTTCGAGCTGTTAGCCAGGAAAAAGCTGCAAGCTAGAAGCTATTAGTTTCAAGCAGATATCTATAAAATTCTTAAATTTTACAAGCTTCTGGCTAACAGCTTGCAGCTAGAAGCTTGAAGCCGAAGTAGATATTACCTATAAGGTAATATCTACTTCATTATCCCAGTTGGCTTTTACGTTGAATTTCTTCTTGGCAGAGCCGATGGAGATGACCCTTTCAGGTTGTCTGCGGGTGCCGAAGAAGCTCCCGGGATCCCAGATGCCGTTCTTATTATCGTCAAAAAGGAGCCGCAGTTCATATTCGCCGGGTGGGAACAACTGGACTTTGAACTCTTTTCTATTGACAAACGAGTAGGCAAATTTCACGGCATCCCCCTGTATAAACTGCAGGACAGGATTTTTGGAAAGGTCCAGGTTAGGGATCCGGATACGCACTTCCCCGTATTCTATCTCTTTCTTTGTCTGGATGGAGATGGTGTCGATCTTCAGCAGCTTCCTCCCTGCCGAATCCTGGGCGAAGTCTTTGGCGGCGATCAGGTAGAATTTGGCGTCCGTGGGCCAGTGGTAGAACAAAGAGAACTTTTTATTGGTGGAATCCCGTGTATAATGGTATTCCTGCGAAGGGATATCGACGAAGTTCTTATCGGTGAACCTTATTTTGGTGGTATCGAAGACTTTCAGGGCGTTGGCAAACTGGAGGTGCAGGGTATCCAGCACGTCGAATACCCCATTGGAGATATTGGTCTGGACCTGCAGTCTTTTGTCCTTTTCTTTGTCTTTTTCTGATTGTTTGGGGGTGGGGGTCTTTGTGGCTCCTCCCGAAGTGCTCTTGGTGGATGGTTTCGTCTCGGCGGCTTCCGTATAGGCGTATAAGGTGACTGCGGACGTTCTCCGTCCGACAACAACGGGGGAGTCGGCGAAAGCAAACAACTGCCCCTTAGACAGGTATTTATGCGAGCCCCCTTCATCTTTCATGGCATATAACGCATAAGCTCCCGGCTGAATATACCGGAAGTGGAAATGGCCGGTGCTATCCACCCGGGCGATGTACCGGGGGCGGTCCTTGACGACGGCTGAATCATGATCTTTGGCTACGGCTGAATCATTACCTTTAAGCCCGGCTGAATTGTCGAACTTCCGATGCAACAGCACGACCAGGGTGGTGTCGATCTTGCCGGAGGCTGCCAGGTATACATTCCCGGAGAGCTCGCCCGCATCAATATGATTCCCCGTGGAAAAGACATAGGTGAAGTTTTTCAGAATATTGCCCTCGTTGACGTCCCGGATGGCATTGCCGAAATTAAGGGAATAGGTGGTATTGGGCTCCAGCGTGTCTTTGATCCGGACCGTAAGGGTGCGGAGCTTGGCGTCCACGATGGGCTCTATCTTGGGGACCGGGGAAACGATGAGCTCCGTCCTCGTGTCTTTCGGGTCGATGTATTCATCGAAATTGAAGACGATCTTATTGGCATTGAACTGCGTACTGGACTCACCGGGACTAACCGTTATCAGCCTCGGGGGAATGGTATCCCTTGGACCGCCCAGGGGAGGGACGATGCTGGCGCAGCCGGGACTGCTCAGTATGCCGGTGATAACGAGGGAAGGGATAATGAAAAATAAAAGGCCGTTCCTGATCTTCATGCTATGGACTTGTAGAAGCTTTTCAAATTATTGGCAAACTTAGGGGGTTTGGGATGATTGTTACCGGGGGATCTCCTAATAATCCCTTAAAACTCCTCCTCTTCGTCATTTATTTCGTGCAGGGCGACGGCCAGGTTGTTGGTCTTTACAAAATTGCACCAATGGCAGTCCGGCTTGCCGCAACCGGTATAGAACTCCCTGTTCTGGATCTTTTCCCAGGTCGTCGTGATCTGCTGAATGACGGTCGTAATGTCTTCGGGAGTGATGAGGATCTTTACCTTCCTGTATTCCTTTTTCTTATCGGGTTCGACAAAATCGAATTCCGTACTGACCACCTTCCAGTCTTTCTGTCCGTAGTTGTCCACCAGGATCTTGTAGAAGACGGCCTGTCTCCAGTAGTCTCCTCCATTGGGATCTTTGGAATTGGGCGGTGTCAGCTTATCTTTGGCCTTGTCCACATCGCCGGTCTTATAATCCACTACATTGACCTCATTTCCCTGGAATTCCAGCTTGTCCAGCTTGCCTTTAATGGGGACTCCTCTTACGATCACATTGCGGATATTCCTTTCTACGGCGACGATCTTACTCCATTGGGAAAGGTATTTTCCATAATAGCTGGACAGGACCTCCAGTCCGTATTCCATCCGGCGGGCAAAAGCTTCTTTGATGAAGCTTTCCCGATGGCGGTGCATATACCAGGTAAAATCCTGCAACAGCTCTTCTTTCGAAGGGAATTGTTCCGCCGTATGGAGCTTCATTTTTTCAAACAGCCTTTGAATGGCGAAATGCACGGCGCTGCCGAATTCGGTAGCTTCATTTTTCGGGGAGGGGATACGGACAAGATTTTTATAATAGAATTCCAGGGGGCATTTGAGATAATTGTTCAGGGCCGTTACATTCATGACGAATTTTTCCAGCATGCGGCTGATGAAGCCTTCTTCTGCCGTCTCTATTTCCGGGGCGACGGTCTCGCTGAAAGGGAGCGCCTCGAATTGTGCCAGCGTCTCTTCCGGGATCGTGATCTTTTCGACGGGCAGCTCATGGCGGTCCAGTATTTCAGCAATGAAGACTGAGGGTTCCAGCTCTTTTCCGTCAGGGCGGTAGCGGGCATAGGAAATGAATAAATGCTGCTCTACCCGGGTGAGGGCTACATAGAAGAGGCGGCGTAATTCCTCTTCCTCTACGGATGTGGAGGGGGGGGCGATCCCGTCTCCGGAAAGGGGAGAGCCCGCCCGGGGGGGGCGGGAAGCAAACAGGGTATCGGGGTATTTATAACCGCCGCCGGGCCGTCGTTTCTTTTCCCAGGTAGTGGCATTGCAGCCGGCAAAGAATACGTATTCGAACTCCAGGCCTTTGGAGCCATGGGCGGTGAGCAGGTTGACTGCCTTATCGCTGCCGGCGACCTTTACCAGGGGGAGGTGGATGCCATTGTCCTTCATCAGGTCGATCACCTGGACCAGTTTTTCCAGGCCCAGGTCCGGATCGCGGCGGGCCTCTTCTTTCACAAAATCGAAGAGGGCGGTGAGCACCTGCATCAGCCAGATCTTATCGGGGCTGAGCATGACGGCTCCCAGGATCCCCGTCTCGCGTATACAGTTTTCGAAGAGGGTGGGCAGGGTCACATTCGGGACGTCGCCGATCAGCTTTTCCAGGATCCGGCTGGCTTTCTTAAGGTTGTCCGGCAGGCCCTTGTCGAAGAGATCCCTGGGGGGGCGGTTGGCTTTTTCGTAGAGCAGGAGCCGGATGGAAGTGCGTTGGTCGCTGAATTGCCGTTCGGCCACTTCCACGGATAATCTGGCGATCTCGATGGGGGGGATGGAAAAGAAATCGAAATGCAGGATCTCGAATAACATTTCGTCTCCGCCATAGGGGGTATCGTGTTCGGCAGCCAGGTAGCGAAGGAGCAGGATGATCTTTTGTGCAAAAGGGATCTCGAACAAATTCAGGCTGCGTTTGCTGAATACGGGCACCTGTTTCAGCCGGAGGAAAAGGGCCAGTTCCTCTCCGTACTTATTTTCCTTGTAGATGACGGCGATCTTTCCGGGGGCGACTCCTTCGAGGACCAGCCGCTCGACCTGCAGGGCAATGTCCGTCATTTCCTGGCGGGGGCTTGCGTATTCCAGGATCCGGGGGGGGTATTTGAGCTGGCTGATAACAGGATGGCTGGATACCAGCTCCTTTGAAAGCCCGGGCATTTGCCGTACCAGCCTTCCTTCATTTCTGCCGATCAGGGTCATGGAGATGTCCAGGATGGGCTGGGTGGAGCGATAATTATGGGTCAATACGACGGTCAGCAGGTCTTTTTGATAACTGTCTGCGAATTCGCGCATATTTTCCACATTGGCTCCCTGGAAGCGATAGATGCTCTGGTCATCGTCGCCTACGACAAACACGTTGGGCTGGTCCCAATAGTTGATGAGCAGGCTGACCAGCCTGTTCTGGGTGCCGCTGGTATCCTGGTATTCGTCGACTAAAATATATTGATAACGTTCCTGGTAGCCGGCCAGGAGGGGCCGGTTCTCTTCAAAGGCCCGGATTACCCAATTGATCATGTCATCAAAATCATAGCGGTTGTTCCGGCGCATCAGCTCCTGGAAGGGGGTGAATTCGTTCACGGCAGCCCGCAGCTTCATCATCTTTTCCGTCTCTTCTTCGATCTTGTCTGTGCGGAGGTCACCTTTCTTAAACTCTTTGGTGGCTCTTTTGGCTATATATTCTTCCCGTTGAGGAAGGCTGGCAATGTACTCGTCTATCTTTTCGTTGATAAAGGCGGGGGTCCAGCCTTCCCGTTTCATGGTGGAGAAAAGGCTTTGCAGGTTGCCCATTTCGAAATAGACATCCCCCCGGTATCTTTTAAGGAGATGGCTCTTCGGAAAGTTGTCGATCAGGATCTTGAAATACTGGATCCTTTCCAGCTCGGAAACGGGGTCGAGGGAGGTCTTTTCGAAAAGGGAGAGGTTCTCCTGGATGATATCATTGCAAAAGGAATGGAAAGTATGTATATTGACCTTGTAAGCATCGGGGCCGATAAAGGATTGTAACCGGCGGCGCATGGCGATAGCTCCTGCGTCGGTGTAGGTGAGACAAAGGATATTTTCGGGAAAGACATCCATTTCCAGGAGGATCTTCCCGATCCGGGCGGCCAGGATCTGTGTTTTGCCGGTGCCGGGTCCTGCGATCACCATGACGGGACCTTCTGTGGTATCTACGGCCAATCGTTGTTGTTCATTCAATTTCCGGTATTCTTCACGGAAATGTTGCTGGAGTTTCTCCCGGTTAATGGACATGGCGCAAAGATAGCTACAAGCTACGAGCTGCAAGCTTCAGGCTGCTTTTTGCAGGTATAAAGAGCTGCATAGGTAAAAATGAACGCTAGAAGCTGATAGCTAATAGCTTGTAGCTGTTAATAGGGGTAAACACTTATGTATTTGCTCTATATTTATCCCTATTTTGGAAAAAGAAGGGCATTAAATTGGAAAATGTCTTAATATGGGAATAAATTCGCCATTCCGACGTTAGAATCTAAGTCCATCCTATATAAACGTAAATATGAAAAACCATCACTCCTTTAAAGTCTTTATCGTCGAAGATGATGTTTGGTATGGCTCTATGCTTCAGCATTATCTTTCTCTCAACCCGGAATACGAGGTCAAAAGATTTGAATCTCCCCGCGACTTTTTCGCAGCGCTGCACGAAAATCCCGATGTTGTCACCCTGGATTACTCTTTACCCGATTGTGATGGAGCGGAGGTACTGAAGAAGATAAAGGAGCATAATCCGGATATACGGGTGATCGTTATCTCGGGCCAGGAAGATGTCGCTACGGCCATCAATTTACTAAAGAACGGGGCCTTCGATTATATTGTAAAGGATGATGACACCAAGGATCGTCTCTGGAACAGCATCCTGCATCTGCGGGAGATCAGCAACCTGAAGCAGGAAGTAGAGACTTTGAAGAGCCAGGTAAGCCGCCGGTATGATTTTTCCCAGATGATCCTCGGCAAGAGTGAATCCATACAAAAGGTATTCTCTCTTATAGAAAAAGCAGCGAAGACGAATATCACCGTGTCTGTTACGGGGGAGACGGGTTCGGGAAAGGAAATGATCGCCAAGGCGATTCATTATAATTCCGAACGGCATAAACAGCCTTTTGTGGCGGTGAATGTGGCGGCTATCCCCAGGGAGCTGATCGAAAGCGAGTTATTCGGGCATGAGAAAGGCGCGTTCACCGGTGCTGTTACCCGGCGGATCGGGAAATTTGAGGAAGCGGACAAGGGTACGCTGTTCCTGGATGAGATCGGGGAGCTGGATATCAATCTCCAGGCAAAACTGCTCCGGGTATTGCAGGAAAAGGAGATCACCCGAATCGGCGCCAATGGGGTGACCAAGATAGATGCACGTATTGTGGTGGCTACGCATAAGAATCTCCTGGAGGAAGTAAAGAACAAGACTTTCCGGGAGGATCTTTATTACAGGCTGATCGGTCTGCCGATCTTTTTGCCGCCTCTTCGGGAAAGGGGGAATGACATCCTGATCCTTAGCAAACATTTTATCGATGGCTTTTGTAAGGAGAACAAGCTGGATAAAAAGACCCTTTCTGCGGAGGCCCAGCAGAAACTGCTGCAGTACCCATTCCCGGGGAATGTGCGGGAGTTGAAGTCTGTGGTGGAGCTGGCCGTCGTTATGGCGGATGAGGAGCTGATAGCGCCCGAGCATATAACGCTCAATACTACGGCCAGCATTGCCGACCTGCTGAATAAAGAAATGACCCTTAAAGAATTCGAGATACAGATCCTGCAGCATTATCTGGATAAATATGAAAAAGACGTTCTGCTCGTGGCGAAGAAACTGGATGTTGGCAAATCCACGCTCTATCGTATGATCCAGAATGGCGAATTGAAGATGAAGTAAACCCTATACCACCTACAATAATCACTGTCTGCATGAACGTGTCAGAAGAATTGGTCCTTTTGAAGGAACAGTTAGAAGCTGAAAGGGCTGCCCGTAAGCAGGCTGAAGCGCAGTGCGCATTTTTTGAGGAGATCCTGAACAGGATCCCTGCTGAGATCATTATTGCTGATGCGGATCACCGTTACCGGTATGTGAGTGCAAGCGCCATAAAGGACCCGCAACTGCGGGAGTGGATGATCGGGAAGACCAATGAGGAGTTCTGCCGCTATGCCGGCCGGCCGGAAGAGACGGCAAAGGCCCGGAGGCAGGTATTCGAAGAAGTATTACGTACGCGTCAAATGATAGAATGGGGGGAAGAGACCAGGGATGAGAAGGGGGCCATTCAGCATTATCTTCAGCAGGTATTCCCGGTGCTGAATGAGCGATCGGAAGTACAATGGGTCATCATTTATATCATACGAATCACGGAAGGAAAGGAATTCGAAGAACAGTTCCGGCGTAGTGAAAAGAGGTACCGGGACCTGTTCAATTACTGCCAGGCCCTGATCTGTACCCATGATATGACAGGGAGGCTGCTGGCAGTCAACCCGGAAGTCCTCCGGGTGCTCGGGTATACGGAGGAAGAAGTGGTCGGCCGGAAGATCCAGGATTTCATCCCGAAGGAACATCAGCTAAAGTTCGAAGAGGAATATATGAATGCCGTCCGGGGTAATACGAATACGATGACCGGGGTGTTCTGTGTGCTTAGTAAGGAGAAGGATAAAACTTATCTGTTATACAAGAATTACCGGGTGGAAGAGTCGGGGCTGGAACCTTATGTGATAGGGTTCTCCCAGGATATTACGGACAGGATCAAGATGGAGAAGGAATTGCGTTTTGCCAAGGAAAGGACGGATGAGGGGGCGAAGGCCAAAGAATCTTTCCTGGCCCATATGAGCCATGAGATCCGTACCCCCATGAGTGGTATCATGGGGATTGCCAGCCTGCTGCGAAAGACAAAGCTGGACAATCAGCAACGGAACTACCTGCAGCTGATACAGGAGGCGGCCAGCAGCCTGCTGGTGATCGTCAATGATATATTGGACCTGGAAAAGATCATTGCCGGCAAATTACAGCTCGAAAAGATTGCTTTTAAGATCGTGGACAAAATAGCAACGACGATTCAGTCGTTCATCTATAAGGCAGAGGAGAAAGAGCTGGGCCTGATCTTCCAGAATTCCATACCGGCGGACATGGTCGTGAAAGGGGATCCTTATCGGCTGAGCCAGGTATTGAATAATATTTTAAGCAATGCGCTGAAGTTCACCAATTCGGGGCATATTACGATTGCGACGGGGGTCTCCGAGCACCATGGAGATTGGGTGGTTATCATGGTGACGATCAGCGATACGGGAATCGGCATCAGTAAGGACCGCCTCCGGACTATTTTTGAGCCCTTTGAGCAGGCCGATGCGGCGACTTCCCGTAAATATGGGGGGACGGGATTGGGATTGACCATCAGCAAAAATATGATCGAGATGCAGGATGGGGAATTGCAGGTGCGGAGTGAGGAAGGCAAGGGATCAACCTTTACTATCAGAATCCCGTATCATATAAGTATTGAAGCTATGCAGGAAAACGAGACAAACCAGGAAATAGATTATAAGAGCCTGGGGCATAAAAAGGTATTAGTCGCAGAAGATGTGGAACTCAATCAATATCTCGCCAAACATATATTGGAATCATGGGATTTTGAAGTCGTTATCGCGAACAATGGTAAGGAAGCCGTGGATGTGCTGAAGCAGGAATCCTTCGATTGCATTCTCATGGATGTGCAGATGCCGGAAATGGATGGCATAGAGGCTACGCAGCATATCCGGAAATTACCCGACCCGGTGAAAGCCGGCATTCCCATCATTGCTCTAACGGCGAATGCCCTGAAGGGGGATAGTGAGAAGTACCTGGCGGCTGGAATGAATGATTACCTGGCCAAGCCTTTTGATGAAGAAAGGCTGTTCCGGGTGATATCGAGGAACCTGGCAAAATATGCCGACCCTGTAAGAGCAGCTATTGCCGGACCGGTATCTGCGGCAGGATCCCTGCCTCATCCGAGTGTGGCTGCAGTGCCTGAATTACCTTTAAACAACCATACTACTATGTCATCCGTGAATACCCCATTATATGATCTTTCCATGGTACAATCCGTATCGGGAGGGGACGAAGCCTTTATTAAAAAAATGGTGGCGCTGTTCATTGAGACAGTACCGCAAAATGTGGAGGAATTGAGTAAGGCCACCCTGGCGGAGAATTGGGACCAGGTGGGTAAGACGGCCCATAAATTGAAGTCTACGGTGGATTCGATGGGGATCAAATCCATCCGGCAGGAGATCCGGGCGGTGGAAGCCAATGCCAAACAGAAGCAATCCCTTCAGGAGGTGCCATCTCTGGTGAAAAAGATAGCGGAGGTTATTGACCAGTGTATCGTGCAATTGCGTGAGGAGATTATGAAATAACCGGCGAAAACGCCGGAGGCGTTTTGTCTGAAAGACTAACGGTTTTTCCCAAATTAAAAGGTATAATTCCCAAATGGAGAGTGTTATATGGCGAGGAGCAGAGGTTACTCGCTGATAGCCAGCTGATTAAGGGGTGTTTTTTTCTGGCACCATTTTCCGGGCTTAGGTTCGCACTACTTGCGAATTATCATGGAATTAATTGAACAACCTGTTATTTTTGTCGTCGAAGACAATTTGATGTATCAGAACCTTATCGCTAAAGAACTGGAATCTATTAGCCGGAATATTCATTTTTACACTACCGGTGAAGCATGTGTCTGTGAACTGGATAAGCAGCCTTCCGTCATTGTGCTGGATTACAACCTGGAAGGCGAGATGAATGGCCTGGATACGCTCCAGATTATCCGGCATGTCAATCCGAATGTGTATGTGATCCTATTTTCCAGCCAGAAAGGATTGAATACGAAAGAGATCTTCACTAAATATGGCAGCTTTGACTTCCTGGAAAAGAATAGTATGTCCTTACAGACTCTGCACCAGATGGTCAGTTGCGTTATTACTACGTAAGCCTAACCCGGTCATGAACGAGGCTCATGGGCTGAGGTTCACTACTGCTTAGCCCGGGATACGGGAAATGTATTTTTCAATTTGTTTGATCTGGTCGACGATCTGGGGAGTAGTGGGCTTCAGGGCCTTTGCTTTCCGGAAGAACTCCTTTGCAGCGCGGAATTCCCTTTTTGTCATCATAATGGAACAGAGCTGGAGAAAGGCAGCGGCCTGATTTTCCTTATCGGGGAGTCCTTTGCGGAGGGCCTGTCGGATATAACTTTCTGCCTGGCGGATATCGTTCTTCTGCATGGAGAGCATCCCCATTTGCAGCAGGCTGGCGCCTTCTGCCTCTTTCATGGGCATTCCCAGGTCCAGGCCTTTTTTCATATTCTTTTCAGCGCCGTCGAAGTCCTGTTTCATCATGGCTATATTGCCTTTCAGGGTATAATAGACAGAGCGGATGGGCTTGTACAGCAGGTTGGGCCATTTGACGGAGGCCAGCACTTTTTCAGCGGCTTCCAGGTTGCCGCTCTCCATATGTTCCTGGATCAGGCGTAAGGGGCCGAAGAAGAAATAGCCGAACAGCAGGATAACGGCTACCAGGTAGGGGAGGAAGGCGGGCCAGAAACCGGAGTAGACATTAACGACAATGCCGAGGGCCAGTAATGCGATGGCTATAGAGAGGCGGTATTTAATGACGATATTATAAAACTTCATAGACCTGTTTTTAGTTGCTCCTTCCGGCCGACTATGGCCGGCCTTAAAAAGGAGTGCAAAGATAGGGCTATGCCCTGAATTAGCGGTGCAGATTTGCAGGAGGTGCGTCCGTAGGGGCTGGGGGAGGATTGGCCCGGATTTAATCAGGCTATTGCCTGCTGACATCAGAAAGTATCGTCGTTGATCTCGATCCAATAGCCGTCGGGGTCCTGGAAGTAGATCTGTTTGATATTATCGGGCCGGAGCTGAGGTGCTGTGCTGTTCTGGGCCCAGTTGCCATATTTGACATGGGCCTGTTCCAGGTGTTTACAGAACGGTTCGAGGGCGGGGACGCTGAAGGCGAGATGTATATTAATATCGTGGGGCCCCATTTCCTTAGCGCCGGAGACCACATGCAACTGGCTGTGGTCGGCCACCTGGAACCAGACATGTTTGCCATCGTGGAAGGGTTCGGCTATTTTCTTCAGTCCCAGGACGTTCTCATAGAAACCGGCGCTTTTATCCAGGTCCACTACATAGATCGTGGTATGGCTAAAGTGGATATCCTGTGAGCGGGCGGAAAGGGCTAGCAGGATGGGGGCGGCCAGCATAAGAAGGTGGCGGCGGAAGCGGGGCGAGATCAATCGGTTCATAATGAATATTTTCAGCAACCAAAGTAGGCAATAAGAGGCAGCTAAAAAGCAGAAATCTCTTGTAGCGGCTGGTTTGCGGTACAAATTATATTATTAGCAGGTATTTAATGGGGTAAAAAGGCCGGAATGTATTATTTTTGCCGCCCTAAACTATAGGTCCCGTAGTTCAATGGATAGAATAGAAGTTTCCTAAACTTTAGATACAGGTTCGATTCCTGTCGGGACCACATTCCACTTTAACCCGCTGAACCTCAGTGGGTTTTCCTTTCCGTAGGTTTCTTTTCTTTCGTAAGGCATTCTCATTTGATTCTTTTGAAGCTTCTTGACACATTCGCTGCAAAAAGGTGTTTTCACGGGCTAAAGGGAACTTCAAATTATCTACTTTTAACTTTTCCTAAATCTTCTATGACAATACTACAATACTTTTGAGGCTGATTTTTAATTTAAACGAGATAATTCCAAGTTGAAAATTTGATCCAAGAGCGTGTGTTGGGTAAATTTGGAGAAAGTTGGAATCATAAAGGAAGATCAAAAGGAGGTAGTAAAATGAAAGATCAATGGTCCGTTAATGTCAGCGAATTTAAGGTTACATTGAGTTTAATCATTGCTAATTATAAAAAGTTTAATATTGATTATAAATTATTAGCCAAAAAAATCTATCAACAACAAATTTTGGAAGATGTCCCCTTTCAAAAAAAAACTTTATGTGAGAAACTTGATAGAATAAAAAACCAATATTTTACAACCCTTCAGGATAATTTCTTCAAGATATTATTTGAGAAAGATATTGAAACATTAAAAAGTATAATAATAAAAGAAAAAAAACCAGTAGTTGATTTTGCCCATCTAAATGATTTAGGAAAAGTAACAATAGGTATTTTAAATAAACAATTCAAAGCGAAGGTCACAAATCAACCTGAAATTATTCTTACGAATACTTTCCCCCCTCCTTATGATAAAATAGGTACGTGGGACTATATGATCGCGGATAAAGAAGATGAAGAAAAATATGGTATTAAGGAAGGGCTGTATATACATCAAGATCGGCAATTCCCTATTTATTCCGAATATCTCATTATCCATGAAATCGTCCATTATTTTGTAGCTCAGATGAAACAGAATAAGACGGTTAAATTTCGATGGATTGAAGAAGCAATTGCAAATTGGTTTGCATTTATAGTTCATTATAGTATACATAGAAATATTGACTTGATAATATATGTAAAGAATGCAAATGCCCTTTATAATCAGATATTTCCTTATAGTAGTATTGCAGAATATGGTTATTACGACAGAGCATTTGAGAAAGTCTATAGAGCCGGCGGGCATCAAGGAGTAATTGAACTGTGTCGAGACTATTTTATTTCCCCAACAAATTCAAAATGGGCCAGATTATTTTATAGTTTGTCGCATCACGATTTTAAACCTTTAAAAAAATATTCGAAAAAGAGCCCCATTAAAAAAGGCTTTGATATTCTAATGTCAGAAATGACTATAGATACGCAGATTTTAAACCTAACAAGTCTTGAGTATTTAATAATTAAAGAACTTACTAGAGGCAATTCTGTATTTTCAGACATAGCCGAAAAGTTAGATACTGATGTTGATACTGTTCAAAAGGGGGCAAAACAATTGGCTAACAGAGGATATATTTTCCTTGAAAATGCTCATGCGAAAATAATTCCGAATGTTCTTGAGCTATTTCATTCTGATTTGTTAAAAGCGAATTTTATTTGGGCTTCTGGGTATGCCAACAATTAGTCTAAGTGAACAAAAAGCTACTTGATATTACAATTATTATTTCCGCCATTGTCAGCCTTATAAGCGGCGTGGGATATATAATTGAAAAGTTTTACTCTTTTAGTAACTTTCATTTATTTCAACCTCTTGTTATCATATCCCTAATCCTCTTATTTATTTTATACATTGTAAAAAAAATAAAGGAAGATAAATTTGATCTAAAAGATGAGAAAATTACATACACTATTAAGTTACTGAATGATAAGGGTGATTTTGAATTAAATAGATTCGTAATTGGGAAAGTCAATTGCCAACTTCTTACAAAAAGAGAACATTCTGCTGAAAGTGATGGGGCATCCGTAACTATGGAGAATCTTCGATTAAAGGCTTGGGATAGTAATGGGAATGAATTATTGGTAAGACCAACTTTAGACAGACCTACTCTGAAAAAGTTTGATATTTGTTTTCCCTATCCATTAAACAAAGGTGATAATTATAGTTATGGTTATTCATACACATGGCCTCAATGTTTTAATTTTCCAAGCGACTACTTTATCCTAAAGGATACATCTTTAATTGAAGAAATTATATTGGCTCTTCCTAAATATTATCGCTTAAAAAATATTGTTGCAACTGAAATATATAGGGACAGTAGTCAAATACAATTAAAAATGATCAGAGGAAACAATGAAGTAATAGATGAGAGTTTATCCATTTACAAATATCAAATTTATCGAACAAAACGACATAGTTCGGTAAAGATTGAATGGCACCTAGATGTAAGCTCCCCTTCTTTTAGGCCCACCGGAGATTAGAATTTTCAATGTTTTTTCCGTAATCAAAAGGGCCTGTGGGTTTTCTTTTTTAATATTTCGGTTAATTTGTAAGGTGTCAAATGTCAAAGGTGTTAGAGAAAGTCGAACTTAGCCTTATTGGTGAATTTTTCTTGTAAGCATGTTCCTTTGCAAAATTCGGCTATCCATCTCAAAATATTGTTATTTAAGGTTTAGCGCTGCCAGTCTTTAGCGTTTTGCCATTAATGATCGTTGCAATTTTTTTAAGTGCAAGTTTTTTTTGAAAGGTTGGAAGAATATAAATACTTTTTAGAACATGATTTACAGTTTCTAGAGCATATTTAAGTTTATAATTTGAAAAACCCTTAATTTCGTGAGCAGTTACATTTCCAATTTCACGCAGCCTATCAAGTATAGGAATGTCATTTTTCGCAATAATACCGTTTGTGTGCAATCGTTCAATTTTGATTTTTAGATTTCCCCCTTCGATTTTTTGATAAAGGCATATTGCCTCGATAAGCATACGGAGACCTATCCCAGCTAACAAGTTGGCTTCATATTCAAAGGCAATTTCTATTTCTTCGTATAACTTTCTCAATTGGGAAGGTAGTTTTCTTTGTTCTTCAAGGGAAAGAAAGTCGACATCTTGCATTATTTCTTTCTCTGGATAATTCTGCTCCAAGTAATTTCGCTTATTTTCTTCGTCATGAAATTGTTTGCCAATAAGTCTATGAACAAAAGAAACTGTATTACACCCTAAGCATTGTACAATCATATACTCTTCATAAGTTTTTGATCTTTTGTCGGTACTATTAAAGAGTTTTGATAATATTTTTTTTGTATGAATGACAGATTGATTTGTACTATAGGCACAATCTGGGCAATGAGTTATTGTTTTTTTTGGCATTTACAATCGATTTTGATATGTGATTAAATTTGAACATTTGGTGACCCAAGTTATCTTTCATGCTTTCGAGTTTTAACCAATTGTTTAGGATTCAATGGTCGGCGTCGAACATAAAGAACGTGTTTATCCACTAATGTTTTTTTATACCCATTCTATTGCTTTAAAAGTTCCTGCATCAAATTCGGTAAAGAAATTGCTGTAATACCTTCTCCCATAGGAAAATTCTCCAAGCCTGAGTAAACGACAAAACGTTTATCGGGTTTAATATCTTCACATCCGCTATAAAAGCCTTTTGACAAAGATGGTGTTGAATTGCGCTTGATCTCTATCGCCCATTTTGCACCACCAGGAAACTCCAACACTAAATCTATTTCAGCTCCACCGGGTGTACCGTAGTAATAAGGCTGTACCCTTGAAGGACATACAGACATAATATTTTCAATGACAAATCCTTCCCAACTTCCTCCCACCACAGGGTGACCCAGAAGGCTATTGAAGTCGGGTATATTGAGCAATGCGTGTGTAATACCGCTATCTCTTACATAAATCTTTGGAGATTTAACCAGGCGTTTACCCACGTTCGTCGTCCAGGGCTTTAAGCGTCTTACTAATAAAAGATCGGTCATCAAGTCAAGATAACGGCCAATGGTTGTGGCAGACACATCCAGATTCCTTGCAAATTGTGCGGCGTTTAGTACAGAGCCTTGGTTATGAGCCAGCATAGTCCAAAATCTTTCAAGTGTTTCAGCAGGAATTCGCGGTCCTAGTTGAGGAATGTCACGTTCGAGGTAGGTTTTGATAAAGTCGTGACGCCAATCCAAACTGTTTTGATCCGAGTCCGATAATAAACTTTCTGGGAAGCCCCCGCGGACCCATAAGGTGTTTAATTTGTCCAGGCTATTGTCTGCAAATTCTATGGCATCTATAGGATGGAGTTCCATGTATGCGATTCGCCCGGCCAGGGATTCACTTGATTGTTGCAGAAGATCAATAGATGCGGAACCCAAAAACAAGAATTGCCCGGCCCGGTTCCCCTTGCGGCGTTCCTGATCAATAATGCCTCTTAATGGAGCAAAGATTTCCGGAAGCCGTTGGACTTCATCAAGTACGATTAATTTGTCGCTGTTTTCTGCATGAAAGGCTTCAATATCTTGTACTTTTTGTAAATCTCTGCGGCTTTCCAAATCCAGGTAAACGGATGGCGTCGTTTCTGAAATATTGAGGGCAATAGTAGTCTTGCCGACCTGGCGCGGCCCTAATAAGGCGACAGATGGGCTTCGTTCCAAAGCTTCAATTATTTGGGATTCGAGTCGTCGTTTGATCATGTATGCAAATCTAACATCAAATGTTGGATTTGCATACATCTTAATTTCGGGCAAAAAAATAATGATTATCAGCATTTTACAACAAGGAGCCAAAATTTCTTACTCGTACCTTTATTCAGGTAAGCATTATTTAGATCGACAAAAAAATCGACAAAATCATGTTTTTACCTATCAAACCAATTTGTGACCGCCGCCCCCGGCGTGATGGAACCTGTGTGATTTCCATTCAGTATTGCTACTACGGATTACGCCGGAGGAAGCGGGGAAGAAGATTCAGGAGATTTGGGAGAAAAGGGGGGAAATGGAGATGTCAGGAACGGCTTAAAAACAAAAACCCGGATGCATGCAGAGCAGCGGCAAACCGGGAATAACAGTACAAGTATAAGATTATTTTTTCGAATTTCTTAGTTTCAAGCCTTTCTTGCCGTCCTGGGCATTTTTGCTTTTATGTCCATTCCTCCAGCGTAATCACGTCTCCCTGACGAGGGAAGACCTTGGTAAGCAGCACCCGGTGTACCTCTTCATCCATGTCGGCGCAGCAATCGGAGAGCACCGTCAACTGATAGTCCTTGTCGGCAGCTTCCCGGAGGGTGGACAGCACGACCCCGCTGGTGGCGATACCGGTCAGGATCAGGTGCTGGACGCCCAACGCCCGGAGGACGACTTCCAGATCACTACCGGTAAATCCGCTGACCCGGCGCTTGACAACGACGACCTCATTTTCCCGGGGCGCTACGGCAGAGGCGACCTTCACAAACTCCGCCATGTCTACACCCCCGAGCCGGGTCCTGCTCGAAGAAAAGCTTTTGTTGTTCGGACTGACTTCCGGCATGCCCGGCCTGAATCCAACGCATACATAAATTACAGGAATGCCCCTGGCGCGGGCATGTGCAATAGCTCTCGCGACCTGGCCGGTAACGGGCGACTCACCGGGGAGCATGCCCAATATGGCCGTTTGCATGTCCATTACAAGGAGGGCGGTGTTTTGTACGTTCTTTTCCATTTAAAGGATGTTTTTTTGCTTCTGAGAAAATTAGAGAAAACGATAGCGATAAGCAGGGCGATGATGCCCTGGAAAAGCATTGTCAGGGGCGCGCCGATCCTTTGGGAAACCATCCCGACAAGAAGGCTCCCCAGGGGCAGCATCCCGAAAAAAGCCATGCCTATATAGCTCATGACCCGGCCCCGCATATGGGAGGCCGACTCCATCTGGATAATGGTGATGGAAACGGTCACCGGCATCAGGGATCCGAAGCCGAGCACAACGGCGCACACCATGGCAATGGGGAAGTAGGCGGCGAGGGAAAAACTGACCAGTCCGATCCCCGTGCTAACGATACCCAGCAGCAAAAGTAATTTGAGGTTGGCGTCCTTCTTCACGGAAGCCAGGAAAAGGCTTCCCAGGACGGCGCCCAGCCCTACAAAGCTGGTGATGTAACCGTAAGTAGCGGCATTGCCCTTGAAGACGACTTTGGCGAATACGGGGATTACCGTGTCATATGGCCACACGAGGAAGCTCATGCAAAGGATCAGGAGGGCGATGGTGCCGATGGCTGGCGTTTGCTTCAGATAGGTGAACCCCTCTGCCAGCTCAGTGAAGACGCGTTTCTTTTGCGCAGGCGGAATGAAAGGTGGCAGCTTCATGAGGAGCAGCGACGTGAGCACCGCTATAAAGCTGAGGGCATTCAGGGAAAAGCAGATACCGGCCCCGAAGACCTGGAGGACGATGCCGGAAAGAGCCGGCCCTACCAGTCTGGCGATATTCACCATAGCGGAATTGAGCGCGAGCGCATTGGTGATATCTTCTTTTTCCCGGACCATCTCATGCACCATCGGCTGCCTGGCCGGCAGGTCGAAGGCATTGATGACACCCAGCAGGACGCTCAGGGTAAGGATCTCCCATATAATGTAGTGCCCCGTGAGGATCAGTAAGGCCAGAAGAATGGCCTGCACCATGGACGCCGTTTGGGTGATAAGCAATATCCGGTACCGGTCGTGCCGGTCCGCCACGATGCCCCCAACGAGGGAAAACAGGAATGAGGGGAACTGCTGGGAAAATATGGCCAGCCCCAGCATGAAGGGGGAATGTGTAAGGGAGTAGATCACCCAGCTCACCGCGGTCCGCTGCATCCAGGTACCGATCTGGGAAATGGACTGTCCGTAAAAAAACAGGGCGTAGTTGCGATGGCGAAACGCTCTGAAAGCGCCTGTATTCATTCTTTGTCTTTTCTTTGAAAGTGGATACTGAGCGGAATGCTGATGGCCGCGATACCGATGAAAAATACTGCGAGTGAAAGCCCGTTCTCCGTGCTCACACGACCGGCTCTCAGCAATCCGCAACCGATGAGCAGGTTGAGCAACCCCCAAAGCGTATTGACCAGAGGGGAGGAAAGTCCCTTGCCCGGAGGCTTGGCGAAGGGCGAGGGGAATTTATTCCCGGAGACGCCGTGGACGAAATGTGGAGCGAAGTTTCCCAGGAACGCACCAGCAAAAAAGCCGGCTAAATAATGATACCATTCCATGTATTCTGTTTTAAATGGATAAATTGACAAAAAATGTTCAAATGTCGAATCCGGGGCAAAAAAAATGGCCTTATTTTTTTAGCCCCTCCGCCCAAACATGGCTCAGTGTCCGGACGGCCTGTTCTGCCAGGTTCAGATTACCGGTTGCGATCAGTTCCTGTTTAAAGCCGGCAATACTGGTCAAAAGCACGAAGGCCTGCATGTCCAGTTCCCGTTCGTCCTGTTCCCGCAATTCTCCCTGCGCGATACCGTTCAGTAAGATCTGCCGGACCAATGCGCGCTGCCGTTCCATAAACCGCTCGCGAAAATCCTGCTTTGCCGTTTTGAAAGCTGAAAGGGTGTCAGCATCCATATCCGTTTCCAGGGTACTGTACAAGGTCTTCCATCGATGTGCCCCTTTCAGCTTGGTTACGCAAAAAGCATAGATCTTTTCTTCTACGGAAGATGCCTGATCCACCGCCCTGGCCACCTCATCTAACATAGAGTCTAATTCATGACGCATGACGGCGGCAAGGATCTCCTCCTTACTTTTGTAGTAATAGTACAGCGAGCTTCTTCCTTTGCCAATGGCCCTGGCTACGTCATCCATAGTTACCTTGTGCAGGCCGTACTTATGGAACAATTGTCCGGCTGCCTGGAGGATCTGCTCCTGGATCAATTCTTCCTTTATGGTCTGACCGGTGGACATTCGGAAAAGTAGCTTTACAAGGCAAAAATACGGTTATTTTAGACAAGTAATCAAAAAATGTCTAAAAGTCTATATGTAGCCTTAGTTGAGCACTTCCTTCAGTTGGTTTGATAAAAATAATACTCCCCCCACCTATACAAAACTGTCGGTTTTGTTCTATTCACCTCTTTTATGGCTGACTAATTTTGAAGAAAAAAATTGGTCATGAAACAGACAGAGTCATTCAACCATCTGGGCGCAAGCCCCGGTGACGTTCGGAATTAATGCTGGCCCGACGCCGCCCTTTGTCGATCATTATAACCATTCGGTGGGGGCCTTGCCGAACTTTTTCTTAAAAGAATGCGAGAAATGAGAGAGGCTTTCAAATCCTAAGTCGAGGTAGATGGCAGACGGCTTCTTGCTCTTTGTTTCGATGAGATGGCGGGCCTCCGTCAGCCGTTTTTCCTGCAGCCACTGCCGGGGTGGCATGTCGAATGTTTTTTGAAAGTCACGCTTGAACCCTGCAAGGCTTCTCCCCGTGAGCTGTGCAAATTTTTCGACAGGGACATTGAAATGATAATTGATGAGCATGAATTTTTCGAGATCGATCTTATAGGGTTCGGAAAAATCAAATAAAAATTCCTTGAGGCTGGGCATAACATGCAGCAGTAATTGCACCCCTTCTTTCACTTTTAGCATGCCCAGGGCAGTTGTTATCTTCTCTTCCGTATTGTGGACATAAGGTATTATGGATTGGAAATAACCTTGCAGAAATTCGTTTCCGGGAATAAGAATGTTGGGGCGGCCTGTATATTTTTGACGAATCTCGATTTGTTCCTCCAAAGCAATTTTCCTGAGCAGGTCTTCTTGCAGGCAAATGACAATGGTTTGATAATCCTCATCGGGCAGCGGTGTCTTGGTAATTTCTCCCAATTGATTTTTTCGTATCAGCAACATCTCGCCCCCTCTCATCGAAATTTCCTGGCCGGATGTTTCCAACGTAAAATGCCCTGAAACCTGTAATACCAGGGTATTGTGCTCAAAGAAGCCTACTTTCTCCTTTCGCATTGTCGAAAGGTAAGAGTAAAAGAGGACTCCCGGGATTATTTCGGTTGGATTGATCACTGAGTAAAGGTATATAAAATCGGGCTTTAGCCGGGGCTACATAATCTACCTCTGCAGATATGTGCCACCGGCTATCGAGCCTATCGCAAAATTGGTGTTCAAGGTATTCATCTCTTCCGGAGTGAACGCGATCTCCATGGCTTGCATATTCTCCGGCAGCCTTGTTCTTCGGCTCATGCTTACCAATGGCATGATATGATCCCCCTGCGTATTTACCCAGGCGATCGCCAATTGCGTCGGGGTATGTCCTTTCTCCTTTGCCATTGCCTTCAATACTTCGACTTTCTCCAGGTTCTTTATCAGATTCTCTCCCTGGAAACGTGAAAAGTGGTTGTGGTAGTCACCGGCCGCAAGAGGTGCTTTCATCTCACCGGTGAGCAGCCCTTCGGCCGTATTGGCAAAGGCTACCACGCCAATACCCAGTTCTTTCGCTGTGGGAAGGAGGTCTCTTTCTATCTGGCGATCGGCCAACGAATAACCTATTTCCAATGCTGATACGGGATATATGCTATGGGCCTTGCGCAGTTGCTCCGCGGTGATCTCAGACACGCCGAGGTAACGCACCTTTCCTTCTTTGATCAGGTCGGCGACGGTTCCTATCACATCTTCCATTGGAACGCTATTATCCAGTCTGCACGGCTGATAAAGATCAATGGTCTCTATACCCAAACGCACCAAAGAATAGTTGATGAAGTTCTTAATGGCTATGGGACGCAGGTCCAATCCAAGCCATTGACCGCCGTAGAAGATCGCGCCAAACTTGACACTTACAAAGGCGTCGTCCCTTCTGCCTTTGATGGCTTTGCCTACAAGCAGCTCATTGTGGCCACTGCCGTAAAAGTCCCCGGTGTTCAGGAAATTAATGCCGCTGTCTAATGCCATCTGAATGGTAGCTATACTTTCACCTTCATCTGTAACGGGACCACCCCAAATGGATGACATGCGCATACAGCCTAATCCGAGTTTAGACACGAGTGGACCATTTTTGCCCAGGGCTATCTTTGTAATTGTCGACATTGTTGTTGTTTTGATTGAGGAGACAAAGATCAGGGATTGTGCCTATGGCCGCTTTCTCTTATGGCTCAATTTACTTGTCTGGCTGGCTCACTGCGCCTGTGCGCCAGAACTATTTATTTATTAATTTGTCCAGGATGGGATAGAGTTGCTCCTCAGATGGCCTCGGACTGTTATTGTCGACAATATTGCCGTCGGTATCAATTATGTAATAGTGGGGGATCCCATTTATACCATACGCTCTACATACCGGGTTCTTACCCCATCCCTCCGCGATCAGGTTAATACCGGTCAGCTTCAGTTTCGCGATATTTTCTTTCCAATCCCTCTCATTGGCATCCACACAAATATTCAGGAAGACAATATTTTTATCCTTATATTTTTCGTGCAGGATCGGAACGCTGTTTTTAATATCATATACACAGGGTCCACATCCTACGCCCCAAAAATCAATATAAACAACCTTACCTCTCAGGTCTTTTAAGGCAACGCTCCCCCCGTTAACTCCATTAAGGGTAAACAGCGGAGCTGGATTGCCAGGCTTAAGGCGCTGGACAGCGGTATAATATGCCTTCAGTGTATCGGCATAATAAGACACGGTGGCTTTTGGTATAAAGTCTCTGCACACAGCACTGGCGTCATCAAAAGAATAGGACTCAAAGTCGAACATGATTGATTTGGTGATAAACCAGTCTCTCATTTCATATATCTTAAAGCTTCTCAACCCGGAATAATAATCATTCCAACAGGCAGAAAAAGGGACCCTTCTGCTTTCAGGCACGTGTTCGCCTTCCAACATTCTCAATGCATCAGCTTCACCATTTAAATTATAAAACCGAACATAATCAAAAAGAAAATCCCTGTAGTTTGAACTGTTTTTAAAGGCCTGCTCCGATTCTCTCCGGTAAAGTTTCTTCAGGCCTAACATAGGTATCAGGCGGCTTTGTTCAGAAGGATGTTGAAGGAACAGGTCATAGGCAGGTAAAAGGTGCTGGAAAAACAGTTGACGGGCAAATTGGAAATAAATATCGGTCGCCATTTTACGGGTGCCGGAATCAACCCCGCCTTCCAGCAGCGTTCCGATCTCTTTATTATACAGGTCATTGATCTTGATAAACTTTATGGAATCGGCCGCCTTATCTTTATATAATGATTCCTGCAAGTCCCCAAATGCCGTCCTGTAAAGCCTGTACAGGGTTAACATGGTCTGAAGATCGCGATTCCTGTCGGGGGCCACGCTTTTTACCGAGAAGGTTTTATTGAAATTCTTTGCATCCCAATTAATTTCTATCGTATCATTCTTCTGAGCGTAAATCGTAATGGCGTCATCATTCAAATAGAGGTATAGATCCTGGACATTCCCTTCCAGTTTAAATTCCTTAATGAAATCCCCGTTTTTATCAATGGGGACGGAAACAATATCATTATTTAAATAACCGGTTTTGCCAAATTCCCAAAAAAGATCAGCGCTGTTGTTTACATGGCCTTTAATGACGGCAAATCCGTCTTCCCTTTCGGGTGACCTGCCTTGCGCCGGGAGTGTTATTACCGTTAGCATACTGGCAGCAATTGCCGCAATGGGTAACATTTTTTTCATATGAAATTACTGCCGGCCGACTAAAACCGAAAAGGGTTTTTTATCGGCTGGAAGCTTTGGTTTTACTAGTTTATAAATTATTTTTCAAAGTAGACCTAAGATTGATAACGACCAGGATTGAATGTACATGACCACAATTTACAAAAACAATAGAGTTTGGATACTCTTATTGTCCTATCTGAGAGCAACCTGCTTTATATAATCAGGGAACAAAATCACTTTTTTTGCATCTGCCGGATCGAACAAAAATGGCTGTACATCTCTAGCCATTGTTTCCATACTGATTTGGCTGCATTTTTCCAGAATCCTTTCTTTCAACTGCTTAGCGTTGGAGATGTTGCTCTTAAGGCTGAGATAGTCATAATTCGGGGAATCGATCTTAGACAAAATAAAAACTACATCAAAAAAATCGCGCCCTTTATTTCTTTGTCTGTTTAAGATAGCATAGAATTTTTGGGCGAGTAAAATATCAAGAGGGGTATTGAATATTTGTGTAAATACATCGAAGCGGTTAAGGATATATTTCTCAGGGATAAAGTCAAAGTGCTGGGGTTCCGTATCGAGTTGAATCAGGATCTTTTCTTCCAGGTGACCGGAAAGACCTTCCTGGTAAAGTAACTTTGGAAACCGGATATAACAATGATAGGCTCCCCGGTAAACAGTTTTCATTTCGACGCTGTAGCCTTCCTGGGCAAGTTTGTTTTTTATATGCGTAGAAATATTTTCAAAAATATCCTCCGCAAGCCCGAAATTATCAAAGTCCAGATCTTCTGAGAACCTGGTATTGCCATGAACGATACGCAAGCAAGTACCTCCTAAAAAAGATAGATGCGCGGCAAATTTACTGTCAAATATGATCTGCAATATTTTATGCTGCAAATACTCTCTTAGGATAAAAGGTTTATACGCTTTTAAATTATCCGGATAATTTTTTTCTATTTCAGATAATGTCAGCATGATCAAGTTGTTTTTTTAAATCCTTTACTTTTTTATCCAGTGTTTTACTTTCAAAGACAAGCTGGTATTTTCCCAGCTTGTCCCAATTGAGATTATTGTGTAGTTCAATATAGTTGAATCTAAGTTGTACAATATCCTTTGCAAACCTTAGTGAAGCATTAAGGTATAAGTAATCCAATATGGCCTTTTCCATTTCTGCCATCATTATCGGTAAGCTACCCTTGTGAAGAATGCTATACCCGAAGAATAAACCCGGCTTCAGACTGTGATAGTCAAATGTTCCTACGGGGGTGGTATAGTTTAAGGTTTTTCTCGTGGTTATTGCTTTTTGGGTATACACTGCTTCCGGTATCAGGTGGTAATAGGCCAGTGCCGATTCTAATGAAATGTAAGAGGGTCTGTAAATACAATTGCTGATTCTAAAGAGCAACTGCTCATCTACCACGCATTCACTAAACAGGTACCATTTATTGACGAGTTTATGGATATATCCTTTATGTTGCCATTCAAACAGCCTCCGGGAATCAAAACCAGGAAAATATTTTTCAATATCCCTGGTCGAGAAAACCTGAAATGGCAACAAAGGTCTCCTAAACTCAAGATATGTCATTTTGTTTCTTTTTTTTGTTATTAATAACAAATTTAGGAAATAAAATGCATTAAATGGCCTTAGCTGACTACATAAATTTCTGATACAAAGAAGGCATCCGAATCCATTTGCCAGGCAGGAATTTGGTGGACTATAAACAAACATTATTGTTCAGGGGTTAACAGAAAATGAATTACCAGGTAATCGCACCTCCTCCATCGCTGAAAAACTATGTTCGTTACTTCTGGATGTTAGAGAACCAGACCGATGATGTAGCACAAAAGACCTTCACCGTAATGTGTAATGGTTTGCCAGGGCTGATCTTCCAGGAGAATCCGGAGGTGTTCACCGGTTTTGAGGGTGAACGGTTGCCACAATTATTTGTTTTCGGTCAGGCGAGAAAGTATGGGCAATTGCATGGCGGCGGCAGCTTTCGCACCATTGGCGTCAACTTTCAACCGACAGCACTTAAGTCGGTGTTTGGTTTAAACGCAAATGAGTTGACCGAGCAAAATACATGTATCAGTCATCTTGCTAAAACATCTTTAAGTGAGCAGCTGCTCAACTGCAGTTCCGTGCAACAACAGGCCTCTTGTCTTTTTACGTTCCTGCTGGCGCAAGCGCACCGGCACGAAGGTGAAAACAAAAAACTGAGTTATGCCGTAGTCGCGTTGCAACAGGGCAAAAGACTGTCACGGGTGTTGCACGACCTCAATTTGTCAGAGCGTTCACTGGAACGCCTCTTTCTTACTCATATTGGCATTACGCCAATCTTATATGCCCGCATCTGTCGTTTCCAAACGTCGGTGGCGCTCTTGCGGCAAGGCAGGTTCCGTTCGCTCACAGATATTGCACATTCGCTTGACTACTTCGACCAATCTCATTTTATCCGCGATTTTAAGCAGTTTTCGGGCGTAAACCCCGGCATTTATCTGCACAAAGCCATTGAACGAATGCCCGGCTTTCCTGAATGGCAATCATAAAAATGGGCCTTGTCGGTTTTTTACAATTTTCTCAAATCCCCGGGCATTAATTTTGCTGCATTAATGAACTTCATATAACATGGAACAAAATAAAAAGAAGATAGAACCAGACAATACAGCAGTACGGACAGCCTTATGGAGAGCTATGCACGTTCAAATTGATCCGTCCCCTCATATAATTGAAGATGAAATTGGATTTAAACTGGTAGCCCCCGATGATGGATGGCGACAACGTCCGGACATGCACCCGGATTTCACAAGACGTCTTCGGGCATCTATTGTAGCTCGTGCTCGATTCATTGAAGATTTAGTGGTAGAACAGAGCGAAAATGGTATCCATCAATATGTCATTCTCGGCGCGGGACTTGACACTTTTGCTCAACGGAGACCAGCAATTGCTGCTCAATTACAGATATTTGAAATTGATCAACCGGATACACAAGCCTGGAAACAGCAACGATTAATCGAACTTGGCTTTGGCGTTCCAAAGTGGCTGCATTTTGTTGCTGTTAATTTTGAAATTTCTTCCTGGTGGGAGCAGTTAATAAATGCGGGGTTTGACACCAGTCAACCGGCTGTTGTGACTTGCACAGGCGTTAGCTTGTATCTGACAAAAGACGCGGTTCTTGATACCCTTCGCCAGATGGCAACGCTTGCATCAGGTTCAAAACTTGCCATGGCATTTTATTTGCCATTAGACCTTCTTGATGCAGAAGATCAACCTTTACAACAGATCGCAGAGAAAGGCGCTCGGGCGGCCGGCACGCCTTTTGTCAGCTTTTTTACCCCGGAAGATATGTTGACGCTGGCACAGGAAGCCGGTTTTAAGGAGGTAGAAATGGTATCGACAGGCAATCTTACCAAACGCTATTTTGCCGGCCGGACAGATAATTTTCGCCCTGCCAGCGGAGAGGAATTTTTGGTAGCGACTTTGTAAGTTTTCCGCCCTTTTGCCCCATTTTGGTAAGATTCGCTTACTGGCCGGAGTGAGTCTGGTTCCGGCAATATAACCTACCTAAGCGCATTGGCAATAGTATCGGAAACCGTGCAACAGTTTACCGGATTCATTAAGTCCAGTCGCTGAATGTAGTATAAGTTAGTGGCCTGTGAAGGAGTCCCATCGTATACATAATCTTGAAAGGCATCATACCTGCCGATGGCAGTAAGTTGCTGTACTGCTGTTGGATGGCCAAGCCATAGTTTAAGCATGGTGTGTACTGTTGCCGCATTTGACTCCAATAAACCTCTTATCTCAGCGGCAAGCGAGGTGACTACGAAACTTTGTCCAAGGTTGAGGCTAACTACCATTCCTTTGCCAATAGAAACCACGGTATGTACTGTACCCAGGATATTAATAATAACGCCTACTGCTGGCTCCCCTGCATATGGATTTCCTTTCATATTATCCAGTAAAAACAGCTCCAACAGATCCCCGCCCAAAGAATCGTAGAGCAAAGATGTTAATAACGTATTAATGGCCGCTGCTTTATTTGAAGCTACGGCGGACAAGATCAAAGCTCCTTCCCGGCAGCTCACTCCGGTAGATTGAAGAGCTGTTTGTGTCGCGCCTAAATCTCTATCGCGAATGGCCTTATATAAAACTGTTCTTTCCGGAGTTAATTCTGGAGTTTCTCCGTCATGAGTGGTATGTGGTTTCAGCGTATTCATCGTAGTTAGAAGCGGCTGGCCCAGAAAGGCGGTCAACTCTTCTATAGTAACGAATTTTTTGTTGGCTGTATCCAACGCAGCAAGCGTCTCGCGGTGGTTGTCATTCCATGCAAAGCCCTGAATTGATTTTAACCTGGTCTCGGCCTGTGCCCGGTCATATTTTAGTATACCAACGGTGATTTTGCGTTGTATCACATCGCTGTTCGCCATTTCCTGAAAAGCTCTTAGTTGCATTACCCGTGGACTACTGTTAGCCATCTGTTGTACTTTCCTTTGCGCAACAGCTTCAGATCTGTTGTCAAGGAACCGGAACGCAGAACTAACATTGCTTTGCTGTCCAGGGAAGCTATTAGCAATAGACCGGCTTTTGTTGTCGGGTGTTTTGTCAGCGAGTGTATTCATAACAATAATATACTCCCGTTTTTAATAAAATCCAAAAATAATCGAACTGTCCGGCCGGCACGATCGGGCAGTTCGACCCTCCTAAGTGGTTCGCCTTATAACTACAAAATTGGAGCAATAGTTATTTAGCTTCCCCGGATCATCAGGGAACATACCAGGAGCTTATTCGTAAAGTTATTTGATTCAACCATCGTTAAAAAGTACAAGCTTTGATCTTCTGACCGGCAACGCGTCATCGTAGCCTGACTTTCAGCACCCAATCGGATGCGGTAATATACAATATGTCTTTCGTCTCATTAAACGCACAATTGGAGGTCGGCCGGTTAAACACTCGTATGAGTCCCAGCAATTTTCCGGAGGGAGAAATAATATTGATGCCATCCGGCCCCGCGCTGAAGATGTTGCCATGCTGATCGATCTTGAAACCGTCAGCGCCTTGCTTTACGGTTGCCTTCTCCTTCATCACGGTCCCGTCGAGCAGTATTCCACCGTTTTGGATGCCTCCGGTACTGTCGAGGCGGTAGGCATACCATCGCGTGTGTTTATCATCGCTGCTGCCCACGTATAAAATTTTTTCATCCGGAGATAACGCAATACCGTTGGGCCGGGAAATAGTGTCGATCAATAAAACCAGCTTACCGTCGCTGGTTATTTTATACACCCCTTCAAAGCTCAATTCCCTGGTGGGGTCCTCTGCCCCTTTGGGTAGGCCGTAGATGGGGTCGGTAAAGTAGATATTGTTTCTGCTGTCGGCTATAAGATCATTGGGGCTGTTGAATTTCTTTCCCTGATAGTTTGGTGCAAGCACGGTAAACGCAGGTTTGGGCGCATCAAGGTCAGCATTCAACCTGACGACCTGCCGGTTGCCCGACTGGCAAAGCAATAATTTCCCTTCTTTATCCAGCGCAAGGCCGTTGGACCCGTTCTCTCCATCGCGGTATGCCGTATCCGTATAGCCCGAAGGGGTAAGGTATACAGCAGGCGTGTCTTTCCCATTCCACCGGTATATTTTATTCTCGCGAACGGCTGAGAAAAGCAGCATTTGTTTTGCCGGCACCCAGACAGGTCCTTCAGACCATTTATAATTTTTGCCGATGACCTCGATAACTGCGTTGCTATCTATAATGTCTTTAGCGCTGCTGTCATATATTTCCACCCTGCCGATGGCGTTGCCCTTCCCGACAGCCGTTGATTGCTCATTTGGGGTATTGCAACTGCTGCATAGGGCCAACCAGCCAATGAAAACTGCCAGTATTGTATTCTTCATATGGTTTTCAGAGCAAAGTAATGAAATTTAGCTTTTAATGGCAGCGTTGACAACTCTTTGTCTGACCAGATCGGTATCAACGCCGGCTGATCTCATTTTTTGCTCTGCGGCCTCTTCAATCTGTCGTTTCAGTTCCGATAATGTTGCATCAAAAGAAACATGCTGATCCATCATATAACTCATGTCATATTCAATCTCTTCCCAGGTAGAAAAGTCAGCATGGTTGTGCTGCAACTGAACTTCCAGCTTATCCAGGGCATTTGCCACTTTGGACTCGTAGGTCTCTTTGTTCTCAAATTCATAGAAAAGGTCATAGATCTCTTGTCCGTTGGTGTCAATCAAAGCTGCGCGTAGGTTCTCTATGGCCTGTCGTTCTTTTTCTATTTTCTGAATTTTTATACCGGGATTACGCAAAACATCCAGGGCTGAGATATCTCTTGCCTCCGCCTCCACTAAATCATGAATGATGATCATTTTTAATAGTCGGGCAGTATCGACCTTTTTTGTCAATAGAGGCTCTATTAAAACAGCCATTAAGGACATTCTCCAGGTGTGTTCTGCGACACTTTCCTGTCTCCCGCTGGAAGTGTAGCTGTGCCGAAGTTCAAATTTCAGTCGCTCTGCAAGCGTGAGGACCTTTAAAATTGAAGCGATTTGTTTTTCCATAGTCAAAGGTTCGGTTTAGCCCGATTTTCTTTAATGTCAGCAGCAAATAGCTTGCCCTCCTTAAGATTAAGCACTAAAAATAATCTTAATGTTGTAAAAAGGGTGATCAACTCCGGATGGTATTCGATTTATTCCGGAAAAACACTTTCTATAAATTCCCAGCTAGTCTTTTGGGTTGCCTTCACCTGTATCGTTCCATTGGAGGTGAGTTCCACATTCTTAAGGTCATAAAGCCCCGACTTGTAATCAGAAGGCACGCTGAGCCCTTCTATTTTTGCCTGCATGGGAATATTGTCGCCATCTCCTTCTGCGATAACTTTCAGGACCCGGAGGGTCTTCATAGGACAAAAATACATCACTACTTCGCCGTGATCCATGTCCAGGCGGACAGGTGACAAGTTGGCTGTGACTGTCCCACCGTGCGATAGCTTTTCTTCCTTCATCCTGGTCTGCAGGACGTGTGGTTGTGAAAAGGACGTAAGAGTTACCGAGGAGGATTGGGGTTGGACGGAAGGGTCATAGACCTTTCCCCCACCGAAAAGACCTTCGAAGGCTGCATGTAGCTTTTTCATACACTAAAGTTTTTGAATTGTGAGATTAATGAAACTTGTATGGGTGATAACCAGCGCTTACAACTGAATCAGGCTATTGTATTTAACCATCCCGGAAACGAAGACCTTTCTTAAATAAAGACATGCAATTGGCGGGCCCGGTTGCTTTAAGAGACGCTATATTCGATTTTTTTCTTTGCGATAAATTTCGTAAATTCTTTATTCCGAAATGCTTGAAATATGAGAAAGTTATCCGAAAAGGCGTACCTGATCTTTTTCATTTTATCGTTGCTGGTATCCTGTAAAATAAAAAGTAAAACAGCGTCCGCTGGGGATATAAACGTCCTTAACCTCAAAAGAGGAGAGGTGGTATTATGCGGCCCTGCTGACAAGCAATTTGGTTCCGTGGTATTTGCTATATCCTGCTCAAAGAAAGTAAGCCATGATTTCAATCTTGCCGTGGCTCTTTTGCATTCATTCGAATATGATGAAGGGGAAAAAGTCTTTGCTAAAATTATCCAGGAGGAGCCTGGGTGCGCCATGGCATACTGGGGGGTGGCTATGTGCAATTATCATCCACTCTGGGCTCCCCCCACCCAGCCTGAATTGGAGAAAGGGGCGAAGGCGATTGAAATAGCCAGGTCCCTCGGTGAGGCATCGGAAAGGGAATCCGGCTATATTGAAGCCATTGCGACCTTGTATACAGATTGGGATAAGGTGGATGATCGTACCCGGCGTATCAACTTTGAAACGGCTATGGAAAAGATGTATAGAAAATATCCGCAGGATAAGGAAGCTGCGATTTTTTATGCATTATCCCTTGATGCCGCTGCCGATCCAGCCGATCAATCATTTGTCCGGCAAAGAAAAGCCGGAACCATTTTAAATGCTATTTATCCGGATGCGCCGAATCATCCCGGGATCGTTCATTATATTATTCATACCTACGATTATCCCGGGCTGGCTGAACTGGCTTTGCCTGCAGCAAGGGCATATGCAGCCATTGCCCCTGCTTCGGCGCATGCGCAGCATATGCCTACTCATATATTTACCCGGTTAGGGCTATGGGATGAAAGCATACGGTCAAATCTGATGGCTACTTCTTCTGCGAAGTGCTATGGTGAAAATGCCGGCATTAAGGGTCATTGGGGTGAAGAGCTCCATGGAATGGATTACCTGGTGTATGCGTACTTGCAAAAAGGGGATATGGGGCTGGCAAAAGAACAATGGGATTATCTCAGAACCATTAATGAGGCCTATCCCGTGGATTTTAAGGTTGCCTATGCATTTGCCGCTATTCCAGCGCGCTATTTGCTTGAAAACAAAATATGGAAGGATGCTGCTCACCTTGAAATCCATCCGGCTGCCTTCCCCTGGGAAAAATTTCCCTGGCAAAGAGCGATTATTCACTTTGCCCGGCTCCTTGGTTCTGTGCATACCGGTAGAGTCGATTCGGCCAGCCGTGAACTGAAAGAATTGAAAATAATTTACGATACGCTCGTTACAGAAAAAGATATGTATAAGGCCAACCAGGTCGGGATTCAGATCAAAGCATCTGAGGCATGGATGCTGTTTGAGGAAGGAAAAAATAATAAGGCATTGGAATTTATGAATGCTGCGGCTGATATGGAAGACGCCACTGAAAAACATCCTGTCACCCCCGGGGAGGTAATCCCGGCCCGGGAGTTATTGGCTGATATGCTGCTTCAAATGGGCAATTATGCAAAGGCATTGGAAGTTTACCAGGAAGACCTGAAGAAGCATCCAAACCGTTTTAATGGCCTGTATGGGGCAGGGCTGGCTGCAGAAAAATCCGGAGACACCGGGAAGGCGGGAACTTATTATCGGCAATTGTCAGAGCAAAGTGTCATCAATTCCCCCCGGTCTGAACTTGCTGATGCAAGGAGGCTTTTAAAAAAGCAGTAGTTTCAGACTTGAAAATATTGGTTAAATTTAGGATGAAAAATGCGTGTGGAAGTATTAACTAATTAATAAAAAAATCAGTTATGATCATCATTCACGATATTTTTATTTGTAAACCGGGTAACGCTTCGAAGCTGGCAAAAAAGTTCAAAGAAGCGATGGCCGGCAACAACGAGCTGGTTAATATCATGACCGATATGACCGGTCCATACAACAAAGTAGTAATGGTAAGCCAGTTTGAAAACCTTGCTGCCTACGAGAAAAGCTGGGAGAAGTACAAAGAAGACTCCGAGGCAATGAAGAAGATGAACGAAGTCATGGCCGGGTACCAGGATATGTATCTCACCGGGTCACGGGAGATATACCAGGTGTGGTAAGCTAGCCAAATGCTGCTATTTGTATAGTAGATTGATCAATCTTTGGGCCGAATCCGTCTTCTGGATGACATTTTCAGATGTATATTATTTTGTTCCATGTGCTCAAATACCTTTACAGAAACTCCGACGAAAGAGGCAAGGTGTCTTACCGGGACACGGTTGAAGAGATCCGGAGACTCCTGGCGGAGATAATCATACCGAAGAGAAGCTAATTCAGTACGACTCAATTCGTAACGATCTTCCATCTTGAGTATATCGTTCGTCATCATGATCGACAGATGGTGATTGAATTCGATGAGATGCTTTGTTAAGTAGTCTATCAGATCCGCAGGAAATGCCCAAAAAAGACAGTCTTCCAATGCCTCAATAATTGTAATTGACTTGCGAGGTTTATTAATAATCTTCTGAAGGGAGATAATAAATTCATTCTCTTTTTTAAACCAAACGGTCCGTTGGCTTCGTCCCTCATTGAAAAATCCCCTGACCAAGCCACGTTCTATAAAATAGATATGATCGCAGAAGACCCCTTTTTTTGAATGATATCATTTTTTCGGACAATGACTGGCTTAACATTTTCCCGCAGATATAACTCCAATTCAGGAGCCATTCTTTTGTAGCTTTTCAGGACTTTCATGTATTGTTCCATAGTGGTTGGAAAGGTTGAGGATCGAATGTATAAATAATAGCAAAAAAATTATAAACTTTATTCGCAGACTAACTGAATATACTTATTCAACTATAATGGGATATGCGTTCCCGTAAATGCCTAAATAAACAAGCACCATCATCTATTTTAGCGTCCATTATTGAGAAGGGATAGAGGATAACAAATGTGCTATAGCCAATGCCATTGTCATGGAAGTTATCCTGGTCGGGGAAGAGAAAAAAAGGATTGTTACTCTCTTTTTTGAGCAAAATGAAATGGTGATCCCATCTGACGCGAAATTCTTGCTCCTGGTCTCCCTGGATTCATGTAAAACTGTTCCCTTCACATATAGCACCATTATTCGAACCTTACGCAATTTCCCGGAGACAAGAGTTTATTACGAGGAATTCAGGTGCAGAACTGGCGCAAACCCCCTATGACCAATTATTCTCTGTCCTGCGTACGGAGCCGGAAATAAAAAACCTGATCAACCCTTTTATAGATGCCTATCTCAATGGAAGCCTGAAATTGCTGGACAGCCAGATATCGTCTGCCAAGATTCCCCTGGGCCGCCTGTCTTCCCCCGACCTGTATTATATCCTTACCGGTAACGACTGCAACCTGGACATCAATGATCCCGCTGCTCCGAAGATCCTCTGCCTGGGGGGCGACCCATCCCGGCAGGAGACCCTGGCCCCCGTTCTCTCCCTGTATATCGACCGGCTCAATAAAAGAGTCAATCAGAAAGACAAATACAAATGCGCCCTTGTCTGCGATGAGTTCGCCACGGTCCGGGCCTACAGCATGAACACCACGATCGCCACTGCCCGTTCCAATGATATTGTACCCGTCCTTGCTATACAGGATCTTAGTCAGCTCCGCACCCAATATTCCCGGGATGAGGCGGACACGATCTTCAATATCACCGGCAATCTCTTGTGCGGGCAGGTGGGTGGAGAAACAGCCCGCTGGGTCAGCGAGCGATTCCCAAAAATCTGGCAGGACAGGACCTCCATCTCCACTAACAGCTCAGACAGCTCTATCAGCCAGTCCCGCCAATGGGAAACAAGCATCTCTCCTGCCACTATCGCCAACCTCTCTTCCGGAGAATTCGTGGGCATTGTTGCCGACGACCCCGGCGGGGAAATGGAATTGAAGGTCTTTCATGCGCGGTTGGTGAAAGACCCGAACGATTCGCCGGCTCAACTTCTTCCATTACCTGTTATTCATACCATTGACAACGACACCATTCAACAAAATTTTCAGCGGGTGCAACAGGAGATTACCGATCTGGTGAATGCGGAATTGGAGCGTATGCACGGGGATGCGGATTTGACGGGGCTTTTGGTGAAGAAAGAATGATAGGAACAAAAAAAGTTGGCTAAGAGCCTGTAAACTTCCGTTTATGGGCTTTTTTATTGCTGCTACTTCAACAAATGGCATGTGGAAAACCACATAAATGACGAGTAGTTTTACGCTATTTTTTCCCGCAAATCCACGATAGTCCAGTACTACCTCTTAGTGGTATTGGTGATTACCATTAATAGATTTACGTTCACTGCCGAATCGACTAAAGACCCCCTTTTTAACCATTATTCCCTAACCGTTAGCCCCTAACCTTTATGAGATATCTGCTCATTGGCGTGATATTGTCATGTTATTGCTTGCCGTTGACATCCTACTCCCAGGATGGTGGAGCCTCTTCCATTGCTGGCAAAATTACCAATTTCCCCTCCCGGTTCTTCCAGAAAGTGAATGATCAGTCCGCCAGCCTGGATCAAAAAATTACCAGCCAGACAGAGAAATACCTGCGGCAATTGGCTAAGAAGGAAGATCGGCTCCGTAAAAAGCTGTACAAGCAGGACTCACTTGCGGCTAAGCGATTATTTGAGAACAACCCATTGGATTATACAGCCCTTCTTCAAAGACTGCAAAGCAAGAGCCCTACCATCCCAGGCGCCCCTGCCGTTTCCGGAAGCACCTACTTGCCCTACCTGGATTCTATTAAGACCTCTTTAAAATTTTTACAACAGAATAAGGACTTGCTGGCAAACAGCGCCGCACAGCAAACACAAATAAGTGCTTCACTGACACAGGTGAACCAGTTACAAAGCAAAGTTCAGACAACCGAACAGATACAGCAATTGATACAGCAGCGGAAGGCACAAATCAGGGAATCGCTGAATCAATATAGCCATATGCCGCCTGGACTTCAAAGCGCCTACCAGGGGTATTCACAAAAGGCATATTATTATGGGGCGCAAATGAAGGCTTATCGGGATGAGCTTAACGATCCGGATAAGCTGACTAAAAGAGCACTGACAATTCTAAACCAGGCACCCGGTTTCCAATCTTTCATGAAAACACATTCCGATCTGTCCGGGTTGTTCAGCCTGCCGGGAGGTGGGAACTCCGGCAACGCAAAGGCCTTGGCGGGATTACAAACCAGGGCCGGAGTGCAGCAGCAGTTGCAGGGACAGGTTGCTGCCGGCGGCCCGGATGCCGGACAGGCCATTCAGCAGCAAATACAGTCGGCTAAGGCAAAGTTGAAAGCCCTCCAGGACAAAGTAAGTCAGGCAGGAGGTGGCAGCAGTTCGATGGATATACCGGATTTCAGGCCGAATACACAAAAAACAAAATCGTTGTTAGGGAGATTGGAGGGGGGCATTAATATACAATCACTTCCTTCTACGTATGCCTTTCCTGCTACTACGGATTTCGGAGCCTCGCTGGGCTATAAATTGAATGATAAGAATACCATCGGCATCGGGGCTGCTTATAAAATGGGATGGGGTAAAGATATTCAGCATATCGCTATCAGTAGCCAGGGTCTTGGGATACGCTCTTTTCTGCAAACTAAAATCAAGGGGAACTTTTTTGCCTATGGAGGTTTTGAGTACAACTATCAGCAAATTATTTATTCTGTCAGCCAGATCAGTAACCTGAATTATTGGACCCGTAGCGGGCTTGTGGGAATTACTAAGCAGTATAAGATTAGTAATAAGCTGAAAGGGAATGTGCAGTTGCTATGGGATTTTTTGAGTTATCAGCAGGTGCCGAGAACGCAGGCGGTGATTTTTAGGGTAGGGTATGGGTTTTAAGTGCATTCAATATAGTAAAAGATAATCCAGCTATTATGTCATTATTTAGAAAGGTATTTGGACTTGTGCATGTTCTGCTGTTTATCATTTTGATTGGTCACGCACAACAACCAGGGTTTGATTTTACCAGACCTCCGGATGTAATATCTCCCTCTCCGGCTGCCTCCGCACTCTTTAGAGATGTAAATGTCCCCGTGAATTATTATACGGGCACACCAGCAATTAATATTCCTCTCTATACGATTAAAGCCGGCCGGCTGCAAATGCCTATTGGTCTTCAATATAATGCCGGAGGAATCAGAGTGGAACAGGACGCCGGATTGGTAGGACTTGGCTGGGATATGATTACGGGTGGGGCAATAGGTAGATCGGTCGTCGGCCAGGCGGATGAAATGGGTTTTGGATCAGGGGGACCAGGCTATAGGATTTCTGCTCAAAATCTGCATATGCCGGATCCCGGTCATGACGATTCCCTTTCTATCTGGATTAATAATCTAACCGCATGTAATTACTACGATCTATCTCTAGGTAAACTGGACCTATGCCCCGATAATTATTTCATGCACTTCAACGGCAACTCGGCCAGGCTGTTCTTTGATAAGAATGCCAGGCCGTATTTTTCCCCGTATAAACCCTGGAAACTTACCGGGAACGAGGGCGGCTATACTGTTATTATCGAGGACGGGACAACGTATGAATTCAAACTGGCGGAAAGCTCACACGATGTTATCGAAACACTACCAAATGATAACATACATATGAGTCAAGCTAATACCAGTTGGTACCTCACCCGTGTCATTTCTGCCGATAAGGCCGATACTATTGTGCTGAACTATACTCCTGTATCCTATTCTGCCACTCCTTATAACCCCACTGAAACATACGCTGTCATGCAGCGGGGACAGCAACCAGTGTTATGCGCCACCATTCCTTCCAACACATTTTATAATTATACTACGGATACAAAATCGATAAGTGGATATATGCTGTCTGATATACAGACCAGTGATGAGCACGTTTATTTCTACGCAAGCACCGGAAGGCAGGATATGGGCAGTGGCCTGCCATATAAATTGGATAGCATTGTCACTTATTCCACACAACCATCCTCCGGGTCAGGACTCCTGCTCAAATATGTATTCAATTATGATTATTATAACCCTGCCGGGCTGACTTTGGCAAAAAGACTACGTCTGTTGTCTGTCAGCAAATTGGGAAGCGCCAATGAAAAGGGAGAAGTATACCAGTTTGGATATAATGGGAATAACGTGCTGCCTTCCCGGGATTCGAAAGCCCAGGATAGCTGGGGCTTTTATAATGGAGCCACCAGTAATACCACTTTAATACCGGCTTTTGTCGACAATTGGGGGCAGCCTCAGGCTGGCGCCAACAGGAATACCGATAGTTCTGCAGCCTCTATGGGACTATTGACGCAGATCCAATATCCTACAGGTGGTACTACCAACTTCGAATATGAGGCTAACCGATATCCAACCAATTTAGACGGCGGACGAGATTCCGTAATTGCCTCTGCCCAGGCATTTGCGTCCACCGGCTCGGTGGATGACAGGCAACCTACCTTTGATTCCGCTACCTTCACGCTCGAATTTGACCAATACGTAACGGTCACTACGACGGCGAAGTATAACCAAATAAATGTAGGAGATGTACAGATATATATCAATTCGGGCACATATACTGGTACGATTTCCTCTGTATGGGTCGGTGGTGCTTTAGGCACCAATGTAAGTGATATTGTTTTTTTAAAAGCCGGCACCTATACTGCCTGTGTTCAAAAAACTACGCTTCCCCAAGAAACGGGGCAAATTACCGTCCAATATACTTATCGGGCTCCTTATGGATACGTCGGCCTTCCCGTAGGAGGAGCCAGGATCAGGCGACTCATCCAATCGGATGGAACCACACAGACCGTGAAGAAATTCCTCTACCTGCAGGATAGTATTACGTCTTCGGGAATATTGATAACTACTCCGATCTATTCTGATATACACTATTTTCCCATGATTGCCAGTTGTTACGATTTCCCTGGTAAAGTGGGTGACTGGAAATATTTTACACAACATTCCGTCTCCACAGTCGAGTTGGGCCGCACACAGGGAAGTCATATCGGTTATAGCAAAGTCACGGTTCTCAATGGCGACAATGGGGAGAACGGGAAAGAAGAATATTTTTTTAGCTATGTACCGGATGCAACCGGTGACTCCTATCCGTATGCTCCGCGCAGTTCGTTGGATGATTTCAGGGGACAACTAATCCGGAAAAATGTCTATTCGGCCTCCGGAAAGCTATTGGAAAAAGAGGAAAACCACTACAATTTTAGCAATCAGATTGGTTACCCCAATTTCAAACAGATCTATGGATTTAAGGTTGGAGCAAGGAAGCAAGGTATTGGTTTCGACGCTAATGGCTGTCCTCTGACTTACGGCAGTTTTAATTTTCAGTTTGATTATAACCTATACTCTGTCTTTCAGCTTTGGCCGTCCCTTGCTTCTACTAAAAAAACGACCTACAGCAGTCAATCTTCGGACTCTATTGTTAGTTTAGTCAATATCGGGTATGATACGGTAAACCTTCGGACTGCTGTTAATAAGACCTGGAACAGCAAAGGCGATTCCCTGACAGATTATTACTCCTACCCAAAGAGTTTTGCAGGTACGGCTGTCTACGATAGCATGGTAGCGAGGAACAACATTGTACCCCCGGTCGAAAGCACACACTATTACAATACGCTACTGAAGACAAAGGAGCGAACCAATTATCAATTATGGCCGGTCGGATCCATTCAGGCAGCATTGCCCGCAAACAGGCAATTACAATACAGTAGCAATCCCATAGAGACCCGTTTGTTATACCTGGGATACGATAATAGCGGGAATTTATTATCTCAACAAAAGACGAATGATGCTATTCATAGTTATATCTGGGATTACCATCAGCACTATCCTATTGCAGAAGCCATTAATGCAGACACAGGAAATATCGCTTATACCAGCTTTGAGGCAGACGGCAGCGGCAACTGGACAATTGGTTCCGGGACGGTGGATACCACTACCGGGATCACCGGCATCAGCTCTTATACACTGAACAGCGATATTTCCAAATCCGGTCTGAACAGTGCTAGCACTTATATCGTTTCCTACTGGACACAGAATCAATCACCCTTTACGATTGCCGGAACGATTGCCGGATATCCGGTAAAAGGCAAGACCATTTCCTTTAATGGACCCGGCTGGACTTTATATACTCATAGGGTCACGGGGCAGACTACCATCACGATCAACGGCGCGGGGCATATTGACGAGTTAAGGTTATATCCGCTGGGAGCCCAGATGACCACTTATACCTATGCTCCACTGGTAGGGATGACCAGCCAGGCGGATGTGGGGAACAAGGTGACTTATTACGAATATGATGGCCTGCAAAGATTAAAGCGTATCCGAGACCAGGACTATAATATCCTTAAATCCATTGACTATCAATACCAGGCCAGCAGCGGCTGCGGCGGTAACTGCTATATTATTGCCATGCAGACATTAGCGGGTACGAGTACGCTGGGCTACCCGGTGGGTGTATTCAATGTCCATGGCAAGTTGCTGGGCAATGCGACTGGCCCGGTACAATATGCCGGCTTGTGGAATACCGATACGGCGGATGTCCGCATCGGAACACTGGCCACCGGAGCTGATTCTCTGCATTTCAATATGGCCCTTAACGCAGGGATGTCCCTTCCTTCCGGAGTGACCGGATGCCGGTATTATCAGGTGGATCTGGCCTGGAACCGGCTGGATGGCATTAGAAATTTTAATGGAACCTACGTGGACTTCGGCGATGGAACGGGTATGCGCATGGGGAAGAACTATGCTGATACACCTGCGATCATTGCTCCTAATACAACGTATATGACCATTTTCGGCGGTGACTTCCAGACGAATGAAACCTATTTCGTCCATACCTATGCTGACGCAAGCCTGAAAACGTTGACCTTTTATCATAATGATGCTGATGAATCTGAGGACTTTGATAACCTGATGGGAGGGCCCACCACCGGCCTGACTTATTTGTCTAATATACGAGGCAATCTTCCGCAAAACACGCCAACTATCGGCGGATCGTCTTACCAGGTACCGAGTATGACGAACCTCACGAATGTCTCCAATTGGAATTCCATTAATACCGTCAAACATTTTCGATTTAATAAAGGGGATGGCGTAAATCCGGCGAGGAATATAAGTTATGCGCAGGACTTCATGAAAAATAATAAAGACCTGCAATCCATTAAAACTACTGGCGGATACCGGTCCAGCGGATATGTGGATACGACATTCAAGCTAAGTACATTCAAGACGGATTGGAATACCTATTTTACGAATCTGCAGAGCATGCGGATTAGCAATGATCATTGGAGCGGGGAAGACCTGACGGCGTTAACGCAATTGAATTTTATACAGATCTGGGCTGCTACGCAGAATCACCAGGATGATCCGAATAGCCCGCTTGTTCCCATTCCTCCCATGGTCATTGACAATATTATTAATCAACTGGCAGCCGGAGCAGGTCAGACAGTTAGTAATGGAGGAATCGATCTGGAAAGTGGAGGGTCTACCCGGACATCCGCCAGTGACACGTCTGTTGGTTTTTTAAAATTGAAGGGATGGATAATTGCAGTAAATGGTATTCTACAATAATAAAATTATAAACGAACCCAATATAAACCCAGCATATGATCAGCATGAAAAAAATAATAGTCTTTATATTATTGATCAGTGGATATGGTATCTCCCGGGTACAGGGACAGGCAACGGCTAGCTTCAATTTTTCATCGACACCCAAGCCGGTAACGGGATGGACTAATGTACATGGGAATCCGATAGATTCGATAATCACCGTAACGGCTCCATCCGGCATCACTATCAGTTCGGTAGCCACTACTCCCAATTGGGTGCCCTACAACGGCTCCTGCGCCACCGATGACGGGGGCATGACAAATGGTACTTTCTTCCCAGACCCTGTCATGAGGCATTTCTGGTTTCTGAACAACCCCTATTCGGCCTATTATCAGGCTGCTTATCCTCAGTTAATAATAACCGGACTCAACATTCACAGCGTATATACGCTCAGCATGACGGGCAGCATCTCCATCACCCAGTTTGACGTTAATCCGACCGTATATACCGTGACCGGTGCCATCGTCTATGGAAATATAAGCATAAATGGCAATCTCAATACGACTGACGGGGCCATATTTCATAATATTGCGCCGGATGACAGCGGCCGGATAAAGGTGTACGTCAATCCTACCACTGATGGACAGGGAGCTCTTATATCGGGCCTTCAGATCACGGAGGGGACCAGCACTACGCCGGTACCTACAGTTAGTATCACTTCTCCGGTAAACAATGAGATCCTGCTGGAAGATAATAATATCACGATCAATGCGACGGCGATAGAGACGGGTGGATCGATCACCAAAGTAGAGTTTTATGCCAATGGCAGTAAGATCGGGGAGAATTCCACTTCTCCGTATAGCATGGTCTGGGCCAATCCGGATGCGGGTAACTATACCCTTATGGCCCGGGCTATCGATGGGCTGGGAAATATCAATACGGCCTCCATCAATGTCAGCGTGGAATCCCTTAGCTCTTTCTGGTCGATGACGGGCAATAGCCATATGAACCCCGACAGCAATTTTGTAGGGAATGTGGATAGCGTCCGGCTGGCCTTCCGGACAAAAAACATAGAAAGAATGAGCATATCCCCGATAGGCAATGTAGGCATTGGGACGATTGCTCCTACGGCACAGTTGCATACTACCGGGACGGTGCGATTAGCCGGGCTCACCAGCGACAGCACCAAGAATCGGGTGTTGGTCAGTGATACCAGTGGCAACCTGTTCTACCGCAATGTATCCAGCTTGTCCAACCGATGGGTATATGCGAATGGCGTGCTCTATGATTCGACGGATAATATAGCGATCGGAACCAGTAACCCGCAAGGCTACAAACTGGCAGTGAATGGAACCGCCATTTTTACAAAAGTAAAAGTAAAGACCGCCGGTACCTGGCCGGACTATGTGTTTAAGAAAGGCTATACGCTGCCAGGGCTGGAAGAATTGGAGCGCTATGTTGCCGAATACAAACACCTGCCAGGTATTGCACCCGAGTCTGATGTGCAGCGGGATGGCATCGATATAGGCGAGCACCAGGCCACCCTGTTAAAAAAGATAGAAGAGATGACCCTGTATCTGATCGAAGAAAACAAGAAACTGAAAGAGCAGAACAAACAATTAGCCGAACAAAATAGCAGATTGGAGCAGCAGCAGCAACAGATCGATGAACTAAAAAAGCTCATTGGGAGGAAAAAATAGGCTTTCATTATCAATGTAATTGACTTATGTCTCATAAAGCGATCTATAAGGTATTGGTGATGACCCTACCAATTTTGGCTGCCCTACCAGCCAGGATCCAGGCGCAGCTTTCTAATAAGCCCGCTGCGGTTACGCAGGCGCCTGCCCCGACCGGCGTGGTGGCGCCTGTTCCTGCCGGCTATGTGGTGGGTGGGCAAACGCCCCTGGTCAACTTTGTCCGGGAGCGGGACGGGATGGGAAGAATTACGGATACCGTGCTCTTTGGCAGTGCCGGTTACGTCGATGTTAAAGAAACTACGCATTATGTCGATGGCTTAGGAAGGCCGCTGCAAACGGTGAACCGGCAGATCACCCCGGGAAACAGCCCGGTAGATATCGTCACTCCTGTGCTGTACGATCCGTTCGGTAGAGAGGTCTACAAATATCTTCCCTATGTGCCCACGACAGCCAACACCAGTGATGGAGGTCTGAAGCAGAACCCTTTTACGGATCAAAAGAACTTTTACCAGAATGTCTATCCGGGCGAACAACCGGCCTACATGGGAGAGCAGGTATATTATGGGCAGACCAATTACGAACCTTCCCCCTTGAACCGGGTATTACAAACCCTGGCTCCGGGCAATAGTTGGGCCGGAAGTGGCAATGGCGTCTCCCAGCAATACCTGGTGAATACCAGTGCCGATAGTGTGCAGATCTGGACCATCAGTTCGGATTCTCTCACTTATGCGGGCAATGATATCAGCACCAATATTCCGGTTGCCGGCGGTTACTATCCTGCCGGGCAATTGTATAAGAATACCACGATTGATGAGCATGGACATGTGGTGGTGGAGTACAAGGACATGGAAGGACTGGTGATCCTGAAAAAAGTGCAGGCGGGGATGGTGGCGGCTGATTACTCAGGATATAGTGGCTGGCTTTGTACGTATTATATCTATGACAACCTGAACCAGTTACGCTTTGTCCTGTCTCCCAAAGCGGTGAAGGTGATCTATGGCAATGGGTGGAATGTGTCAACGGATACCACGACCATTAGTGAGCTTTGTTTCCGGTATGAATATGATGCACGCCTACGGATGATGGCTAAGAAAGTGCCTGGCGCCGGTTGGGTATATATGGTCTATGATCAGCGGGACCGGCTGGTGTACACGCAGGATGCGAATATGCGGCGGGGGCAGAACCAGTGGATGACGACCCTTTATGATGCGTTGAACCGTCCTACTGCTACCGGCATGATCACTTATAGTGGCAACCGGGATCAATTGCAGCAATATGTCACTGCGAATACAGGCACCGGTACGAACACCCCTGTCACGGTGAATGGAACTACGCCTGCTGCTTTACCACAA
>Ga0307511_10000180_pt1 | contig 62501 bp, 45 predicted proteins | sample 13_EM_MG_FD_200266 | JGI IMG/M metagenome (GOLD analysis project Ga0307511, IMG submission 200266) | Populus trichocarpa ectomycorrhiza microbial communities from riparian zone in the Pacific Northwest, United States - 13_EM | ecosystem: Host-associated > Plants > Roots > Unclassified | place... | reverse complement strand
GGTATATAACTCTCCATTTTTGTGGAACCATTTCGCCTCATGCATAGAGACGGCCAGATTTACGGCATCTGATTTAGTTGCCTTGCAATTCGTCGTATCTGGTGGAATATTGGCCTGATCGGGTTCTTCCAATTCCATATCAAGGAAGTTTCTATATTGTTCAAAAGCCAGGATCAGGGCTAACAGGCGGCTATCCTCACAGTAATGATCATCCATGTAGAGAGAGAGGCTGCCTCGTTTTTTCCGGGACTTATCCCTGGTGAAGAGGTCCTCGTCCCGGAAATCTTGCCTTGAATAGAAATATAGATGCAGATCATGATTTTCGGCGAGAAAATGGTTGGCTTTTGCCAGTTCATTTTGCAGGATAGAAGGAAGGTTCTTCTTATCTGCGGTAATTCGTTCTAATTCCAAGTTATGCAGCATGCTAAAATAATAGTACTGCTGATAGAAGACAGGCGCTACATGCTTGTAATAATGGATCTCAGTTGCTTTATCGGGGAATGGGTGTTCCGCGACATATTCTTTTAGCTCTTTTATATACTCCTCTAACAGGTCACGGCGAAGGTCATAGCCTTTAACGGCGTTGACCTCATCGGATATGTTTTTAAGTTCGGTGGAGAGTCTTTCCTGTAGTTGTTTGGCGAGTATTTTCATCACAATAAAACTAGCAACAACTAACGTAAAAAATGATTGGATTCCCAATCATTTTTTACAACTATTTCCCCTTCCAATACTTGGTTTTCATTATACTAAAAGTACTTTTATCGAGCGCCAGGTAAGACGCAAGATATCTATCGGGTACCCTCCCCACCAGTTCGCTATGGTTGTCTATTAAATACTTGAATTTTTCGAAAGCGGGTTTCGTTCGCATTTCATGCCTTTCTTCGGATAGAACATAGTAATTCTCCAGGATGACCGAGCGATGTATATTAAATTCGATGAAAGTCTTGAACGCATAATGTAATTCTTCATATGTTAGAGCCCAGAGAATGGTATTTTCTAGAGTTTCGATGGCTTCATAAGACGGCATCTGGCGAAGGAAACTTCGGACAGAGAAGAAAAAATCCTTTTCCCGCATCAGCCAGGACGTTTGTTCTCTTTTTTCATCATGGCGAAAGCCCCGGACAAGGCCTCGATCTATAAAGTAAATGTGCTTTGCGATCTGGCCAGGATTTAGCAAAATAGTCTTTTTCCTGACTTCCAGCCTTTTTAAAGTTGCTTCTAAATATTCTCTAAGGCCGACGGGAACAGGCGAAATTTTAGCAAGTATTTCAAACAACATTTCCATAGAATAAAGAGGATAACAGTTAATAAATAAGGTATCTACTTCCTTTACCGACACCTTATTTGGTATCGGTAAAGGATAGACGCAAAGTAAATAATATTTTATTTAAAAAATAAAATATAGCTAAGGGTTACGCGCTTTTTAGTATGGCAATATAAAAATAAACTCTTACTCTCCTTTCAGACCGTAGAATGGAGACCTTTAATCAGTACGTAAGAAAAAGGCAGCTATAACCCTTAAGTGTATAGCTGCCTATGCATGAGCGGTACAGTATATTCAGATTCTCCTTATTCCCGGAAGTTTTTTGATAAATGTATCCGTGAAGATGAAAAGGGAAAGTAAAAGATTCCCCAAGTGCACTAGTATATAAAAATCATTTTTCATATGACTGCCTGCCAATTGCCACAAGCCATAAGTTCCAACGCAGAGATTGACAGAGGCAGTCAGTATATAACCGAAAGACTCCCGATTTTTAATGATCCTTAGCAGTCTGAGCAATAACACGATCGGACTTGCTATGATTGTTATCCATACGGCTATCATGAAGAGTACCCACAGGTCAAATCCATATCCTAAATCTGAATGGCTTGGGTGCAGGCGCCAGACAAAAAATAAGGTGACAGCTCCGATAATCACAAAAGACCACAATAATTTTTGATATTTCAAACTTTCCAACTCGCTCATAGAATGGACTTTTTAAATTAAATATTATATTAATCGCAGGTTCCGGTATTTGGGTGAGCTACAATCGATGTGCTCAAGATCATCCCTGGAATATTATTTGCCCGGAAGTCTTCACCCAGATCGCCTGGATTATCTCCTTGGCCATTTGGCCAATTGCCAATGGTAGAAGGCAGATAAATATTCCCCATACTCATCGCATTTATAGCAAAAGTCGTACAATTATTGCTGTTCAGGTCATAAGCAAAACCCTTATTATTTCCCAGTTGAACATATCCAAGAATATTCTGAAATTGGTCACTATTCACCGTAAATGTGCCTGCTATATTATAAGGATGATCTTCATCGTCCGCCAGTTGCGCTTGTGAGCTGGTGTTGCCTTCAGTAGGCATTACAGAACTAGCGGGATAAAATCCAACATTTCGGACTATTGTTGTTGTACCATAGACTTCTTTAAAAATAAGAAAAGTATGCCCTACGTCGACAGGGTTACTTCCAATTGAGGAAGAACCTGTTAGTCCGCTACCCGAAAATGTCCATGGTTGCCTGGTTTCTGGGCTTGGCTGGTCAACACATACGGTTACTGTATAAGTGTGGTCGCTCTCCATGTTAAAAGTGAAGCATTTTAGGTAATCTCTAATATTGCCGATAATATTTCTGCCTGGATAGATGATAAAGTCGTTCACACTGCTACTAGCGCTACCTCCACCCCCACCTCCTCCCGCTACACTGCCATAATCTACTCCTCCGGAATATTCTTCCGGGTCCTCCAGCGGCACCATAGAGGGCATACATACGGGTGCTTCCGCCCAGGCATATCCTCCATCAGGCATAGCCAAACTATAATTATAGCCGGTAAGTTGATAGCACACTTCTAATGGAGCCACATCCAGGGATCGTACGGACGAAGGCGGCGTGGAAGAATACTTCAAAATATTCTTGCCATCATAAAGATACTTAGCAAGGGTATTGCCCGCCCAATCTTCCACATACACAAATCCGGAGAAAGGCCCCTGCGGATGCCTCAGATAATTGGTATCGGGTAACGCTGTTACCATCTCCGCGTGATAGCCTCCATTTACCTGGTACACCAGCAACCAGGTTAGATTACTCAAATGAAAATTGTTTTGGCCTCCCTGGGTAGTTCGAATGAATAGGTCCTTTTCATATTTTATGGGCGCAAGTACCGCTTTACCCCTGGACAATTCCACCACTTTTGCCTTTTCCCAATTCACTGTTTTAGGCGTTGTTATCCTGGGATTTGCACCGGCAACCGGGCCCAAATGATTTGTTGCTGCACTAAAAAATGCGTGTGCCTGATCAATAAGAACCGTCTGTTCTGTCGGTTTTTCGGTTAGGCTTTGGTTTTTTTTACAATTAGATGCAAAAAGGAGGATGCAAATCGAAGTCAGAACTAAATTAACTCTCATTTTGTAAGGTTTATTGATTAATATTTACCAAAATAGTTGCGAAGAGGAAGAAAAAAATAGGAAACCCAATCACATTAATAACCTTAATATGTGTACAGGTATTCCTAAATAAGAAGCGATATCCACTTCGTCGACCAGAGAAAACACCCAGCCTTGGGTTGCTTTAAGGTGAGCAAAACGTTCCTTGGCACTCATAGATTCCAGCCCATGTAGCCTGTCTGCGACCTTTTTCTGGTATCTGCGTCTGAATTCCTGGTAATGAATTCTTGTTTCCGGGAAATTGCGTAAGGTTCGAATAATGGTACCATACGTGAAGGGAATAGTTTCGCCTGAGTCCAGGGACTCTAGGTGCGAGAATTTCGCGTCAGACGGAACCACCATTTCATCGGGCTCGAAAAAGAGAGAAACGATTCTTCTTTCGTCTTCCCCGATCAGGATAACTTCCATGATATGACCTTTTGCCAGAAATACGTAGCGCTCGCTATTCGGCTCCGGTTCTGTGGAGCGAAGGGCGGCTTGTTTTTGAGAATCAATTTCTAATAAATGATGAAAAAGAGTGCGGATTACCATTTTGTAAGTTTTTTGTGGAATAATGTGGCTTACAAAATAGCTACTGCGGAAATAAAAAAAGATTGGAAATCCAATCAAATTTCTCAAAAAAATACCTTATGGTTCTCGTTGCCGATAGGTAGTATGATCAATGCAATTCTTCCCTTTACCCAGTTGTAAAGTTTGACGAGATTGAAGGCTGTAGATAATTTACCAATACTTTAAACTTTATGATTCGAATCCTGTCATCCCGACCAATGACTGGAAAAAATCCCAAAGGGCCTTGCCAGCCTTTGAGGCCGCCCCCCTTTAGGATCAGCGTAGCTAATCCTGTCATCGCAACCAATTTTACTTTGTTTAATAGAACCCGCTCTAGCAGCGATTTTTTCGGTTCGAAAAGTTATTAGTTAGGCTATCTTGCTGTTAACCAATAATAGAATACTGCAAACCCTACTTTGATTAATTCATATTTAATATGTACAGCTAGGCTCTTTAGGTTATTAACTTATTGTAAAAGGATAAGGAAACTTATTACTGCGCTTATATATAAGACATGCTCTTCACTCTTGTAGTCACTTTTTATCTAAATTCAAATAGTTTTTAATATAAAACATTATATTTGTCAATAGTTGACAAGTCAGTGAATAAATATTGCAGTGGCCTCTTTGTTTTAGTAACAAGGCTATTCACTATTCTAAAATGACAAGAAAGTGGCAAACCAATTTGGAGACCGGGTAAGGCAATTAAGGGAGCAGCAAAATATGCTGTTAAGACAGGTTGCTCCACAGTTAGAAATGGATACCCCGCAGCTCAGCAAAATTGAACGGGGCGAACGAACCGCAAAAAAAGAACAGGTAAACAAACTGGCGGAAATATTAAAGGCAGACAAAGAAGAATTATTAACCCTTTGGCTTGCAGACCAGGTATATGATGTCATAAAAAACGAAGATCATGCAAATGAAGCATTAAAATCAGTTTCAAAAAAATTAAAGTCAAAAAAAAAATAAAATGGCATTAGAAATAAAAAACGGGAAAATTAAAAGCCGCATTAGAAATAAATGGCTTGTTTTAACACCTGAAGAAAGGGTTCGACAAGAATTTGCTGATGTGTTAATTGAATTATATAAGTATGACCCAAGGCAAATTGATGAGGAGATTGATGTTACTGGAATGTACTCTCTTAAAAGAAGGCCAGACTTTGTAATATGGAGAACTATTAAAGACAAAGAAGAACAGAAAACCCCTTTTATAATTGTAGAATGTAAAGCTGATTATGTTACTATCAATAAAAAGGTATACGAACAGGGTGAATATTACGCAAGAACTACTGATGCCCCATTTTTTGTTACACATAATAACAGTGAGACAAAATACTGGAGGGTTAAGAAAGGTAAAATGCCAGGGCATATTGAAGAAATTCAAGACATGCCAAAGGCTGAGGCATCAGATAAAGAGATTCAGGATATTTTAAGCAGACTTAAAGTATTTAAGGAGAATGAATTTGCAGATTTGCTGCATCAATGCCACAATATTATTAGAAATAGAGAGAAACTTGACCCCGCCGCAGCATTTGATGAAATTGCAAAAGTTCTTTTTATGAAAGTGTATGCTGAAAGGAAACTGAAGGCAGATATGGAAGGGAATATTTTTACTCATGATTATATCGAACAAGGTGAAAAATTTAATCCCGATTACTTATATGATATTTTTGAAAAAACAAAAGCTGATTTTGGTAAGGATAAATTATTTGCAAAAACGGAAAAAATAAATTTACGGGTCAGTACAATAAAATCTATTGTAAAAAAACTAGAAGCCTATAATCTGTCTGCAACCTCTACTGACGTAAAGGGTATTGCATTTGAAAAATTCTTGGGAAAAACATTCAGAGGTGAAATTGGACAATTTTTCACTCCAAGAAAAGTCGTTGAATTTATGGTTGATATGGTGCAACCCAAAGAAGGGGATGTCATTTGTGACCCAGCATCTGGCTCAGGAGGTTTTTTAATTAGGTTCTTTGAAATAGTTAGGGAACAGATCAATTTTGCTATTGACGAAGAATATCAAAATGAAAAGCACCTTGTTGAAAAACAAAAAGGACTTACAAGTGAGGAAAAAGCCAAGCAATTAATTTCCATAAGCCAGAAACTTGCTAAAGAACTGGACTCATCAAGAAAACACTCACGACTTTGGAAGTTGTCAAATCGTTATGTTTATGGTGTCGATGCAAACGAACGTATGGCAAGAACGTCCAAAATGAATATGATAATGCATGGGGATGGCCATGGTGGTATTCATCATCACGACGGTTTTTTAAATGTAAATGGCGTTTTTGAAGAAAGATTTGATATAATTCTTACGAATCCACCATTTGGTCAAAGTGTTGATGAGGAGGATGAAATATTGCCGAGCCAAGTAGAGGTTGATGAAGATATTCTTGAGTATTACCAAGAGATTTATGGAAATGCTTATGAAGAATCCAGAAGCAATTTGGAAGAAAATATCGGCAAACCAATTCTCAGCTTATTCGAATTACCTAAAGGTAATTCTATAAAAACGGAATTGCTTTTTGTCGAAAGATGCTTGAATTTGTTAAAGCCAGGAGGAAGATTGGGCATTGTTTTACCTGAAGGAGTATTTAATACATCTTCTGTTCAATATGTTAGAGATTTTTTGGAAGACAAGGCTTATGTTACTGCAATTATCTCATTACCTCCAGATGCATTTTCATCTACTGGGGCAAAAGTTAAAGCTAGCATTCTATTTGCGAAAAAATACACAAATACCGAGTCCAATAAATGGAAAGATTTAGTAAAGTCAAACCTTTTAAAGGCAAAGAAGAAATATGCCAATTCCTTACTTGAACATTCCATTAAGTTCAAAGAACTATCGAGCGAAGAAAAGAGAGATATTCAAAGTAAAATAAAAAAAATTGAAGAGACTATATTGATAGAGGCCAGATTTAACGCAAAAAAAGAATGGGATTATCCGATTTATTTTCATGAGGCTCTTGATATTGGCATAAATGCGCAAGGTGAAGATGTGGAATTAAATGAATTACCTATTGTACTGCGAAATTATGCAGACTTCAGAAAAGGAAAGAAATTTATTAATCTTGAAATGGCTGAAAGAACTTTTGTATCTCGATATAAGGATTTGAGTAAGTGGACTATTCCAACCAAATTACTTTTGAATCTTCCCAATCCCCATAATTGGAGGATGAAAAAAATAAAAGATATAGTTTGTCAAAGCGACGAAAAGGAGAAAGTGAATCCTAGTAAAGAGTATGACATGGTTGGCGTTAAATGGTATGGGGAAGGGTTGTTTCATAGAGAAACTGTTTTAGGTGCAGAAATAAGTGCAAAGTGGTTATATCCATTAATTCCGGGAGCATTTATTTATAACAGACTTTTTGCTTGGAAAGTCTCTTTTGCAGTAGTCGATGAAACATTTAAAGGATATTATGTTTCAAATGAATTTCCACAATTTGTAATGAATGATGATTTCGTTTTGCCCGAATTTTTATACTTTTTATTTACTCAACCCGAATTTGTTAAAGCGGTTAAGTTTTCGTCTGGCGGGTCCGCGGCAGTTAGTAGAAATCGATTTAAAGAGGAAGATTTCTTAGATTTTGAAATTTATTTACCTCCAATTGCTTTTCAAAATAAAATAATGGAACGCTATAGGCAGGCATTAGGGAAGGCTGAAAAGCTTAGAAAAGAAGCCGAAACAATAATCGGCCGTTCAAAGAATGAAATACGTAATTCACTAATTGGGTTGTAAATGATAATATTAGGATCTTACATATAAAAACATTACTTGCATCTAACACTAAAAATAATATAGATCGAAACTGAGATACTGCCGATTTTTATCCTGGAGGCCATTCTTAAAATCAACTCACGCACATTTAGCATATAGTTGCCTTGAAAAATGGCCCACTCGGAGGTGAAGCAGAGGAATCATCTTGGATAAAAGCCCCCCTATTTCAAAATATTTTCTCCCATCGACAAGAATGAGTCGACGTTATCAGAATCAGCGCCGAACCGGGTGCAAAAACGTTTTTGCAAATACCGAAAATAGGCCATTGTAGGGATAGGGAAGCTACCGTATACGCATATCCACATTTTGAAATTAAAAATAATTATTATAAAATTGCATCACCAAAACACCTCTGCCGCCTAACCTAAGTCAAAATTATTCTCATGAATAACAGGGCGCGACTGCTATTTTCCAAGGACAATACAGCTACATTTAGTCCCCTATACAGGAAATACTGGCCTCTCTTATGCAATTATGGATTGAAATATATCCCTGATTCTGCCGATGTAGAGGATCTGGTGACGGATGTTTTCATAAGATTCCTTGACAAGCCACGGTCTTTTAACAACATGGTTGCCGTGCGTGCTTTCCTCTTCAAATCTGTCTTTAATGCCTGTATCAACTGGTCCATCAAGCAAAACAGGAATGGCAGGAATCAGGAAAATCTACGTATTTATTTCTCCAACGAATGGGAAGATTACACGCTTACCCGATTAATCCGAAATGAAGATGCATTGAAACTTTCTGCTGCGATGGAAGATATATCTTTTCAATCCAGGAAAGTGTGTAAAATGCTCTATTATGAAGGACTATCCCTGTCCGAGACAGCAGCACAATTGAACCTATCCAAGAATACGGTAAAAAATCACCAGACCCGCGGATTGAAAATTTTAAGAGCCAGGTTCACCAGGGACCGGCTTTTTCAATAAAATAGATGGCCTAAGTCGTTTCCCTTCAGTCTATTACCTTCCTATACCGTTGAATAATAATTTTATTGATTATCATAGTAGGAGTCCTACAGGACAATTATTTTACCCCTATTTAACCCTGCAAGGGTAATCGGTGACGAAATAAAATTGTATTATTACTGCTCAAACCTCCCTGTTATTCTCCAAACCAAACATCTCTGTCTATAACCTTTTTTTATGAAAAAGAGCATTTTCATGCAGTCTAATGAAACTTCCATTTCAGGAGAGCAAGAAAATGATCTGTCATCCTTATAAAATTAGATGATCCCAAAAAAGTGTTATGGCTGATTATTCGGAAGCGGAGTTAATAGCAGACTTTCTGGCAGGAGCAGAACGGGCCTTTAATTGGGTCTATAAAAGCTATTATAAAAAACTCTTCGTTTTCTGTTTTGGGATCACCGGCGACACACAGGAATCACAGGATATTGCAATCATAAGCCTGAATAAATTATTCGAGAAGCACCGGCTTTTCGAAAGCCAGCCGGATATGAGCAGTTTCTTATTTGTCGCTGCCAGAAATCACTGTTTCAACTATCTGCGGAACCTGAAGACAAGAACACAAAAGCATAAGTTGCTCCTGGCGGAGGCCAAAGAACAGGCAGATCCCTTCAATGATGAACTCGACGTCCTTTATGTAGAAGCTGTAAAGAAGTACGTAGAGGAATTACCTGAGCGATCTGGCCAGGTGATAGATATGATTTACTTCTGCGATATGAGCTACGAACAGATCGCTGAAAAGATGCGAATTTCTGTGGCCACGGTAGGCAGCCACCGGGGCAAAGCCCTGGATAATTTACGCAGGATCATTCCTGAAAAAAGGCTGTTCCTCGAGGCTGGCATTCTTACGCTTCTTACCATCTTCCGGTTATAAATCCCCTGTACAGAGTAGATTTACTGTTTTTTCAAAATTTCTTAGGATTTGGTAGTGGTTCCTATCTATTGGCGGGTTGAATATATATAACCAGGCATTTTTGGAAAGATAAAGAACCCTCTAATGAGCTTTAATCAGGCAAGAATTACGGAGTTAACCATAAAATACGTTTCAGGCGAACTAACGCAGGAGGAACAGGCGGAACTGAACTTGTTCCTGGATGCTGCTACTGAGCCTGACAACAGGAGACGTTTTGAACAGCGGATTCAACAGTTGAAGGTCAGAGAATCCCTGGCGGCATGGAGTATAGCCGAAAAGACGGAAAAAGATAGTTGGTCGGATGTGCCTAACCCCCAACGAGGTGCCAAAATCGTTCAGTTATTTTCGCCCCTTCGGAAACGACTCACGGTAGCTGCAGCATTTTTGGTGATCGCTGTCGGGGCCTTCCTTATATACCGTCAAAGAGTAACTTCCTTTCCTCAGAAACAGGTTGCCGTTGTGCCGGTAAAGGATCTTTTACCAGGTGGCAATAAAGCCACCCTTACCCTTGCCGGCGGTCAGCAGATCCTGCTGGATGATGCAAAAACAGGCATACTGGCCCAGGAAGGAGCCATCCGGGTGAACAAAACGAACAGCGGGACCCTTACCTATACCCCCAATGAATTACGTGGAAAATCCATAAAAGAAGAACTGCGTTTCAACATGCTGACCACACCCAGATCAGGTACATACATGGTGGTCTTGCCGGACCAATCAAAGGTCTGGCTCAACAGCGCCTCTTCGCTGAAATACCCTGCCAGCTTTGACGGGCAGGTCGACAGAGAAGTGTCGTTGACCGGGGAAGCGTATTTTGAAGTGGCGAAAAAAGCTGGTCAGCCATTTAGGGTCCTTGTAAAGGGTACTACGGTAGAGGTGTTGGGGACTAGCTTTAATATTAATGCTTACACCGATGAATCTGCTATTAGAACTACTTTATTGGATGGCGCAGTAAGAGTAGCTTACCATACGGAGAGGGCTTTGTTAAAGCCCGGAGAACAGGCCCTGCTCAACCAGGACGACCTTTTCAAAATAGCCCAGGTCGATGTGAATGCCGCTGTTGCCTGGAAAAACGGTTTCTTCAACTTTGATCATTCTGATCTGCAAGCCGTGATGCGCCAGATAAGCCGTTGGTATGACATTGAGGTTGTTTACAATGGCATAGTACCTCGCCGCTCTTTCTCTGGTGTGATTGATCGTCAATTGACTTTGTCCCAGGTTTTGAAGATCTTGGAAAGTAACGGCGTGCATTTTTCGATAGACGGAAAGAAACTAAATGTAACCCCCTGAAGAAAAGAAATTGAGGACTGTGTATGATCCTGCCTATTAACCATTAAACCTGCGTGCTTCCTCCCTGCCCAGTTAGCTTATCTCTTACCGGATTTAAGGGCAGGGGAGGGGGTGCCAGATCAAAGCCACTAACGTCTGATTGCCTGCCATTGATTATGAATATCTTGTTAGCATTTTTTGAGAATGGATTTATCTATCTATACATTAAACTAACCAAATGAGCAGAACTTTACTCTTTCAATTCCCCCTACACCCCGGCTAAGGGTACAGGGTTAGCCAAAAAAACCGAAGGAGTGGTGGAACACGCCTCCGGCCTGGATTCCGAATTACTTCGGGTCCTGTTGGGCTAACCCATTTTTAAGGCTCTATACCTAAATCGTACAATTAACCCAACGCACAAAATTATGGAAAAAATTTTGGAGGGCACCTCTTTTCCCTGCCGCCCGCCGGCAGCACGTTTCAGCCCAAACCCGACAATTTTGCTGGCCATGAAACTGGTAATCATTCTTTCCATAGTAGCCTGTTTACACGTATCTGCCAAAGGCTATACCCAGACCGTAACATTTCGCGGCACCAATGTGACACTTAAGACTGTTTTTGATGCTATTCAGCAGCAGACCGGGTTGGGGGTGTTTATTGATGAGGATATTTTGAAGGAGACTCGCAATGTGACGGTGGACCTCCGGTCCGCCAGTATTGAAGAGACCTTAAAGACCTGCTTCAAGCCGCAGCCCATTCCATTGGATTTTTATATGGCGGGCAGGAGTATTATCGTGAAAAAGAAAAATGCTTTTAATTCCTTGTCCCTTGTTCCTCCGAATGGCGAACCCGGCCTTACCGTTAAGGCTCAGGGCGTGGTATTCAACGAAAATAATCAGCCTTTGTCCGGTGCCAATGTCACTGTAAAAGAATCGGGAAGAACCACTTTGACCAATGCGAAGGGAGAGTTTTCTTTTGTAACGGAAATACCGGTAAACAGTATCTTAATTGTGAGTTATATCGGATATGCCTCCAAGCAAATATCCGCCAAAGGGGCTATGCCTATTCAGGTATATCTGGTAGTTGCTATGAATGAGTTGGATGCAACAGTGATTAAGGGGTATTATAACACGACACAGCGTCTAAATACAGGAAATGTAACAACTATTAAGGGAGAAGACATACAAAAGCAACCCGTCTCTGATCCTTTACTGGCCTTAGAGGGAAGAGTGCCAGGTTTGTATGTACAACAAACATCCGGGGTGCCGGGAGCCTATAGTACGGTGCGCTTACGTGGGCAAAACAGTTTAGCAAATGGATTGAATCCATTGTATATTATCGATGGTGTACCTTTTAGCTCGTCCACGCCTACGAGTGGCTATATTGGAGGTGGAGCAGTAGGCGTACCTGGGACGGGTTTGAGCCTCGGCTTAAGTCCGTTTAATAATTTAAATATTTCCGATATTGAAAGTATTTCGATACTGAAAGATGCGGATGCTACAGCCATCTATGGTTCCCGTGGTGCTAATGGAGTCATCCTCATTACTACCAAAAAGGGAAAAGCGGGGCAAACAAAGGTAGATTTAAATGTAAATACTGGATGGGGAAATTTGGGTCACAAGATGACCTTGTTAAATACTCAACAGTATTTGGAGATGCGACACGAAGCATTCAAAAATGACGATGCTGCCCCTGATCCCAATATTGATTTTGATTTGACAAATTGGGATACTACCCGATATACTAATTGGCAAAAAGTTTTGATTGGCAATACCGCCATATTGACGAATGCTCAGACCAATATCTCTGGAGGAAATGCGAATACACAGTTTTTAATTGGGGGTGCCTATAGTAACCAGACCACGGTTTTTCCGGGGACCTATTCAGATCGAAAAGCTTCGGCGCATATTAATTTGGTTCATGTCTCTACAAACCATCGTATGAATGTGCAATTTGTGGGAAGTTATGTAAATGATAATAACAACTTGCCGCAAATTGACTACACCCAATATATTTTACTTCCACCAGTTGCCCCTGCCTTATATGATGCAAATGGGAGCTTGAACTGGCAGGTTAAAGATGGAACGGCAACTTGGAATAATCCATTTGCAAATAATGTCAACTATGCTAAAGCGATTACAGATAATTTGATTAGTAATTTGGCAATTAGCTATCAGGTATTGAGAGACCTTCAAATAAAAAGTAGTTTTGGGTTTACTCGTACTCAATTAAATCAATCTAACCCAACCTTTTCTAATTCTATAGCCCCTCCTTACAATAATAACCCTTATGTGAGAAGTTACGCTTTTGCAAATCAGGATGCTAAAAGTTGGATTATTGAGCCACAGGCAAATTATAAAAGAGCATTTAAAAAACTAATCATAAATGCCTTGATTGGAATTACTTTTCAACAAAATAATCAAAAAACAGTAGATAATTACTCCGTAGGTTTTAGCAATAACGCTTTGGTAACAAACCCTCTGGCAGCTTCTACGTTAATATTGCTTAATTATGGCTATACGAAATATAGTTACAACGCAATATTTGGTCAGATGAGCATAAACTGGCAGGAAAAATATCTGGTTAATTTTACAGCACGGCGAGATGGAAGTAGTCGTTTTGGGCCAGGAAAACAATTTGGTAATTTTGGTGCTGTAGGAGCAGGATGGATTTTCTCCAAGGAAATGTTTATACAAAAAAACCTGCCTTGTTTGAGTTTTGGCAAACTGAGATTTAGTTATGGTACTACTGGTAACGATCAATTGACTGATTATCAATATCTCAGCACCTATAGCGTCTATGCGCCTACTTACCAAGGAATTACAGGGGTGTATCCTACCCAATTAACCAACCCTTATTATGCCTGGGAAGTGAATAAAAAGGCAGAGGGAGGAATAGAGCTTTGGTTTCTAAAGGATAAAATTATGGTAGCCGCCAGCTATTTCAGGAATAGGACGGATAATCAGTTAGTAGGATATCCATTATCTGCAGTTACAGGATTTAGTTCTATTCAGGCTAATCTTCCTGCCACTCTTCAAAATACTGGTTGGGAATTTACATTTAGTAGTACTAATATCAAGACAGAGAATTTTACTTGGGCAACGAATATAAATTTCTCTGCTCCTCAAAGCAAATTAGTTTCTTACCCTGGTATTGAGAATTCTACGTATAAATATTCTTACGCTGTTGGTAAATCCCTATTTAGCCATTACATATATCATTATACTGGGGTGAACCCTCAAACAGGAATTTATACCTTCACAACCAAAAATACAAATGGCACTCCTTCTTTTGGGATTGATAATATATGGTCAAAACCTGTTACACAACGATATTATGGGGGAGTTGAAAATAGGTTTAGTTTTAAAAACCTGCAGATTGATATATTCTTTCAGTTTGTAAAACAATTAGGCTATAGTTATTTAAGTGCATTTTCTTTTCCTCCAGGGCTGTATAATTATAATGCAGCCACAGAAGCACTTAGTCGCTGGCAAAAGATAGGAGACAATACCAATATTCAAAGATTTTCGCAAAGCTACTCGTCCTCGTATGCTGCTTATCAGAATTTAAGTCAAAGTGATGGAGTTATAACAGATGCATCTTTTATACGTTTGAAAAATGTCTCTCTTTCTTATCAACTACCTATAAGTTGGCAAAAAACGAAACACATTCAAAGTGCAAGGATATATCTACAGGCACAAAACCTTTTTACAATCACAAGTTACGTTGGTCTAGATCCTGAAACGCAAGGCCTGATGTTGCCACCTTTGCGGATGGTCACAGTAGGCTTTCAGGTAACACTTTAATAATTTTATTATAACACTTATACAATGAAACTCAATAGTAAATATAATCAAGCCATAAATCTTACATTTTTGGTATTGGGTTTGAGTGCCTGTAAAAAATTTGTAACCATTGATCCACCAATTACACAACTTGTTGTCCAAACCGTATTTGCTGATAACGCGAGCGCTACTTCTGCTTTAACTGCTATCTACTCTCAAATGAATTATGAATCCTATTACATGTCTTTAAATACTGGTTTATTAAGTGATGAATTAAAAAATTATGCCGGTGGAGCTCAAAATCTATTGTATACGAATGCTATGCTTTCTAGCGCAAGCCCAAGCACTTGGATTAGTGCTTATAAGTTTATTTATGCGGCTAATGCCATTTTAGAAGGGCTAAAAAAAAATACGGGAGTCAGCCCTGTTATTCAACAACAATTGAATGGTGAATCCAAATTTATTAGAGCTTTCTGGCATTTTTACCTGATTAATTGCTATGGAGATGTGCCAATTGTGATAAGTACCGATTATGCCGTTAACGATGTTATAACTCGTAAAGCAAAAGCACAGGTTTATCAGCAGATTATTGCTGACTTGAATGATGCTTTAAATTTGTTGAATAGCAATTATGTCGATGCTAGTGATACTACTATTACTATTGATAGGGTGAGACCTACAAAATGGGCTGCCGCTGCCCTTTTAGCCAGAGCATATTTATATACTGGAGCTTATGACCGCGCAGAAATTCAGGCAACATCGATTATTAAGAACTCAGGCATGTATAGGCTTTGTTCTGATTTGGACAGTGTATTTCTTGCAAATAGTACAGAGTCTATTTGGCAGTTAGGGATACCACTTCCTAGCACACTTAATACTCCTGATGGGTACTATTATACTTTAATTGGCGCTCCTAGATCTGTTTCAATCAGTTCTCAATTACTTAGTAGTTTTGAACCTAAAGACAACCGGAAAGCCAATTGGATCGACAGTTTTACTGTCGATTCAATTTCTTATTACTTTCCTTACAAGTACAAGGTGCGTAATTCCTCCGCAGTAATTGAGAATGTTATGGTACTTCGTTTGGCAGAGCAATATTTGATTCGTGCGGAGGCTAAATCTTACCAAAATGATTTGGTAGGTGCAGCAGATGATTTGAATGTGATACGAAATCGTGCTGGATTACCCAATACTACAGCTACGACTCAATCGGATTTATTGATGGCAATTTTACATGAGCGTCAGGTAGAATTATTTACTGAATGGGGGCACCGTTGGTTCGACTTGATTCGCATGGGGAATATTGACATAGTGATGGGCGGTAATACTGGCGTATGCCAGGCTAAAGGCGGTAGCTGGATCAGCAATGGTCACCAGACCCTTTATCCAATTCCACAATCAGAATTGGGGAAAAACCCTAACCTTATACAAAACGCTGGTTATTGAGAAAAAGGAAGTTTACTATTTTCTTTAAACCGTATGGAAACGAAATTGGAGAGTCATGATTTTCTGTGAGTTACAGGAATACAAAAAAGATTTAAAAGATTTATTGAAAAAATACCGCACGTTAAATGAGGACATGGAAGTTGTGAAAAGAGTACTGACTATTTCACCAGAGGATCGGCCTCCGTTTAGTTACAGGATTGACAATCTTGGTATTTCAATTTGTGTGATAAAGGTGAAAAAAATTGCCTGCAAGGCATTGAAAGGGCGAGGTGTGAATTCTGGATTGAGATTGATCTATGCGTTCTTTAAGGAAGAAGGGAAGATCATTTTCATTGAGCTATATCATAAGAATGATAAAGTAAATGAAGACAAACAACGGATCCTTCGCCATTTTGCATAGGCTAAATCAGCGGGTGCATTGTGCCAGATGAGAACAGTGAAGGGGCGCTGGTATAGTCCCTTTATCCGTTTAACTAAGAAAATTGAAAAAATAGTTAACTACTCATCTACAAAAAAATAATCAATCTCCCTTCTCAAGTAAAGGCGAGCCTGAAGGAAACACCAGAATTTGCAAGGTCCACTATCGCGGTTTGTAAAGAATTTAATGCCAAGACACATGAAATATATGGTAAATATTAGAATGAATAATAAAATAGTAAAACTTTTTTCGATTCTATCTGCAGCTAATCGGCTGTTTACACCGATGCCCTGGAAACTAAAGCTGGTATAACCGTTAAACCTTAAGTTTTGGAAAACGGATTATAACAAAATTAATTAACAAAAGACCGTAGAAGCTATAGGCTGATGCCAGTACTTCGCCGGGTCATTGATTACTATTAATGAAATGAGGCAGGAAAGGTTGTAAGCTAACTTGGTTATATAAATGTTTGAATATAATATTAAAATAAATTGTAATGAGGAAAAATATGATATGTGTTTCTATCTTTATTATCTCACTTACAGGGATTGTTTTTTTTCCGACTTATGTAAGTCTAGCGCAGGCCCAATATCCAGAAATTGGACAACCTTCTCCGGAATTTACATTAAAAAATATTAAATATTACATTGCAAAGGAGACTTCCCTTAAAGATTTTCGAGGTAAGTGGTTATTACTTGATTTTTGGAGTGCCAATTGTGGTGCATGCATAATCGGATTCCCACGAATGAATGATATCCAAACGCAACTTAACGACAAAGTGCAGGTTATAATGGTAGGTATAGAAGACCCGAAAAAGCAAGTCGAGTTGGTTTATTCCAAGTTCAGGCAAAAAGAGAATTTAATTGTGCCTTGCTCATTTGATTCTGTCTTGCCCAAGCGATTTGATATTTCTGCGGTACCACGTTGTGTGCTGATAGATGATCGAGGTATTATTAGGGCCATTACTTCGACGATAAATATCGAAGAAATGAGAGGTTTTTTAGATGGAAATCCTCCTAAGATGGAGAGAGCCTATGGGAAACACGATAGCATACATGAACAAGAGAACCATGAGATCCCGTATGATTATGAGAAACCTTTTGCTGTTAATGGTAATGGAGCTAATGATACAGATTTTTTATTTCGCTCATTGTTGTCGGCATGGCGACCAGGAATACATCATCCTGCATGTTTCGTTAGCATTGATGCTGCATTAACTAACCTAAAATCGGGAAGTTTTCAACCGACCGGTGTGACATTGAATGATCTTTACTTCTACGCTTTTTTGGGAACTAATGAAATTCCGGATAGTTTATATGGCAAATTTTACAATAAACTGGCTTTGGAAGTGAGAGACTCTTCTGGGTTTAGGTATTCCATTAGAACTGGGGAGAATTTGTATTGCTATACTGTAAACATGCCAACATCATTGGCAACTGTTGAACGAATAAAGGGAACGATGCAGCGTGACTTGCAGAATTATTTTGGATTTACGGCATGTGTGGAAGTTAGAAAATGCCCATGTTGGAAATTAGTGGCCACAAAATCCGCCTTGGAAAAGTTAAAGACTAAAGGAGGTAAAGAAATTTTTGAAGGGAGTATAAAATTTGGTTACGTAGCAAAGAATATCCCTTTTACTACCGTTTTAAATGGTATTCGAGCATTTAATATGGATCAAATTATTTTAGATGAGTCTTGTATAACAGGTAGTGTAGATATTACTATGGATTGTGCTGGATGCGTGCTGACGGATATATATGATGTAAAAAGGGCGTTACGCGAAAATGGACTCGATTTGGTAGCAACCGTTAAGGAAATGCGGGTACTAATTATCCGGGATAAATAATGCAAATTTTTAAGTGTAAACCGACGTGGAACGAAGGCTCGGAATAAAAGCTAACAAAGAATAACTTTGTTCTTTGACATACTGGAAATTATGGAACAAAATAAAAATTGAAGGACCGTCAAGTAGTGGGCTGCTCGGATAAATAGGTGAGGATGCCCAAACCCTCCGATGGACGGGCAGCGCTGATCCGGACAGAAATGGATAAGGATATCATCGGCGGAGATGTATTCATACTGCTGAACAAGGCAAGGACCATGATTAATGTTTTGCCTATGAAATCAAAGACTTCAGCATATTTTACCGGAGACTGAACCAAAAAGTTTCTAACTGTCGGCCATTGCTGGGTATGATATTAGCCATAAAATGGTCGTGGAACAAATGAGCTTTTTGTTAAGTGGCATGATGCTTGAATGCGGCGGATATATTAGAGTAGAAAAGGTTAAGCCGTTACATGAAACGTTGGTATGAATGAGTTGATTATATATTTTTCATCAGGAGCAACCTTTTGCACTGTGTTGTCATCTATAGGAAATTAACATAATATTAAATTTATGCTTGTCACTCCTCAACATCAGGTGCTTCAGATCAAATATCAGGAAACGCTCTTGCAGCGGCTTCAGGCGGAAGAGCTCATCAAAAAGAAAGATAAACGCAACACTAGACTCACTGCACAGATCACTTCCCTGAAGAACACTGTTGCAGAGACCAAAGGGATTGTAGGACAACAACAAAAACAAATCGACACATTAGTAGCCATTATAGCTGAGAAGGATAAACATCAGTATGAGCAGTTAAAGAAAGCGCTTTATGCAGAAGCTGTGAGAAGCCTGTAGCAGCAACTTTGCCGGGTCAATTTTCTTTAGGGATTCATGCCAATTTTGCTTATCCATAAAGAGCGGAGGTGTCAGCATATACAAAGCATAAACCCATTATTGCAGACCATCTTGAGGAAATGAAGTACTGAAGCATATCTGAAGGAGTGATATTGATTTAAACCTCAAAAGACTTTCTGAGAGTGCTGAGTTATATGATAAAATAAAAATGGAACGGCTATAGTATATTCCGGAAAAATTGTCTGCTACTGTTTGTCGCCACTGCAAGTATGAGACCCAGTAGGCGGACGGCGCTATAGAGTTCTTCATTGTATACCTTACGGGAGAGAAAGATAAAAGTTTGGCGACCTTTTCCCCGAAAGAATATATGGCGGTTGAGAAGTGCATCCATTAACTATTCATTTGCCGGCCTTTGCAAAAGTTCGTTCAAAGTAGGGTTGTCATTATTAAAACGACCATGGGAGATGGTATTAGTAGCACCCGCCAACGTTTGCTCGCGCTTCATGCTGCATTAAGGAATAAGGTCATTTGTTCAACATCGGGATAGCTGATGGCCGATGAAAAATTCTTCATGGTAGTGGACAAGGAAAAGGGTAAAGGGGAAACCCCCAATATCAGTTACACTTTGGCTTAATGCCATCTGATGAATAGGTTGGTGTTTTTTGAGTACCCGAGGAGTCTCGGCAACAAGCATGTCTAGTTAGTGATGGAAGCTTTCAAAGGCATTCTGCATAGATAGTTGTATTGCGTTCACTATGGAAGCCTGGAAGGAGTGGCGCATGTAAATTGCAATGCCCACACATGAAGAAGGTTTGATAAAGCGAAGTTCACAAATGAAGCGAGAGCCGAACAAGTGCTTGAGGAGTACGCAAGGATCTACGCCATCGAATAATATTGCAGCGAACATCATCTAAGCTTCGATGAACGTAGGGAGATCCGTAAGGAAAAGGCTACCTGCATCTTGAGGAGATTGCTACCTAGATTAAAGCGCAGCTAACCATAATTACCATATTAAGGAGTTTGATAGGGAAAGCACTGGTTTACTTATCTGAAAGGGAGAAGCAACTGAGCATGTACCTGACGGATAGGATACCGTTGATGGATACCATTCTTATCAAAAATACAATCATGCCGATAGCCTTGGGTCGGAATATTTACCTGTTTGCCGGCTCGCATGATGCTACCCAGAACGCAGCTATCATCCACTCACTACTTACCTGCAGGCTGCACGAGGTCAATGCCTATGACTGGCTGAAATATGTGCTGGCCGCCAAGCCGACCTTCCTTTCCAGTCGCATCTGGGAATTGCTGACGTACAACTTGAAGGGGCCATCACAACTCCATGAGTTACCAGTAAGTTAAGGAACTGAAAGGCAAAGTACGCCGATTTAATCAACCGGCATACCGGTAGCTAGATGACCATTTGCAAAAATTATAAGCACAGTTATGCAAGGTATTTAAAAAATAAATATAAAAGACAAGTTATCGCAATTCTCAGACTACTGGAGTCCAAGATAATTGGCGAGCTTAGTAACCATCATATTAAACTTGTAAAGTAAAAAGGGGAATTTCTATGGCATAAACATGTTGTCGAAGATGAAATGCTTATGGTGCTATATGACGAGGTTCAGATGCATTTGCAGAATAAAGCTATCTAGTTAAAGCAGGGCGACTTTATCATTATGCCCAAAGGTACTGAACATAAACCAGTAGCATTGAAAGAAGTGCATGTGACATTATTTGAACCGGAAATCAAACTCAATACAGGTGACAAATAAATGAATTGACGATTAAAACTTTGGATAGGCTATGTAATTTAAATTGCATTATGTACTTCCTTGATGGCTTACGGACAGCTTTTCGGAGAATTAGGTTGAATCAATGATAGTCTGTATGGAAGGGTAAGCTGTAAAGGATTTTGTGTCAATCTTCATTAAATATTTAGTGAACAGTAGCGTGAATATAATGATTAAAATAGTGAAATTATTTTCGCTGCCACGTACGGCTAGCCGAGTGTTTACATTTTGAAGGGAAAAGACTGCTTTATACATGCAGTGAAGTAGTATAAGAGTATTATGTCCAGGAAAAAAGATTCTTGTATGAAGAAGTAAAACTTGTCAGATCTTATTTGTACTTTATAGCGGGAGATCTTAATAGGATTTTCTAGAAAACTATCTATCATGAAGAGCTTTTTTTTACTTATATATTTTGTATCTATTACTAATGTACTATTTCCCCAGATCTTGCCCGAAGTGATGAGGAAACCTATCATTGATTCATCAGTTTTTAGTAAATGGCCTTCTTTAGGCCTCGCCAGTTTTAGCCGGGATGGGAACTATGTGTTATATGCCTTAGAGAACGTTCCGATAGGGAACCAAAGTCTAGTGATACAATCTACTCATGCCACATGGAAACGGACAATAATTGGTTGTTCGAAAGCAAACTTTTCTGGTAATAGTAGATGGGTAGTTTATAGGACATCAGGGGATAGTTTATGTATATTCTCGATAAAACAAGAGAGCAGATTATATATTCCCGGCGTAATTTCTTATGCTTTGCCAAAAAATGGAGAAGAAGCATGGTTGGCGTATCTGGTCAGAAAGACCGATTCAGAAAACCAGCTCATATTACGCAATCTGGATAACGGGCAGGAGAAAAATTTGGGGCCCTCAGGCCAGTATTTTTTCAACGATTCAGGGAGTGTGCTTGCCTTTAATGGTGGTGCTGGGCAAGACAGCAATACTGTACATTCGCTGCATTGGTTAGGGTTAAATGATGGAGAGGATAAGGTGATTTGGCAAGGAGTTAAACAGATAGTTAGTTATAATTTTGATGAAACGGGTAATCAATTGGCCTTTATTGAAGAAAACTCAGGAGGTAAAAAGGATTCGAATGTATTATGGTACTATCAGTCTGGTTTGATAAAAGCGGAAGTAGTGATACATGATGGGGGTTTAGGTATAGACAGTAATATGGAAATATGTAATGAAACGCCCATGTTTAACCGAGATGGTAAACGAATATTTTTTAAACTAACTGAGAGGAAGGTTTCTAAGGTTTCAATTGAGGCGGTAAAGATGGATGTATGGCATTATAAGGATAATCAGGTACAATCTTTTCAATTGTTACGTGATCTTTGGCCAAAATCCTTTATGGCGGTAGTAGAGGTCAGTAGTCATCGGGTACTTCGACTAGAGCGGGATGGAGAGGAAATTTGTTCGACGAATCACCTGGAGGATGATAACAATTATATAATCGTTAACCAAGGAGGAGGGCGAGATACATGGTGGTGGACAGAGACCAGCCCGTCTGTCTGGCTTGTCGACATCCGAGATGGTTCCCGGCAATTAGTAAAGAAGCATATTCCATATGGTTATGGTTGGAGTGCATCATTTGATTTTCAGTTGTCTCCTAAAGAAAGGTATATCGTTTATTATGACCCCGTGGAAAGAAATTATTTCAGTTATGAAATTTCAATGAGAACTACTCGTAACATTACGAAAGGGATAAATGTGTCTTGGAGAAATAGTTTGCATGATGATTTAGAACCTTTTTTGGGGGTACCAGTAGGAATAGGAGGATGGGTAATAGAGGATCGAGGAGTGCTGGTCTATGACAATTATGATATTTGGGAAGTAGACCCCGCTGGTTTGAAAAAGCCAGTGAATATAACCCGAGGATTTGGACAGGCACACAATCTGAAATTTCGGTTAGCAAATGGCGAACCAATATTTGATATTGTAAAAGAATTAATTCCCCATGCATCATTGCTATTGAGTACTTTTAGCCCGGTGACTAAATGGAGCGGATTTTATAGAAAAACGTTGGATGATGAAGGCATGCCTGAGCTCTTAACTATGGGACCGTACAATTGGCGCTCCATGGCGCCACTTAAAGCCCAAGATGCTGAAGCATGGCTCGTGAAGCGCATGAGCGCTGGAGAGGCCCCTAATTATTTTGTAACGAGTGATTTTAAAAGCTACCGGACAATAAGCGAACTGCAGCCCCAAAAGGCCTATAATTGGCTCACAGCTGAACTGGTGACCTGGCCACTGCCAGATGGAACCTTATCACAGGGCATTTTGTACAAACCCGAAAATTTTAATCTGTCTAAAAAATATCCAATAATATTTAATTATTATGAACGAAAATCCGACGGCTTATTTGAGTACCTCGAGCCGGCAGCAAGCCGAGATAACATTAATATTCCATATTTTGTGAGTAAGGGGTATCTTGTATTTTTGCCGGATATTTATTACCGAATGGGATATACCGGCGAAAGTGCCCTAAGGGCGGTGGAATCGGCGGCTAGATATTTGTCCCGGAAGTCTTGGGTGGATGGTAATCATATGGGAATTCAGGGACATAGTTTTGGAGGGTATGAGACCAACTACATAGTAACTCATAGCCATTTGTTTGCAGCAGCTGCGGAAGCTGCGGGACCAACTGATTTCATTAGTGGATACGGCGGAATAAGAGGCGAAGGAATATCAAGTCAGTATTTATACGAGGTGCTTCAAAATAGATTGAGATTCACTTTGTGGCAACGTCCGGACTTATATATAAGTAATTCCCCTGTGCTAAAAGCTGACCAAGTGAGGACGCCGTTGCTAATGATGCACAACAAGGGGGATGGCTATGTTCCTTTTGCTCAGGGTATGGAGCTTTTCATGGCTCTCCGGCGATTAGGTAAGCGTGTTTGGTTATTGCAATATGATGAAGGTGGTCATAATGTATTGGGCAAAAATGCTGTCGACTATACGGTTCGGCTCAATCAATTTTTTGATTATTATCTGAAGGGGGCACTACCTCCTCTATGGATGACAGAGGGAATACCTGCTAGGTTAAGGGGGATTCAAACTCGATATTCCTTAGATAGTAGTGGAAAAAAACCTTAATATATTGATAAAATTAACATGCTAATTATATAAAAAAGGGGGGTGTCTTAATTTTTGCTTAAGATACCCCCCCCATTTTTGATACCCTCAATTTCAGTTATTGGTTATTATACTTTACTTTAACTAAACAAGTAAGACTTGTATAGAGGGGAAGCGTTGTACCTGGATAAAGGCACTGGACACCTGTTGCATTTTTTGTACAAGCTGTGGTAATTGCAGGGATACAAACACCACTTGGTTTGTAGAATGTTGGAACAGGTAATGAACGATGCGCTTTAGCGGCTGCTACTCCGACGATAGCCAAAAGAGCGGTAGTAACTCCAAGAAAAATTTTAGAACGTTTCATAATGTGTGATGCTTTTGTAATTCAAAAAGCAACAAAAACTTTAATTACAAAATAATTACCTACTCTGTTACAGGTTTTCGGTTTTCCCTGATTGTGCACAATATATTTATTTAGGCCATAGAGGATGATTCCATCGTTGGGATGCCTGCTGATGAATCAAAAAACATAAGGCTCCACTATTGCCGGTAAAAAGATCTGCGGTTGTAAGTTCAGTTGTGGTTAACAACCAATAGCCGGATTTATCCTTTCTTTTTTTAAAGCTATTTATAAAGACATTAGCAATCCAATTAGCTCTTTCTTGCCAAATAGGGTTATTAAATGCTTGAAATGCTTCTAGGTATATCTCTCCTAGCCCTGCCAAACCCGAACCAAGAGAAAAATCCATGTGGACAGGGTGAGAGGATAAAGGCAACAAACTCCTTTCTGCTGTTTCTTGATATATAGGTTTTTTTAGTATGGTATAAGCTTTTATAAAAGCCAATGTTATACCTGGAATGCCAAAATTGCTTCCCCATTTATCAATATACTGCTTTTGTGTACTGATGGGCCATACATAAGAATCACCTACTTTCACATTGTTTTCTATCAGCCAACGCAGAGATTTTTCTATTGCTACTTTAACAGGACGTTGGGGATATCTTTCGAAATAGGCAAGAAGGAATAGGATGACTCCGGCTATTCCAGAATCCAAACCCATAAAAATATCTTTCCTTTTTCTGGAATCGGCAAATATGTTCCAGGAGCCATCCGACTGCTGCTCGTTAATAATGTTATCAACACAGTTTGTCAATAAGTTTTGCCTCCATGCATTATCCAACCATCGGGCACTATGCAATAATGCTATACCTTGTCCAGCCAATCCCATAGAAAGGTCTAGCTGCGGAGGGCTCAAAGAAAAGCAAGTTTTCAATCGGCCGATCGTTGCGGAATCAGGCGTCAAGAGCCCACTATTCAATCCTTCTACAAGTGCCATAGCAATGCCGGCACCTCCTAAATACAATCCTGGCGTGTGTTTCGTCGGATCTTTAAAATAATGGAGCTCAATATATTTCCAACTATTGATATAAGCAGTAAGGCAATCCTCGATATCGTAGCCAGCTGTTTTTGACCGAGCTACCAGCCATAAAGGACCAGCCATACCTGTATGCCAGCCTTCGTAAAGGTCTAGCTCAATTTGTTGATTGCCAATATGATCCTCTTGCCTTTGTTTCACGGATAACCAATCATGGTTAGAACTTAGCAAATCTGGATGAGCAATCCCCTGAAGGCCTGCTTGGACAATTTTTTTGATTGTGAGGTCGGAAGGGGGAGAGGTTAAGGATGAAGGGTTAGGCGTAGAGGACTTGTTTATTTTGTTCCGGAATTGTTCTAGAGCATTGCGTAGGGTGAATAATGTTGGTCTGAAGGTTGGGTCAGACGACTGGCAGGTAGTTATCAATGCTGATATTTCTTTCTCTTCCGTAAAGAAGATCAGCGCTTTTTGTAGCATATCAGGTGATTCTTGGTTCAATTTTATGGGATACAGATTGGTTAGGAACTCTACGGCAAGTGCGCCTACCCCATAAATATCTTCTTTTAAAGTGGGTTGTTGTTGCATATTTTGTTCGGGAGACATATAACCAGGAGTACCCAAAGCAAAGGGAGGGTTTGGTTGGTTCTTATTAAGTGACCATGCTAATTCCATATCGATTAACCATATTTTTTCTTTTTTATCGACTAGGAAATTATGGGAAGTGATATCTCGGTGAACATACCCCTTATCATGCAGGCGTTGAATAATGGCAAGGATGGACAAAAGAATATCCAATAATTTGAGCCGAGAGCAGATCGACAGATTCAGCCAGCTACCGCCTTTGTAGATAGTATCGACCCATACTCTTAGGGAAATTCCTTTTATAAAAGCCATAGCCAGATAAGTATCTCCGTTCTCTTGAAAATAATCGAATACTTCAGGCATAGGGATATCCAAATTTAGTGCTTGGTAAAGTTCATATTGCCACTGAAGGCGATTTTGGATATCCCGGCCGGCTTCGTCCATGAACATGCAGTAGTGTCCTTGTTTAATCAGGCAGGGCCAAATCTTCCAAATTTTTTTAAAATAAAGAGCCTTAATAACATTTCCTTTGGCGTCAGGTTTTAAGATAGAAAGCGGGTAATAGGTATAGTTTAATAATTTACTTGTTGGACGCGTGGTTGGCTCGGTAATATTGATAAATGGCCAGCGAATACCTTTGTTTAGTGCAAATGGAATACTATAAGGGTCTGGGACTAATTGTTCTGCTTGATCATATATGTGTTTAATAGGTTCCCCTTGGGCATTATTGATTACTGTGGGCTTGAAAGAACCATATCGAGTATATACAATACTTCCTAAATGACGATCTGTTGGAATAACGGGCCCCTTAAAGGGTTGCGTGATTTCGATCAATTGTTGGGCTAGGGACTCGATTTCTTGATGATCGTGGGGATAGATGCTCACTATTTTTCCTAAGTGAATATATCCGAGGGCCCCATCCAGGAGATTCGTGATAGTGTTCCAATTCTGAGCTATTTTAAAAGAAATATTTTGAGCTATAAGTAAGGGGATTACTAACCGCAGTAGGGGCTGGACTTGGGCTTTGATCACAGATAGATGAAGGATCCAACCCTGGGTTTGGGTGATTACTCCTACCTGCCAATAATAGCCGGCGGCGCTATATTCTAGGCCATAAATTTTTAATAGTTCGGAGTAATCCGTTATAGGATGGATAAGAGATGTATTTTCCATGTCTATAAATTATTGATAAATGAGATGATCTGGATAGTGCTGGCCTCCCCACTGAATATGGCTCTTTCTCTTTTATATTGATTATAAATGACTAGGTAAGGTGGAAACGCCCCTTTAAAATGGCCGGGAAAGAAATACCTGTAATCCTGTCCAAGGATAATATTGGGGTAATTGTAGATCTTATAATATTTATTGAAAGCTTCTAGGCGATTGATGGGATCGTTTGTAAAAAAAATGAACTTTACCTCTTTTAAAGAATCCATATGATGCAGAAGACCTTCTGTTTCCTGCTGGCAATGTTCGCAGTCCGGACTAAAATACATGAGTATAATGGGCTTTCCTTCAGTAATCTGATCAGTGTTGAATCGGGTCACACTGTCCGATAACAAAAGATCAAAGGACGGTAATTTATTTCCTTCCTTGCTTTTGAAGTGACAGCAAGTTAGCAGTAGGAGAACGCTTATAAGTGGAAATTTTTTCATTCCTTTAAAATTTATAGATAAATCTATTTGTGGGCATATTATTTTTTAGATTATGCCAAGGCTGTACATTGGGAATTCTGTTTAAATTGCTTATTATTCAACCATATAGCTAGGAAGGCTAAAAATGTAAACATTGTATTAAAATATAGATGTTGGTGCCAGTTCATTTGGGAGATAATACCTCCACAAGTGCAGGGGCGGTCAGATCTAAAAGCCAACATATATCCAATGTATAATGTAAAAACTGTCATCATTACAGATGAACTATACAATCCCCAATTTCTCAATCGAGGTTGATGAACGAAAAAGGGAATCAGCAAGAAAAGAGCAACAAGGATTTCTAGGGGAGGTAATGTATATGCGACCTCCCCAAAAATATTTTTAAGTAACGGTGATTTGGAAAGCGCTCCTTTAAAATGATTGAGATCTAACATTTTATAAATACCTGTGTACAAGAACAATATGATAAATAGGCTGGAAATGATATCGACAATAATCAATTTTTTCATGGTTTACATATTTATACTATTAAGAGTGACTGGTCTATAAATAGCTTCCCCCGCCACCAAGGCCACACAAAAACTTGCTAAAACAGGAAACACCTGATATCTCAACACAATAGGCGAAGCAAATACACTGAATCCCGTGTTCAACAACCAGAGAGTAACGGCCAGCAGCAGCAGCCGTGACAACCCACTGGAGGATCGAAGTCCCCCCAATATGACCAAGCCCACTAGGTGGATCAGTAGCAGAACATTCACCAGTGCCGCAAACACAGGATACCATTCCGTCATATTAATTGGCCCTTCTTTTTTATTATGTTCCTTCACTTTTAGGCTCTTATAATGGAACCAATCCTTGGCTGGGCGATCCACACTGTCTGCCCCCATATTATAGATTCCCAAAAACTCCGTAGGCGGAACGGCAAACTTCATTGCATTAGGCATAAGAAAGTTTTCTGCGAATTGAAGTGGGAACTTTCGGATGAGGTACATGGCATACTCGGCATACAACGGCCCCTCCGAAGCCCATCTTTTAAAATAAGGTGTAGTGCTATCCTTCTTCCATTCCCAGGTCATATACTGAATCAGCGGTCCCCTGCCGCTCCACAGGTAGAAATAAGTGTTCGCCGAATCATCATGCGTGAACTTTACCTTCGTCAACGTATCCATATGCTGCCTTACCATTGTCTCAAGTTTGGCAAACCGTACCGGAATAGGTCCCCGCTGAGAAGCCGGAATATGCTCATACATATACAACGCATTATTCGCCAATTGCCACCCGCCAAAAGCCGAAAACTGTCGTTGACCCGTCACATCCTTCATCTTCTGGCTGGTATAAAGAATTGATCCTAACACCAGCAAAGAGCCCAATGCAATACCACCCAGTTTTAAAAGCCAGCCTTGCCTGGACAAGATAAAAGCCAATGCCCCAATCAGCGGATAATAAATAGCATTATAGCGCAGCGTAAAACATCCTAACAACAATACCGCCTGCACAACAATCTGCCAACCACGAGGCCGATAAAGTATCCACAGCAACGAACTCAACCAAAGCAAACTCATCCCAATAAACAGCGCATCTGCCGAAATATAATTGGCCACATACAACGGAATGGGATTAAAGACAAAGAACACCAACAAAACATTCCTCACGATCTTCCCCGGCTTCAACCAATACAGCAGCGTATAAAGAAAGAACAGCGCCGCCCCCTGCATGAACAGATATTGGAACCCTACCACCACCTTATCCGAATGCGTGAACACACTGATCAGCCGAAGGAATTTCGAATAGGCCACCGGCCACATATTTACATCGGCATTCGTATACGCCGTCTCCAGGTAGGAATAAGAATCAGGCATATAGTTAGCATACGGGTATTTGAACTTGAACAGGATAAACTGCACCAGGAAGGCCCCAAGAGCAAACAGCAGGTACGCCCGGTTTCCCTTATTCCTCCAAACATAATCGATAAAAGATGGCAGCAATTCGTGTTGAGGTGTCTTGGCGGGTCTTTTAGCTGCTTGCTCTTGTGGGATAGCTTCTCGGGTCTGCTCAGTCGTGGCTTTCTCCTCATGATACTCCTGTTCCGTATTAATAGCCCATAAATTATCTTTAGCCGTCACCCCGGCCATAATATTATCCACCGCCACCATGGCCGTCAGCATCGAATGGTCCGCATTATTATACTTATGCATGCCATTGCGGCCTACCAGGAATAAATTGGCAAACTGATCGGTAAAAGAACGTATCTTATCAAACTCATTATAAGTCCCAAAATAAGCAGGATAGGTCTTCTCCATTCTTCGAACGGTAATATCCAATACGTCTTCCACGAGAGCCAATCCCATCTTCTCCAGTTCCATAACGGCCGCCCCCTGTATCGTCTCATCATCCTGCGCCCAGAAGGCATCCGTCTTATTACAGAAATACTCCATGCCGATCCAGACGGTATTGGGGTCCGCGATCATCCCATCTCCCCAGTTATTATAGATCATCAGCCGACCAACTTTCACATCTCTTTCCTGTATATAGATCCAATTGTCTTTTAGTTCCAGTTTCTCATACCGGTCCGTGCCAGCAACAGGCGCTGACAACTGTCTCAGCAGTACTCCGACGTTGATAAAGTCGCGGTATTGCAGCCCGGCAGCAACTTCCTGCACGACAGACGGCACATTATCTCCCATCCCCTCGATCAGCTCCTTTACCGGCATCGTAGAGAAGAAATAATCGCCCTCCCAGACACCGATCTCTCCATTCTGACTATTAATCGTTATAACGGCCTCAATCGCGTCTCCATTCCGGTCAATGGTCTGCACATCCTGGTTTAGATAGATCTCTCCTCCCATCTCCTGCACCTGTCGGGCGACTTCTTCCCAGAGGGAACCTGGACCATGTTTCGGATAGAGGAACTGCTCGATCAGGCTGGTCTCCACTTCTTTCTGCCCCAGCTCGACACCTCCTTTTTTCTTCTTAATAAGTGTCTTAACGGCCTGCCCGATAGCCTTGCTCAATGACACCCCCTTGATCCGTTGTGCCCCCCATTCGGCAGAGATCTCGTGACAGGGCACTCCCCACACCTTCTCCGTATAATCTTTAAAGAACAACAGATATAGTTGACGACCAAATTTGTTGATGATAAAGTCCTCTAGGCTTTTCTCCGGCTTGCGGGGAAATAACCGCACCCACAAAAAAGAAAATAGAATATTAATTGTCCTCACCAGCCCCAACGTCCGCAGCGTATCGACGCCGAGCTGAATAGGGTAGGCGAAAAACTTTCGTAAAAAATAGATCCGGGTTAGGCGCTGGATGACCAACATCACTTTGTCCGGATCCTTGGTTTTAGATAAAGCAGTGGCCGGAGTTATAATTTTTTCAGTATGAACCTCCCGACTCTTATTCTGATAACTAATCTTCGTAGCCTTATCAGCGCCCTCTTCCAGGGGCATAATCTTCATCCACCATTCCATCACCCGGTCCGATTTCGAAAAGAAGCGATGCGGACCCATATCCATTCGATTCCCCTTATAGTTGATTGTCTTCGATATACCCCCTATGTCCCCGCTCTTCTCCAGGATGATCGGAATGATATCCGTTCGTTGAAGCAGTTCATAAGCCGCAGTAAGACCCGCCGGTCCGGCGCCGATAATAATCGCTTTCTTTGTCATGGCTTAATAAATTCGGGTTTCAGAGAAGAAGAATTTTCAACCAGCGTCCCGTTCATCAGCACTGCATCCTTTTTCCGGGCTTTGATAGCAGCCTCCAGCCAATCCGTCAACACCAGCGTAAAAGCCAGGAACACGATCATGGGAAATACCTGGTACCGGATGACAATAATATTGGCGAAGATGCTGAACCCCATATTGAGTAACAGGAATCCACTTACGATCAATATCGTATAGGTAAAGTGACGGTCCGCTCTTTTCAACCCATTCCGGCGGATAAACAGGAACAATGAAATAGCGAAATAGAGGTTCAGAATAGCGAATAGGGCCGTATACATAAATAGCAGTGTTCCCTGCAAGGTCTTCGAGATAACTTTTATCTTCAGGCTGTGGTAACCAAACCAATAGGCCCCGATCGGCCAGATCTCATCCATCCCCAGGTTGTAGACCTCCAGTTTTTCCAGCGGAGGGAGGAAATAATTCTTCGTATTTACCAGCAGGTAATATTGGGCATAAGCCATTGGATGCCGCTTGATCAGGAAAAGGCCATACTGCCCGAAGACCGGAGCCACCTTTCCCCATTGCTGTACACTCCCATAGTCCGGCGTATTTTTATAATGCCTTTCCATATACTGTTTCAGCGGGGCCTCCGGCTGCCGGATAAAGAAATTGGCGACATAGGCAGAAAGTTGTTCCTGCGGAGCCGGCATCTGCCGGAAATACTGCCGGGCAATCCGGTCCAGCTCTGCCGTCTCCGGGGTAGGGAACTTCGTACTGTCTTCTTCAATAAATCCCCGCATATACAAGGCATTATTTCCCCACTGCCATCCCCCTAAAATAGGCGGGAACTGCGCCGTACCAGTTAACTTCTTAGCAGCGGCAGAAGAAAAGAGTATAAAAGGAATGATTAGCAACGGACCGGAGACAATTCCGACAGCCTTCCACCAGATAGGTTGCCTGGACAATAAGAACACCACAGCAGCAATGATGGGATAATACATGGCATTATACCGGAAAGTCAACGCTATAAAGAACACCAGCGCCTGCACCAATATCTGGTAAGGCCTCGGCCGGTGAATGATCCAGATCATCTGCGTCAGCCAGATGAGGCTCAGTCCCACGAAGATGGCATCACTGGTCACATAATTCGCCAGGTAAAGATTCAAGGGATTAAAAAAGAGGAACAGGCAAAGGATCGTTCGGGTATTCTTCCCGGTAGGGTAGAAGTAGACAACCGTATGATAAAAATAAAGGGAGGCACATCCCAGGAACATATATTGAAAGAAGTTCAGCGCCGTGGCCGATTGCGTAAACCAATGAAAAAGGAGCAGGAACTTAGAATAACCGATCGGCCAGATATTGACATCCAGGTGCTCATAGGCCGCACCAATATAACTATAGCTGTCCGAAAAGAAATCCGGGAATGGATAGCATAATTTAAAGACAATGAACTCGCCAATCATCAGGAAGAGCATGAGCAGGCTATAGATCTTATTCTCCTCATACAGGTAGTAGAACCAGCTCTTTTGACTGGGCGCCTGTTTCAGCATCCCCGCCGGCAGATATCCTTTCGGGCGCGTACTCGCCGGCCCGTCGATGACGTTGGCTTCCTTTTTCATGCAGATTGATAGAATAAAGTTTACAATGCAGCGATTGATCGCCTGGGTGGTAACAGCCCGAACTGAATGGTCGAATGGACCAGTGCGATCGCACCTGATGGTGATCGCAGGTTTTTCGGCCCGGGCTGCCCCTTTACCAGGTTGTATATATGGGATTGCTACTAATCAGATTTGTACCTTAACCGTTTTGCTCTAATAGCGTGTTTACGCTGAGTAATTTGATGGATCATACTGAATTTTTATCTTTTAGTCACCTGGATATCTTCATCCTCGAATCCATACACAAGGTAGACCCGCCTGATGTTCTCATCAAGGCGATCTCTGTCCCGGTAGAGCCTGATTATTGCATCAGCCGGTAAGCAAGTATTTCGGGGCTTATTTGATTATTTATCCTACCTTCATTCCTCGCACAGTGTTCCCCTTTTTTGTCGCCGGTCATCTAGCAAATCAATTAGTTTATCCTTATTTTAATCATCACATGAAACTGATCTCAAGGACAGCCCTTAAGGCTCAATTCTTTTTGGTATTAGCACTGTATACCGGGACTTCCATCGCCCAGAAATCAACCCCAGCCAGGCAATCAGCCGTCATACAAAAGTCAGGTATCATAAAAAAATCTCCCGGGCACTCTTTCAACGGCATCTACAAAGGCGAATACCTCGACCAGGTCGCCTTCCCCATCGGCGGCATGGGCGCCGGCATGTTCTGCCTGGAAGGCACTGGCGCCATCTCGCATATGAGTATCCGTAATACCCCGGACATCTTCAACGAACCGTCCCTGTTCGCCGCCATCTCCATAAAAGGAATGCCCAATAGCGCCCGGGTGCTGGAAGGCCCGGTACCGGGATGGAAGAAATTCGGCCAGCGGGGCGCTGCCCGGGGAGCAGAAGGCACCACTTTCGGTCTTGCCCGTTTTCGCGAAGCCAGCTTCATCGCCCGTTTCCCTTTTGGGGAAGTTACCCTAAAAGATTCCGAACTGCCCATAGCCGTTTCCATCACGGGCTGGAGCCCGTTCATCCCAACCGATGCAGACAATTCCAGCCTCCCGGTGGGTGCCTTGGAATATCGCTTTACCAACAACAGTAATACCTCACAGGAATATACCTTCTCCTATAATGCCAAAAACTTCATGGCCCTCCAGGACTCCCGGGCCGAACACAACCCCGCCATAGGAGACAACAAGATCTGCCCGACCAGCAACGGATTTATCCTCCACCAGGACGGGACGGAGAAATATCCCGAACAACAAGGCGACTTCGCCATCTGGACAGACGCGGCGGCATCAGTAGACCACTGCTGGTTCCGCGGCGGTTGGTATGACCCCCTCTCCATGGCCTGGAATAAAATTGAAAAAGGCGACACAGCCAACGTAGCACCGGCAGACCAGGAGGCGCCCGGTGCATCCTTATATGTATCCTTTGCTCTCCGGCCCGGCCAACAACGAACGATCCGCGTACTCATGGCCTGGTATGTCCCCAACTCCCACCTGCGCGTGGGAGCCCCGATCACGAAGTCTTCGGACAGCGCCGTCCGCGACGCGTCCAAAGACCTCCCATCTCCCTATCACAAGCCCTGGTATAGCCACCAATACGCCAACATCGAGGAAGTCGTGTCCTACTGGACCAAACAATACGACCACCTCCACCACAACACCACCTTATTTAGTAATGCATTTTATAAAGCCGACCTGCCTTCGGAAGTACTCGAAGCCATAGCCGCCAACCTCACTATCCTAAAATCCCCCACTGTCATGCGCCAGTATGATGGACGCTTCTGGGGATGGGAAGGCTGTAATGACAACCAGGGCAGCTGCGCCGGCTCCTGTACCCATGTATGGAACTATGCGCAGGCCCTTCCTCATCTGTTCCCCGACATGGAACGCAGCATCCGGGAGACGGAATTCAACGAAGACATGGACTCCTCCGGGCATCAGAACTATCGGGCAGCCCTCCCCATCCGGCCGGCCGGGCATGTATACTATTTCCCCGCAGCCGACGGACAACTGGGCGGCATCATGCGAACCTACCGGGACTGGCGCATCAGCGGCGACGATGCCTGGCTCCGTAAGATCTATCCGAAGCTAAAGACCAGCATGGATTACTGCATCGCCACCTGGGACCCCCGCCATCACGGCACCCTGGAAGAACCGCACCATAATACCTATGATATCGAATTCTGGGGAGCCAATGGCTTTACCACCAGTTTCTACCTGGGAGCCCTCGAAGCGATGATAAGGATCAGTGAATATGTAAAGGAAGACCCCGCGCTCTATAAAACCCTCTTCACCAAAGGCCGGGCCTTCATGGAAGACCATCTCTTCAACGGCGAATATTTCATCCAGAAGATCGCCTGGACTGGACTCAACGCCCCCAATCCCGTGGAATTTTCTAAGAATGCACTCGATGGGGGAGAAGTCTATTCCCCCGAAGCGACACAGCTCCTCAAAAAAGAAGGACCTAAATATCAGTATGGAAATGGTTGCCTCTCCGACGGAGTACTGGGCAATTGGATGGCAAGGGTCTGCGGCCTCGATCAACCCATCGACAGCGCCAAGGTGAGCAGCCATCTGGCAGCCGTATATAAATACAATCTGAAAACGGATCTCTCCGACTACAGCAACCCCCAACGACCCTCTTTTGCCCTGGGCAAAGAAGGCGGTTTGCTCCTCTGCACCTGGCCTAAGGGGGATCGGCTTTCCCTCCCCTTTGTCTACAGCAATGAAGTCTGGACAGGCATTGAATATGAAGTGGCCTCTCACCTGATCTTTGAAGGAAAGATAAAAGAAGGACTGGACATCGTCCGCACCTGCCGCAACCGCTATGACGGAAGGATCCGCAATCCCTTCGATGAATACGAATGCGGTCACTGGTACGCGAGAGCCATGTCAAGCTATGCCCTGATAGAGGCCTTCACCGGCGTTCGGTACGATGCGGTGGAAAAGACACTGTACGTCGATTCTAAAATGGGCGACTTTACCAGCTTCCTGTCGACGGCAACTGGCTTTGGCAACGTAACCTATAAGAAGGGGAAGGCGTCTCTCCAAACCGTCTATGGGTCTATAGACGTACAGAAAATTGTCATAGCAAAAAAATTATAGCCGGCTGTTCTCCATTCGACCCGCCGGGCATGCTTAATAATATTTCACCACCACCTCTCTTGGCAGGGATTTTTGAAATTCCAGCAGGTTCTTTTTCAAATTCGGCCCCGCACCCTTCTGCACAGCATAAAAAGAGACGATATCATCCCCGCAGGCGACATTATTCGGGATCTGCCAGGTGGCGATCTTGTCCCAGCGCCGCAGGAGATTGGGGTCATTGAAATAGTCATAACAAATGGCAATCTTCACACTATCCTTCTTACTCAGCCAATCCATGAAATCCGGACTATTATAATGCTCTTTCCGGCTCCGGGCTACCTCGATATTCGCCAGCCCCACCATGTCCAGGTTCCTGGACTCCGTATAATAAGACACGGCCCCGATATCGCCGATGGCCACCGGATCGTGAAAATAATGCGAATGTAAGAACTGCCCCATCTGGTACTGCTGCTCATAAATATTGATACAGGCTTGCCCGACCTCATTAAAGGCAGTCTTGCTCCGGATCAGCAAAGGGAACACCAGGAACAGCCCCATCAACCCCGCCATCCACCGGGTCAGCACGGCCTTTCCCCGCAGCGCCTCTCTGCCGTACTTTGCCATCACCACCCCGATAACAATGACAGCACACCCAATCAGATAAGCCTCATACCGGGGGAAATGCGCATAGCCGGTCAGGGCTAGGTGCAAAAAAACGGCTGCCATCAGGATGATCAGCATGTATTGATAGGAGACCGCCTTCCGGATAGGCCTGTTAAACAATATAAAGGCGATCGGCAGCAGGAATAGCAGCCGCTGCGTAGCAACGGTATTATAACCTACTACGGAAAAGAACAGCTTCGTAAAGAGACCCTCCGTAAAGAAATAATACAACCCGTCAAAAGTCATCGGGGGCGCCCCCGACTTCAACAGCACGGAATTAGGCACAAAATAGCCTCCCTGGTAAAGGGAATAGATCCCGAACACCAGCACGGGCAAGGCGCAGATCAACCCTAGCTCAAGTGCCAGGATAATCCTCCGGTGGACCAGCAATACCAGGCAGGCAATCGCCACCAGCGGCAGGCCCTCATACCGGGTCGCCACTACCAGCATGCCATAGACGTAGACGGACCAGGGGAGCCTCCATTTCTTTTCTCCGGAGCTCACCAGCTTCCCCAGCTCGTCCGAAAAAGTAGTAAGGAACAAAAAACAAAACAACAATTGCAGGATATGCTCCATCCCGCTCATCGCCAGCACAGGCAGCGGCGTGAGGAAGACGACACCCAGCAAAATGAGCAGTTGCGCCCCTAGACTTATTTCCTGCTTAGCCAGCCATCTTTGCACCACCAGCAGCAGCAGAATACCCGCCAGGACATTGACGACAAAAGGAATGATAATGTGCGCGCCGAATATTTTCACGGTGGTCATTAAGACCAGCGGATATAAAAGAGAAGACGAAGCCGATACGAATTCATGAGAAGAGATCCCCCATACCTGGTGGAAAGCCAGGTTCTTCGCTATCGCCAGGTGAATGAATGTATCATCGATGGGATAGGCAAACACCCAGTTCGTATTCGGCAACACCCCCCATTCGATAAATACCAGCGAGAGCAGGAACGACAAAAGAGCGATGGCCAGAACCAGGGGCCTCGTCAGGGATAGTTTTACAGCACTCATAATAATTCATATTGAATAGTAAAAAAATAATAGCGTCTACCCGGTTGCCTCATCGATAGCGACCAGCATCTCACTCCATATTCCTCAACCGATACTCAATCGGCGTCAACGCCATGATCTCCTTGAATCGCTTACAAAAATGACTCTCCGTCTTGAACCCCACCGAATTGGCAATCTGCTTCAGCGGATTCGCGGTATTCAGCAGCATTGGCTTGGATTGCTCGATCCGTACGACGAAATGGAATTCATGAAGGGTGAGTCCTGTTTTCTTTTTAAGGCCGGCCCGCAGTTTCCGGACACTCATGCCTGCTTCCAGGGACAACTGTTCGGCAGAAATAGCATTGCGGTAATGTTTTTCGATATAGGCAATGGCTTGGTCGATGCAGAGCATATCATACCTGCATAACCGGGTGGTTACATGTAAGTCCATAGAAAATAGAGTTGATTGACAAAATAAGGTTTGTCTACTTAAACCAGAGCCATCACCGAATGTGGGTTAAGAAATTGGTGGGTATTTCCTGGCACGGAGCAGCCTGAACTACTTCATCGCTTTGATTTTGTTCAAGCTGCCCCGACCTCCAGGTTGTGTGAGAGATTGATCTACCTCATCAGAATCGATAACCTTATGCCGAAGTTCCTGTTGTGACAACAATATCTTTTCGTACCTGGATATATCCTGAATATTTTATGAACATAGCTACCCTAAACCAATACGAAGTTACTTCCCCCCAATAACGAAATCAACCTGATTAATACCATAATCGGCAGTTTTTTCTTCCGGGTTTCATTCTAAATAAAAATAGCAGAAACCCCAACAAGAGATAGGAGTATACCTCTAGTAGCGAGCCCCTGGACCCCGCAAATGCTCTGAAAAAAGCCCGATTGGGAGGAATGGTACCCCCCGGGAATGCAGGCAATCCGGAGATAATACATGGTTTCACTTATTTATTGGTAGTGTTTTATAGTGGCACTTACGGTTTTTTTTCAACTTCACTTGTCCAAATCAGTTATTTTATGCAATTTTATCAATTAGACCCGGCAGCCCCTTTCTGCTCTATCAATACCTGGCTGAGAACTGGCTTTATTTCCATTCTGATCTAATAGTATCAATATCCTGACAACACCTTAAAAAGTACCTTAAAAGCGAACTTGGTAGTATTTCTGGTTAAGCGCACTGAATAGCGGTATCAATACTGAACCTCTATGCTATGTGACCCCTTGCCGAACTTCGATAACTCCCCCGTTCTCGCTGAAGCCAGCGTTGAACAAGGTCGCCTTGTCCTGCTCTATCTGACAGCAGACAAGGACTTGCCTTTTGTTATTAAACTATTGAAAAAGGAATATTCTCCGGGAGGAGATCTGAACACCACGCTCGATGGATTTAAGGAAATGTTCTCATCTTTCGCCGGATCCAGCAAGAGCCAGGCATTCATCGTGTGGCTGGGAGACCTTCCCTTATTTGAAATAGAAATCCATAATGCGCAGATGCATTTCCCCGACCGGCCAGACTTTACGCCCGATGAGAAAGATTACTACCTTCAATTGCTGGGGGGCGACTTCGATCAGGCGGAGTTTCAGCTCTATGTTCGCGGCCTTCAGCTTTGCCTGGAATATTTCTGGAAGTTTCTGGGCGTGCAGCGGATCCTTGCACAGGTGAGTCGCAGTCCTCATGCGGAGCAGCATGCCAGCCTGTTCAAGGAAGTGGGGATGACCATGCCGCTGGGGATCACCAACCCCGGCCAGCCCGACCTCTTCATCATCTCGCGTACTACCTGATATAGCAGGCCTTCACCCGGCCCGGCGCCCCCATCTCATGCCGTCAGTTGAAGCCTGTATTGATTAGGCGTCTGCGCATGGTACCGTTTGAACGTATCTATAAAATGACTGGCTCTTTTAAATCCCGTTGCAGCCGCAATGGACTTGACCGGATGATCGGTATTCCGTAATAACTCTTTGGCCTTGTCCATCCGCACTTTGAGGACGTGCAAATGCAGGGTAAGGCCGGTCTGTCGCTGTATGCCCGCCTGCAGCTTTTCCTTACTGAGATTTACTTCCAACGAAAGATGATCGGCAGAGATCGGTCTCCGGTAATGCTTTTCAACATAGACAAGGGCGTCGTTGATACGCTCCATGTCCCACCGGCTCAATTGGACGATTCCATTTAACCGCATAGGAAAGGCTTTAGGCTTTTAATATCAATTCAAATTCAGTGGGAAGTCCTGTTTCCCCCGACAAAAATAACTCATCGGGGGCGCCTTTATGGGTCAAATCAGTACTATTTTAAAGTCAAATATGAAAATTTTCCGTTATTCTTTCCTCTGGCCCTCTCTTCTCCGGCTGCCTTCTCCTTCAGGTCCCTGTCTTTCCTCACCCTCGCCGGACTATGGCCATAATACTTCTTATAAGCCTTCGAGAAATGCTGCGCATTGGCATATCCGGTAGTAAACCCGATCCCTTCGACGCTCTCATTGGTAGTATTTAAAAGCAGCGTCGCTTCCCTCATCCGGGCATGCAGGCGATAGCTGGCCACCGTGTTCCCATAGAGTTGCTGAAATCCATTCTTCAGCTTATGCATATTCAGCCCCACTTTCCTGGACAGGATCAGCAGTGTGATAGGCTTGTCCAGGTTCTTCAGCAATTCATCTTTCGCCTCGGAGATCAGCTCCAGCTCCTCATCCCGGAAAAAATATTCCTTCACCTTCGGGAACTGCGTCACCCGGTCCATGGTGACGATCAGCAATTCCACCACCTTTTGAGCGACAAAGTAGCCATGTGCGGTCCCCGTATAGGTGTTTTTGAGGATCTCCCCGATGATCGTATTCATCGGGACCGTCGTAAGCTGGTTGATGGCGCAGAGCATCGTCGCCTCCTTTTTTGCCACCTTCTCCAGGAAAGGATTGAGGACAGGGAAATGCTCTGCCAGCGTAAACATAAGAACGGGCGTGAGATAGATATCGAAGGTGGTATAGAGACGCCCAGTCCGGAGGTTCATCTGGCTGTTGACGGAAGGCACGTACAGCAGGTTAAAGCTCCCGTCATGCAGATCCCGTTTTCCCAGCCCTTCCCCCTTGTACGTAAAGTTGTTGCTCAGCCCGAACTGCAGCTCTATCTTGGGCAATTTATTGCTATTGGTAAATTGGGTGTTCTTTAGCAGCAGGTAATTATTGTACCAGACGACGGCCTGGGGAGTCCGTATTTCCTGGAACAGAAAATCTCCGAAAGGCCCTGAGACTCCCCGGGGAATGGCTTTTGTCAGCAGGCAAGCCAGCAGGGCGGGGGGGATGGTGGCTGAATAACGCAGCTCACCAACGCCATTGGACAGGAGGGGCGTATTCATGAGATTAAGGTGTTCATGACGTCGAATGGACGACAAAAAGGTTCCGCTGAAAGGTCATATTTAAAAAAATAATAAAGGATATTTCGGCGGGAGAAATGCTATCCATATACGTTTTATTTAGTTTCAGCGCCTTTTTTCGGGCGAATTCACCGCTTCCCTGAAATGACACTGCAGCGGCCCAATAGCTGTTTCCGCTCCGGGCCCGCGCTGGAACACACTATCCTGTCAATGTAAAGGGTTCTGTCTAGGGTGAAATAAGTGGAATTTGCGGCCGCAACGGGGAATTAGCCTCCCGGGGCCTGTTGTAGCGGTATCATCCCCTGGGGGTATCAGGCGTGTTGTCTCTTCCATATTAGCCATTTGCTGAACTTTAAAAAACTTACCTACTAGTAGGTAAGCGAAATCATTTTCAAAACAACACCCCTCGCCGGGTGGTTGTCGGTTATTCTAATGTTTTTAAAATTAATTGTATTTTATGGCATGATACTAAAGGCCTTCTTCTCCCTAATCTTATTTTCCCCCTTTTATTTATCTGCACAAAAAGCTCATATAACCCCTGTAGATATCTATATCGGAGATTGCAGGCCGGATCGTCCTTATGCAATACCTTTTACTGATACCATCCGTTTATACCAAAAAGATCATTTGGTTGAACAAATAATTCCGAAATCATATAAGAACTGGCCCATTGCAGGAAAAGGGTTGAAGCCAGGCGCCTACCGGATCTCTTTCCCCAATGTATTTGGGCAAAGAGTTACAAGGGATATTGTGATTCCGGATACCATTGCCTATACCGTTCATTTGCCCACTGATGAATTAGCAGAATATCCAGAGAATTCCATTGCCCGGCTAAAAGAAAACGAATCTATCACTCTTTCCTTTAGGGAAAGCGGTTGTTTTGTTGACTTCAAAGAGACATTGAAGATCACAAAGGGAAAAGCGGCTTTTATCGCTTCCTTACATTCAGAAAAAGGTACTAAGAACGTACAATTGGATAGTTCGCAACTGGAGGCATTTAAAAGATTTGAAAATGAACTGGAACATATAAAAAACAGCGGATTTTGTACCACACGGGATTATTATACTTTAAAATTAAAATCCAAAACCATCGAAAAACAGGACGGATCTTGTACGTGGAATGGATATTATTTTCTGAAACGTTCTTTCTTCGGAAGCGGGGACGGGGAAATAAGCCCTACACCCCTAACCCCAACCTCCTCGAAATATTCGAATTAAAAATATTCTGCGGATCGAACTTCTCCTTGATCGCCATCCATTCCTTATACCGCGGGTACATCGCCTTGAACATCTTCTCATCCAGCAAGGCGTCCTTCCCCAGGTACAATCTCCCCCCGGCCGCCAATACCTTTGCATCCAGCAGGGGAGTAAAGCTCAGCAGCTTCTTCGTGACCGGAAAGTCGATCGCCAGCGTATACCCCTTAAAAGGAAAAGACAGGATACCCTGACCATCTCCCATTCTTTTAAAAACATTCAAAAAAGGCGTACACCCCGAATCCGCAATCATCTCCAGGATCTCCGTCAGCACCTTCTTCCCGTTCTCTTCCGGTATGACGAACTGGTATTGGATGAAACCTCTCTTCCCATACCCCTTATTCCAGCCATTGATCGCATCCAGCGGAAAAAAGAACTTCTCATAATGAATGAATGGCTTCGATGAATTCTGAACAAAGGCGATGACACGGTTCAGTATCCGGACCGTAAAATTATTCAGGGCGAAAGAGGGCATGAAAATGGGCAACCCCAGCTTTGCTTTGGGATGCAGCTTCAGCGGATCAGCTTTCAGCTTCTCTGGAAGCTCACTCAGCTTAGCCGCATTGCCGAAAGTGATCACCCCGCTACCCAGTTTATCTCCTTTGGCAAGCGCATCGATCCAGGCGACCGAATAATTGTATTCGCGGTCGAGGGTGTCGAGGACTTCCAGCATATGGTCCAGGTTCTTGATAACAACGGACTTCTGGCTGAAATAACTGGTTTCGGTCCTGCGCAATTGCAACTGCACCGTAAGAATGACCCCCAGTAGCCCAAGACCGCCGAAATTGGCCCAGAACAGATCGGCATTCTCCGTACGGGAGGCGGTCACAATCCGCCCATCCGCTAGAAGGATGGTGAAGGAGATGACGCAATTGACAAAGGAACCGTCAATATGATGCGCCTTCCCGTGAATATCATTGGCGATAGCGCCCCCAATGGTAACGAACTTCGTGCCCGGACAGATCATGGGGAACCAGCCCCTGGGAGCAAAGACGGAAATGATCTCTTCCAGGCTGACACCCGCCTGGCATTCCAGGATACCCTGCACCGGGTCCCATGAGAGGAAGTGATTGAGCTGGGTACATAGGGCCACATACCGGCCGTCATTCAGGGCCTGATCCCCATAACTCCTGCCCAGTCCCCTGGCCACCAGGTTGCGTTCCTTTAAAATGCCGGTAAGATCATCTGCTGAACGGGGCGTCACGATGGTCGTTTCCCCTACAGGATAATTTCCCCATCCTGCGATAGTTTCTTTCATGCCAAAAAATTACGCATTTTTTCGCAACCGTACAACATCACCGGCCCGGCCTCCTGACTGCCTATTCCGCTCTCAAATTCTTCACCGGATTCTCCAGCGCCGCTTTCACAGACTGAAAGCTAACGGTGACCAGCGCAATCAGCACCGCCATACAACCCGCCGCAAGGAACATCCACCAGCTTATGCTGATATGGTAGGCAAAATCCCGGAGCCATTGGTTCATAGCCCACCAGGTAACCGGCGAAGCGATAACAATAGCGATGATCACCAGCCTGACAAAATCTTTGGACAGCAAGGTGGTAATACCCCTGACGCTGGCCCCCAGTACTTTCCGGATACCGATCTCTTTGGTGCGTTGCTCCGCCATAAAAGCGGACAGCGCAAACAGTCCCAGGCAGGCGATGATAATCGCCAGCACGGCAAAGCTGCTGAAGATCTGCCCCATCCGCTGGACATCGGCATACATATTGGCATAACTCTCATCCAGGAAAGTATACCGGATCGGCTGATTGGGAGCGTAACGCTTCCATACAGCCGTAATAGACGATAACGCTTTTTTGATATCCCCCGTATTCACTTTTACGGAGATGATAGACGGGCTGTTGCCCAGGTGCATGGAGAGCGGTTGAATATTCGTGCGCATGGACTCGAAATGGAAATCTTCCACCACGCCGATCACATTGAACGTGGCCCAGCCTGTAGTGACCCGTTTACCCACCGGGTCTTTGAGGTTGAGCCGGGCCGCCATCGCCTGGTTGATGATCACGGCCTGGGAATCGGAGGGGATGTCAAAAGAGAAATTTCTTCCGGCGGTGAGCTTCATACCCATCGTTGAGAGATAATCGTCATCGACCGTCCAGGACTGGGCGCTTACACCGCTTTCCTCTTTTTGCTTCCCCTCTTTCCAGAAAGTATTGCCATTGCGCTTGGTGCCGGATACCGGCAGGAAGTCACTAACGGAGACACTTTTTACCGGGGGCTGTTTTAACAGCTCATTTTTAAAGCTCTTTACCTCATTTTCCAGGGTATAGGCTCCCTGGATCAATACCACCTGGTCCTTATCGAACCCTGTCTTTCGATGGAGGATGAATTGCATCTGCTCATAGATAATGATCGTACTGATGATGAGGATAATGGAAGTAGCGAATTGAAAAACGATCAGCGCGTTGCGCAACAGGGAATTTTTGCTCCCCCGGCTCACAACCCCCTTCAATACCTGGATGGGCTTAAAGGAAGAAAGATAAAAAGAAGGATATAGACCCGAAAGGATGCCGACGACCAGCGCCGCTCCCAGGATCGTCGGTAATAACCACCATGCTCCCCAGGGGATCGTCAGCGATTTGGCGGAGAGCGCATTAAAATAGGGGAGGAGCGCCGCAGCCAGCAACAGGGCCCCCATAAAGGACAGACAACTGAACAGCAATGACTCTGCAAGGAATTGCCGTACAAGACTACCCCGGGTCGAACCGACTACCTTTCTTAGCCCCACTTCCCTGGCGCGATTGGCGGATTTGGCCGTGGAAAGATTGATAAAATTGATGCAGGCAAGGACCAGGATAAAACAGGCAATAGAGCCGAACAACCAGACAAAACGAGGGTCGCCATGCGGCAATTCATCATCGATACCATACCCGAGATGGACGTCGCTAATGGGCTGCAGCAGGAACCGCGAATTTTTCTCTATGCTTTCCACCTCCGTATTTCCATCCTTTCGTAAGGCAGGGATAAAATATTTTTTCAGCAGGAGCCCCAGCTTGCCTTGCAGTTGTGCGGCATGGGTCCCCGGTTTCAGCAATACATAGGTATAGTAATTCTGGGCCGTCCACAACGTTTGCTCCCCGGGCCAAAACTGGTGCCCGCTAAGCGTCAGCCAGAAATCATATTGTATATGGGAGGTGGCGGGAAGGTCCTGGATGACTCCGCCGATGGTATAGACCCTGCTCTTATCATTATTCAGGATCAGCGTCTTGCCGACAGGATTTTCATTCGGGAAATACTTATCCGCTTTCTTTTTGGTGATGACCATCGTATTGGGTCCGGCCAGCGCATGCGCCCTGTCCCCATAGATCATCGGGAGTTGGAGGATCTCCAGCATGGCCTGGTCGGCATAGGTGAAGCGGTCCTCATAATTGTTTTCCACGACATCGGTACGCCTCACCTCATTGCTGCCTGCTCCATAGAACAGCTCATGGGGCATCAGCCGCCCCGCTATGGCTACCTCCGGAAAGTCCTCTTTCAGCGCCTTCGCCATCGGCGCCGGCCAGTCTGCCCCCGTCTCCAATTTCCCGGTATTTTTATACTCGCCCGTTATCCGGTAAATACGACCCGTATCAGGATAAGATTGGTCATAGCTCAACTCATCCCGGATATATAAGGCTATCAGCAGGCAGGCGGCAATGCTCAAAGCAAACCCACCGATCTTAATGGCTGAGTACATTTTTTGTTTCAGCAAATGCCTGAAGGCGAGGATGAAATGATTTTTTAGCATGCCTTTAGCATGCCAATAAGATGCCGATTGTATAGCTGATTAATAATCAAATATTTGGAGGGAGTTCAGGGGAACGACTGTCCATTTTCGATACACCTGGTGTACGCTTTAAAGTCAGGCGATATCGATGTTATCTTTGCATGAATAAAAAGGGTGGGAAAGACAATTACTATACTGGTATAGCATCCAAATTTCAAAATTAAAAAGACGTTAAATGTCTGGGCTAATTGGATAATTAGTAATAATTAACACGCTGCTTAACATCACTTGTCGTAGCTTTGTGTAAGCAAAGAAAGAAGAACAGTATTATCTCTACATAGATTTTCAACTTTTTCTCATAAGCAGTTAGTTTTGGTTACGGCCCCTGTGTCTACAGGGGCTCTTTTTTTTAAAAAAATTTAGCGCTCTTTAGCATGCGAAAGCATCCTCGTTCCGCCGGCCAGGTTCCGCCACATCAGGAAAGTAAATGCTTATATTCCTCTAAGTACTGACACGCTGCTTTGTCCCAGTTAAATGTATTGGCCCATCGGGTAATGGCGTCTGCTTTATTATTCTTTCGGTGATCCTCCAGCGCAGCCATCGTTGTGAGGCTCATGTATTCCGGGTCGAAATGCTCGAAATAATAAGCTTCCTTTCCGCCTATTTCCGGTAAAGAGGTGAATGTAGAAAGGAACACAGGCTTGCCAAAATGCATGGCCTCTATTACCGGAAGACCGAATCCTTCGGCAATGGACGGAAAGGAAAATGCGGCACAATTTTGCAGATACCATACTTTCTCCGCCTCATTTACAGCCCCGATAATATGCACTCTATCCCGCACGCCTAATTCTTTGGCCGTTGTTTCGATTTTGTTTTTGTATTCGGGGTCTTGATGAATGCCCGCAATGATCAGCTCAAAATCATTCTTTAACAACATGGCAGGCAATACATGAAAATTCTTTTTGCCGGTAAGGGCGCCTATCGTAAAAAAGAAGGGCTTTTGCGGAGCATAGGCCGGAGTTTCGGAGACCGTCGCCGGAGTAATATTGCACCCATTATGAATTACTTTTACCTTTTCAGGGCATACCGAAGTGTACTCCAGCAAATTGCTTTTTACATACTCCGAAATAGCTACGACGGAATCTGCCCTGTGTAGCTTCTTTTCCAATTTGGCAAGATACCTCTTTTGCCTCGCCGGCGGCTTGCCTTCATGCAGAAAATTTAAATCATGAACGGTCAGAAGCACCTTTCCTTTAAGACAAAAAGGGAAATAATTGGACCCCTGGAAGGTCGAATGGAACAGTTGATATTTCGCTAAAAATGGCTGGTAAAATTTGTGAAGCGAATATTGTGCGACGATGGAAAGATCCTTGCTGAAAAGCCCATGTTCTCTTTCGGGGGCATACGTGCTCAAATGGTATTCCCCGCTACGATTGTGCAGCGCCAGCGTATTTATCAGATGCCCGCAAAAATGGTACAATCCTGTATGAATGTAGTTGGTTCTCTCTGCGTCGATTAGGATATTTTTCATTCACTAAAGAATTTGTTAAGAAAATTAAAGGGCATACATCACTCTGGGCTAAACAATACAATAGTGTTCACAACTCATTGATTGTGAGTTGCGTTAGAGTGACAATGCGACAGTAGATTTTATGGCTAAATCTATATGGCGGGGATAAAGTCCAGTGTACTTACTTTTCAGTACGACAATCGGACCAAAAAAGTTGTGTGCTTATAATAAAATAAATTTACATATTTTTTCGCAGGCTGGCAAGTTGAGTTGCAAATCATTATATTACCTTCATCCAATTTTTTGTATATAACTCCGTTTTGATAAAAATGAATTTCTTCAAAAAGTTGCAATTAAAAGTAGAAGCCGGGGATAAAGCTACCTATAAACATTTGAAGCAAATAGAAAAGTACAAAGACCGGCTAAGAACCGTAAAACCCCCACCGCTGGTATTCCCGGAAAACAGGCCGCTGCATTTTAAACATAGCGGCAACTGCGGCGATATTATTTATTCTATTCCGGCAATGAAAGCCATCGCAGGGAAGGAGGATATTTTCCTGCACCTGCATATTGATCAGCCGGCAGGGTATGCCAAGCATTTCAAACACCCCCTTGGAAATGCGATGCTGAACAGGAAAATGGTCGAAGGGCTGCAACCTTTACTCCTGTCACAGCCAGGGTTTAAAAGTTGCGATCTGTTCGGGGAACAACCCATTGATGTCGATTTAGATAAAATGCGGGAATATCCCTTATTGCTCGATAGGGGAAATATAGCCCGGTGGTACTTTCTGGTCTTCCCGGTAAATTACGATTTGAACCAGGCCTGGTTGCAGGCCCCCCCGGACACCTCTGTAAAGGATGCTATCGTAGTAGCAAGAAGTTCCCGCTACCGGGCTCCGGGCATATCCTATAAATTTTTAAAAAAGTATCCCGATGTACAATTCATAGGCCTGCCGGACGAATTTGAGGACATGAAGAAAATGGTCCCCGCTATTAAATACAGGCGGGTAAATGACTTTTTGGAAATGGCTGCCATCGTTGCGGGGGCAAAACTGTTTATAGGCAACCAGTCCTTCCCTTTTTCGATCGCCGAAGCGTTAAAAGTAAACCGGCTTCTGGAAGTGAATTTTGAATGCCCCAATGTAACGGTATACGGCGACAAAGGATATGATTTTTGCTTTCAGCCACAATTTGAAAAACTGGTAGCATTGCGCGCACCCATTTAATAATTAAAACACGACCATTTAACAATTTGAATGAAGAAGTTTAGCCGTATTTTCAAATACATCGGGCATTATAAAGGAAAGATCGTCTTGTACATGTCCCTGACGATCGTTGCCTCTCTCCTGTCGGTAGTATCTATCGCGATGCTGGCCCCGCTGATGTCTATTATCTTTAACACCAAAGGCAGCGCAGCGGCCAGGCAAAGCATTGAATCCGGGAAAGCAGGAAAGCTGGTCGCCCAGTTTATCACCCATGCCATAGAAGTGCATGGACAGATGTATGCAGTGGCCATCTGTTGCGGGCTGATCATCTTCGCCACCTTTTTAAAGAACTTATTCCTCTACCTGTCCTCCTATATTTCAGTGCCGGTAAGAGCCTCTATTATCATCCGCTTGCGGAATGACATGTTTGCAAAAGTCCTCACCTTGCCCATTGGCTTTTTTTCTGAACAGCGGAAAGGCGACATCATGTCCCGCATGACCAATGATGTCAGCGAAATAGAAAGCTCCATCGTCAGCACCATGGAAGGGCTGATCAAAGACCCTGTTATGGTATTGAGCTATCTGGCCACCCTGATCTATATCAGCCCCACGCTGTCGCTCTTTCTTTTGATCCTGCTGCCTGCTACCGCTTTCATCATCGGCCGGATAAGCCGTACGTTGAAACGACAATCTTCGGATTCTTCCATCCGGGTAGGGGAGACGCTGTCCATACTGGACGAGACGCTGGGTGGAATACGCGTGGTAAAGGCTTTTTCTGCCGAATTGTTGATAAAGGGCCGCTTTGAGGCGCTCAACAATACCTTGTTCAACATTAGTAAAAAAATGAGCGCCCGCCGGGATCTGGCCTCGCCATTGACCGAACTGCTGGGCGTAATCGTATTGTGCGTGATCTTATATTTTGGAGGCAACCTCGTTCTGGGCGGCAACTCCTTAAATGGCGGCGACCTTATTGCCTACATAGCCATTTTCTCCCTGATGATCAATCCTGCCAAAACCCTCTCTACCTCTTTTTTTAATGTACAGCGTGGCGCGGCGGCCATTGAGCGTATCGAAGAGCTCCTGCAGGCGCCCGTGGTAATAGAAGATTCCGGCACCAGGCAACTGGAAAGTTTCAGGGAAAAAATAGAATTCAAAAATGTTAATTTCAGATATTCGGATAAGCCCATCTTAACCAACATTAACTTCGTTATCCCGAAAGGGAAGACGGTGGCGCTGGTAGGCAGCAGCGGCGCGGGCAAAAGCACCCTGGCCGACCTGGTCCCCCGCTTTCACGATGTCACCAGCGGTGAGATCCTGATTGACGGGGTAAATATTAAAGAATACAGCCTTGCCTCGGTAAGAAGACATATCAGCATCGTAACACAGGAACCGATCCTGTTTAATGAGACGGTTGCCGGTAATATTGCATTGGGTATGACGGACGCGGCTATGGAAGACATCGTACAGGCGGCAAAAGTGGCCAACGCTTATAATTTTATCCAGGGGAAGACCGATAAGTTTAATACCAACATCGGCGACCGGGGGAATAAATTGAGCGGAGGGGAGAAGCAGCGGGTCACCATTGCCCGCGCCCTGCTGAAGAATCCGCCAATACTGATCCTCGACGAAGCTACTTCTTCACTGGATACGGAAAGCGAACGCCTGGTCCAGGATGCCATTAATAATATGATGCAAAACCGCACTTCGCTGGTCATAGCGCATCGCCTGAGCACCGTGCGCCATGCAGATGAAATAATTGTGCTCAACGGAGGGGAGATCGCCGAGCGGGGTACGCACGGACAACTGATGGAAATAGAGAACGGTATTTACCGGAAGCTGGTTTCTATGCAGGAGCTGAAATAGCATTTATTTCCCTAGAAATAAATGAAAAGAATCTCCCCTTAACCCGATGCGCATCGACTCCAGCGCAATCACTTCGGAGGGATTGATATTCCCCAGGTTGGCATTGGCGCCGATCAGGGTCAGGAAATAAAGCTGCTGATCTTTTTGCGGAGCTTCCCAGATGATCTTCTCCGCAGCTACTTTCGTAAGGATCTCCTGCACCAGGCCTTCCCGCACTTCGCCGGAATTGCGGTATAGCCCCACTGTCCCCGTTTCCCGGGCCTCAGCGACGATATAGGATGCGCCGGCTTCCAGTTCGGATTTCATCAGTTGGATCCATTGATAGGGAGGAGTGATATGCTCCCGGTCTTTGTCTTTGGAGCCCACCTCGCTTAATACCACGCCATAGCGGGAGAGTTTCTCGATATAACCGCATTTCTCTTCATGGGAAATATCGATCGACCCGTCCGAGACCTCCATATAAGGGATCTTATATTCTTCCAGCAGGCGAACATAATCGGCAAACTGGTTGCGGACGACAAACGCTTCGAACAGCAATCCTCCGAAATATACGGGAATACCCGCTGATTGATAGATCTTGATCTTATCGTGGAGATCGGGTGTTACAAAAGAAGTTCCAAATGCCAGCTTCACCATATCGACATACGGATAGGCAACCGATAGCAGATTCTCCGCTTCATGGACGCTAAGCCCCTTATCGTTGACCATCGTAAGCCCATGCGTCCGTGGTCTCACCGTTCTTTCAGGTATTTGTTGCAGATTGAAATTATTCATAACAATTGCAAGTTACCCTCTAAAATCTAAAAATCCCAAACTGGCAGAGTTTGGGATTTTTTTATACCTTGCACCAAATTCCTCTTATGGCATTGATGGACGCTAAACGGGCAGAGAAGATTTCCAAAGCCCTGTCCGATCCCACCAGGCTGAAGATTCTCAATGAGATCAAAAAGAAGGCAGAATGCCTGTATTGCGTTGACTTATACGATAATATCAATCTTGCTCAGCCCTCCATCAGCCACCACCTCAAGCAGCTCACCGAGTCCTCCATCATCAACTCCGAAAAGGAAGGACGCAACATCAAATACACTCTGAACAACGAAGTGATCGACGAGTACATCCATTTTTTACAGGGGCTAAAAAAATAGGCCCAAAGGAGAGGGAAATATTTTTTTGATTTATTTATCGAAATATTTGAATAAATGAATTAGCTTTGTATTCTCGTTTTTTTCCCGTGCCCAAATTTCGCCCTTATTTATCGAAATATTCAAATAAATCATTAGATAATACGCATTAATTAAAGGTATGAACAGCAATAATCAACTTATGAACAGCAATCGCACGAACATCCGGAACGTCCTTCGGAGCATCCCGACCATCTATCGGAACATTCTGAGCATCCTTCGGCACATCCCGACTCCAACAGGAAGCTTCTTCTTCGGCATCCTTATCCTGACCCTGCTCACCGGCTGCTATGGCAAGGAAAAAGATAGTGCCGCCGCAGTAGCAGCACAGCTCAACACCGCACCCCCCGCCACTCCCGTAGACGGCATGGTCATCCAGCCCACAACGCTCGCGGAAGAACTGGAAGTCACCGGCACCCTGGTGGCCAACCAGCAGGTAGACATCGCCAGCGAACTCACCCGGAAGATCGTCCGGGTCAACGTAAAAGAAGGGTCCTTCGTAAGAAAAGGCGACCTCCTCTTCCAACTCGACGACCAGGACCTCCAGGCTCAGCTGGGAAAATTGACCGAGCAGGAGAAACTGGCCCTCCTCAACGAACATCGGCTGAATGACCTGATCAAACACGAGGCCGTCGTCCAGCAGGACTACGACCAGGCCTTTACGAACCTGAAAGTGCTGCAGGCCGAGATCGCCGAACTGCGGGTAATGATCGCCAAGACACGCATCGAGGCGCCCTTTAACGGCCGTATCGGCATCATCCACGTCTATCCCGGCGCCATTGTGTCCACCAATACGGTGCTCACCAACCTGGAAGACAACAGCGTAGTCAAGCTCGAATTCTCCGTCCCTGAGAAATATGCCAATATCATCGTACCGGGCAGCGAACAACGCTTCACCGTAGCTTCCGGCTCCCGCGAGTATAAGGCCACCGTGGTAGCCCGGGAATCCAGGCTCGACGCCGATACCCGGACCCTGCTGGTGAGAGCGGCCAGCGCCAATCCCGGCGGGATCCTATTACCCGGACAGAGCGCCCGCCTGCATCTGGCCCTGCACGAGTCCAGCGATGCTCTGGTAGTGTCTTCCCAGGCGATGATCCCCTCCGCAGGAGGCTATAGCGTCTTCCTGAGCCGCAGCAACAAAGTGCAGATGGTCCCTATTCAGATAGGTCAGCGGGGACCGAATACGGTGGAGGTGCTTAAAGGCTTGCAGAAAGGAGATACCGTCATCACCAGCAACCTGCTGCGACTGATGCCCGGGTCCGACGTCCGCTTCGTCACGTTGAAGTAACAGCTGCAAGCTGTTAGCCGCAAGCTACAAGTCAGCAGCGACAAGCTATCAGCTACAAGTCAACAGCTAAAGGAAAAACTCACAGCTAACAACTTGTAGCTGCCCTGCGGAGCCATGCCCATCGCCAACCGGGAATTGAATGAACAAACTATTTGAAGTACAAATAAATTGAAACAACTCATATGAGTGCAATCTCACAAGTAAGCATCTCCCGTCCAGTACTGGCCGGGGTATTATCCATCCTCCTGGTGCTCTTCGGTATCGTCGGCTACACCTACCTGGGCACCCGCGAATATCCCGTAACGGATTCGCCCATCGTCACCGTCACAACGGTCTACCCGGGCGCCAGCGCCGATATCATCGCTTCCCAGGTGACCAAACCTCTCGAAGAGGCCATCGCCGAAGCCAACGGCATCCGCGCCATGTCCTCCGTTTCCCGGGAACAGGTGAGCGTCATCACCGTGGAATTCAACCTGAACGCCGACCTGGAAGCCGCAGCGAATGATGTGCGTGACAAAGTCTCCAAGTCCCGGCAGCAACTGCCCACCGACATCGAGCCCACCATTGTCGAAAAGACAGGTCCCCCGGAATTTCTCGTCTTCCTCACCGTGCAGAGCGATACCAAGAGTCTGGAAGACATAACGGACTTCGTGAATATCAACATCAAGGAAAGGCTCCAGTCCATTTCCGGTGTTCGCCTCGTAGACACTTATGCCGGCCGGAAAAGAGCGATGCGCCTGCGCATGGATCCCGTGAAACTGGCTTCCTATCATCTTACTCCTTCTGATATACAAGCAGCCCTTCATAGAGAAAATGTAGACCTTCCCAGCGGCCGTATCGAAGGACAGAATACCGAACTCACCCTCCGGACACAAGGACGCCTGGTGACGGAAGACGATTTCAATAATATGATCCTGAGCCAGAAGGATGGCGCCATCGTCCGTTTCAAAGACGTCGGCACGGCCATCCTCTCTTCTCAGAATGAACGCACTGCCATGATCGTCTGCGAAGGACCTACCGCCCGCTATGGCGTAGGCACCGGCGTACAGCCTCAGCGGGGAGCCAACTCCCTGGCCATCGTGGACGAATTCAAAAAGCGATTCGACGATATCGTCAAGTCAGCCCCCAAAGAATACATCATCTCCCTGGGCAAAGACTTCACCGTCCCCGTCCGCAACTCCCTGTCGGAAGTGCAGGACACCCTTTTACTGGCCTTCGGACTGGTCGCGATCATCATCTTTATCTTCCTCCGGGACTGGCGCAGCACCATCATCCCGCTGGTAGCCATCCCCGTGAGTATTATTTCCGCTTTCTTCATCATGTACATCGCCAACTTCTCCATCAACGTGCTGACCCTGCTGGGACTGGTTCTGGCCATCGGGCTGGTGGTGGATGACGCCATTGTCGTGCTGGAGAATATCTATAGTAAGGTGGAGCAGGGGATGACCCCGATCCAGGCCGCCCGCAAAGGCGCCGACGAGATCTACTTCGCCGTTATCTCCACCACGGTGACGCTGGCTGCGGTATTCCTGCCCATCCTTTTCCTGGGAGGGATCACTGGTCGTCTGTTCAAAGAGTTTGCCATCGTCGTATCGGGCAGCGTACTCATTTCCGCCTTCGTGGCGCTCACCCTGTCACCGATGATGAGCGCCTACCTGCTGAAGGCGGGAGCCTCGCATGGCTGGCTGTACCGCAAGACGGAACCCTGGTTCGTAGGCCTCAATAAAGGCTACGAACGATCCCTGGGCCTCTTCTTCAGGAGACGCTGGCTGGGCTTTGCCATCCTGGCGATCTCCCTGGTGATCGCCTGGCGGATCCTGCCGGTGCTCCCCTCCGAACTGGCGCCCCTGGAAGACCGCTCCATGGTAGGACTGGCCGTCATCGCCCCGGAAGGCACCTCTTACGAGAGCATGGAAGAGACGATGAAAGAGATCAGCAACTATGTAGCTGATTCCATCCCTGATCTTAATAATAATAGGACCTATGCCGGGATCGCCGCTTCCATCGGCACGCTGGTGCAGCCCGTCAACGGAGGTTTTCAATGGATCTTCCTGAAAGATCCCCAGGACCGCAAATCCGGCCTCACCCAGGGGCAGATCTATCAGAAACTGATCGCCGCCTCGGGACGTTTCCGCAATGTGATCTGTATCCCTATCCAGATACCGACCATCGGCGGCTTCTCCAGCTCCCAGCCTTTGCAATATGTTATCCAGGCGCCGGACCTGAAATCCCTGGTGGATGTCATGCCCAAGCTGATGGGAGAAGTCTACCAGAGTAAAAAGCTCAGCTTCCAGGACCCTGACTTCAAAGTCAATCGCCCCGAGATCGGGATCAGCATCGACCGCCAGCGGGCCGCTCAACTGGGCGTCTCCACGGAAGAGATCGGCCGCACCCTGCAACTGGCGCTTAGTGGACGGCGTTATGGGTACTTTATCTATAATGACCGGCAATACGAAGTGATCGGACAGCTGGACAGGCAGGAGCGTGCAGCTCCCACCGACTTACGTTCCCTCTTTCTCCGCGCAGGCAGCGGGGAGATGGTGTCCCTGGACAACCTGGTCAAAATGAACGAGTCCGTGAGCCCGCCGGCTATCTACCGGTACAATCAGTCCTATAGCGCCACTATTTCCGCGACTCCTGCCCCCGGCGTGAGCCTGGGAGAGGCTATCAAAGAGATCGACGGCATCGCTAAGCGGACACTGCCCAAAGGCTTTCGTACGGATATGGCCGGCCAGAGCCGCGACTTCGCAGAGAGCAGCTCCAGCCTCATCTTCGCGTTCATCTTTGCCATCATCCTCATCTACCTGGTGCTGGCGGCACAGTTCGAAAGCCTGATCGATCCGTTCATCATCCTGCTGACGGTGCCCATGGCCGTTACCGGAGCGCTGCTCAGCCTGTGGTTCACCCACCAGTCCGTCAATATCTTCAGTGAGATCGGCATCATCATGCTGATCGGGCTGATCACCAAGAACGGGATCCTGATCGTGGAATTTGCCAACCAGCGCAAGGAAGAAGGAATGACGGTGCGCGAAGCGGCCCTGGCAGCAGCTGCCTCCCGGTTCCGCCCCATCCTGATGACCACCCTCGCCATGATCTTCGGGACCCTGCCCATCGCACTGTCCCTGGGTACCTCCTCCGGAAGCCGGACTTCGCTGGGGATCGTGGTAGTAGGCGGCCTCATCTTCGCCGGGATCCTTACGCTCTATGTCATCCCTGCGGTGTACTCGTACTTCTCGCGTCCGCATCGGGCGAAGGTGGGCACACCTGGCTTTTCCGACACGCCGCACGGATTTCCGAATGTAGCCCTTTCACCAAAAATATCAGAGTAAGGCAGCAGTAAAGAATAACAGAAGAATTAAAAAGATGAACAGCTACAGCATCAAACATCAAAATAGCAGAACAATGAACACAAATCACCAACCCGGCTTTCCATCCGGTTATTGCCCCCCGGGCTCCGCAATCGATGATTGCCAGCCCGAACAGGAACATCACACGAACGTAATGAAGTCTTTCTTATATACCATCCTCGCATTTCTGGCCCTGTGCCTGGTATCTTATATCGCCAGCGCACAACCGCAGCTGCCGGCTCAACAACCGCAGCCGCCAGCTCAACAACCCGGACCGACCCAATCCACACAGGCGGTCCGGCCGGCTCAACAACCGGCTCCACCCGACTCTGCCCGGTCGAAACCCCTCTCGCTTGCAGAGGCTCTTTCCCTGGCGCAGCAGAACAACCGGGATATAAAGATCGCCGGCCTGGACATTGAGCGCATGCACCAGGAGCGGGTGGTAGCCCGGAGTCTCAGCCTGCCCGCCGCCGGCATCGGCGCACAGGCCAGCCATTATTTCTCCTTGCCCGTCACCTTCGGCTTCGGCAACAACGGCACCGCGGATAAAGTCGCCTATGGACGTTATGGCGGGAAGGATCAGCTGTCCGCCACCCTCTGGGTCACCCAGTCCCTGTACAACCCTGCGGCCAAACCCACCCAGCACCGCTCAGAAAAGAACGAGCAGCAGAGCCGCCAGCTTCTCCGCGACCAGCAGGTCCAGATCTCGGCAGAAGTAAGGCAGACCTATCTCCAGGTGCTGGTGCTGGGCGAGCGGATCCGCCTGCAAAAAGAAAGCCTCAGCCGGAATCAGAAAGCCCTGCAGGACGCAAGATCCCTCCTGGCGCAAGGCCGCGCCCTGCGGGTGGACACCCTCCGGGCCTTTACCTCCGTAAAGAACCTGGAGCCCGACCTGCTCCGGCTGTCCTATTCTATTGAAGTAGGACTGCTCCGCCTCAAGACCCTCGCAGGCATCGACTCCCTGCAGGAGATTGTCTTAAGTGATTCACTCACCCTTCCCACCGCCGGCGTCCTTCCCTCGGAGGAAGAAGTATATGCGGAGGCGGTAAAGAACAGGCCCGACCTGCAGGCGATGGCCTTACAGCCGGGCATAGACGATCAGCAGGTCCTCATCGCCGCCGCCGCCCGCCGACCTTCCGTGTCTCTCGTAGGACAGTACCAGGTACAGACACAGGCCCGCAGCTTCGACTATTTCAATGCGTACTATCCTTCCACTCCCTTCGTGGGAGCGCAGGTGGCCCTGCCGCTCTTCAGCGGGAATGCCAACCAGGCCAAAATACGGGAAGCAAAGATCGCCCGTTTACAATCCGTCACCCGCTATGACAATGCCAAAGAACAACTGAGGGCGGAAGTGAGACAGTCCGTAGCCAATATCCTGGAAGCGACCTCCCGCATCCGGACCCGCATCACCGTAAAAGAAACCGCCAGCCTCAGCTATGATATCACCCAATACCGTTATGCCAACGGAGTAGCCTCCCGCCTGGAGCTTACTGACGCAGAACTGGCGTTGACGACCGCACAGTCTAATTACCTGGAAGCCGTCTATGATTATATCTCCGCACGTATTCAGCTGGACAGGACGCTGGGGCAATAGGTGAGCGCAGCTCACCGCCCCGATCCATTAGATCGTCATTAATCCCGGATTAGTGATCCTCTAATGGATTTTCATTTGTGCTCTACTCGTTAGTGTCTCCGCAAATTGGCCAGAAACGAAACTCCAGGCCAGATTGTTTTTATGAATAAATAAACAAATTTGTTTACACAAAAATGATTATATTTGCGTGTGGAAAATAATTTATCCATATTAAAAGGCATACATCCGGGTATTGTCCTTGAAAGGGAACTTAAAAAAAGAGGGCTTTCCAAAGGGCCTTTTGCACTTTCGATTAATGCGTTTCCTCAAACATTGGGTGCTATTACCAAGGGGAATAGGAATATGAATACGCCCCTGGCGTTGCGGATTGAGCAGGCCCTGGGTTTGGAAGAAGGATATTTCATGACTTTACAGATTTTTTATGAGATTAAACAAGAGAAGCTGAAGCAGAGTAGGGGCTATCATCCTGATCTTGCTAAGCTGAGGCCGGTCCTTTTTTGGGATACAAGGATGGAGAAGATTGATTGGCTTCGGCAAAAGCGAGCTGTTATTGAACGCGTCTTTGCGCGGGGTAATGAGCAGGAAAAAAATGAAATCACCCGTTTTTATGGGGAGGAAACAATAGATCAAATTCTGAAGAATAAAAAGGATACCTTAAAAGATGCCTGATAAACTCTATTGGAATACAGTGACACCCTTGCTCCGAACTGTATTGGACCAGTTAATGGTGAATCTGCTTTTTGCCTCTTTCCGCCTGGTTGGAGGGACTTCCCTTAGTTTGCAGTTAGGACATAGGATATCGGTGGATATAGATTTGTTTTCCATACGTTTCTTTGCCGGTTCAAGGACCAATTGGTATGGGAAGGTCCTACTTTATCGGAAATTCGGAGCAAGAAGCTGTCAAACTTGATCTGTATTATACAGACACCTTCATTCAACCTGCATTACTAATTGAGCAGGTTCGGATGGCTACTCTTGAAGAAATAATTGCCATGAAAATGGATATCGTCCAGCGCGGTGCTCGTAAAAAGGATTTTTGGGATTTGCATGAATTGCTGGAACAATATTCTCTTCAACGAATGATTGACTTGCATAGTGAGCGCTACCCGTATACACATGATGAGATCGTCATCAGGTCTAACCTTACTTTGTTCACTGGCGCGGATGATGATTTTGACCCCGATTGTCTGAGAGGAAAATTCTGGGAAATGATTAAACTCGATATGATAGAGACAATTGGGAAATACTCCTGAACAGAAAGATTAAATAACCGGAAATAACGGATAGGTTAAACTGGCAACCAAATTTTCACTAAATTCCCCCTGTTTTATCACCCACCGTGTAAACCGGATGCATTTGAACAAAGACAAAGAATGGGATTGGGAGATCAGTTCCGGGGAGAGCTGGTTCAGTTGGCGCCTGAAAGAGATCTGGCAATATAAAGACCTCCTATTCCGGCTGGTTCGCCGGGACCTGCTGGCCAATTACCAGCAGACGATTCTGGGACCGCTCTGGATCCTCTTTCAACCGATCCTGACCACCCTGGTCTATTTCGTCATCTTCGGACGAATTGCAAAGATCTCAACGGACGGCGCTCCGCCAGTCTTATTCTATCTGCCGGGCATCATCCTTTGGAGCTATTTTTCAGACTGCCTGACAGGCGCCATGTATGTCTTTCTGAATAATTCGGCCGTATTCAGTAAAGTCTACTTTCCCCGCCTGATCATGCCCCTGAGCAATATTATTGCCCAGTCCGTGCGGCTCGCTGTCCAATTGATCCTGTTTTTAGCCGTCTACCTGTTTTATTTTGTCGACCATCGGGTGCCGGCCCCTTCGTCCGCCGCCCTTCTCCTGCCTTTTTTAGTCCTGCTGACGGCGGCCTTTAGCCTGGGAAGCGGTCTGATCATCAGCGTGCTGACGGCCCGGTACAGAGACTTAGACTACGCGCTGCAGTTTATCCTGCGCCTGTTCATGTTCGCCACCCCGGTCGTTTATCCCACGTCCATTGTGCCGGACAAATACAAGTTCCTGTTCTGGCTCAACCCCCTGACACCTGTTATAGAGACCTTCCGGACCGCCTTTCTGATACATGACGGGAATATGTATTACGGTTTTCTTTTGCTAAGCACCGGCAGCGTAACGGTCATCTTACTGGCCGGAATAGCGTTGTTTAAAAAACATGAGTTGAAAGTGATGGATATTATTTAAAAAGACAGTCAACGTATGAGCAATATTATGATCAGGGCTGAGAACATTTCCAAATACTATCGCCTGGGAACACTGGGCTCAGGCCGGCTGCGGGAAGACCTGAAAAACTGGTGGAAGGGTAGGGAGACAGGCGAACGGCTCCCGGCATTGAAAAATATCAGCTTCGAAGTAGAACAGGGAGAAGTATTGGGCTTTCTGGGGAAGAACGGCGCCGGTAAATCCACGCTGCTGAAGATCATCTCCCGGATCACGCTGCCGACAACGGGTAGCATCAAAGGAAAAGGAAGGATCGCCAGCCTGCTGGAAGTAGGTACCGGCTTTCATGGCGAGTTGACGGGAAGGGAGAACATTTTTCTGAACGGGCATATCCTCGGGATGAAAAAAAGGGAGATCATCGCCCAATTCGATCGGATCGTCGATTTCTCCGGAGTAGAAAAATTCATCGATACCCCGGTAAAAAGATATTCCAGCGGCATGTACGTGCGGCTGGCCTTTGCCGTGGCCGCCCACCTGAACCCCGAGATCCTGGTAGTGGATGAAGTCCTGGCAGTGGGCGATGCGGAATTCCAGCAAAAATGTATTGGCAAAATGAAGGAGGTCTCTTCGCGGGAAGGCCGGACGGTGCTGTTCGTCAGCCATAACATGCAGGCCCTGCGCAATCTCTGCCATCGGGCCATCAGCCTGCACCAGGGAGAGATTACAGATATAGGGGAGCCGGGAAAGATCATAGCGAACTACCTCAAAAGAGAAAAAGTCCAATACCTGCAGCAGGAATATATGGACCCCGGATCGGCGCCCGGCAATGACACAGTCCGGATAAAAAAAATGCAGTTGCTCCCCGAATATTTGCCCGGGATGGAGATCATCGACATCCGCACTCCCTTGCTGATCGATTTTGAGTTCTGGTACGACCCCGCATCGGCTGTCGGACTTGCATCGAGGGTTGACCCCGCGTCGGCCGATCCCGGTGATCTTATTGTAGGGCTGCATGTCTTCAGCATCTCCGGAGACTGCATCTTCGATGTCTCTTCCCGAAGAGCCATCTTTGAAAAGGGGATCATAAAAGGACAATGCAGGATCCCTGGCAACTTTCTGAATGACGGATCTTATTATATATCCATTGTCTTCGTAAAAAATACCACCACCCGGATCTTTTATTTTGAATCCTGCCTTTCTTTCGATGTGGAAGACTACCGGGAGAGCACCGCCTGGTATGGGAAATGGATCGGTCACGTAAGACCCGAATTCCCGGTGACCCTTCGGCCCGTTAGCAATGATCGGCCTTTAAGCAACGATCAGTCTGTAAACAGCGATTTGCCAAACAACCCGTAAAATCAATCGGCAGTATGCCCTCCTTCAGCCCATATACCATTCACCATCTGCAGCTTGACGGGCTGGACAGTGTTACCCTCCCCGCAGGTTGCCACTACCTGGTGATCTGGCAGGAAAAAGTTCCCCTCGGCCATCTTTGGCTGGAGCTGGATAACGGGCCTGCGTCCCTGGTAGACTATCGGGAAGCGATAGCGGCAGCCATCCAGCCGGCCGTGGAATACTACGGGAAGACGGAGCCTTCCCCCGGTCCGCACCCAGCATCCCCCGGTCCGCACAGGCCATTCACCAGCCTCTCCGTCATCATTTGCACCCGCAACCGGCCAAAAGACCTGCATCGTTGCGTCCGGACTTTGCTGGACGCTGCCGATAAAGATTTTGAGCTGATCGTGGTGGACAATGCGCCCGATGACGATCAGACGGAGCAGGTGCTGAAGGATTTCCCAACCGTCCGCTATATAAGAGAAGATAGAAAAGGGCTGGATATCGCCCGGAATACGGGCGCCCGGGCAGCCTCCCATCCGCTGATCGCGTATACCGATGATGATGTGCAGGTCGATAAAGACTGGACCCGCCATATCAAAACGGCTTTTCAAGACCCCCTCATCATGGCCGTTACAGGCCTGGTCATCCCGGAGCAGCTACAGACAAGATCCCAATATATCTTCGAACGATACTGGGGATTTAACAAGGGATATCTGCCGAAGACCTTTGACCATCGCTATTTCCGGGATCATCTGCCATACGGCGTTCCTGCCTGGGACATAGGAGCAGGCGCCAACATGGCTTTTCGCAGGGAAGTCTTCGACCTGGTAGGGTGGTTCGATGAAAGACTGGACGTCGGGGCGGCTGGTTGCAGCGGCGACTCCGAGTTCT
>Ga0307511_10000179_pt1 | contig 62577 bp, 58 predicted proteins | sample 13_EM_MG_FD_200266 | JGI IMG/M metagenome (GOLD analysis project Ga0307511, IMG submission 200266) | Populus trichocarpa ectomycorrhiza microbial communities from riparian zone in the Pacific Northwest, United States - 13_EM | ecosystem: Host-associated > Plants > Roots > Unclassified | place... | reverse complement strand
TGGCCGAACGCGGCCGCGACCCGTACGGCGTGGCCAACGTGGCTCTCGCCCGCGTCTACATCGAGGCCGAAACCACGAACGAGTTCGCCATGCCGTCGATCGAGGCGTTGGAACGCGGTTTCGGCACGGTGGTCGTGGCCCGGATCGTGCTGGCCAACCTGCACGCCGAGACCGGGCAGCCGGCGCGAGCCCGGGAGATCTACCGGGGGCTGCCGCCGCTGGCCGAGCTGCCCAAGCCGGCCTGGTTGCGGTTGCTGATGCTCGATCAGTACGCGCGGATCAGCAGCGCCCTCGGCGACGTCGAGACGGCCGAGGCCGTCTACCGGGAGCTGCTGCCGCACGCCGACCTGCACGTCACCGTGGGGTCCCGTGTGCTGCTGACCCAGGGGTCCGTGCGGCACAGCCTCGGTCTCACCGCCTTGGTCGGCGGTCGGGTCGACGACGCCGTCGAACACCTGCGGGCCGCGGTCGCCGTCAACGCCGAAGCCGGCCTCACCCCGCGGGAAGCGGAATCCCGTTACCGGCTCGCCCTCGCGCTGCGGAAACGTGGCGACGAGGCTGAGGCGGCGGCGCAGGCGGCCGAGGCCAAGGCGATCGCCGTCCGGCTGGGAATGGCCCCGTTGGCCGCCCGGCTGTGGTAAATGGACACTGTGGAGATCCGGCTGCTGGGGACAGTCGAGGTGCGCGACGGCGACGAGGTCGTGCCGCTCGGGCCTCGGCAGCAGCGGCTGGTGCTGGGGTTGCTGGCCTGGGAGGCCAACCGGCCGGTGCCGCTCGACCGGCTGATCGCGCACGTGTGGCCGGACCCGCCGCGGTCGGCGGCGCACGCGATCCGGGTGGCCGTGTCCGGCCTGCGATCCAGGCTCAGAGACGTAGACCTGGAGACGCATGGCACCGGCTATCGGCTGCGCTGCGACCCTCAGACGATCGACGTGCATCGGTTCCTGGCCTTGGTGGCGCGGGCTCGCGACACGGTCGAGGACCAGGCCCGGCTCGAGGTGTTGGACGAGGCGCTGGGCCTGTGGCGCGGGCCGGTGATGGCCGATGTGGCGCCGGACCAGACGTTCGGGTCCGGGGTGGAGGAAGCGCGGCTGGTCGCCGTCGAGGACCGGGCCGAGGTGCTGCTGCGGCTGGGCCGGCACCGGGACGTGGTGGCGGAGCTGGTCGGTCTCGTCGACGCCCATCCGACGCGGGAGCGGCTGGTCGGACCGCTGATGGTGGCGTTGTACCGGGGCGGCCGGGCGAGCCAGGCACTGGAGGTGTTCCGGCGGACCAGGGAGTACCTGGCCGAGGAGCTCGGCATCGATCCCGGGGCGGAGCTGCGGCGGCTGGAGCTGGCGATTCTCCGCAACGACGCCGAGCTGGACCCGCCGGCCGTCGAGGAGCCGGCGCTGATCGGCCGGCAGCACGAGCTTGCCCAGCTCGCCGAGTGGCGGGCGAAGGCGGCGTCCGGCCGTACCACGGTGGTGTTGCTGGAGGGCGTCGCCGGCATCGGGAAGAGCGCGTTGTTGGACGAGTTCGGCCGGGATGTGCGGGTGTTGCGCGGTCAGGGCGTGGCGGAGGAGGGTGCGCCGGCGTATTGGCCGTGGCGGCAGGTCTTTCGGCAGTGGCTGGCCGAAACCGAGCCGACGGAGGCCACCGAGGCGCTCGGCGACGACGCCGACAAGATCGCCCGGATCGTGCCCGAGATCCGGCGGATGGCCGGCGCGGACCGGTCCGCCGAGCCGACCGCCGAGGAGCGGTTCGCCCTGTTCGACGCCGTGACGGAGTTCGTCACCAGGATCGCCGTCGGCGGCCTGGTGATCGTGATCGACGATCTGCACTGGGCCGATCCGGCGTCGCTGCTGCTGTTCAGCCACCTGGCCCGGGGTGTCGCCGGCACACCGTTGTTGCTGGCGGGGGCGTTTCGCTCGTACGAGCTGCGGCAGGCCCCGCGCGGTGATGACGTCCTGGCCGAGGTGACCCGGCTGGCCGGGGCGTATCGGCTGGAGCTGTCCGGGTTGTCGGTGGACGAGGTGGCGCAGCAGCTCACCGTCGAGCTGGGACGGCCGTGCGAGCCCGAAGAGGCGGCCGCCGTGGCTCATCGCACCGGCGGGAACCCTTTGTTCGTCAGGGAAATCGGCCGGCTCCGCCAGATCGATCTCGACCGGGTGCCCGCCGGCGCCCGGGACGCGATCCGCCAGCATCTGAGCGCGCTGACCCCGTCCTGTCGAGAGCTGCTCACCACCGCCTCCGTGCTCTCGGCAGACATCGATCCCGTGGCGTTGGCCGCGGTTTCCGAGGTCGGCATCGAAGAAGTGTTGCGGGCGTTGGACGAAGCCGTCGCTGCCTCGGTGGTGCTGCCCGGTTTCCGCTTCGCGCACGACCTCGTGCGGGACAGCCTGATGCTGGACCTCGGCGAGGCCGACCGGGCTCGGATCCACCTGCGCGCGGCCGAACACCTCGAAGACGTCGGCCGGAACGGCTATCTGGCCCAGATCGCGCACCACCGCCTGGCGGCCTGGCCGCTCGGCGACTGCGCCGCGGCCACACGGGCCGCCGCGCGGGCCGGCGAGCAGGCCCTGAGCCGACTCGCCTACGAGGACGCCGCGCGGCTCTACGACCAGGCACTGACCGTCAACGGTCCGGATGGCGACCTGCTGATCGGCAAGGCGACCGCGCAGTACCTCGCCAACGACGTCGAGCCGGCCTCGCGAACGCTCGAGGAGGCAGCGGACCTGGCCCTGGCCAGCGGCGACGCGGTCGGGCTGGGGCGTGCCGCGCTGGCCATGACCGAGCCGTCCAACATGACGTGGCTGGCGACGATCAGGCCGTGGTGCGAGCGGGCGCTGGCCGACCTGCCGCGGGAGGACGACGTGCTGCGCGCGAAACTCCTGTCGTTGCGGGTGATCCTCGAGACCTGGGCCGGCGCGGCGGAGGACGCCAAGCGCACCAGCGGCGAAGCCCTGGCCATGGCCGAGCGGCTGGCCGATCCGGTCACGGTGTTCGCCGCCCGGCAAGCGCGCAGGCACGCCTACGCCGGCCCGGACGGCGTCGCCGTGCGTCTCGAACTCGGGGACCGCGCCGGCAGCCGGGGACACCTGTGGCGGTTCGACGCGCTCATGCAACTGGGCCGCGTGCACGAGGCCGAGGTCGAGCTGGAGTTGCTCGAACCCGTCGTGGCCCGGCTCAACCAGCCGGTCGCCCGCTGGCATCTGGCCCTGTCGCAGGCCGCGATCCACCAGGCTCGTGGCCGCTTCGCCGACGCCCTGGCCGCCCTGGACCGGGCCACGCGGGCGGCCGAACGCGGCGACAACCCGTCCGGGATCGCCGCCACCGAGGTCATCCGGGCCTTCTACTCGACCCTGTTCACCTCCCGCATCGGCGATGTCGCGGCCGACACCCTCCGCCGCGGTTTCGTCTCGTCCGTGGTGTCCCGCCTGTCGCTGGCCACCCTGTGCATCACGGTCGACGACCTCGACCAGGCCCGAGAGCACTACCGGGCCCTGCCGACGGTGGCGGAGGCGCAGGTGCAGGAGTGGTACCGCCTCGTCGTGCACGGCCAATACGCCCTGATCGGTTCGGTCTTCGGCGACGCCGCAATGTGCTCCGCCGCGTACGACCGGCTCCTCCCGTACGCGGAGCTCCACATGGTCAACGGCGTCAACGTGAACCTGACCGGCGGGTCCGTGCACCACTACCTCGGCTTGGCCTGCGGCGACGTCGACACCGCCGTCGACCATTTCCGCAAGGCAGTCGCCGCCAACGCAGCCTCCGGCATCGTGCCGCGGCTGGCCGAGTCGCGATACCACCTCGCCCGCGCCCTGCTGGCCCGGGGCGATCGCGTCGAGGCGTTGTCCAATGCCAAGGAGGCCAACGCCATCGCCGGCCGGCTCGGCATGCCCCGGCTGCTCGCCCGGACCGCGGCACTACTGGGTTAGTCCACTTCGGTCTCAGGCATGTGCCCGAAACCGACATTCGGTATGACGCTGGGCGGGACTCGCGAGGGTGTCACCAGGGGATAGTGCCGTTGGCGTCGAAGTAGCCGCCGGTCGGGCCGTCCGGGCCGAGCAGCGCCGCCTGGACGATCACGCGAGCGCCTTCCTCGACCGACTGGAAGCCCCGGTGGTGGTTCAGGTCCGTCTTGGTGAACCCCGGCTCCACGGAGTTGATCCGGAAGCTGGGGAACGCCTTGGCGAACTGCACCGTGACCATGTTGAGGGCGGCCTTCGAGGCCGGGTAGGCCACAAGAGGGTAGTCGTGCGAGCTCATCTGGCTCAGCGAGGCCAGGCCGCTGCTGACGTTCACGATCACCGGGGCCGCCGACTGTCGCAGCAGCGGCAGGAAGGCGTGCAGCACCCGAACCGCGCCGACGACGTTGGTGTCGAGGGTGGTCCGCATCATCTCGGCCGTCAGGTCGGCCGCGCCGGCCGTGACACCCTCGGCGTTGATCTCGGCCTGGATGCCGGCATTGTTCACCAGCACGTCCAGACCGCCCGCCGCCGCAACAGTTTCCGCCGCCGCGGCCACGGACCGGTCGTCGGTGACGTCGAGCTGCACCGCCGTCCCGCCGACCTCCTCGGCCGCCCGCTGCCCGCGCTCGGCGTCCCGGCTGCCGAGCCAGACCTTGTGCCCGGTGGCGACCAGCTGGCGGGCGGCCTCCAGGCCGAGGCCCTTGTTCGCACCGGTTATCAGGATGGTGGTCATGTCGGTTGACCGTAACGGGTGGTGCGCGCACCAGGTCAACCGAGATGGTCGTTGGCCCCGCTGACCCAGTCGATGTAACGCTCGGCCGAGCGGCGGACCGAGCCCTTGGCGTCGGCCAGAATCGTGCCGCCCAACAAGCTGTAGAGGCGTTCGAACTCGTAGGGCTCAAGCCGGTCCACGATGCGTCGCACCAGCCCGGCGGAGAGCGGGATCTTGTTCGGGTAGCTGCGCATGAACGTCACCCAGCCCTTCGCGACCACGGGCACGATGGTGTCGCCGGTGAGCAGCGTGCCCCGGCCGTCCGACCCGGTGGCGACGTGCGCGACCGCCGCGCCGGGGAAGTGCCCGCCGGCCTGGATGATGGTGACGCCGGGCAGGATCTGCTCGACGCCGCTCCACTCCCGGATGACCGGGTCCTCCCGCTGCACCCAGTGCCGGTCCGCGGCGTTCACCAGCACGGGGATGTTGCCCAGGGTATGGCTCCAGCTGACCTGCGAGCCGTACATGTGGGGGTGGCTGGCCACGATCACCGCGGCTCCGCCGAGTTCGGCGATCTTGTCGATCAGTTGCTGGTCGAGGTGGTTGGGGGGATCCCACAGCAGGTTGCCCTGCCGGGTCTGCACCAGGTGCGTCCACTGGCCGATGCCGAACGGCGGCTCTCGGTTGAGCCGGTGGATGCCCGGCTCCATTTCCTGGTGCACCAAGCCGTGACCGTCGGCCGCCAGCTTGTCCAGCGTCGTCCACACCTGACCGGACTCGGGCACCCACTGCCGCTCGTCGGCGCAGATCCGGCAGGTGTCGGCCGGCGGCCGCTCGGTGTCGGGGTGCTCGACCCCGCAGGTTCCGCAGATCCAGATCGTCATGCGGCCAAGTCTCGAACCTCCAGTCACCTTGAGGTCAAGTCCACGAGTCATCAGATGAATGGCGGTTTGAGACGGGCAAAACGGGCGGAAAGTGGCCTTGACATCGGATGTCTGGCTGCCTAGCGTGGTGGCGCCGCCGCGAGTGACCTTCCCGCGCTACCTAGTGAAAGGCGCTGGTCATGAGGCACTTACGGCTGGCTTTGGGCACGGCGGCGGCCGCGGCGGTGATCACCGCGAGCCTGGCCACGCCGGCGATGGCGGGCCCGGGCAATGTGATCTACGCGGCGCCGGACGGGTGGGGCAGAACCTGTGTGAAGTACCTGCCGTGTGGACTGGACACGGCGTTGGCGCGACTGCACAGCGGATCGGTCCTGTACCTCAGGGGCGGGGTGTATCGGCTGACCAAGACGGTCGAGCTGACCCAGAGCGGCGTGTCGATCCGGGCCTACCAGGGGGAGAAGCCGGTGCTCACGGGGGCGCGGCGGGTCACGGGCTTCACGCTTTCCGATCCTGGCAAGAACATCTACGTCGCCAGGGTGCCGCGAGGCACGGACACGCGGCAGCTGTTCGTCGACGGTGTGCGGGCGGAGCGGGCGCGCACCGAGCTCAACGCGGCGACGTTCACGGCCACGGCGACGGGTTTCACCACGGCTGACCCGTCGTTCACCAAGCTCACCAACGTCGGCGACGTTGAGGTGGTGCAGGAGAACAAGTGGAAGCACATGCGCTGCCCGCTGTCCGGTGTCACAGCCGGCGGCACGGGATCGAACCTGGTGGTGCAGCCGGACTGCTGGCGGGACAACAACACCTCGGTGATCAACAGCCAGTTCCCGTTCAACGGCAACGGCCTGCCCAAGCTGGACGGGGTCAGCTGGGTGGAGAACGCCTACCAGTTCCTGGCCAAGCCCGGGCAGTGGTACCTGGACAAGGGCGCCGGCGAGCTCTACTACATCCCGCTGCCGGGCCAGAACCTCGGCCACGCCGACGTCGAACTTCCCTTGCTGGACACGCTGATCACCGCCAACGGCACGCCGGGGCACATCGCGCCGGTCGACGACACTGTCGGAACGTACCAGGGCGACTGGCAGAACTCGACGGGACGGCAGCTCGGCGACTTCCAGGACGGCGTGCACGCCACGCAGGCGGCCGGCGCGTCGGTGAGCTACACGTTCGACGGCACTGGGTTGGATGTGCTGGGCGAAACCAACGCCGATGGGGGAGCGTTCACCGTCTCTGTGGACGGAAGGCGCGATACGGCAACGCATTCCGAGCACGGTGATGTCCGGCTGGCCCAGCAGGTCGTGTACTCGGTGCAGAACCTGCGGCCCGGCCGCCACACCGTCACGCTGACCAATGCCAGCGGCAACCTGCTCGTCGACGCGTTTGCCGTGACACCGCAGGCAGTGCGGCCGGTCCACGACATCAGCATCTCCGGAATCACTTTCACCGGCACCACCTGGACGCTGCCGTCACACGTCGGCTACATCGACAACCAAGCCGGCGTGCAGTGGGCCGTGCAGGCCCCGCACAACCCGATCCGCCCGCCGGCCGCGCTGGAATTCCACCGGGCCAAGGACATCACCGTCACCGGCGACACGTTCACGCACCTCGGCGGCGTGGGCGTGGCCTTCGCCGACGGAACACAGGACTCGTCCATCACGCGCAACGTCATCACCGACACCAGCGCCGGAGGAGTGGCCGTCGGCGAGGTCGACGACTACTACCTGACCGATCCGGCGCGGATGACCCTGAACACCACCATCGCCGACAACACCATCACCTCGGTCGGGCAGGACTACCACGACGCCGTCGGCGTCTGGGCCGGGCACGGCCGGCACACGGTGATCGACCACAACGAGATCGCCCACACGCCGTACTCCGGCATCTCGCTGGGCTGGGGGTGGGGCTGGGCCTCGCCGTGCGAGCTCCAGGCCAAGCAGGGCCTGGTGGTGTGCCGGCGCGGCACCATCTACTCCAGCGACAACCACATCACCGGCAACAACATCCACGACGTGATGCGCACCCTGCTCGACGGCGGCCCGATCTACACCCTCGGCGGCCAGGACCAGCGGGCCGAGAGCACCGTGGTCGGGAACTGGGTGCACGACGCCCCGAACAACAACAACATGCTCTACCACGACGAGGGCAGCTCCTACTGGGACACCCACGACAACGTGGTGAGCAACCAGACCGGGCGCTGGGTCGGCATGTGGACGCCGACCATCCACGACATCGCCATCCACGACAACTTCACCGACAACACCGTGGTGAAGAACCTCGGCACCAACGTGGTCATCACCAACACCACGGTCGTGACCGGCGGAAACTGGCCGCCGGCGGCCCAGGCCATCATGGCCGCGTCCGGGCCGCGGCACTGAGCGCAGTTGGTGGCCGGCCCCTCGTCGGCCACCAACCAGCGGCCCGGCTCGATGGTCCCCGGCCTGGGTTGGGACCACTCCCAGCGGCGGTCCGGGACGATATGCGGTTATGGACGAGGAGGAGCACCGGCGGCAGCTGCGGAGCCTGAACAAGCGGGTCGACGCCGCCGGTGATCGGATTTTCGACGCCGCCCAGCGGCTGCTCGACGAGGTCCACGGAGTGGAGGAGCGCAAGCTCGCCGAGGACACGCTGACCGCGTGGTGGGAGCGTCGGACGCGGCTGCTGGCCGACTACGTCGGTGCGGTGACGGAAACGACGGCGGCCTGGGGCCAGGAGACGTTGCGCGTCTACGCCCAACGACCCACGACCGCCTGGCGTCAGCGCCGGCAGCGCCAGCGGATGCGGTCCATCGCCAAGACCCTCGAACGCGCGGCCAAGCGGCTGGAGAGCACCCGTCCCTAGCGGTAGGCCACCACCAATCCCTGGCTCGTCGACTGGGTCGGCGCGGTCACGGTGACCGTCCGGGTGCCGGCGTTCCACGTCCACGACGTGACCGCCCGGCCGTTGACCGTGACGGAGCTGGGGGCGGTCGCGTTGGTGAAGGCGACGGTCCACTGCCGCTGCGTGACCTGGCCGGCGAAGCTCCCGGTGGCGGGGCCGATCGTCACCTCGTGACCGGCGTCGTTGTACCGGATCGGGGTGGAGGTGCTCTGCCGCAGATCGGCAGTGGTGCCGTTGTCCTCGTACAACGCCGTCTGGCCGCTGGCGCCGCCGGCGACGGTGACCGTGGCCTTGGTCAGCGGGTTCTGCACGTCGTTGGCGACGTTGCCGGTGCGAGTGGTCATGATGCCGCCGGACCGCAGGAACACCGGCATCGTGCCGAGATCCGTGGTCACGTCCTGAGTGGTGCCGCCGGCGTAGGTCTTGCCGGTGAAGTAGTCGGTCCAGCTGTTGCCGGGCGGGAACCAGACCGACGTGGTGGCGCTGCTGCCCGGCGTCGTCACCGGGGCCACCAGCACGTCCGGCCCGTACAGGTACTCGGAACCGTCCTGGGCGTAGGCGTCCTGCGAGTCCGGGTACTGGAGGTAGAGCGGCCGCACGACCGGAATGCCGGTGGCGTTGGCCTGCCGGGCCAGCGTGTACGTGTAGGGCACGAGGTTTTCCCGCAGGTTCAGGAACTTCTCGGCGGAGTTCTTGGCGTCCGTGCCGTACTGCCAGGGCAGGCGGTCGCTGTGGTTGCCGTGTAGGCGGTCGATCGGCTGGAAGGCGCCGAGCTGCACCCACCGGGCGTAGAGGTCGTCGGCGTCCTTGGTGCTGCCGGGTTCCGCCCCGGCCGCCTGGGTGCCGTCGTTGTTGAAGCCGCCGATGTCGTGGCTGACCGCCGACAGCCCGGTCGACGCGGACTCGCCCGGCGTGTAGCCGACCTCCCACTTGAGCACGGTCCAGTTGGACGTGGTGTCGCCGGTGAAGTGCACGGTGGTGCGCTTGTCGGCCCACGGACCGGTCGGCAGCCCGGCCTGTCCGCTGTAGCCGCCGGCCTGGAGCGAGCCGTACGCCCGCGAGAAGGCGAAGCCGCGGCCGATCTGCTTGGTGGTGTCGGAGGCGTACTGCTGGTTGATCCAGGCGTCCGGGGTGACGCCGGACAGCGAGGAGGAGGAGTTCTCGCAGCACCAGTCCAGCCACCAGAAGTCCGCGCCCTGCTGCTCCATCTGCTGGTGCAGGTCGAAGTAGGCCTTGAGCTGGTCGGGCTTGCCCCAGTCGAAGACGTAGTTGTCGCCCTGCAACGTGAGTCCGTTGTGGGCGGTCGCCTGCGCCTGCGCGTACTGGGGGTCGTTGGGCACGATGCTGGGGTGGATGTTCAGGGTGTTGTGCAGGCCCTGGGCCGCCGACCAGTCGAAGAAGGCCTTGGGGTCGGGGAACTTCGCCGGGTCCATCTCCCAGCCGTCCCATGTGGACGGTGACTTGAAGTCGGTGTCGGTCACCAGCACGTCCAGCGGCACGCCGTCGGCGCGGAACTTGGGCAGGATGGTGTTCTCGTACTGGGCGGCGGTTCGGTCGTAGTACTCCGAGTACCAGACGCCGTAGGCCCAGCGGGGGAGCAGCTCCGACGAACCGGTCAGCGTGGCCAGGTCGGACAGCCCGCGCTGGTAGTCGTGTCCGTAGCCGAAGACGTAGCCGTCCTGGTAGGGCAGGCCGTTGTGGCTGGGGCGCGGTGAGGTCGTTCCGTTGGCGTACAAGGCCGAGGTGGTGTCGTCGAGCAGGCTCCAGCCGTCCTGGTAGAGCAGGCCCGGTGTGGTGACCGTGTAGCCGTTCACGCCGTCGAGGCCGCGCCGGTAGCCGCCGAGCGGCGCATGTGGTGCCAGCAAAGGCGATCCGGTCGCGGTGACCGCGACGGTGTCGATGTTGAGCTGGCAGCTGGCGTCGTCCGGGCAGGCGATGGTCACGTCGTTCGCGCCGGCGTTGAGTGTGACCGGGGTCGAGACGATGCGCCAGGCGTCCCAGCTGCTGGTCGTCGGCAACGAGACCGCGGCGCCCTGCACGGACACCGGTCGCGACGCCGGCTGGGCGTTGGAATACCGCAGCTGCAAGGCATACGTGCCGGCAGATGGCACCCCGGTGACGTGGATCTTGTCGCTCGCGCCGGTGCTCAGGCCGGCGACAAAGCCCGCGCCGGAGAAGTCGTTGTGGTCGGTCGCGGTGGCGGCGGATCCGCCCAGCGTGCCGGCCTCGGCCTCGCACACGCCGCCGAAGGCGCAGTTGCTCGCCGCCGGTGGGGGAGGAGCCGGGTAGCCCGCGCCGGGAGTCACGAGGGCCAGGCTGTCGATGTTGACGTTGCCGGAGTCGTTGGGGCCGCGGGCAATCGCCACGGTGTGGGTGCCGGCCGTGAGCGTGAACGTCGTCGACGCCAGCGCCCACGTGTTCCAGTCGGCGGTGGCGGGCAGGGTGAGCGTGTGCGCTACGCCGTCGGCCGAGGCGGTGAGCGTCCGCGTGGTGGTCTGCCCGTCGCCGCCGGTTGCGTTGGCGTAGCGGGCATCCAGCTGATACGTGCCATCGGACGGCACCGTGACCTGGAACGACAGCGAGTTGCCGCTGCCCTGGAAGCCCGCCGCGAAGCCCCGGCCCGTGTAGCCGGTGTGGTCGCTGGCCACCGCGATGCCGTTCAACGTCAGGTTCTCGGCCTCGCACAGCACGCCGGGGGAGCAGGAGGGCACCACCCACGGCTGCGCCGTGACGTTCTGCGCGCCGGCCTTCAGCTGCACCTGGAGGTTGTCCGCGTTGAACGCCCCTGAGCCCGTCTTGTACCGCAGGGTCAGCGCGCCCGTGTCGATGGTCAGCCAGCCGTTCACCGTCTTGGTGGTGAACTGCGTGGCGGGGAAGCGGTCCCGGCCGGTGGCGTTGAACGTCCCCGCGTCCACGAACTTCGCGTCGCCCGCGTACTCGGTGCGGACCAGCGTCGGCGAGAGCACCTCGAATCTGGCGTTGCCCGCCGTGACCGCGTGGGGATGCCCGGCCGCGGCGGCCGGTGTCTGCGTTGTCGCCGCCACCAGTAGCAGGGCAGCGGTCAGGGCGAGTCGACGCATGGTCACTCCTCGGCGGCAGGGTTCGAGGTGACGCATGATCCGGTCTACGGGGTCGACACAACGTTGTAAAGCATCCTGTCCGGTCCGGACAGCCGACGGTCACGCCTCGGTCAGTTTGCCGACGCCGGTCAGGATCCGGTCCGATTCGAGGTGGTCGCCGATGCTGAGCGTGTGCAGGACGCCGGCGACGAGATGGATGTAGGCCCACTGCCAGATCGCCTCGGGGTCGGCTCCGGTGAGCCGACCGGCTCGCCGGCAGTGCCGTCCCATGATCCTTCGCGCTTCCGCCGGTTCGCGGTCGGCCAGGACGTCCTTGAGGTTCCGCATGATCACGCCCAGCTCCATCGCGGGATCGGCGGCGACTCCCTCGGGATCGATGAGCCGGAACTGTCCGGCATCTCCTGGCGTCCGCAGCAGGTTGAAGGGATGGGCGTCACCGTGGACGAGGACGGCCCGGCGGGGGTCGAAGGCGGCTTCCCGGGCGGCGGCATAGTGGACGGCTCGCTCGGCGAGGGCTTCCGGACAGGGCCGCCCGAGGTCCTCCCACATCGAGGCCACGTAGTCGCCCATCCAGCGGGCCTTGGCTGCCTCCGTGGGGAACTGGTCGGCCGACACCGGGCGCCAGCCCCGCGCGGCGGTGCGCACCAGCGCGTCGAGTTGTCGTGACACCGGCCAGCCCAGGTTGGCCAGCGGCGGTCCGAGACGTTCCAGCAGGACAGCCCGACGCGCCTCGTCATGACGGAGCACGCGCACGTAGGGATCGCCGCCCACGAGTTGGAGAGCGGCCAACTGCTGTTCGAAGGGGACGAAGCCGGCGACGCCCGGGGGCATGGCCGCCTTCAGAACCGTTGGCGTGCCGTCATGTGTGACCGCTTCGGCCACGTAGGCGGTGTTTCCGCCGGCCAAGGCGTCGCCGATGGTCAATGACCAGTCCGCTGCCAGGCCCGTGACCAGCTCTGGCAGGTCGGCCAGCCAGTTTTCCCCGACGGTTCCCAGTTCCCGGAGCGCGGCGGTGAGGAACGTGGACATGACGATGCGTGACTGAGACATGATTCCCCTGTTCGGGCAGGACAAACCGGCACCGTGAACGGTGTGTGGACGCTGGTCCGGCGGTTCGCCCTGGCGCAGCCAGGTCTCAGTGCACCGCCGTCAGGCGGCGGGCCGAATGTTCATGGCTGCGAAGTTGCCCATGGCTCCATGGTAGGGGATGTCCGTTGATTACATCACTATGACTTCAGTGATGACTGAAACAAGACGCCACAGCCCGCCGCACAACCTCACCGCGACAGCGAGGGGAGAGGCTCCCAAGAACCGGGATGGTCATCCGAGCAGTGATAGGAATGGCTGGTGAGCGAGCACCAGAACACGGATGACGGGTTGCGGCTGGCCGAGCGGGAAGCGGTGGAGCTGGCCAGCGAGCTGATCCAGATCGACACCACCAACACTGGCGACCCCGCGACGGTGGTGGGGGAGCGGGCGGCCGCGGAGTACGTGGCGACGAAGCTGGCGGAGGTGGGTTACGAGACCACGTACGTGGAGTCGGGGGACCAGGGCCCGGGCCGCGGCAACGTGGTGGTGCGGCTGGCGGGGGAGGACCCGGGCCGGGGGGCGCTGCTGGTGCACGGGCACCTGGACGCGGTGCCGGCGGACGCCTCGGAGTGGTCGGTGCACCCGTTCTCAGGCGCGGTCCAGGACGGCTACGTGTGGGGCCGTGGCGCGGTGGACATGAAGGACATGGTGGCGATGAGCCTGGCGGTGGCGCGCCGGCTCAAGCGGGACGGCCTCACGCCGAAGCGGGACCTGGTGTTCGCCTTCCTCGCCGACGAGGAGGCGGGCGGCCAGCAGGGGGCGAGCTGGCTGGTGGACAACCGGCCGGAGCTGTTCGAGGGCTGCACGGAGGCGATCAGCGAGGTCGGCGGCTACTCGATCACGCTCAAGGACGGCGTGCGGGCCTACCTGGTGGAGACGGCGGAGAAGGGCATCGCCTGGCTGAAGCTGCGGGTCCGCGGCCGGGCCGGCCACGGGTCGATGACCAACCAGGACAACGCGGTCACCAAGCTGGCCGAGGCCGTGGCCCGGCTGGGCCGGCACCGGTTCCCGGTGGTGATGACCGACTCGGTGCGGGAGTTCCTGGCCGGCGTCACCGAACTGACCGGCCTGGAGTTCCCCGAGGACGACCTGGACGGCGCGATCGCCAAGCTGGGCGGCATCTCCCGGCTGATCGGCGCGACGCTGCGGGACACGGCCAACCCGACGATGCTGACCGCCGGCTACAAGGCCAACGTGATCCCCTCGGTGGCCGAGGCGGCCGTGGACTGCCGGATCCTGCCCGGCCGCCAGGAGGCGTTCGAGCGGGAGCTGGCCGAGATCCTGGGCCCGGACGTGGAGCGGGAGTGGCTGAGCCTGCCCCCGGTGGAGACGACGTTCGACGGCGCCCTGGTCGACCAGATGCACCGCTCGATCCTGGCCGAGGACCCGGCGGCGAAGCTGCTGCCGTACATGCTGTCCGGCGGCACCGACGCGAAGTCGTTCCAGCGCCTGGGGATCCGCAACTTCGGCTTCGCCCCGCTGAAGCTGCCGGCCGACCTGGACTTCACGGCCCTGTTCCACGGCGTGGACGAGCGGGTCCCGGTGGAGGCCCTCGAGTTCGGCACCAGGGTCCTGGACCGCTTCCTTCGGGAGGCATAGCCGTTTGAGTGTCTCCAATGGCTCAAACCGAAGCTTACGGCGCACGGGTATGTGGGTATTGGAGACGCACATACCTTGGAGGGTTTAATCACTATAGCTTCAGTGATGACTGAAAGTAATACTCAGAACCGCAGTGCAGTAAAGCCGTCAAGCAGAAAGACAGCTAAGACCAGACCCGGTCCAGGTCCGCGGCGTACAGCTCGATCGCCCGGCGGTAGCGCTGGATCTCCGGGTCGGCGGTGGTATCGGCCAGCAGGGTGAGCAGGCCGGCCACCGCCGCCTTGGCGTCGCCGGTGTTGTACCGGGCCATGGCCAGGAACACGGCCAGGGCCCGGTCGTCCGGGAACTCCGTGGCACCGCGGGACAGCACGTTGACGGCTTCGGCGTAGCGGCCGAGGGTCCGGTACGTGCTGCCCAGCCCGAGGAAGACGCCGCGGCGCTCGTCGGCGGTCAGGCTGGAGCCGTCGAGCGCGCGGACGTAGAACGGGACGGCCTCGGCCTCCAGGCCGAGCCGGTCGTGCACCCAAGCGGTCTGGTACGCGACCCGGGCGTCGTCGGGGGCGGCCGACGACAGGCGCAGCAACAGATCCCGGGCCTCGTCCAACGCTCCGCTTTCGCGCAGGGACACTGCCCGCGCCAGTTCGGCATCGATCACGCGGTGACTTTCTCACGTCGTCGCATCAGCAGTGCGCGCTCGAAGGCGGTCCAGGCGGTGGTGGTGAGCAGATAGAGCCCGGCGGCCAGCGGCACGAACATCGCGAACACGACGGTGGCGTACGGCAGCACGCGCAGGAACTTCGGTCCGGCGGTCATGCGCATGGCCGACCAGGTGGCGACGGCGGCCATCGCGGCGAACAGGCACACGGCGGCGATGCTCGGCGTCGTCAGGAACACGGTGCTCAGGGGCGTGCCGAGCAGGGTGTGGGTGAGCAGCTGGTTGGGGTGGCCGCCGACGGTGGGCGACAGGAACAGTCGGTACATCACGGAGAAGATGGGCAGCTGGATGAGCATGGGCAGGCAGCCGGCGAACATGCCCTTGCCCTCTCCGCCGTAGAAGGCGGCCAGCTCCTGGTTGAGCCGTTCCTGGTTGCCCTTGTGCTTGTCCTGGATCTCCTTGAGCTTGGGCATGATCGCGGCCCGGGTCTGCTCCCCGCGGACCTGCACGCGGACCAGGGGATGCAGACAGAGGCGGACGGCCATGACAAACACGACGATGGCGCCGGCGGTTCCGGTGAGCGGCGCGAGCCAGGAGACCAGGATGTAGGCGGCGTTGATGAACGGATCGAAGATGGACAGCATGAAAAAGCCCTTCAGCCAAGGGTGAGTGGGGGTTGCCTGGGGTGAATCAGGCGGCTGAAGGTGCTCGGGATCGGGTGTGTCCGGCCGCGTCGGGGTCGAGTTGGCGCAGCACGCGGCGGCTGCGGGCGTGCTCCCGGGTGGCCAGGGCGACGGTGGCGCGGTGCAGCGCGTGGTCGGCGTGGCGGGTGGAGCACAGCTGGATGGCCAGGGCGGCGACGAGGACGCCGGCCAACAGGAACAGGCTGGTCAGGCCGGGGCCGGCGGTCATCAGCGCGGTGAACGTCGTGACGAGGTCGTGCACGTGTTCACCCCCTGTTCGGCCAAGCTCCTGGCCAAAGACTAGTTCATCGGTCGCAGGTGTCCTGACGACGTGCCAGGATTTCCGAATGGATGAGGTCTTCCCGCTGGAAGACGGGGTCGGGCTGAACGTTGTTCGGTCCGGTGCTCCGGACGCACCGGTGACCGTGGTGCTGGCGCACGGTTACGCGTTGGATCATCGCAGCTGGCATCGGGTGGTGCCGGAGTTGGCGCACGACGAGCTGCAGGTGGTGGCCTATGACCATCGTGGGCACGGGCAGTCGGGTCCGGCGACGCCGGAGACGGCGACGATCGAGCGGCTGGGTGACGACCTGGCGGAGCTGATCGAGCGCGGTGTCGACTCGGAGCGGGTGGTCGTGGTGGGCCATTCGATGGGTGGCATGGCGGCGATGGCGTTGGTGGAGCGGCACCCGCGGTTGTTCGGGCAGCGGGTGGCGGGGTTGGGTTTCCTGTCGACGGCGGTGGGTCGGCGGGGTGAGTCGTCGCTGGCGTGGCCGCAGGCGGTGGGCAAGCTGGTGGAGGAGTTGGAGAAGGTGTTCGGCCCGGTGGTGCGGCACATCCGGGGTCGGATCGAGCCGGCGAAGGCCGCTGGCCTGAAGTGGTGGCTGTTCGGGGATGACCCGGACGAGGACGACGCCGCGTTGACGGCGGAGATGGTGGCGGAGCACTGGCCGGCGACGGTGGCCCTGTTCCGTCCGGCCTTCGACCGGTATGACCGGGAGGCGGCGTTGACGGTGGCGGCGCGGGCGCCGGTGGTGGCCGTGGTGGGTGAGCGGGACCGGCTGTGTCCGTCGTCGAACGCGCAGGCGTTGGTGAAGGCGGTGGGCGCCGGGGACGCGGTTGTGCTGCCGGGCGCCGGGCACATGGTGCCGTTGGAGCGTCCCGCCGAGGTGGCTCGGTTGGTGCGGGGCCTGGTTACGTGATGGGGCCGGGGGCGAGGGTGGCGGCGCTGCGCTTGCGGCGGAGCCAGACCTTGCGGGTGCCGTCGCCGTAGAGCAGGACCCGGGAGAGTTCCCAGCCGGCGAACTCGGCGTGGATGGCGAGTTGGGTGGCGGCGGTGCGACGGGAGACGGCGGGCGGGAGTCGCAGGCCGCGGTACTCCCAGTCCCCGTCGACCACCTCGTTGGCCATGGCTGTCACGGTTGGATCACCTGTATTCCTCCTCCATCGGCGGACGCGACGAGGACGCGTCCGGTGGTCGGGTCGACCGCCACGGAGTTGGGTTGGCGGACGGTGGTCAGGCGGTGTTTCTCGACGGGTTCGCCGCCGGCGACGTCGTAGGCGACGACCTGGTTGGTGGCGGTGAGGGTGACCCAGGCGAGGTGGCGGTCGGGGTCGTAGGCGATGCCGTAGGGCGTGCCGGGCACGGGGTAGCGCTGGAGTTCGACGAGGGTGTCGGGTTTGAAGACGAGGAGTTCGCCGCCGCGGCTGTCGGTGATGAGGACTCGGCCGTAGTTGTCGGTGACGGCGTTGGTGGCGCCGTCGCCGGCGCGTAGGCCGGCGCCGAGGGTGCCGGCGGTGGGGTTGAGGTCGAAGACGGCGGTGCGGAGGCGGTCGAGGACGACGGCCTGGTCGCCGACGGGGAGGGCTTGGTCGGCGCTGGACAGGCCGGTGATGGTGTGGGTGGTGGTGTCGCCGTTGAGGACGGCGACGGATTTCGTGTCGTGGAGGGCGACGAGGGTCTGGTTGCCCTTGGCGTTGGCGGCGACGGGTCCGCCGGTGAGTGTGATCTTGTCCACGGCGCCGGTGGGGAGGGTGACGCGCAGGAGGGTGTTGGCCGTGCGGACGGGGGCCAGGACGGTGTCGCCGGTGGTGCTGAGGTTGTCGACCCGGCCGGGCAGAGCCACCGTCTTGGGCGGGGCGTCGATGCTGGTCAGGTCGTACAGGAGCAGTGCCGGCGGGTTGTCGACGGCGACGGCCGCGGTGTGTTGGGCGGTGTCGACGGCGATGGCCGTGGCGTGCTGGCTGAGTGGCAGGACGGTGCCGGCGGGGGTGGCGCTGGGGGCCGGCGAGTTGGCCGGTGTCGCGGCGGTGACGGTGTCCGCGACTTGGAGGTCGTCCCCGGTGTTCGTGCCGGAGGAACACCCGGTGACCAGGGCGGATCCGGCGATCAGGACGACGGCGAGCCGGCGCAAGGGAGCCTCCTCGTGGTGCTGTGCTGTCTCCAGCATCCCCGACCGGCGCGTTGTGGTCACGTGGGGGTCACTTGCGTGTCATGTACGACACCCGGTCAGCCGAGTGGCCGTTCCGGATAGCCGAGTTCGATATCGCTCACGTCGTCCAATGCGGCGCGAATGGCCGGTGGGAGGGTGACGTCTTCGGAGGCGAGGCTGGCTTGGAGCTGGCCCGTGTCCCGTGCGCCCACCACGGCTGTGGCGACGCCGGGGCGGTCGCGGACCCAGGCGAGGGCGACGGCCAGGGGTGTGGTGCCGAGTCCGTCGGCGGCGGTGACGACGGCTTGCACGATGCGGGCGGCGCGTTCGCTGCGGTGGTGTTCGACGTAGGGGGCGTAGTGGGGGGAGGAGCCGCGGGAGTCGGCGGGGGTGGCGTTGCGGTATTTGCCGGTGAGGACGCCGCGGCCGAGTGGGGCCCAGCAGAGGATGCCGAGGCCGTGGTGGTCGGCGGCGGGCACGACTTCGCGTTCGATGCCCCGTTCCAATAGCGAGTATTCGACCTGGGTCGAGACGAGCGGGAACTTGCTCGCGGCCGCCGCGGTGGCCAGCTGCCAGCCCGTGTAGTTGGACACCCCCGCATACCGGATCTTTCCGGCGGTGGCGGCGGCGTCGATGGCGCTGAGGGTTTCCTCGATGGGGACGCCTGCGTCCCAGGCGTGCAGCTGCCAGAGGTCGATGTGGTCGACGGCGAGTCGGCGCAGGGAGCCGTTGAGGGCGGTGAGCAGGGCGCCGCGGCTGGCGCCGCCGCCGAAGGGGCCGTCGTCGCGGCGGGCGACGGCTTTGGTGGCGATGATGATGTCGTCGCGGTCGATGACCTCGCCGATGAGGCCGCCGAGGATGTGTTCGGCGTCGGTGTAGACGTCGGCGGTGTCGACGAGGGTGCCGCCGGCCTCGATGTAGGCGGTGAGCTGCCTGGTCGCCTCGTCGGCGTCGGTGTCCTTGCCCCAGGTCATGGTGCCCAGCGCCAGCCGGGGGACCCGAAGGCCGCTGCGGCCGAGGTGTCGATGCTGCACGGTTACGAGGGTAAGCCGATCTTGAGCGTTGGGCCTGTTGCCGTAGAGGTTACTGGCGGGTAGGGTCCGGCTTCGTGCGACTTGGGCTGAACCTCGGTTATTGGGGCGCGGGTAACGACGCCGACAACCTGGAGCTGGCGAAGGAGGCCGAGCGGCTGGGCTTCGCGGTGGTGTGGGCCGCGGAGGCCTACGGCTCGGACGCGCCGACGGTGCTGGCGTGGGTGGCCGCGCACACGTCCCGCATCGATGTGGGCAGTGCGATCTTCCAGATTCCGGCGCGGACGCCGGCGATGGCGGCGATGACCGCGGCGACACTGGACACCTTGTCGGGTGGTCGGTTCCGGATGGGTCTGGGCGTGTCGGGTCCGCAGGTGTCGGAGGGCTGGCACGGCGTGCGGTTCGACAAGCCGCTGGCTCGCACCCGTGAGTACGTCGACATCGTGAAGTCGGCTCTGCGGCGGGAGAAGCTGCGGTACGAGGGCAAGCACTACACGCTGCCGCTGCCGGACGGCCCGGGCAAGGCGTTGACGCTGACAGTGCATCCGGTGCGGGAGCGGATCCCGGTCTACCTGGCCGCGGTGGGGCCGAAGAACCTGGAGCTGGCCGGGGAGATCGCGGACGGCTGGCTGGCGGTGTTCTACTCGCCGGAGTTCGCCGCCGAGTCGCTGGCGCAGGTTCGGGCGGGTCGGGAGAAGGTTGGCAGGACCCTGGACGGCTTCGACGTCGTGCCGACCTCGCCGTTGGTCGTCGGTGACGACTGGAAGGCCGCCGCGGACGCGGTGCGGCCGTACGCGTCGCTGTATGTGGGCGGCATGGGCAGCCGGGACAAGAACTTCTACAACAACCTGGCCTGCCGGATGGGCTTCGAGGCGCAGGCGGCCGAGGTGCAGGACAAGTTCCTGGCCAAGGACTACCAGGGCGCGATGGCCGCGCTGCCGGTGGAGTTCCTGGACGCGACCTCGCTGCTGGGTCCGGTGGGGCGGATCGCCGACGGCATGCAGGCGCTGGCCGGGGCCGGGGTGACGACGTTGACCGTGTCGCCGATGCACTTCGATCTCGACCTGAACGTGAAGGCGCTGCGGGACGCGGCGGAGGCTCTGGACAAGTCGGGCGTGGCCTGACCGTAGGCTGCGGGTGTGGCGACTTTGATTCTGCTGCGGCACGCGCAGTCCACGGCGAATGGTTCCGGGGTGCTGGCCGGTCGGTCTCCTGGGGTGCAGTTGGCCGAGGCCGGCCAGAAGCAGGCGGCGAAGTTGGTGGAGCGGCTGGCCGGTGTCGAGCTGGCCGGTGTGGTGTCGTCGCCTTTGCTGCGGTGTCAGCAGACGATCGCGCCGTTGACCGCCGATCGCGGGATCGAGCCGGTGATCGAGGACGATCTGTCCGAGGTGGACTACGGCGAGTGGACCGGCAAGGCGATCAAGGACCTGCTCAAGGAGCCGTTGTGGACGGTGGTGCAGCAGCATCCGTCCGCCGCGGTCTTCCCTGGCGGCGAGGGCTTGGCGTCCGTGCAGGCCCGGGCCGTGGCCGCTGTTCGCCGGCATGACGCTCGGATCACCGCTGAGCATGGTGACGAGGCCGTGTGGTTGGCGTGCAGCCATGGCGACGTGATCAAGGCCGTGTTGGCCGATGCCCTGGGCACGCACCTGGACTCGTTCCAGCGCATCGTCGCCGACCCGTGCTCGGTGTCGGTGGTCCGCTACACCCAGACCCGGCCCTTCGTCGTGCGCGTGAACGACCATGGCTCCGAGTACGCCGCCATCGTCCCGGTGAAGCCGAAGACCGAGGAGGAGGCCAAGGCCGCCTCCGACGCCGTGGTCGGTGGCACCACCGGTCCTTGACCGGAACGAGCGGTGTCCTGGTGCGGACACCGCTCGTTCGAGGATGTGTCTGTGTAGACGCTAATTGAATCGGTGCGAGGCGTTGTTGTTGACCAGGGTGGCGTCGAGGTCGCCCGCCTGGCCGGGCCCAAAGGTCTGGGCGTGTCCGCCGAAACCGCTGTTGAAGAAAACCGTGACCGACCTGCCGGAGCGGTTCCACACCGACATCGCGTTGTTCTTGATGCACTGACCCTGGCCGGGGCCTGGGCCCTTGAAGTCGTAGCAGCTCGGCTCGGTCGTTCCGTAGTCGCCGACCGACACGGTGAAATCGGAGACCGATCCGAAATAGTCGGCCCCCCAGTAGTAGCAGAACTCGCCGGGGTCGCAGACGCCGTCCCTGGCCGCCGCGGGCGATGCCGTGGACGCGGCAGCCGTCGGGAGCACCCCCACCACGCCGAACAAACCAGCGGCAATCGCGACAGCCGAGGCCGCGGCCGTCAATCTGATTCTATGCATTGACATAAATCCCTTCACCCCCGTGTCGAGCCGATTCGATGAAATCGGCTGACAACAGCGTGGCCGGCCCCGGTACCTTCCCGGTACCCGAACGGTTCCCTCCGGGGCTCGACTCCTGTGGCTGCGGGATCACTGCGGCGCGGGACTTCCGGTCCGGCCACGTCATCCGCGCACCGCGCCGGGACTAGGACAGGACGGCGTGAGTGCGGGAGAGCCCTATTACGGGGCCTTGTACCACTGGCTCATGTTGTCGAAGATGGGGTTGTTCGACGTGTCGTACACATGGATATGCGCGCGGACCTGTGTTCCGGAATTGACGTGGATGTTGTTGTAGTCCTGGAAGTAGGACGTGGGGCAGGGCGCCCACAGCTTGACCGGCGTGATGTGCTTGAGCGGGGTCTCGATCCAGGTCGCGCACTCGCCGACCTGTGAGGGATGTGCCTGGATGTAGTAGTCGTCGCCCACTGAGTCGCCACTGTTGCCGAGGCAGGCGCCGATGGTCCAGCCGCCGCCGCTGTTCGTGACGCACGTCGGAGTGGCGGCGTTGGCGGCGGGGCCGACCAGGACGGAACCCGCCGTGGTGGCTAGCGCGATCAGTGCCGCGGCGGCGGATTTGCGAACACGCATGGTTGAGGTCTCCCATTCGGGTGAGTTGGCGTGAGGTGGGACGGGTCAGGCGCAGACCGCATCGAGCGTCTTGTATGCCGTGTAGGTGCCGCCCTCGTAGCTATTGTCGTTTCCTGAGAAGCCGTGGCGGGTGGCGTAGACGCACGCTCGGCTGGAGCGACGACGCTGTCGAAATCGTCATCGAGTACGCCTGAGTCGGCCTTGGATGCATTGAAGGCGCAGCCCTGCTGTACGGGTCCTCGCCCACATGGCTGCCGGTGGTGTGATCAGCTGGTGTACCCGGTGCAGTCGCCGTTGTCGGAGCTCACGTCATTGGTGCAGGCCTGGGCCGGGCCCGGGGCGTAGACCATGTCCGTGTACCACTGTCCGCCGCCGTTCACGTGGACCACGTTGCTCACCCGCAGATGAGTCTGGGTCTTCGTCTGCTGTCGTTCGACGCTGATGTCCCAGACGGCGCTGTAGCCGGCGGTGAACCGGGTCCAGTTCGTCTGGCAGGACGGCGACCAACGCAGTTCGATGGTGCCCCAGGAATGGGTCCTGGTGAAGCCTGGCACCGTGTAGGCGTCCGCCGCGCAGCCCCCGGCCACCGGATCCTTGCGGTCGCAGTTCGCGGTCTTCAGGTCTGGCCGGTCGGACGGCGTGTCATGACAGGTCTGGGCGGGCGCGGCCGGCGCGGCATGCGCGGTGCTGGCCGCGTCTGGGACCATCAGGGCCGTTGCGGCGCCGACGGCCATCACCCCGAAAATGCGGAGCCAGAAATTGGTCATGTTTCCTCCAGGTGGTTGTCGGACCCGAATGGAACCAGACCGACAACCAGCGGACCCATGCTTTGGACCACCCTCGGACCAAACCTCGACCGCCCGTGGCCCAGCCGGCACGACCGCGGCTCGTCGGAGATATGCCGGTACGCCGGGCCCCGTCAACCGGCCTTGATAAGCGGAACGTAGCCTCCGTATCCTGGGGGCGCAACCGAACTCAGGGGGATGGAGCGATGCCGACAGCGGCCGAGGTGTTCGACAAGGTCCGGCAGGCCGGGGAGAGCGGCGATCTCGAGGCGTACCTGGAGCTGCTCGCCGACGACATGGTGATGGAGTGGGTGACCCCGTATCCGGGCTTCCCGTCGCGGATGGAGGGCGGGGACCGACTGCGGGAGTTCTACCGCGGCGTGGCCGGCCAGGTCCGGGGCAGCCGCAGCGAGTTCCGGGACGTGGTCGTGCACCAGGGGGCTGACCCCGAAGTCGTGATCGCCGAGTACACCCGGGAGCTGGCCAACGCCGAGACCGGCGAGACCCGGAGCATCCCGTACATCGTGGTGCTGCGGGTCCGGAACGGCCGGATCGTGCACTACCGGGACTACTTCCAGCTGTAGTCCGTGGCGGCGGCCAAGACTGGGAATGCGCCTTTCCTCCACTCGGAGTGGAGGAAAGGCGCATTCCCAGCGTCAACGGACGTGGGGCCGTCCCGGGAGGAACGGCCCCACGTCGTCAAGTCGTGCTCAGTTCACGTTGACGCCGGACCAGGCGGCGGCCACGGCCTTGTACTCGGCGCTGGTGGCGCCGTACAGGTCGGACGCGGCGGCCAGGGTGCCGGTGCGGGCCTGGGCGTACTTGGTGGTGGAGGTGAACTTGGTGGTCAGGGCGCGGAACCAGATGGCGGCGGCCTTGTCATGGCCGATGCCGGTCACGGTCGAGCCGTTGGAGGTGGGGCTGTTGTAGGCGACGCCGTTGATGGTCTTGGCGCCGCTGCCCTCGGACAGCAGGTAGAAGAAGTGGTTGGCGACGCCGGACGAGTAGTGCACGTCCTTGTTGCCGACGGTGGAGGACCAGTAGTCGGCGGAGTTGCCGTCCTTGGAGGGCTGGTCCATGTAGCGCAGCGGCTTGCCGTTGCCGAAGATGTCGATCTTCTCGCCGATCAGGTAGTCGCCCGGGTCGGAGGCGTTCTTGGCGTAGAACTCGACCGCGGTGCCGAAGATGTCGCTGGTGCCCTCGTTGAGGCCGCCGGACTCGCCGGAGTAGACCAGGCCGGCGGTCGCGGAGGTGACGCCGTGCGACATCTCGTGCCCGGCCACGTCGAGCGCGGTGAGCGGGTGGGCGTTGCTGCTGCCGTCGCCGTAGGTCATGCAGAAGCAGGCGTCGGACCAGAAGGCGTTGACGTAGGAGTTGCTGTAGTGGACCTTGCTCAGGGCGCCGACACCGTCGTTCTTGATGCCGTTGCGGCCGAAGGTGTTCTTGTAGAAGTCCCACGTCTCGGCCGCCCCGTAGGCGGCGTCGGCGGCGGCGGTGTTGACGGTGGCGGCCTTGCCGTCGCCGAAGACGTCGTTGGTGCTGGTCACCAGGGTGCCGGTGCCGGTCCCGTGGGCGAGGTTGTTGACCTGCTGGTTGCCGCGGGAGCCGTCCTTGAGCTGGTAGGAGCTGCCGGACTGGGTGGTGGTCAGCGAGACGGTGCCGGAGTACTCGGTGTTGCCGGTGCCGGTGGCCTCCTCGATGCCGTCGTAGGAGTACAGCACCTTGCCGCTGGCGGCGTCGGTGAACACGTGCTGCTCGATCGGCGTCTGGTCGGCCTTCAGCCCGGTCACCACGGTCTCGTAGGCCAGGGTGGGCGCGGTGTCGACGGCGTAGACCATCAGCTGCGGCGCGGACTTGGCCAGGTTCGACCCGGTGACGGTCGCGGCGGCCTCCGAGGCGGCGGCGTTGGCCGACAGCTTCGGGGTGGCGGCCGGCGCGATGCGGTCGGAGTTGGCGTAGGTGACGCCGCGGACCGAGCCGGCGGCGCTCTGGTCGACGATCAGGTCGCCGCCGAGCACCCGCATGCCGTTGTAGGTGCGGTCGTAGCGCAGGTGCCGGGTACCGTCGGAGTCGGTGACGACGTCCTTGACGACCAGCTTCTCCTGGCTGCCCAGGCCCAGCGTGCCGGCCAGGGAGGGGGCCTGGTCCTGCGCCGACTGGAGCGCCGCCTGCCGGGCGACCAGCGGGTTGGCCGGCGCCGCGGTGGCGGTGGCGAACCCGGCGACGGTGCTGGCCAGGGCGACCGTGACGGCCGCGGCGCAGCACAGGGTCACACGTTTCATCGAGTCTCCTCGTTCCTGGTGCAGGGTGCCCATCGCGCCCCGATAGGGACGGAACGGACATCGGGAACGAGTTCGATCCTGCCGAGAAGTGAACACGGTACGTAATAGGGAAATCCCTTGCTGTGACCATGGGACGTTGACTGTTAAAGGACCCGGGGGATCGCTGTGCTCGACGACCGCCCGCCGGGCGAGCGGGATGATCGACTCCGGGGTGGCCGTGACGGTGCTCCCCGACGGCGGCCACAACATGATGGTGGAGGCACTTTCCCGATGAGGACCCTGCTCAGCGGCGGCACCGTGGTCAGCGTGGACCCGGCCGTCGGCGATCTCGACCGTGGCGACGTGCTGATCACCGACGGCGTGATCACGGAGGTGGCCGCGCGGATCGACGCGCCGGACGCCGAGGTCATCGACGCGACCGACCGGATCGTGCTGCCCGGTTTCGTCGACACCCACCGGCATGCCTGGCAGACGGCGTTCCGCGGCATCGGCGCGGACTGGACGTTCGCCGAGTACCGCGTGGCCATGCACGGCACGCTCAAACCGCACTACCGTCCCGAGGACATCTACCTGGGCAACCTGCTCGGCCGCCTGGAGGCCCTGAACTCCGGCATCACCACCATGCTGGACTGGTTCCATGCCGCGCAGAGCCCCGAGCACGTCGACGCCGCGCTGGCCGCGCTGCGGGACGCGCCGGCGCGGTCGGTGTTCTGCTACTGCGCGGGATTCTCCGCCGCCGACCCGGTCGAGGAACGGGAACTGCGCCGTGTCCGGGACCAGATCCCCGACGGCCTGGTCACGATGGCGCTGGGGTGGCGTGGGCCGCAACTGACCACAATGGACATCGCCGCCGAGGATCTCAAACTGGCCAACGAACACGGCCTGCGCACCAGTGTGCACATCGGATCCGGCGGCGCTCGCGGCAGCCGTCCGGTGGCGGCGCTGCGCGAGCGCGGCCTGCTGCACGAGGACACGACCTTCGTGCACGCCAACGGTGTCGAGGACGACGAGCTGCGCATGCTGGCCGACGCCGGCAGCACCGTGTCGATCAGCCCGGACGTCGAGCTGAAGATGGGATTCGGCTGGCCGGAGACCGGCCGCATGCTGGCCGCCGGGCTGCGGCCCACGTTCTCCATCGACGACTGCCCGTCGGCCGGCGGCGACATGTTCGCCACGCTGCGCACCGCGTACGCCGTGCAGCGCGGCCTGGACGGCGGCCTGAACTCCCGAGACCTGCTCGAGTTCGCCACCGTCGACGGCGCCCGGGCGTGCGGACTGTCCGCCCGAACGGGCAGCCTCACTCCCGGCCGGGACGCCGATATCGTGCTGCTGCGGGCCGACGACCTCAGCGTCTTCCCGTTCAACAACCCGGCCGGCACGATCGTCGCCGCCGGGCATCCCGGCCTGGTGGACACCGTTCTGGTGGCCGGCCGTGTGGTCAAGCGCGACGGCGCTCTCGTCGGCGTGAACTTGCAGACGCTCAAGTCCAGTCTACTGGAGTCCCGCAACCGGATCGCCGCTGCCGCCGGCATTCCGCTCGACGGATCGTGGCGTCCCCAGACACAATCGGACTAACCGTTTGGGGGAGATTCCACGATGCACATCGCATTCATCACCGTGCCCGCCTCAGGCCACGTCCTGCCGACGCTGCCGCTGGTGCAGGAGCTGACCCGGCGCGGCCACCGGGTCAGCTACGCCACCGCGCCCACCTTCGGCGACCAGATCGCCGCCTCGGGGGCCGAGCTGTTCCCGCTGGACTGGACGCCGCACAAGATCTCGGCGTCCAAGGGCGGGCAGACCACCGCCGAGCTGGCCACCATGCTGGCCATGAGCGTCCGCTCCACCCGCCGCGTGCTGCCGGCCGCCCTGGAGTGGCTGGAGCGGGACCGGCCCGACGTCATCGTCCACGACATGATGACCGTGCTCGGCGCCATCGCCGCCCACAAGCTCGGCGTCCCGTCGGTCACCACGTACCCGAACTTCGCCGGCAATGAGAAGTTCAACCTGGTGGAAGTGTTGGTGCCCAAGGACTTCGACCCGGCGCACCCGACCTTCCAGGAGTACCTGGCCGAGCGCGACCAGCTGGCCGCCGATTACGAGGTGCCGGTGGACATCATCGCGGGCATGCGGCCCACCGCCCAGCTCAACCTGGTGTTCGTGCCCCGCGAGTTCCAGATCCAGGGCGAGGTGTTCGGCGACGACTTCCGCTTCATCGGCCCGTCCTTCGGCGACCGGGACAACGACGACAGCTGGCGGCCGCCGGCCGGCGCGGCGAAGGTGCTGTTCGTGTCGCTGGGCACCGTCGTCAACGACCGGGTCGACTTCTTCGGCACGGTGATCAAGGCGTTCGGCGGCGGCGACTGGCACGTGGCCATCGCCGCCGGCCACCAGGTCGACATCGCCGAGCTGGGGGAGATCCCGGCCAACGTCGAGGTGCGGCCGTTCTTCCCGCAGCCGACGGTGCTGCGGCACGCCGACGTGTTCCTGTCCCACACCGGCATGGGTTCCACCATGGAGGCCATCATGCGGGAGGTGCCGATCGTGTCGTACCCGCAGATCCCGGAGCAGGCCGCCAACGGCCGGCGCGTGCAGGAGCTCGGCCTGGGGCGGCTGCTGGACATCAGCCGCGACGTCGACCCGGACGAGCTGCGTCGCATCGTCGAGGAAGTGGCCGTGGACAAGGAGATTCCCGTCAACCTCGCGGCGATGGCCGAGCACGTCCGCAACGCCGGCGGCCCCGCGGCCGGCGCGGACGCCATCGAGGAGCTGGTGGGCTGACATGGCGCACATCGCTTTTGTCGTGCTTCCCGCCACCGGGCACGTCAACCCGACGCTGCCGCTGGTGGCCGAGCTCGTGCGGCGAGGGCATCGCGTCACGTTCTCCGGTGGCGGCGACCTGCACGACCAGGTCGCCGCCACCGGCGCCACGGCGCTGCCCGGCCGCGGCGGCTCGGTGCGGCCCACCGCCAGCCTCAAGGCGATGCTGCTCGGCGGCGTCGAGGCGTGCCGGGTCGTCGTGCCCGCGCTGGAGAAGGTGTTCACCGCCGACCCGCCCGACCTGCTCTGCTACGACGCGCTCACCCCTTACGGGGCGTTGCTCGCGCACCGCCTCAGCGTGCCGAGCGTGGTGCTGTCGCCTACCCACGCCAGCAACGGCTCGTTCGACGTCCAGCGCCTGCTGATCCCGCCGGCGTTCGACCAGACCGAGTACCAGGCCGCCCGGGCCAAGCTCGCCGCCGACCTCGGCGTGCCCGTCGAGCCGCCCACGCCGCGACGGCAGATCGTGTTCCTGCCGCGCCGGTTCCAGCTCGACGCCGACACCTTCGACGACTCGTACGTGTTCGTCGGGCCCACCCTGGCCGGCCAGCACGAGGACTGGCGGCCGCCGGCCGGCGCGGACAACGTGCTGTTCGTGTCGCTGGGCACCGTCATGAACTACCGGCCCGACTTCTTCGCGGCCGTGGTCAAGGCGTTCGCCGACACCGACTGGCACGTGGCCATGGCCGTCGGCGACCGCGTCGACCCGACGGCGCTCGGGCCGATCCCTGCCAACATCGAGGTGCGGCCCTACTTCCCGCAGCAGACCGTCCTCGAGCACGCCACGGCGTTCCTCACCCACGCCGGCATGAACTCCGTGATGGAGGCCCTGCTCCGCCAGGTCCCCATGATCGTCACCCCGCAGACCCCGGAGCAGACCGCCAACGCCGGCCGCGTCGAGGAGCTGGGCCTCGGCCGCGTCCTGGCCGACCCGGCCGATCTCGCCGTCACCGTGACGGAAGTGGCCGGGGACCCCGACATCCGCGCCAACCTCGCCGTCATGGCCGACGACCTTCGCGCCGCCGGCGGAGCGCCGGCAGCCGCCGACGCCGTCGAGGCGGCCCTGCCCGCTTAGACCTACGTGAGTGGCTCGCTTGGTCCCTGGGACCAAGTGAGCCACTCACGTACGGAACCAGTGGCCGTCAGTGCCAGCCGGTGCAGGTGAAGACGCCGGCGGTGTCGGTGCACGCCCGCACCTTGTAGCCGGGGCCGTCGAAGACGTACTTGGTGACCACGTCGAACTCGAAGCTGCCGGTGCCGTTGCCCTTCACCCTGTTCACCCAGCCGTGGTAGGTGCCGTCGGGGTCGGTGATGTCCAGGTACAGGTAGCGGTTCTCCGGGATGTGCCCGCGGCCGCGCGCGGATTCGTGGTGGTCCGACCCGAGGACGGTCTCCAGCGAGATCCATGCCGCCGGGAACTGCCTGACCGGCAGCTTCCCGGCACACCAGTACAGATGGTCGGCGCCACACGGGGTTGCGCTGGCCGGCAACGCCGTCGTCACCGCCAACCCGCTCACCGCCGCCGCGACGATCAACACCTTCGAGATCAGCTTGCGCATCCGAACTCCCCTTGTCGGTTGTGCTGTGGAGGGCACAACCGTGCCGGCGACCGTCCTCGGCCTGTCCTCGCGCCGTCCTTTTCCCACGTCAACCTCGCTATGCTCGGCCGACGATGGGGGGACGGCATGGAGTTCCGCGTGCTCGGGCCGTTGGAGATCTGGACCGATCGCGGCCGGCTGCCGCTGCCGGGCAGCCGGCACCAGCGGGTGCTGGCGACGCTGCTGCTCGCGCCGAACTCGGTGGTCCCGATGGCGAAACTGGTCGAGGCGACCTGGGACGAGGAGCCGCCGGCGACCGCCGTCAAACAGATCCAGAACAGCGTGTCGGCGCTGCGGGACCGGCTGGGCGACACCGCCCAGCGGATCATCGTCACCGAGGGCGCCGGCTACCGGATCGCCGTCTACGACGACCAGCTCGACCTGCTCCGCTTCACCCGGGGCATCGCCGACGCGCACCGGCTGGCCGAGCGCGGCGCCCTGCGCGACGGGGTGCGGGAGATCCGTGCGGCGCTGAAGCTGTGGCGCGGCACGGTGCTGGACGGGCAGGGCACCAGCGCCCTCACACGGCGCGCGACCCGGCTGGAGGAACAGCGCCTGGCCGCGATCGAGTCGTGCGTCGACTGGCAGCTCGCGCTCGGGCAGCACCGCGAGGTCGTCGACGATCTGACCGAGATCGTCGCGGAACACCCGCTGCGGGAACGACCGCACGCGCAGCTGATGCTCGCCCTCGACCGCGGCGGCCGCTCGGGTGAGGCGTTGGCCGTCTTCCAGCGGCTACGCGCCGAGCTCGCCGAGGAACTCGGCATCGACCCCGGCCCCGACGTCCGCCGCCTGCACGAGCAGATCCTGCGCGGCGACAACCACCCGACTCCCGAGACCTCGCCGCCGCCGGACGAGCTGGGCCGAGCGGCCCAGGAGCTGGCCACGGCGATCACCCGGCAGTGGACGGCCGAAGCGGAGGTGCGGTCGCTGAACCGCCCGGAGCCGGTCCCGCTGCGGTGGTCGAGCACCGAACGCGAGGTGGCGGCCGTGGCGTCGACCGTGCTGGGCGGCCGGCCCGGCGACGGCCCCGAACGCCTGGTGCTCGGCGGCGACCTCAGCGACGTGGTCGCGAAGTTCCGGCAGGTCCCGGCCCGGCAGCTGGTAGTCCTCGGCGAACCCGGCGCCGGCAAGTCGGTGCTGGCGATCCTGCTGACCCTCGGGCTGCTGGCCGACCCGCCGGCCGGCGAGCCCGTGCCGGTCCTGCTGCCGCTCGCCTCGTGGGATCCGCACACCGAACACCTGCACGCCTGGCTGGCCCGCAAGCTCGTCGAGGAATACCCCGGGCTGGGCAACACCGCCGCGTACGGCAAGGACGCGGCCATGCGCCTGGTGCTGGAGAACCGGATCCTCCCCGTGCTCGACGGCCTCGACGAGACACCGCCGGCCCTGCACACCGCTGCGATCGACGCCCTGGACCGGGCCGCCGCCGGCGGCCGCCCGCTGGTGGTGACCTGCCGCAGCGCCGAGTACGAGCTGGCCGTGCACCGCACCGGCGCGTTCCTGACCCGGGCCGCGGTGGTGGAGATCGAACCGGTCGAACCCGAGGACGCCCTCGCCTTCCTCACCGCACGACGGCGGCTCGGCGAGACCCGCTGGCGCCCGATCGCCGAGCGGCTGCGGCGGGATCCGACCGGGGCGCTCGCGCAGGCGCTGCGCACGCCGCTGATGGTCGACCTGACCAGAACCGCCTACGCCAACCCGGCCAGCGACCCCGGCGAACTGTGCGACCCCGGGCGGTTTCCCGACCGCGCCAGCATCGAACGGCACCTGCTCGACTCGTACCTGCCCGCCGTCTACCCGGCCCAGCCGCCCCCGCCCGACCGCCCGGCCCGGTTCCGCGGCTACCGCCTCGACCAGGCCGAACGGTGGCTGGGTTGGCTCGCCCGGCACGAACAGCACGACCTCGCCTGGTGGCGCCTGGACCGCACGCAATCCCGGCTCGTCATCGGCCTGTGCCTGGGCCTGCCCCCGGCTGTGTTGTTCGCCCTCACCGGCTGGCTCGCCGCCGGCCCCTGGCTCGCGGCCGTGTACGGGGTGGCGTTCGCGGCCGCCGGTTGCGTCACCCACACCTTCGGGCGGCGGCCGGGGCCGCTGCGGGTGGAGGCCCGGTTCGGCGGCACCGCCGGCCGATTCACCCGCCGGTTCGCGGTCGGAGCCGTGATCGGGACCGCGCTGGGCCTCGGCTGGTCGCTGCCGGCCGGCGTGATCGCCTTGTCCGCGGGCGTGTTCGGCCTGGCCGCCGGGGTGCACGTCTGGCTCGACACGCCCCTGGACGCCGACCGCGTGGCCAGCCCCGTGACCGTGCTGCGGCGCGACCGCGCCGCCACGCTGCTGTTCACCGCGTCGTTCGTGGTGTCGTTGGGGCTGTTCTTCACCCTGGCGTTGACCCTCACCCCGGACGAGTCCGGCATCGAGATCCTCGACGGCCGCTACGACCTGGAGCTCGGCCTGGCCGGCGGTGTGGCGGGAGCCCTGCTGGGCCGCTTCTTCGTCCCGCACCCGGGCAGCGTCGCCTACGGCATCGCCGGCGCGGTCATCGGCGGCCAGATCCTGCCCACCGCCACCAGCACGACGCAGGCCTGGGTCGCCGGCGGCCTGTTCGGGCTCTCGGTCGGCCTCAGTGTGTGCCTGGCCCGCGCCTGGGGCGCGTTCGCGATGACCCGGCTCTGGCTGGCCTCCCGCGGCCGGATCCCCTGGCGCCTGCTGGCTTTCCTCGACGACGCACACCGCCGCGGCGTACTGCGCCAGGTCGGGGCGGTCCACCAGTTCCGGCACGCCCGCCTACGCGAACGCCTCGCCCCGCCAGTGAGCGCTCACAGCGCGGCGAGGTAGCGCGACACCGCCGAGACGTCACCGGCGTCGGCGATCATCCCGACGTAGCCGTCGGGACGGATCAACACGAGGGTGCGGTCGCCCGCGCCATAGGCAGCGGCCAGGTGGCCTTCGGTGTCGGCGATGTCGTTGGGGCCGGCCGGTTGTGCGACGACGCGGAGCGTGCGGAGGCCGGGGGTTTCGAACTCGGGCCCGAAGCTCAGCAGCGTGAAGCGCCCGCCACGCGTCAGGTCGAACAGCCGGCGTTCGCCCTCCACCGTCGCCAGCTTGGTCGCGTCGGGGGCGCGATCGCCGGCACGGAGCGGGGCAGTGTCGTCACGGTCGTCGCACGCCAAGACCGAGCCGCGATAGCCGATGCTGAGCTGCATCGTGGTCGCGTCGCGGCGAATGAAGATGCCGTTCTGCTCGAGCGACTCCTTCAGGCGCGCGTTCGACAGCGCGAGCACGCCGACCGCGACCGGCCGCCGCTCGGCCTCGTAGCTGTCGAGCAGTGCCGGCGAGCCGCCCTTCGTCACCGCCGCGAGTTTCCACCCGAGGTTGTGCGCGTCCTGGATGCCGGTGTTCATTCCCTGGCCGCCGGCCGGCGAATGGATGTGCGCGGCGTCGCCGGCGAGGAACACGCGACCCTCGCGATAGCGGTCGACGAGCCGAATGTTGGCCCGCCACAACGACGACCACTCCGGCTCGCGCAGGCGGATGTCGGCGCGGCCGCTGCGCCGGTCGAGGATCGCCTGCATGTTGGCCAGACCCAGCTCGGGGTCCTGGGTCGGCGCGATGCTGGCCTGGTACTGGAAGGCGTCGGTCGAGGGGAGCGGGCACAGGCTGGCCATGCCCTCCTCGTGCCGCCAGATCTGCCAGGTGTCGCGATCGAGGCCGTCGACCTCGACATCGGCCACGATCATCCGGACCTCGTCACGCGTCTCGCCCTCGAAGGCGATACCGGCCTGCTTGCGGACGACGCTGTGGCCGCCATCGCAACCGACCAGCCAGCGCGACGTGATTGTCTCGGTCCCACCATCCCTGAGGACCACCGCCGACACGCCTTCGTCCGACTGCTTGAAGCTGTCGAGCGCCGTGCCGAACTCGACCGCGCCGCCCAGCTCCGCCAGCCGCAACCGCAGCGTCTCCTCGATCCGCCACTCGGGAGTGATCAACGTGGTCGGGTAGGGAATGTCGGGGCGACCGTCGAACGTGTCGTCGACGCTCACCGTGACCTGGCCGTCGGGTGCGGTCGTGTGGATCGGCATCGCCATCCGGCCGTGCGCGATCACGCGGTCGACGACGCCGAGATCGTCGAACACCTCCAGGGTGCGCGGCTGGATGCCCTTGCCACGCGACCCAGGCTGCGGGCCGGGGGCGGCCTCGACCAGGCGGAACGAGACACCCCGGCGGGCGAGCTCGCAGGCCAGCGTCAGCCCGGTCGGCCCCGCGCCAACGATCAGCACCTCCGGCGCGCTCGACACCTGAGGCGTCTGCGACGACAGCGTTGTTCCCGCGGCCTCGGTCGTTCCCGTCGTCTCGTCCATCTCGTCCCCCCAAGAAAGGAATCACTTTCTAACGAGAGTAGGCGTGCTTGCTTAGAAAGGAAAGACTTTCTAAGCTGGGGTGGTGGCCACCGAGGCGTCCAAACCGGTCCGCCGTCGCCGGCACGGCCAGGAGCTCGAGTCCGCGCTGCTGGCCGCCGGCTGGGACGAGCTGGTCGAGGTCGGCTACGCCCGCCTGACCATGGAGTCGATCGCCACGCGGGCCCGCACCAGCGAGGCCGTGCTCTACCGCCGCTGGGCCAACAAGGACCAGCTCGTGATCGCCGCGATCCGACACCACCGCAACGCCAACCCGGTCGCGGATCCCGACACCGGCTCCCTGCGCGGCGACCTGCTCGCCCAGCTGACGGCCATCAGCGAGGCCTTGGCCGGCTACCTCGCCATCGCCGCCGCCATCGCCTTCTCGGGCCTGCTGGCCGACACCGGCCTGACCCCCGCCCAGGCCCGCGACAAGATCATGGACGCCCGGCAGCCTCCGGCGGTCCGCCCCCTCTACCAACGAGCCCACGACCGCGGCGAGATCGACCTGGAACGCATCCCCGCCGCAGTGCTCGACCTGCCGTTCGACCTGGTGCGCCACGACCTGCTCATGGACCTCGAACCCCTCAAGCCCGCCCGCGTCCAGTCGATCGTCGACGACCTGTTCATGCCCCTCATACGACTCAGCGAGCCGCGAGCTTCACAACCAGGTCGCGCGCAGCGGTGAAGCGGCGGGCGTGGGCGGCGCGGCTCACCAGCAGCGATGCCTTGACCATGCGTTGTGTCGGCCCGCGGCGGATCTTGTCGTAGCGGCGCAGGCCGGCCTCAACTCCCAGCGAGCACACCGATTCGGCCAAGGTCACGGCGTCGACCAGGGCCTCGCACGCACCCCGGCCCATGTCGGGGGTCATCGCGTGGGCCGCGTCCCCGAGTAACGCCACGTTCCCGACCACATAGGACGGCAGCGGCCGCGCCAGGTAGTGCAAGTCGTTGCGGGCCACGGTGTCCTCGTCGATGCCGGCCAGCACCCGCCGCACCTCGGAGTGCCAGTGCCCGAAGTGCTCGCGCACGGCGGCGGCCTCGGCGCCGGGGAAGCGCTGCCGCTCCGGCGCCAGCACACAGGCGTACCAGTTGGTGCGGTTGCCTTCCTGCGGCGTGACGCCGAAACGGGCGCGCTCGCCCCACGTCTCGGTGAACTCGGCGGTGTCGCCGTCGACGGTGCCGCGCCACGCGGTCGCCCCGACATAGCGGGGCCGGTAGGCCTCGCCGAACAGGATGTCCCGGGCGGCGCTGTTGATGCCGTCGGCCACCACGACCAGGTCATAACCGCTCAGCTCGCGGACGTCCGGCGCGGTCACGCCGAACTCGACCTCGCCGGCGGCCTTGTGCAGCAGCCGTGACAGCGGCGGCCGCGACAGCAGCCAGATCGGATCCTTCTGGGTCAGCGACGCGATGCGGGACCCGTCGGGGCGTAACAGCGACGTTCTCAGCTGCGGCCGCCCCTGTTCCCGCGCCGCGGCGCCGATCCCGATCGCGTCCAGCGCCTCGACCGCCGCTGGCCACAGACCCAGCGCTGTCCCGGTCTCCGGCAGCCCGTCGGCGCGTTCGAGCACCCGCACCCGCCAGCCGTCCATCCGCAACCGGGCCGCCACGGCCAACCCGCCGATGCCGCCCCCGACCACCATCGCCGTCCTCGTCATGACCGCAGCCTACTACGCATGTAGTATTTTTCACTATGGATATAGTGTCCCGGTGCAGGCGCGCAGGAAGGACCAGGTGCTCGACGCGGCCGTCGAGGTGCTCGGCACCGACGGCATCAGACGGCTGACCTACCAGGCCGTCGACCGTCGGGCCGGCGTGCCCTGGGGCACCACCTCCAACTACTTCCGCAGCCGGGACGCGCTGCTGGACGGCATCGTCGACCACATCGAGGCACTGGACCGGGCCGAGCTCGGGCACCTGGCGCTGGCGGCCGACGGCCTCGACGGCGTGGCCCGCACGCTGGCCGGGTTCGTGCACCACGCCCTCGGCCCCGGCCGGCCGCGCATCGTCGCCCGCTACGCCCTGTTCCTGGAAACCCTGACCCGCCCCGAGCTCCGCGACTCCCTCACCCGCGGCCGCGAGGCGCTGGTCGTGCGCGGCGGCGACTGGCTGCGCGGCATCGGCTCGGCCGAGCCGGCCGCGCACTCCCGGATCGTGCTGGACTTCCTGGACGGCGTGATCCTGCACCAGATCGCCATGCCCATGCCCGACTTCGACCCGCTGCCCGGCATAACCGCTGTGCTGCGGGGACTCGGCCTGGGTAGCGTCTGACGCCGTGGACCGGGCCGAACGGATCGCCGCGCTGATGGCCGGCGGCGTGCTCAACCCCGCCGGGCAGGCCGTCCAGACCCGGTTCCGAATCGGGCTGGCCGACAGCTGGGGGATCGCGCCGGGCTCGTCGGTGCTGGAGATCGGCTGCGGCCAGGGCGACATGACCGCCGTGCTCGCCGACGCCGTCGGCCCCGACGGCCGAGTGGTGGGCATCGACATCGCCGCCCCCTCCTACGGCGCACCGGTCACACTCGGCCAGTCGGCCGCCCACCTGCTCGCCGGCCCGCTGGGCCAACGCACGGAGATCCGCCTCGCCACAGACGTGCTCGCAGCGAGCTTTCCCGCAGGCGCCTTCGACCACGTCGTGCTGTCCCAGTGCTCCTGGTACTTCGCCTCGTACGAGCAACTGCGCGACACCCTGGCCCGGGTGCGGCCGTGGGCGCGGCGGCTGTGCCTGTCCGAATGGGACCTCCGACCGACGACCGTCGAGCAGGTCCCACACCTGCTGGCCGTGCTGGCCCAGGGCCAGATCGAGGCCGGCGGCTCGCGCGGCGACGGCAACATCCGCACCGTCTTCGGCCGTGACGACCTGCACCGCGCCGCCGCCGACGCCGGCTGGCGGATCGGGACCACGGCAACCGTCGAGGCGACCGGCATGCAGGACGCCGACTGGGAGATCGCCGCGACCCTGGACTACGTCGGCGACACCGCGCGAATGTCCGCCCTGCCGGCCGAGATCCGGCGGCTGGTCGCCACCCAGGCCGACCTCCTCCGCGCCACCGCCCGTCCCCGCGGAAACCCCGCCCTGCCAGCGTATTCGGTGACGGCTGCCTAGCCCGCCGCTGGCCGCCGAGATGGTCGACCATACTGGACGCCGTGACCTCCGACCTGCGCGCCGACTGCTCCAACTGCTTCGCCCTGTGTTGCGTCGCGCTGCCCTTCACCGCCTCGGCCGACTTCGCCGTCACCAAGAACGCCGGCACACCCTGCCGCAACCTGCTGGCCGACCACCGCTGCGGCATCCACGCCGATCTGCGGCCCAAGGGCTTCCCCGGGTGCACGGTGTTCGACTGCTTCGGCGCCGGTCAGAAGGTCTCCCAGACCACGTTCGCCGGAATCGGCTGGCGGGACGCCTCAGCCCCCGACCGCCGGCGCATGTTCGACACCTTCACGATCATGCTGCACCTGCACGAGCTGCTCTGGTACCTGGCCCAGGCCCGCACCCTCGCCCCGGCCCGGTCGCTGCACGCCCCCCTCTCCGCCGCCTACGAGCAGGTCGAGGCGATCACACTGTCCTCATCGGACACCCTGCTGGCCGTCGACGTCCCCGCGCACCGCAAGGACGTCAACGAGTTGCTGCTCAAAGCCAGCGAGCTCACGCGGGCCACCGTCAAGGGCAAGAAGCTGGACCGCCGCGGGGCCGACCTCATGGGCGCGAAGCTCAAGGGGGCGGCGCTGGCCGGCGCCAACCTCCGCAGCGCCTACCTGATCGCCGCCGATCTCCGACGGGCGGACCTGCGGCTGGCCGACGTCATCGGCGCGGACTTCCGGGACGCCGACCTGCGCGGCGCCAACCTCTCCGACGCCCTTTTCCTCACCCAGTCCCAGGTCAACGCCGCCCGCGGCGACGCAGCGACCAAGATCCCTGACAGCGTGCACCGGCCGGCGCACTGGTCGTCAGCGGCGGGGGAGTAGCCGCTTCACCGCCCGGCACAGCACCTCGCGGGCCTCGTCGTCGCCCAGCTCCGGCAACGCCGAGATGGCGTCGCTCAGCGGCGCGATCGCCCGCACGGCCAGCACCTGGTCAGGGGTCGGTGCGTCCCCGTAGAGCACGCGGGCGGCCTGGTCGAGCAGGTCGTCCATCTTGCTGGCGGCCTTCATCCGGCCGTGCATCACCGGATCCGCGGCCAGCACGCTGATCGTGGACCGGCGCGACACCGTCAGGTCGGCGAAACCCTCGGCCAGCACGTCGATGCGCCGCTGCCGGGAGCCCTGCTCGGCGGTGCGGGCGATGATCGCCGACACGCCCTCGTAGACCGGCTCGCAGATCGACTGCAGCAGCTCCAGCTTGCTGGGGAAGTGGTAGTACACCGCGGCCTTGGTCAGGCCCAGCTCGTCGGCGATGTCCTGTAACGAGGTGGCGTCGTAGCCGCGGTCGGCGAACAACGCCAGCGCGGCGGCCTGGATGCCGGCGCGGGTGCGGCGGGCCTGTTCGGCGCGGACTCCGGTCACCATCGCATCCTCGCATTTTCACCTGCCGTCGGCAAGTGACTCACTTGACGGCCGGCAGGTGAACGGAGCAAGGTGGAGCGCGTTGCCCCCTCTCACTTTGGAGCAGAAGCCATGCCGTTGCAGGGCGAGTACGAGCCGAGCCCATCCGACTGGGTGTGTGAGCAGGTCGAGAAGTACGAGCGGTCCGGCGGCACCGAGGCCACCGAGCTGCGGGGCGTGCCGGTCATCGTCGTCACCTCCGTCGGCTCCAAGTCCGGCAAGCTGCGCAAGAACCCGGTGATGCGCGTCGAGCACGACGGCGTCTACGCCGCAGTCGCCTCCCAGGGCGGCGCGCCCACACACCCGGTCTGGTATCACAACTTCAAGGCCAACCCGCTGGTCGAGGTGCAGGACAAGACCGTGAAGAAGGACTACCGGGCCCGCGAGCTGGCCGGCGAGGAGCGGGCCCTGTGGTGGGGCCGCGCCACGCAGGTCTGGCCGGACTATGACCAGTACCAGACCAAGACCGACCGGGAGATCCCGGTTTTCGTGCTGGAGCCGACGGACTGACCGCCACCGCCGGCCGCCCTGGCTAGGGTGGCCGGCGTGATCACCGTGCGCGCCGTGGGCGTCGACGACTGGGCCATCTGGCGGGATCTTCGGCTGGCCGCGCTCGCCGACGCCCCGCATGCGTTCACCTCGACTGTCGACGAGTGGCGGGACGCCGACGAGCAGCGCTGGCGCTCCCGCCTCGCCGCCGGCGCCCTGCACCTCGTCGCCTGGTTCGTCGACTACGACGACACCGACGCCACCCCCGCCGACTTCGAGGCCGCCACCGACCCCGACGACTTCGCCCCGTTCATCACGCGCTGACAACTTGCACTGCGGTCAAAGTTGCACTGAGTTCAAGTTGCGCCTACGGTGGGAGCCGTGGCCGAAGGTGACGGGCAGGGGCTGCGGGCGCGCAAGAAGCTGCAGACCTGGCGGGCGATCCGGGCGGCCGCGCTCCGGCTGATCGAGGAGCGCGGCTACGACGCGGTGAGCGTGGAGGAGATCGCGGCGGCGGCGAACGTGTCGCGCAGCACGATGTTCAACTACTTCCCGACCAAGGAAGCCGTCGTGATGGACCCGGACCCGGAGGAGCCGGAGGTGTGGCGGGCCCTGATGCGGGACCGGCCGGCCGACGAGCCGATGTGGGCGTCGCTGCGGGAGATCGCGCTGGGCTACATGGCGACGTTCGCCGACCGGCTGGTCGTGCAGAAGCGGCTCAAGCAGACCTCGCCGAAGCTGGCGGAGTCCACGCGGGAGCACGGCGAGATGTTCGACAAGGAGCTGCGCGCCTGGATCGCGGAGCGCTCCGGCCCCGGCCACGAGCTCGACAACACCCTGATGCTGCACACCATGCAGGCCGTGATGGGCACGGCCTACGCGATGTGGTCGCCCGACGACGGCTTCGACCGCCTGCTGGAGACCGCCCGCGCCTGCTTCGCCCGGGCCAGCAACGGATTCGACAACTAGCAGACACCCTTGTACCGCCGGCGCCGCGCGAGTCGCGGCGCGGGAAGGACGCGTCCCCATGAGCAAGACCTGGTTCATCACCGGCGCCTCCCGCGGCTTCGGCCGCAGCTGGACCAAGGCCGCCCTGGAGCGCGGCGACAAGGTCGCCGCCACCGCCCGCGACGTGGCCACCCTCAAGGACCTCGCCGACACCTTCGGCGACGCCCTGCTGCCGATCCAGCTCGACGTCACCGACCGGGCCGCCGACATCGCCGCCGTCCAGCAGGCGCACGCCCACTTCGGCCGGCTGGACGTGGTGGTCAACAACGCCGGCTACGGCCACTTCGGCTTCATCGAGGAGATCACCGAGGCCGAGGCCCGCGCCCAGTTCGACACCAACGTGTTCGGCGCGCTGTGGGTGACGCAGGCCGCCATCCCGCTGATGCGCGAGCAGGGCTCCGGCCACATCGTGCAGATCTCCAGCATCGGCGGCGTCGCCGCGTTTCCCACCGTCGGCATCTACAACTCCTCGAAGTGGGCCCTGGAGGGTTTCAGCGAGGCGCTGGCCCAGGAGGTCGCCGGCTTCGGCATCCACGTCACGCTGATCGAGCCCGGCGGCTACGCCACCGACTGGGGCGGCGCCTCCTCCGTGCACTCCGAGGCCAACCCCGCCTACCAGCCGATGCGCGACACCATGGCCGCGGGCCGCAAGGCCGCGGTCGAGGCCGGCTACAAGTCGCCCGGCCCGGACGAGACCACCGCTGCCGTGTTCGCCGCCATCGACGCCGACACCCCGCCGCGGCGGCTCCTGCTGTCCGGCACCGCCTACGACATCGCCCAGAACACCTACGCCGAGCGGGTCAAGACCTGGTCGGAGTGGGAGCAGACCTCCCGCTCCGCCTGACCCCGCGGTCTTTGCCACATGTGGCGCACATGTGGGGCTGAAAGTCGAATGTGGCGCACATGTGGCAAAGACGGTCGTGGGTGAGGGGGTTTAGAGGAACGCCGCGCGGTTGCGTTCCGCCCACGCGCGGAACGTGCCCGCCGGCCGACCGGTCACCTGCTCGACGGTGGTGTGCGCGACGGAGGTGAAGTCCTCCAGGGCGGTGGCCCGCAGGGCCATGATGGCGTCGGCCATGGACGGGGCGACGCCGTGGGAGATGATCGCCTCGAGGGCGGCGTCCGGGGTGACCTCGACGAAGCGGAGCGGCCGGCCGACGACTGAGGCGAGGATGTCCACCTGCTCGCCGGGGGACAAAGCCTCGGGGCCGGACAGGGTGAGGATCTGGCCGGTGGCGGCGGAGGTCAAGGCGACGGCAGCCACGGCGGCGATGTCCAGGGGATCGATGACGGTGACGCGGCCGGAGGCGTAAGGGGCGAAGACGGCGTCCTGGGCGCGGACAGAGCCGGCCCACATCAGGGCGTTGGACATGAAGCCCATGGGCCGCAACATGATCCACGGAACGCCGGACTCCTGGACGGCGCGTTCGCCGGCGCGGTGCCAGCGGGGGATGGGGTCGGTGGCGGTGTCGTCACCGGCCCGGCCGCTGGACAGCTTGACGATCCGTCGCACGCCGGCCGAGGCGGCGGCGGCAGCGATGGTCTTGTCGTGCAAGGGAATCTCGGAGCCGCCGGTCAGCAGGAACACACTGTCCACACCGGACACCGCGGCGGCCACGGCCGAGGCGTCGCCGAGATCGGCCTGGACGACGTCGACGCCGTCGGGGAGGCGGGCCTGCGACGGGTTGCGGCTGGTGGCCCGGACAGGAAGGCCCCGCGCCAGCAGCGCGTCCACGACGGCGCGGCCGATCTCGCCGGTCGCGCCGGTCACCAGGATCATGTCGTCTCCTTCAGTCGGTCGAGCACGCGGTCGTGCCACGCCAGTTCCGCCTCCAGGCGGACGACGCAGTGCTCGAAGATCAACGGTTCCAATCCCACGAGATCCGGGGCGGCGGTCACCTGCTCGCACCGGAACTGGGCCAGCCAGTCGGCCACGGCCCGGCGGCGGGCGGTGAACGCGGCGATCAGCTGGGCGGGAGAGAGATCGGGCGTGAACTGCACTGCCAGGTCGACCGGGTCGGGCAGCAGGCGCACATCGGTCAGCGCCGCGTCGCGCTGCTTCACCAGCTCGGCGCGGCCGGCCTCGGTGATCTCGAAGACGGTCCGCTCGGGCGGATTCCCGTCACGCTCCGTGCGCGCCACCCGGACCAGGCCCTCGTCGGTCATCCGCTTCAACGCGTTGTAGAGCGAGCCGGGCTTCACGTCGGTCCACAGCTCGGTGCGGTCGAGCTGGGCGGCCTGACGGATGGCGTAGCCGTGCATCGCGCCACCCCGGACCAGGGCGCTGAGAGCGAAAAGCCGCGTGCTGTTCACGGCTCTAGTCAAACATGACTATGAATCCGTAGTCAAACGCGACTACCACCACGGTGGATCGCCCCAGCCCCCTCTTCGAGGCAGGTGCCGGTCACGTTGTTGATCAGCAGGTGTGAACGCGCCTGGGCGAAACTCGGTCGTGACATCGGCCGCTCGGCCGTAGCGTGCACGGCCATGAGCGACATCGAACGCGAGTCACTGCTGGAGTTCCTGCAACGACAGCGGGACCTGGTGGCGTGGAAGGTGCAGGGCGGCGACGAGCAGGTGCTGCGGGCGGTCAGCACCGCCAGCGGCATGACCGCGCAGGGCGTGGTCAACCACCTGACCAACTGCGAGCGCGGCTGGTTCCGCCAGACCTTCGCCGACCAGCCCGACCTGACCTTCGACTTCACCGACGAGGACGACGACGGCGACTTCCAGGTCCCCGACGAGGTCCCCCTGGCCCAACTGCTGGCCAACTACTCCGCCGAGCAGAAGCGCTGCGACGAGGTCATCCTCGCGGCCGAGACCCTGGACCAGAAGGCCGTGCACCGGGACCGGACGCTGCGCTGGATCCTGCTGCACCTGATCGAGGAGACCGCCCGCCACCTCGGCCAGCTCGACCTGCTGCGGGAACAGGCCGACGGCTCGACCGGCGAGCGTCCCGACTAACGCAGCTCCGCCAACACCAGGGCCATCTTCTCGTAGCTGGCCGGGATCCGGTCCGTCAGGCCGAGGCGGTGCCGCTCGATCCGGATCGCCCCTAGGTGGACGGCGCGGTACAGGGCGGCGCGCCACGAGCCGGCGGGGGACTGGGGTGGGCGGCCGTAGGTGTCCCAGAACGCGTCGCGCTCGGTGCCGGGACGGTGGTGAGCCTCGTAGATGCTCCAGTCGGCGGCGGGGTCGCCCCACGAGGCCCGGTCGTGGTCGAAGACGCCGACGATACGCTCGCCGTCCAGACGGACGTTGGGCACCCACAGGTCGCCGTGCAGCAGGCGGGGTTCGGTGATCTCATCCAGAACGGCGGCGTTCTTCGCGGCCAGCGCGGCGACTTCGCGGAGGTCGGTGTCGTCCAGGCCGGCGTCGTGGACGTCGGCGACGGTGTCGTCCACAGTGGACCGGACAGCCTCGCTCCAGGTGGCGAACAGGGGTCCGGCGGGGCGGCCGAAGTGGGTGCCGCGAACGCCGTGCACAGTGTGGACAATGGAGCCGAGCTGGCGGAAGAACCCGGGCTTGTCGGCCAGCGCGCGGAACCCTTCGGGACCGGAAACGCCGCCGAGCATCGTCTGGAACGTGTAGTCCCGCGGCACCAGCTCGCGGGTGAAGTCCACGAACAGGGTGCGTGGCATCAAGGCGGCGACGGGTGCGAAGAACGGCAGCGACGCGTGCTCGTGCCGCATGAAGTCCCGCTCGATCCGGTACGACCACGCCGGCGCCACCCGCAGGATCACCGGCTCGTCGCCGAAGTCCACCCGATACGTCGTGTTGAACGAGCCGCCGCCCAGCTCGACGGCCGCCACCGGCTCCCGCTCGAACCCCCGCCGACACACCGCGGCGACCTGCGAGGCGGTCAGGGACTGCTGGAACGCACCGTCGGCACGGGTGATCGGCTCGAAACGCACCCGCCGACCCTGCCACGCCGACGGCCGTCGGGCGAACCGGTTTCAGCCGGCCGTGGCGCGGGCCCGGCCGGCACTGCCGTACCTGAGTGGCTCAGGTGGACACGAAGGAGCTCGAACGCCGCGGCGGCCGGGAGGCGGGGGAGGAGCTCCGTGTCGCCCACGCCTGATCACCTCACAGTGCCGCTCGGAGCTGGCCGAGCCACTCGGCCGCCAACCGTCGTCCGTTGGGCAGCTGGTCGCCTCGGTCCCAGCGCCACATCGTGACCAGCGCCAACACCAGCATTCGGCACGCCCGCAGCAGTTCCCAGTCCACACCCGGGTAGTGCTCGCCGACTTCCTCCGGCGCGTGGGCGAGGTCGAACTCCACCGGCCCGCGGCAGCACGTCTCCAGGTCGATGAACAGCAGCCCTTCCTTCGTGCTGAGCACGTTGCCCGGGTGCGGCTCCCCGTGCAGCACCTGCTCCGCCCGGCCGCTCTCGGTGACCACCCTTCGCATGTCTCGCAACGTGTCCGCGAGCAACTCCCGATCCGCGTCGTTCAGCTCCGGCGTCCGCTCCCGGTCCGCCGCCAGCCTTTGGGCCTGCTCCACCCGATCCGTGAAGTGCGGCGTGGCGATGTCGAGCCCGCGCATCCCCTTATGCAGCCTCGCCAACGCCTCCGCATACTCCGCCGGAGCGACCTCCCTGTGCGACACCGGTTCGTAGTACTTCCACAGCGTCACCACAAAACCGTCACGCTCGTAGACCCGTGGCTCCAGCAGGGCCGCCACCGGGCTCTGCGATGCCGCCAGCCCTTGCGCCACCTCGATTTCGAACCGCGCCACCTGATCCGCCACCGGCGCCACCCTGGCCAGCACGTCACTCGGGAGCAGCCGCACCGCGAGCTTGTTCGACTCCTGCAACACGACCGCTTCATCTGCCGCCAGGCCAAGCTCCGACGCGATCGCCTGGGCCGCAGCCACCGCCTTCCGGCCCTCGTCTCGCCGCATCGCCCCGACCCTCTCCCTTCCGGCACCCACCCATCACAATCGGTCAATGGGCGGAAAAGGATCCTATCCAGTTGTCGCCGCCTTTCCGCTGAATTCTCAGTCGGTCGGATGCTCGGCGCCGAAGGCGGCCACCTCGGCCAGGAACTCAGTCGACCGGCCGTCGAAGTGCATGACGTCGCCGGAAGCCGCGCCGAAATCGGTGGCGCCCCAGACGAGACCCGCCTGGTGCAACGCCGCCACCACGTGCTCGTTGAGCCCCATGAAGCCGCGCTTGGGGTCGCGGCGTGACCCTGGCCGGGCGCCGACGCCCGGCCCGTCGGTGTTCTGCTCGATGTCGCCCTTCGCGTTGCGGAACGTGCGCTTCGGCGTCACCATCAGCGCGTAGTCGGCCCGCACTTGGGCGGGGTCCAACTTGGCCAGGGCCTCGGGGCCGAACTGGAGCCGCTTGGCGCGCAATTCGGGCAGCGGTATCAGCTTGTCCGGGCGGCTGAGCGGAGTCGAGTCCGGCCCGAGCACGCTGAAGTAGGCGATCATCGCGTCGTTCTCGTCGGCCAGCTGGTCGTAAGTGGCGCCGGCCAGTCGAGTGGGACTGTTCTTGGTGGAGGGCGTGATCACCGTGGGCCGCCCGAGCAGTGTGGTGGCGATGCGGTCGTAGACCTGAGTCAACTGCGCGTCGAGTTCGGCCTCGCCGGATTCGTTGAGCAGGTAGAGGTCGGCAGCCGCCTCGATGTCGACGGCGAACCCCCAGCTGTGCTGGCTGATCGCGTCCTTGAAGCCCGCGAGGCCGGTCACGCCGAAGTTCCGCGAACCGAGCAGCTGCGCGGCGATCGCCTCCGCGATGCGCAGCCGGCGCAGCAGCACGGGGTGCACTGGATTCTTCACGTCGATGGTCTGCCCGAACACACGCACACCGCCGATGAGCATTTTCCGCACATAGCTGTCGTAGTTCGCGGCGCCGAAGCTTCTGGCCCTCTCGTCCCGGCCGGTCAGCGCGGCCTGCTGGTTGGCGCTGAGCTTCGCGACCGTGGCCGGACTGGGGTTGACCGGCACCGCCTTCGACGGGCTGCCGTCGGGCTCGGCCGGTGGCAGATGAACGGAACGGGCCGCCAGAGTGGCGCGCTGGCCGACGATGGCGGTGTGCAGTCGGCCGGCCCAGCCGAACATGCCGGTGTTGACGGCGTCTTCCAGCCCGCGTAGTGCGTGGTCGTCCATGTCGGCCGCACCCAGCCGGGCCGTGATATCCGGATCGCCCATGCCGTTGAGGTAGGTCGCCATCTTGGCGAAGTTCCGGGGAGTCGCCGCCTTGGCCTGGTCGTATTCGGCGTAGACCTCGCGGATGCGCACCTTGTCGTCGAGCAGTGGCGCCAGGAACCGTTCGACACGCGCGGTGTTGCCGCGCCCCTGCTGCCCGGCGGCCTCGGCGCCCTCCCACAGGTTTGTCAGCGTCTCGACGCCGAACTCCCCCGAGCTGACACTCTCCAGCAGTGAGGTGATGTCCTCGTCGCGGAATCCGTTGAGCCGCTCCGCCGCGGTCGCCCAGTCCGGTTTGTGCACGGCATCGAGGAACAGCTTGCGCGCCTGCGTGAACGTCGGCCTGCCCACGATGTGCGCGACCTCGTGGGCCAGCGGCCCGGCGGCGGAGCGCTCGCTGGTCTTCGGGGACTGCTTCGGCGTGCGCTGGGCCGGTTGCGCATGCTGCCTGTCCATCGGCCCAGAATCGCCGGTGACCGTTACCGGGGTGTCACCGGCAGCGCGGACTGTTCCAGCGCGGTCCGTGCGACCAGTCGTAGCGTGGGCTCGTCCGCGTCGATGCCTTGGCTCAGCGTCGTGCGGAAAGCCTCCAGTTGGTGACGTGCTTGAGCCTGTTCCCGCATCAGGTCTTGGCGCAGCGTGCCGATCTGGTCGTGCAGGGGAGCGAGCGCCTCGGCGTAGGTTCGGCTGGCGGCGGCGAGCTGATCGGTGAGGGCATCGACTCGTTCCGCCGCAGCCTCCTGGGCCAGCCGCAGCCGCTCGTCGAACTCCTCGGCCTGGCCCCGCACACGGGCATCGGCGTCCCGGATCAACGCGTCCCGGAGCTGCTGCATCGCCTCCGCGTGGTCCAGCCTCTGCTGCTCGCGCCGCCGCAACGCCGCCGCCCGCTCGTTGTCGAGGGCACCCTGCAGCTCCGTGACCAGGGCCTGGGACTCGCTGACCTTGTCCAGCGCCTGCTGCCGGACCGTATGCGCGTCGTCCCGGGCCTGCTCCGCCGCCCGCTGATCCGCCACCGCCTGGTCGCGCTCCTTCAGCGCCTCCGCCGCCCGGCGCTCCGCCGCCCCACGCTCGGCCCGATCGGCCGCCGCCTGCTCACGGGCATCCGCCGCCTCCGCCAGCGCCCGATCCCGCTCCGCGATGGCCTGGTCCGCCTCTTCCCGCGCTTGCTGGCACCAATCCTCCGCACTGGCCTTCGCCGCCAACGCCTCGGCCGCCTCGCCGGTCACCCTCGCGCTGAGCTCCGCCACCGTCGCCCGCACCGGCTCCAGCGCCCCCACCAGCGCTGCCAGGCCACTGTCCAGCGCCCCCAGATCCACCGACGTCATCGGCTGGTCCGGTCCGTACAGGTGTACCCAGATCTCACGGTGCTCGTCCAGCATCGCGCACGTGATCACCTTCGCCCCCCAGTTCCCGTACCGCTGCGGGTCCGCCGGGCAGTAGGGCGTCGGCCGCCCACCCCTCGGCGAGATCTCCGGCAACTCCCGCCCGCAGTACGCGCAGCGCGCCCCCACCCCCGCCGTCAACGCCCGCAGCGTCGCCTCGCGCCGCTCCTCCCGCCCTCCGCGCCGCACCGGAGGAGACAACCGCCGCTCACCTGCGTCAACACTCACCAGGCAGACGTTACAGCAATAGGTTAAAAAACTGAAACTGGCAGGTTTGAGTTCATGAACTCGAACTTGGCATGACTCCGACCATGGGCCAGTCATATGGATAAGTGAGATTATTGATATGACCGGGAACGAGGTTGTCGCGGCGGACTGGGATCCCGCCACCAGGCCCGCGATCGTCACGGTGACGAAATCAAGGCCAGTGAGCGGCTGACTTGGCCCGGGCAAGGGGAGAGCCCTGGCGCTGAGCCACACCGCCGACCAGTACCCTGCCCCAATCAACGCGGCCGGGGACCCGCGTCACCGTCCTACGCGAGAAGCAGCGGAAATGAGCAGAACTGAGCCGGTGCACCGCACCGTCGTGGTGGTCGACGTCGAGGGATACGGGGATCCGCGGCGCACCAGTCCGAACCGGGTCGCGGTGCGCGACCGCATGTACCAGGCGCTGGGCGAGGGGTTCGCCGCGGCCGGCGTGCCGTGGGACGACTGCGACACCGACGACAGCGGGGACGGGGTGCTCGTTCTCGTGCCCGCGACGATCTCCAAGGCGCCGCTGGTCGAGCGCATGCCGGCGACGGTGGCCGCCTCGCTGCGTGAGCACAACGAGACGCACCCGGTCGAGGAACGGGTCCGGATGCGGATGGCGATCCACGCCGGCGAGATCACCCGCGACGTCAACGGTTCCACCGGGGACTGTCTGATTCACGCCGCCCGACTGTGCGACGCCCCGGCGCTGAAGACGGCATTGGCCCAATCGCCCGGCACGCTGGCCCTCATCCTCTCGTCCTGGATGTACGACGAGATCGCACGGCACTGCACGCAGGTCGACCCGGCGACATTCCGGCCAGCCCGCGTGGTGGTCAAGGAGACCGACACGTCGGCCTGGATCGCCCTGCCGGACCACCCGTATCCGCCGAACCAGGCTCCGCGCGGGGTCACGGCATCGGGACCGCGACAGCTGCCCGCCGCCCCGACCGGGTTCGTCGGCCGGGCCGCCGAGTCCACCGTGCTGGACAAGCAGGCCACCGGCGGTGGCACGATGGTGATCTCGACGCTCGCCGGCGCGGGCGGCATCGGCAAGACCTGCCTGGCGGTGCACTGGGCGCACCAGAACCTGCACCGCTACCCGGACGGCCAGCTCTTCGTTGACCTGCAAGGGTTCTCGCCGACCGGTACGCCGCTGGAGCCGCCGGCTGTCCTGCGCGGGTTCCTCGAGGCGCTCGGTGAGGCACCCGATCGCATTCCCACGGATCCGCAGAACCTCGCCCGCCACTATCGCAGCCGGATCGCCGACAAGCAGATGCTGATCCTGCTGGACAACGCCGCCACCGTCGATCAGGTGTGGGATCTGTTGCCCGGCACCCCCACCTGCACGGTTCTGGTCACCAGCCGGCACCGACTCGCCGGGCTCACCGCCCTCCACGGCGCCCGCCCTCTTGGCCTGGACGTGTTGCCCACCAACGATGCCCGCGCGCTGATGGCCCATGCCCTCGGCCCCGATCGGCTGGCCGCCGAACCGCGCGCCGTCGCCGAGCTGCTGGACATCTGCGCCGGTCTGCCGTTGGCCGTGCGGATCGTGACGGCTCGGGCCGCGCAGTGCCCCGACTTCCCGCTCGCCGCGCTGGCGGAGGACCTCCGCGACGCCACAGCCCGGTTGGACGGACTCGCCGCCGGTGACCAGCGTACGAACCTCCTCGCGGTGCTGTCCTGGTCGATTCGGCACCTCCCGGCCGAGGCCCAGACCGTGTTCGCGCTGCTGGGGGCCGCGCCCGGCCCGGACATCGCCCTGTGCGCCGCCAGCGCGCTGACCGGGCTCCCGCCCCGGCGGACGCGGGCGCTGCTGCAGGAACTTGAAGACGTGTCGCTGGTGCGGCAGCCGACGCCGGGCCGCTATCGGATGCACGACCTGATCCGGATCTACGCCAGAAAACAGGACCTGGCCCCGGACGTGCGGGCGGCAGCGCTGGGCCGTGTGCTGGACTTCTACGTCAGCACCGCCCATGCCGCGGATCGGATCCTGGACCCGAACCGTCCCCCGATCACACTCGACGTGCCCGCCTTCGACGGCCCCAGCGCGCCTCTGCCTGACGTCGCGGCCGCGCTGGCCTGGTTCGACACCGAGCACCCTGCCCTGCTTGCCGCCCAACAGATCGCCACCACGCACGACTGGCACCGCAGCCGCTGGCAACTAGCCTGGGCGCTGGACACCTTCCACGCCCGGCGGGGAAACCGCGGTGACCGGCTCCCCATGTGGCGGGCCGCGCTGGACGCCGCCGACCACTTGCCCGAGGCGGCCGCGCGTATCCATGCCCATCGGCGGTACGGCGGCGTCTGCGTCGACGTAGGCCAGTGGGACGAGGGAATCCGCCACCTGAACCAGGCTCTCGCCCTCGCCGAGGAGCACGGGGAGACCGAGCAACAGGCCCACACCCACCGCGGGCTCACCGTCCTCTGGGCGTCGAGAGGCGAGCACGGGCCGGCCCTCCAGCACGCTTTGCGCGCCCGGATCCTCTTCCACCTCCTCCAGCAGACGACGGAGGAGGCGTCCATGCTCAACGCGATGGGCTGGTGCGCCACCGAGTTGGGCGATCACGCCAAGGCGAACCAACACTGCCAGGCCGCCCTCGCCCTGCTCCGGGACCATCCCGACGCCGAGGTCGAGGCCGCCACCCTGGACAGCCTCGGCTACATCGCCCACCGGAGCGGCCACCACCGCGACGCCGTCGCCTACTACCTGCGGTCCCTCGCCCTGTTCCGCGAGCTCGGCAACAACTCCGAGGCCGCCGGCACCCTCGACAACCTCGGCCGTACCCACGTCGACCTCGGCGAACGAGACCAAGCCCGTGCTGCCTGGGAGGAGGCGCTCCAGCTGCATCGCGCGCAGGGCCACGACGGGGCCGCGGACCGTCTCCAACAACAACTCGGCGAGCTCTGACCGCTATGAGACCGGGCGGGCACGACTGGCCGCGGACGCTGGCATGGCCATGCTCAGCCATGCCAGCGTCCGCGGACTATCAGTTGGCGTGCCTGCCGAACCAGCGGGCGAGATGGTCGTCCAGGTCCTGCTGATCGTCGCCGATCCAGGCGACGTGGCCGTCGGGGCGTAGCAGGACGCACGGAACATCCAGTGCCGCAGTGGGATCCGCGAGGTAGTCGACCCGGTCCGACCAGCCGCCGACGGTCAGGCGCTCGGTGCGGTCCAGCAGCAGGCCGCGGCCGCGATGCAGCAGATCGTAGAGGCGGCCCTGTTTCACGTCGATGTCGGGCAGGCGGCGGCCGAGCAGGTCCGGGCCCGCGCCGAAGTCGTAGCGGATGCCGATCGCGGTGATCTTCTCGATCAGGCGGCGGTTCACCTCGTCGAAGTCCATCAGTTCGGTGACCAGCCTGCGCACGGCCTGCGGGCCTGGCTCGGGGGACAAAAGCTCCATCTGGGCGCGGGTGTTGTCCAGCACGTCCTCGGCGACCGGATGGCGTTCGGCCTGGTAGGTGTCCAGCAGTGTGTCCGGCGCCCAGCCGCGGATCTGCGCGGCCAGTTTCCAGCCGAGGTTGAACGCGTCCTGCACACCCAGGTTGAGACCCTGACCGCCGATGGGCGGGTGGATGTGCGCCGCGTCGCCGGCGAGCAGCACCCGCCCGACCCGATAGCGCTCGGCCAGCCGGGTGGCATCCCCGAAGCGGGACAACCAGCGCGGGGAGTGCACGCCAAAATCGGTTCCGGCGATGACGCGCAACTGCTGTCTGAAATCCTCGATGGTGGGCGGTTCCGCGCGATCGCTGACGTCCGCGCCGGGGACTACGACGCGATAGACCCCTTCGCCGAAGGGGCCGAGGCTGAATACCTTGTTCGTCTCGCGGATCTCGGCCACCTTGGCGGCGATCTCCCCCTGCGGCACACCCACTTCCATCTCGCCCATCAGCGTCTCGGTCCGCGCGGGCTCGCCGGGGAAGCCGACCCCGAGCTGCTTGCGAACCGTGCTGCGCGCGCCGTCACAGCCGACGAGATAGCGCGAACGCAGCCGTTCCCCGTCGGCCAGCTCGACGGTCACACCCTCGTTGTCCTGCTCGAAATCGGTCACCGCGCAACCGCGCCGGACGTGCGCGCCGAGTTTGATCGCGTGCTCTTCGAGCAGGTGATCGACGACCGGCTGCGGGATGCCCAGCAAATAGTTGTGCGCGGAATCCAGGCCCTCGGGCGCGGGCTTGGCGATGGCGGCGAAGAAACCGCCGGCCGGACGCTTTCTTCCGCGTTCGAGAACGCGCTCGAGCAGTCCGCGCATCGCCATCAGCTCGATGCTGCGACTATGCAGACCGACTATGCGGACGAACGACTTGGGCTCGGTCTCCTGCTCCAGAACGAGTACCCGAACATCGTGCAGCCGCAGCTCGGCGGCCAGCATCGCGCCGGTCGGCCCGCACCCGGCAATGATCACGTCGTGCATGAGGGGCGTGCCATCGGCGCCGGAGGCCGGCGACCGGAGCCCGAGGACGTCGCGCTCGACCACGTCGTTCGACGACGGCTCGGCGGTGAACTGCTGAGAGTGCATAGGTGTTGCCTTTCGGGAGGGCCTTGTCATCGAGGCGCTCCCGGCGACACCTACGTCAATCGCCCGACCGTGACGGCCAGGGGGAGCACCCACATCGCTACAGCGTTCATGGGTCTCACCTCCTCGGGCGGTGTCACGGTCGACTGCAAGCTACAAGCCCGAGCATCCTCCCGTCCAACCCTTTCCCAGCCACGTCATCACGACTCCCGACAGACCGTGCGGTTGCCGGGCGAATCCGGCCTGGCCGCGGCGTCGACCAGCCCACGCCGGGCGCTATCCGCAGCATCCGGTCGACTGGGGCTGAGACTCGTCGACGCAGCAGGCGGCGGGCGTCAGCTGGGGGTCGGTGCCGTAGGCGGCGGAGTCGCCCTTGACGACGTAGACCTCCCACGGCTCGCGGCCGGGGCCGTGGACCCAGACCTTGTCCTGCACGGCGTAGCAGCAGGTGGTGTCGGCCTCGACGTCGGTGAACAGGCCCAGCGCCGACAGGCGGTCGGTGGCGTCGGTGACCTGATCGCTGGATTCGACCTCGACGCCGAGGTGGTCCAAGGCGGTCGGCTGGTCGGGCGTGCCCTCCAGCAGCACCAGCTTCAGGGGCGGCTCGGTCACGGCGAAGTTGGCGTAGCCGGGGCGGAGCTTGGCCGGCGCGACGCCGAACAGCTTGCTGTAGAAGGCGATCGAGGCGTCGAGGTCGGAGACTCGCAGGGCCAGTTGCACACGGGACACGTGACGCTCCTTGGATAGACATCCATCGAATCAGGACGTTGGATAGATTGCGCTCTAGATAGATGAATGTCAAGATTGACGTATGTCGAAACAGCTGCCGCTGGTGGTGAACGAGGAGCTGTGCTGCTCCCCGCTGATGCGCCAACCGCTGACCGAGGACCAGTCCACGGAGCTGGCGAGGGTGTTCAAGGCGCTGGGCGACCCGGTGCGGCTGCGGCTGCTGTCGCTGATCGCCTCCCACGCGGGCGGCGAGGCGTGCGTGTGCGACCTGACCGACGCGTTCGACCTGACCGGGCCGACGATCTCCCACCACCTCAAGGTGCTGCGCGAGGCCGGCGTCATCGACGGCGAGCGGCGGGGGACCTGGATCTACTACCGGGTCCTGCCCACCACGTTGCAGGCGCTGTCCACGGTGCTGGCCGAGCCGGCGACCACGTGAACGGCCGACTGTCCACACTGGACCGGCTGCTGCCGGTGTGGATCCTCGCGGCGATGCTGGTCGGCCTCGGCGCCGGTCGCGTGATTCCGGGCCTGGGCACGGCGATCGACGCGGTGCGGGTGGACGGGATCTCGCTGCCGATCGCCCTGGGCCTGCTGATCATGATGTACCCGGTGCTGGCCAAGGTCCGCTACGACCGGCTGGACACCGTGACGCGCGACCGGCGGCTCATGATCGCGTCGCTGGCGCTGAACTGGATCATCGGCCCGGCCCTGATGTTCACGCTGGCCTGGCTGCTGCTGCCGGACCTGCCCGCCTACCGCACCGGCCTGATCATCGTCGGCCTGGCCCGCTGCATCGCCATGGTCGTCATCTGGAACGACCTCGCGTGCGGGGACCGGGAGGCCGCGGCGGTGCTGGTCGCGCTGAACTCGGTGTTCCAGGTGATCGCGTTCGCCGCGCTGGGCTGGTTCTACCTCACCGTGCTGCCCGGCTGGCTCGGCCTGCCGCAGACCGACCTGACTGTCTCGGCGTGGGCCATCGCCCGCTCGGTGCTGATCTTCCTCGGCATCCCGCTGGTCGCCGGGTACCTGACCCGCCGGCTCGGCGAGCGCGCCCGCGGCCGCGACTGGTACGACTCCCGGTTCCTGCCGCGCGTCGGTCCGCTCGCGCTGTACGGGCTGCTGTTCACCATCGTGGTGCTGTTCGCCTTGCAGGGCAACGAGATCACCCACCACCCGGCCGATGTCGCCCGGATCGCGCTGCCGCTGCTGGCGTACTTCGCGATCATGTGGGCCGGCTCGTTCACCCTCGGCCGCGCCATCGGATTGCCGTATGAGCGCACGACCACGCTGGCGTTCACCGCCGCCGGCAACAACTTCGAGCTGGCCATCGCCGTGGCCATCGCGACCTTCGGCGCCACCAGCGGGCAGGCGCTGGCCGGCGTGGTGGGCCCGTTGATCGAGGTGCCGGTGCTGGTCGCCCTGGTCTACGCCGCCCTGTGGGCGCGCCGCTTCTTCACCGCCGCACGCCTCGTTGCCCAGAGCTAGGGAGCCCCCGTGTCCGACAAGCCCGAAGTGCTGTTCGTGTGCGTCCACAACGCCGGCCGTTCACAGATGGCCGCCGCGCTGCTGGACCACCACGCCCACGGTCGTGTCACCGTCCGCTCGGCCGGCTCCGCCCCGGCCGACACGATCAACCCGGCGGTGGTCGCGGTGATGGCCGAGCTGGGCCTGGACCTGTCCAAGGAGTTCCCCAAGCCGCTGACCGACGACGCCGTGCGGGCGGCCGACGTCGTGATCACGATGGGCTGCGGCGACGCCTGCCCGGTCTATCCCGGCAAGCGCTACCTGAACTGGGAGCTGGACGACCCCGCCGGCCAGGACGTCGAGCACATCCGCCCGATCCGCGACGACATCGACCGCCGGGTGACCGCCTTGCTGGCCGACCTGGAGCCGGATCGCGGTACGTGAGTGGCTCACTTGGCGCTGGAAGCCAAGTGAGCCACTCACGTACCGGAAGTCAGGCGTTGGCGGCGCCGAACCACCGGGCCAGGGGAGCGAGCAGGGAAGACTGGTCCTCGCCGACCCAGACGACGTGGCCGTCGGGGCGGAGCAGGGCGGCGGGGACGTCGAGCTCCTCGCTGACGTCGACGACGTGATCCACGCGGTCGGCCCAGCCGGCGACGGACAGCTGGCCGGTCTGGTCGAGCAGGAGGCCACGGCCGGCGTGCATGAGGGAGAACAGGCGGCCCCGCATGAGCACGATGTCGCGGAGGCGGCGGCCGACGAGGGGGTGGGGGTCGCCGAAGTCGTAGCGGATGGAGATGGCGATGACCTTGGAGATCAGGTGCTGGCGCACTTCCTCGAAGTCCATGAGCTCGGAGAAGAGCCGCCGAACGGCCTGCGGCCCGGGCTCGGTGGACACGAGTTCCATCCGGGCCCGGGTGTTGGTGAGGACGTCGGCGGCGACGGGATGGCGCTCGGCCTCGTAGGTGTCGAGCAGATCAAGAGGAGCCCAGCCCGCGACGGCGGCGGCGAGCTTCCAGCCCAGGTTGAACGCGTCCTGAACGCCGAGGTTGAGGCCCTGCCCGCCCATCGGCGGGTGGGTGTGGGCGGCGTCGCCGGCCAACAGCGCCCGGCCGGACCGGTAGCGCGAGGCCTGCCGGGTGGCGTCGCCGAACCGGGACAGCCAGCGCGGCGAGTGCGCGCCGAAGTCGGTGCCGGCGGTGACCCGCAGCTGCTGTTGGAACTCCTCGAACGTCGGCGGGGTCGAGCGATCCTCGGCGACGCCCGCGGCCGGCACGACCACCCGGTACAGTCCGTCCCCGATCGGCCCGATGCCGAACCGCTTCTGCGTCTCGCGGATCTCCATCATCAACAAGGTCAGCTCGTCGTGCGGCGCGGTCACCTCCATCTCGCCCACCAGCGTGTCGACGCTGGAGGGCTCGCCGGGGAAGTCGATGCCGAGCAGCCTGCGCACGGTGCTGCGGCCGCCGTCGCAGCCCACGAGGTACCGCGACCGCAGCCGGCTGCCGTCGGCCAGCTCGACGGTCACGCCGTCGTCGTCCTGGCTCAGCCCGACAACCTCGATGCCCCGCCGGATGTCGGCCCCGACCTCGACGGCCCACTCCGCGAGCAGACGGTCGGTCACCGGCTGCCGGATGCCCAGGACGTAGTTGTGCGCGGTGTCCAGCCGTGCCGGCGTGGGTTTCTGGATGCCGGCGAAGAATCCCCCGACCGGGTGGGACGTGCCGGCCGCGAGGAACCGGTCCAGCAGCCCGCGCTGGTCCAGCAACTCGATGGTGCGAGCGTGCATGCCCAGCGCGCGGACCACCTTCGTCGGCTCCGCGTCCCGCTCCAGCACCACCACATCCGCGCCGTGCAGCCGTAGCTCGCCGGCCAGTGCCAGGCCGGTCGGCCCGGCGCCGACGATGATCACGTCGAACAAAAGATCCCCCTGTTTTGGCTGGTCCTGGCGTCGGCCGGACATTCTGCGGCATCGAGGGGGCCTTGCCGCAAGACCCCCTGTCGGCTATATGTTGAGAATGGAGGGGGATGGCTTCCGCCCCTGACGGCCGCCGGCATGGCAGACTTCCCGTGATCAAGATGAGGGGAGTCGAGGCGTGACGCTGGCGCTGGTCGGCCCGGACAAGACGGCCCGCGAGCGGCTCCAGGAGTTCCTCCGCGTCTACGCCTCGGTCAACACGCGGCTGGCCTACGCCACCGACCTGGGCATCCCGCTGGAGTGGGTGCCGGGATACGCGCCCCCGGACCCGAACCGCCGGCGCGGACGCAAAAGGGCGGCGCCGACGGGGCTGGAGTGGCTGAACTGGTGTGGTGACAAGGGAATCCGGTTCGCGGACGTCCGGGTGGAGCACGTGGAGCGGTGGCTGGAGGAGCTCAACGCCGCCGGCTACAGCGACGCGACCCGGGGCCGGATGTTGTCGGCGGTGTCGGCGTTCTACGCGAAGTACCTGCTGCGCGAAGGCCTGGCGACGCAGAACCCGGTGTCCCTTGTGGACCGAAGGGCGCAGCACCTGAACAAGCCGGCCGGCACGCCGTCGACGACGAAGCGGTGGTCGTTCCAGGCCTGCCGCGCGTTGCTGATGGCGGCCTACCTGCTGGCCGAGCGCAGCCGGGACGGCAAGCGGGACCGGGCGATGGTGGAGATCCTGATGGGCACGGGGGTGCGGGCGGACGAGCTGGTGGGCGTGAACCTCGCCGACTACCGTCGTGCGGCGCCGAACGACATCGGCGTCCTGCGCGTGCACGGCAAGGGCGGCAAGGACCGAGAGGTGGCGCTGGCCCCGCCGGTGGCGGACGCGCTGGAGGACTACCTGACCGTCCGGGTCGAGCCGGCGGTGCCGGCGCTGCCGGGCCAGGTCGGCAACGCGACCCGGCCGGTTTTCGTGACCAGCACGGGAAAACGGGTGCACGCGTCACACCTGCAAGCGGTGCTGACGAGGCTGTGCAAGACGTTCGCGGAAACGCCGAAAGCCCCCTGGCTGCGGGATCTGCTGGCGACGCCGGACGGGGAGTTCATCGCCACCCACCTGGGCCCGCTGCGCGACACGATCCACCCGCACTCGGCGCGGCACTCCTACGCCACCCACGCCGTCGAACGGGGAGTGCCGCCGCGGCAGGTGCAGCGCGACCTGGGCCACGCGGTGTTGGCCACCACCGAGGGCTACCTGCACGACGAGGACAACGTCCGCAATTCCGCCGCCCACGAGCTGGCCCCGGCGCTGCACCGCGGCTGGCTGGCTACTTCCGCCTGAGCAGCGCGGCGATCCCGGCGGCGACCAGCATCCCGGCCTGCACGTCCAACAGGACGTCCAACCCGACCACGCCGACCAGGAACCCGGCGAGCAGGGTGCCGACGGTCTGCAACCCGGCCATGCCGGCGAACACGGCGGCGAGGACCCGCCCGGCCTGCTCGTCGGACACCCGCAGCTGCACGGCGGTCAGCGCCCCGGACCCGGCGACCACCGCGGGCGCGCCGACCAGGGCGAAAAGCACCACGTAGAGCCAGAACACGATGGTCAGGTGGGGCAGGTTCCAGATCACCGCCGAGCCCACGCCCAAGGTCACGATGCCCAGGCCCATCAGCCGCACGGCGCTGACCCGGTTGGCCACGGCGGCGATCAGCAGCCCGGCCCCGAGCCCGCCGACGGCCTGAATCCCGCGCAGCAGGCCGACATCCGCGTCGCCGCCGCGCAGCGGGCCGGTCACGAACACCACGAACAGGACCAGGAACATGCCCTGCCCCAAGGACATCAGCGCCAGCGTGACGCCGGTGGCCCGCAGCTCCGGATCCCGGAACGCCTTCACACCGTCGAGCCAACCGCCCGGGCTCTCCGACGGGGTCGATTCCACGTGCACGCCGAACCGCGGCACCAGCAGCAGGGCGGCGATCACCAGTGCCGCCAGGTAACCGGCGATCACCCAGCCCAGGCCCCACAGGCCGAGCACCAGGCCGCCGAGCGAACTGCCGGCCAGCCGGGAGACGCTGCTGTTGAAGCCCATCAGCCCGTTGGCCGACGCCAGCCGGTCCGGTCCGACCAGCGCCGGCACGAGGGCGTTGCGGGTCGGCTCGAACAGCGACGCCAGCGCCGACTGGGCGGCCATCACCAGGTAGATCAGCGCCTGCTGGCCGCCGAACAGCAGCGGCACGGACACCACGGCCTGGGCCAGGCACACCACGTAGAGGACCCGCCGCCGGTCGAACCGGTCGGCGATCATCCCGGCCGCCGGGCTGACCAGCAGCATCGGCACGATGCCGGTCACCATCACCAGCGCCGTCGAGCCCGCGGACCCGGTGGCCTGGTAGACGTACACGGGCAGCGCGACCTGGAGCATCCACTCCGCGGTCTCCGCGAACAGCCCGGACAGCCACAGCCGCATGAACGCCGCATGGCGAAGCAAGCCCGGCGCCACGCCGGGCGCCGTCGAGTCGACCACGAGCCCCCAGATCCGAAGAGTTCTCCCGACCCTGTCAGCGCTCTGCGTGACCGGCAATCCGCCGAAGGTCGGCCAGCGTCTCCGCCACCCGACGTCTTTCGAACCCCGAGCCGTGCCCGCGCACAGTTGCTACGGTGACGAGGTGGCGGAACCGATCAAGCTGCCGGAGCAGCTGCGCGACCTGGTCAACAGTGGGCCGCTGGCCCACCTGAGCACGATCAACCGGGACGGGAGCCCGCAGGTCTCGGTCATCTGGATCGGCCTGGACGGCGACGACCTGGTCAGCGGCCACCAGCATCACGGGGTCAAGATCCGGAACATGGAGCGGGACCCGCGGGTGGTGCTGTCGTTCGCGGCGCCGCGGGTGCCGGGGGAGTTCCTGGACCACAACGCGGTGCTGCGCGCCCACGCGGTGGTGGAGCCGACGGACCAGGCCTGGGATCTGCTGGACCGGCTGGCCAAGGTGTACATCGCGCCGGACGCGGGGTTCCCGGTGGAGCGGCGGCCCGGGTTCATCGTGCGCTACAAGGTGGAGCGCATCGGCGGCGTCGGCCCCTGGGTGGCCTGATGTTCTTCGACGTCACGGCGATCCTGTTCGACATCGACGGCACGCTGGTCGACTCGACCCCGGTGGTGGAGCGGACCTGGCGGACGTGGGCGGCCAAGCGGGGCATGGACGCCGAGGCGATCCTGCGGGTCTGCCACGGCCGGCGCAGCGAGGACACGATCGCCGACCTGCTGCCGCCGTCCGAACGGGACGAGGCGGTCGCGGAGCTGGCGCACATGGAGCTCACCGACCTCGACGACGTCACGGCGCTGCCGGCGACCACCGCCCTGCTGCCGACGCTGCCTTTGGACCGTTGGGCCGCGGTGACCTCGGGGTCTCAACAGCTGATGCGAGCCCGGCTGGCCGCGGCTGGCCTGCCGGTGCCGAAGGTGCTGATCGGGGCCGGGGACGTGCGGCGGGGCAAGCCCGATCCGGAGGGCTACCTCAAGGCCGCGGCCGCCCTCGGCGTCGACATCCGGCAGTGCCTGGTGGTCGAGGACGCCCCCGCCGGGCTGGCGGCGGGCCGCGCCGCTGGGGCCCGCACGCTGGGCGTGGCTACCTCGCACGACGCCGACGAGCTGACCGCGACCGCTGTGATCCCGGACCTCACGGCGTGCGAGATCAAGGTCGTCAAGGGCGGACTTGTGGTGCGGGTCATCCAGGCTTGACCATGCCGCGGCGGCATAGTTTCGACTGTGCCCCATGAGAAACCAACTGGGGATCGCCGCATTGGTCACAGCCGTCGCGAGCGGCCTGGTCGCGATGGCGGCGCCCGCGGCGGCCGGTGTGCCGGCCCGCTACACGGCACAGCAGCTGAACTGGCACACCTGCGCGCCCGACGAGGTGAACCTGCCGGCCGGCGTGCCGGTCGAGGTGCTCAAGGGCCTGGACTGCGCCACCTTCAGCACGCCGCGCGACTGGGACCACCCGGGCCAGGGCACGGACCTGAGCATCGCGGTCAGCCGGCTGGCCGCGACCGGCTCGGCCACCGACTCGGTGATCACCAACCCCGGCGGCCCGGGCGGGGCCGGGCGCTTCTTCCCGCTCGCGCTGGCCGGCCAGGCCACGCTGCGCCAGCACCAAGAGATCATCGGCATGGACGCGCGCGGCACCGGCAAGAGCACCACCGTGAACTGCGGCGACAACGGCGGCATGGACGGGAAGCTGGACCCGCAGAACCGGGATCCGCGCAACCTGAACAAGATCCTGGACGGCGTCCAGGCCTTCGTCCGCGCCTGCCAGCAGCACTCCGGCGCGCTGCTGCCCTACATCGACACGTACCAGACGGTCCGGGACATCGACCTGCTGCGCTCGCTGCTGGGCCGGCAGAAGATCAACTGGGTCGGCTACTCGGCCGGCACCTGGATGGGCGCGCACTACGCCCAGACGTTCCCGCAGCACACCGGCCGCTTCGTGCTGGACTCCAACACCGAGTTCACCGGCAGCTGGCAGCAGTCCTTCGGCCTGCAGCCGATCGGCATCGAACGCCGCTGGCGCGAGGACCTCGTGCCGTGGCTGGCCAAGTACGACGCCGACTACCACCTGGGCGCCACCGCCGACACCGTGTACCAGAACTACCAGGGCATCCGGGCCGCCCTCGCCAGCACGCCGCTCGACCTGGGCGGCGGCGTGACCTACCGCCCGTTCGACCTGGACCTGGCCATCCTCGCCGCGACCGAGGCCACCGGCGAGTGGACCACGCTGGCCGGCACGATCGGCAACGCGCGCACCGCGACCGACCCCACCGCGTCGGAACAGGCCAAGGCCGCCGCCCGGGCGGCGATCAAGGCCGCGCAGCCGGCGGTCGACTCGAACGCCGGCCCCCAGGTGGCCACCGAGTACGCCGTCCGCTGCAACGACACCCGCTACGTCGGCGGGGACCGCCCATCGCTGATCCGCCCAGTGCTGATCCGTCTGTCGCAGCAGTACATCGACGCGGGAATGCCGCTGTGGGGCGCGGCCCAGCTGGAGCAGCCGTGCGCGTTCTGGCCCAGCCACCCGAAGCCGACGCCGACCGTGAACGGCAAGGGTGTGCCGCCGGTGCTGCTGGTGCAGGCCGAGCGTGACCCGGTCACCCCGATCGAGGGCGCCCGCACGGCCCACGCCACGTTCCAGAACTCGCGGCTGATCACCGTCACCGGCGCCGGCAACCACGGCCAGTACGCCCTGGACCAGAACTCCGGTCTGGACGCCATCGTGAACAACTACCTGGTCAACGGCGTCGTGCCGGCTGATCAGAGCGTGCCGGGCTCGCCGCTGCCGACCCCGTGACCGCGTGGGGCCCCTCAAGCGAGGAGGGGCCCCACCGCCGTCAGCCGCGGTCCTGGATCAGGCCGATCTCGTTGCCGTCCACGTCGAGCACGCTGGCCACGGTCCGGCCGTTGCCGACCTCCTTGGGCTCCTGCGCGATGCTGGCCCCGGCCTCGACCAGCGCGTCCAGGCCGGCCTTGAGGTCGTCGACGTGCCGGTAGCAGGCCGGGCCGTTGGTGCTGCCGTTGGGCACCAGGCCGATGTGCTGGCCCTCGGTGTCGTAGCCCACGTAGTACGGGGACTCGACGCTGGGGGCCACGCCCAGCAGCGCCGTGTACACCGGCTTGGCCTTCTCCACGTCCTGCACGGGGAACAGGACCGTCTGCAAGATCGCCATGGTTTTCTCCTCCGGTCACATCGGGCGCTCGCCGCCCGTCACTGCTATGACGGAGCGCGGACGGAGGATGTGACCGTGAACGAAGAATGGCTGGCCGGAGAGTTCGAGACGCACCGGGACCACCTGCGCGGGGTGGCCTACCGGATGCTCGGCTCGGCCAACGACGCCGAGGACGCGGTGCAGGAGTCGTGGCTGCGGCTGAGCCGGGCCGACACCAGCGAGGTGGAGAACCTCGGCGGCTGGCTGACCACGGTGACCGCGCGGGTCTGCCTGGACATGCTGCGGTCCCGCAAGTCCCGCCGCGAGGACCCCATCGACGAAGTGCCGGAGGCCACCGTCGCCGGTCCCGAGCAGGAGGCCCTGCTGGCCGACTCGGTCGGGCCGGCGCTGCTGGTGGTGCTGGAGACGCTGGCCCCGGCCGAGCGGCTGGCCTTCGTGCTGCACGACCTGTTCGCCGTTCCGTTCGACGAGATCGCGCCGATCGTCGGCCGCACCACGGCCGCCACCCGGCAGCTGGCCAGCCGCGCGCGGCGTCGGGTCCAGGGGGCGGACCGCCCCGGGTCCGACCTC
>Ga0307511_10000178_pt1 | contig 62672 bp, 60 predicted proteins | sample 13_EM_MG_FD_200266 | JGI IMG/M metagenome (GOLD analysis project Ga0307511, IMG submission 200266) | Populus trichocarpa ectomycorrhiza microbial communities from riparian zone in the Pacific Northwest, United States - 13_EM | ecosystem: Host-associated > Plants > Roots > Unclassified | place... | reverse complement strand
AAGGGGTTTATTCATTCAAGTACTGGCTATTACAGTACGCTGTTGAGTTCTCAAAGAACACACGCACACCGTCACTTGGCTCTTTCAAGCCGCGTTCGGGGGCTTTGATGTTTCCGTTTCGCTTGTGTTTGAAGCTTAGCCGGTCCGTTTGCGCCTTGCAAATCGGCCTCCAGGGGAGGCGACTCGCTGGGCTTCGTCCCGATTTGTCAGGCTCGTCCTCACCGTCCCTAGCCGGGGAAGTCCCTGGCGGTCCGGGGCGAGTCCGTGTTGCGCTGACAGAGAGAAAGTTACGCGGTGGGGAACGAGAAGTCAAATCGCGCCCGCAACCGCATCGGCAGAGCGGAAGTCCCAGCTCAGCGGCCTTCCGCCCGGCCGACGTCCACGCTAGTCGAGGACCTCGACCCCAGCAGTGTGGCGCTTGCCACGCCGCAGCACAAGCCATCGCCCGTGCAGCAGGTCCGCACGCCCCGGCTGCCACTCCTCGTCGGCCACCTTCGTGTTGTTCACGTAGGCGCCGCCCTCCTTCACCGTCCGCCGCGCCGCCCCCCGGCTGTCCGCCAAGCCGGCGGAAACCAGCAGGTCAACGATGGTGGGACCGTCGGCCAGGCGCACCTCGCCGGTCGGCACCTCGGCCATCGCCCCGGTCAGCGTGGACAGCTCCAGCTCCCGCAGCTCGCCCCGGCCGAACAGCGCCTGGCTGGCCGCGGTGACCTGCTGGGTCTCCTTCTCCCCGTGCACCAGCGTGGTCAGCGACTCGGCCAGCCGCCGCTGCGCGGCCCGCAGGTGCGGCTTCTCGGCCGTCTCCCGCTCGATGCCGGCCAGCTCCTCCCGGTCGAGGAAGGTGAACAGCCGCAGGTAGTTCAGCGCGGTCTCGTCGCTGACGTTGAGGAAGTACTGGAACCACGAGTACGGCGAGGTCATGGTCGGGTCCAGCCACACGCTGCCGCCGCCGGTGGACTTGCCGAACTTGCGGCCCTCGGCGTCGGTGACCAGCGGCGTGGTCAGCGCGTGGACGGTCTTCTGCTCCACCTTCCGGATCAGGTCCACGCCGCCGAGGATGTTGCTCCACTGGTCGGAGCCGCCGATCTGCAGCGTGCAGCCGTGCCGCCGGAACAGCTCCAGGTAGTCGTTGGACTGCAGGAGCAGGTAGCTGAACTCGGTGAACGACATGCCGTCGGACTCGAGCCGCTTGCGGACGGTCTCGCGGGCCAGCATGGAGTTGATCGAGAAGTGCTTGCCGATGTCCCGCAGGAACTCCATCACCGTGGCCGGGCCGGTCCACTCCAGGTTGTTGGCCACGATGGCGCCGGTCGGCGAGTCGTCGAACTCGACGAAGCGCTCCAGCTGGCCGCGGATGCGCGCACCCCACTCGGAGACCGTGTCCAGCGAGTTCAGGACGCGTTCGCCCTGGTCACGGGGGTCGCCGATCATGCCGGTGGCGACGCCGGCCAGCACGATCGGGCGATGCCCGGCCCGCTGGAACCGGTGCAGGCCCAGCAGCGGGATCAGGTTGCCGGCGTGCAGGCTGGGGGCGGTCGCGTCGAAGCCGCAGTACAGGGTGAGCGGACCCGCCGACAGGTCTCGGCGCAGCGCGTCGAGATCGGTGGACTGCGCGGTCAGGCCGCGCCAGGACAGCTCGTCGAGGATGTGCTCACTCACCGGCACATCATCCCGCACCAGGGCAAAGGGGTTGTCAGCGCCTCTTGCCGCCGCGCCGGTACGTGCTGACCGCCGGCGAGTCGATCCAGAACCGCCACGGCCGGTCCATCGCGGTGGCCACCCCGACGCGCGGGCCGGCGTGGATGGTCTCGACCGGAACCGGGTCGCCGGCCAGCAGCCGGACCGGCGAGTCGGGGCTGAGCAGGTTGACGCCGTTGTCGTCGCGGGTCAGCGACAGGGTGCTGGTCAACCGGGCCGGGCCTTTGGCCATCTCGGCGTCGCTGCGGGCGCTGGGCCGCAGTTTGCGGGCGATCTCGACGCCGGTGACGACCTCGCCGGCTCGCACCAGCACCGCGCCGGGCACCCCGTCGGTCAGGCACACGATGTTGGCGCAGTAGTGCATGCCGTAGACGAAGTAGACGTAGAGGAAGCCGGGCGGGCCGAACATGACGTCGTTACGGGCCGTTCGGCCGCGGTAGCAGTGCGAGGCCGGGTCGTCGCCGCCGCGGTAGGCCTCCACCTCGACCAGCCGGACGCCCACCGGACCGTCCGGGGTGTCGGCCTCCAGCACGCTGCCGAGCAGGAGCTTCGCGGCGTCAACGGGGTCGACGGCGAGCTCCTGCTGCGTGAAAAGGCGACGGGTGGCGGTCACAAGGACACAACCCTAAGGGCGCGGCGGTGTCTCGGACCAGCCACGGGCAGCCGCCACCCGTTCACCCACTCGGCCCAATTGCTCGGCCACGCGGTTGGGCGCGGTGCCGCCGCGGCCGTCCCGGGAGGCGATCGAGCCCTCGACGGTGAGCACCGCTCGGACCTGCGGGGTGAGGTGCTCGGACACCTTGGCGAACTCGGCGTCGGTCAGCTCGTCCAGCCCGACGCCGCGGGCCTCGGCCAGCCGCACGCACTCGCCGGCGGCCTCGTGCGCCACCCGGAACGGCACGCCCTGCTTGACCAGCCACTCGGCGATGTCGGTGGCCAGGGTGAACCCGGCCGGGGCCAGGGCGGCCAGCCGCGCGGTGTCGAACGTGAGGGTCCCGAGCATGCCGGCGATGGCCGGCAGCAGCAGCTCCAACTGGGCCACCGAGTCGAACACCGGCTCCTTGTCCTCCTGGAGGTCCCGGTTGTAGGCCAGCGGCTGCGCCTTGAGGGTGGCCAGCAGGCCGGTCAGGTTGCCGATGAGCCGGCCGGACTTGCCGCGGGTCAGCTCGGCGACGTCCGGGTTCTTCTTCTGCGGCATGATCGAGCTGCCGGTGGCCCACGCGTCGTCGAGCACGGCGTAGCCGAACTCGGCGGTGGTCCAGATGATCACCTCTTCGGCGATCCGGGACAGGTTCACGCCCAGCATGGCCAGGCAGAACGCGGCCTCGGCGGCGAAGTCGCGGGAGGCGGTGCCGTCGATGGAGTTCTCCACCGACGCCGCGAACCCCAGCTCGGTGGCCACGGCCACCGGGTCGAGGCCCAGCGAGGAGCCGGCCAGCGCGCCGGAGCCGTACGGGGAGACGGCGGTGCGGGCGTCCCAGTCGCGCAGGCGGTCGATGTCCCGCAGCAGCGACTGCACGTGGGCCAGCAGGTGGTGGGCCAGCAGCACGGGCTGCGCGTGCTGGAGGTGGGTGCGGCCGGGCATGACCGCGCCGGGGTGGCGCTCGGCCTGGGACACCAGGGCGTCGACGACGTCGAGCGTGCCGGCGGCGATCCGGCGGGCGGCGTCGCGCAGCCACATCCGGAACAGGGTGGCGATCTGGTCGTTGCGGGACCGGCCGGCGCGCAGCTTGCCGCCCAGCTCGGCGCCGGCGCGGTCCATCAGGCCGCGTTCCAGGGCCGTGTGCACGTCCTCGTCGGCGACGACCGGGGTGAAGTCCCCGGCGACGACGTCGGCCTCCAGCACGTCGAGCGCCGCGATCATGCGGGTCAGCTCGTCGTCGGTGAGCAGGCCGGCCCGGTGCAGGGCGCGGGCGTGGGCCCGCGATCCGGCGATGTCGTACGTGGCGAGCTGCCAGTCGAAGTGCGTCGACAGGCTCAGCGCCGCCATCGCGTCGGCCGGACCGCTGGCGAACCGGCCGCCCCAGAGCTTGCTCACTGCCACTCCTCGAAATCTGTTGTGTCGTCAGGCGGCCGGGGTCAACCGGTCGCGAAGTTCCAGCCGCACCTCGCCGCTGACGCGCTCCTGCGACGTCGCGATGAACGCGTCGAGCGCCGCCCGCAGCGGCGAGGACCAGCCGCCGTGCTCGACGAGCTTGGCCCAGCGGCGCTCCACCCGCCGTTTGAAGCGGAGCAGGTCGGGCTCGACCGTGCGGTCCTCCAGCTGCCGGTGCGCGGCGATCAGCGTGCTGGCGCCGGGCTGCGCGCTGCCGCCGACACGCCAGTTCAGCTCCCGCACGGCCTGGAGCATCGTCACGGTCTCGCCATCGATCGCCACCGGCACGCCCTCGTCGAACGTGATCACGACCCGCTCGGCGTCGGAGCCGACGAACGCGGTTGTCGGGGACCAGATCCCGACGGGCGACGGGATCAGCGCGTTGGCCCGCACCGCCAGCCGGCAGAATTCGGCGTCATTCATGGCCCGCCGCCAGGCCGCTGAAGCGCTCGGCCAGCTCCGTGCCGGTCAGCGGCTCGCGGGCCACCACGAAGATCGTGTCGTCGCCGGCGATCGTGCCGACCACGTCGTGCAGCGCGGCCCGGTCCAGGGCGCTGGCCAGGAAGTGCGCCGCCCCGGGCGGGGTGCGCAGGACCGCCAGGTTGCCGGACGAGTCCGCGGACACCAGCAGCTCCCCCAGCAGGCGGGTCAGGCGGGACAGGCCGCCCTCGACGCCGCGGACCGGGCTGCCGTCCTCGGGGATGACGTACACCGGCGCCCCGCCGTCCGCGCCGCGCAGCTTCACCGCGCCCAGCTCGTCCAGGTCCCGGGACAGCGTCGCCTGCGTGGTCTCGATGCCCTCCGAGGCCAGCAGCTTGGCCAGCTCGGACTGGCTGCGCACGGCCCGCTGCGACACCAGCTCGACGATCCGGCCTTGGCGGGCGGCGCGGGTGGTCGGCGAAGTCATACGCATGAGTATGCACGACAATGCGTAATTACTCAAGCCTGAACGCTTGGAAGGGGGCTTTCCTCCACTCCGAGTGAAGGAAAGCCCCCTTCCAAGGACCTCATGGGTGCATAGGGTCAGTGCTGGATGAGCCAGGCGAGGAGGGCCTTCTGGGCGTGGAGGCGGTTCTCGGCCTCGTCCCAGACGGCGCTGGCCGGGCCGTCGAGGACCTCGTCGGTGATCTCCCAGCCGCGGTGTGCGGGCAGGCAGTGCAGGACGACGGCGCCGGGAGCCGCGCGGCCCAGGAGGTCGGCGTTGACCTGCAACGAGCGGAAGGGGCCGACGCGGTCCAGGCCGTCGTTCTCCTGGCCCATGGAGGTCCAGGTGTCGGTGGCGAGCACGTCGGAGCCGTCGACGGCGGCGTGGGCGTCGGACAGGATCGAGACGGAGCCGCCGGTCGAGGCGGCCAGCGAGAGGGCGTCGCGGATGACGAAGGCGGCGGGGTGGAAGCTCTCGGGGGAGGCGATCCGGACGTGCATGCCGGCGGTGACGCCGCCGAGCAGCAGGGAGTGGGCCATGTTGTTGGCGCCGTCGCCCAGGTAGGTCAGGGTCAGCCCGGCGAGCTTGCCGTGGCGCTCCCGGATGGTCTGCAGGTCGGCCAGCACCTGGCAGGGGTGGAACTCGTCGGTGAGGGCGTTGATCACGGGGATCCGGGACACCGAGGCCATGGCGTCCATGCGCTTCTGGGCGAAGGTCCGCCACACGACGGCGTCGGCGTAGCGGGACAGCACCCGGGAGGTGTCCTCGATGGTCTCCTCGCGCCCGAGCTGCATGGCCCGGCCGTCGATCATGATCGGGTGGCCGCCGAGCTGGGCGATGCCGACGTCGAAGGACAGGCGGGTGCGGGTGGAGTTCTTCTCGAAGATGGCGGCCACGGACTTGCCTGCTAGGGGCTTGTGCGCGAGGGGCTCGGCCTTGAACTTGTCGGCCAGGTCGAGCACCTCGAGCTGCTCGGCCGGGCTGAGGTCGTCGTCGCGGAGGAAGTGCCGGGGCATGGTTCAGGACTCCGAACTGTCAAGGAAGGCGGGCAGTGCGGCGACAAAGTCGTGGGCGTCGGCCTCGGACAGCACCAGCGGCGGGGCCAGCCGGAGGGAGTCCTGCTGCACGTTGTTGACGAGGTAGCCGCCGGCCTGGGCGGCCTTGGCGACGCCGGCGGAGACGGGCTTGGTCAGCCCGATGGCCAGCAGCAGCCCGGCGCCGCGAACGCCGGACACCAGCGGGTGGTGCAGCTGCTCGACGCGGGCGGCGATGTCCTTGCCGAGGGCGGCGGCGTGCTCGCACAGGCCGTCGGCGGCGATGGTGCGGACGACGGCGAGGCCGGCGGCGCAGGAGACGGGGTTGCCGCCGAAGGTGGTGCCGTGGTGGCCGGGCTTGAACAGGTCGCCGGCGGCGCCGACGCCGACGCAGGCGCCCAGCGGCAGCCCGCCGCCGAGGCCCTTGGCCAGGGTGATCACGTCCGGCACGATTCCGCTCTGCTGGTACAGGAACCAGCTCCCGCAGCGGCCGAGGCCGGTCTGCACCTCGTCCAGCACGAGCAGCGCCCCGGCACGCGTGGTGATCTCCCGGGCGGCCTGGAGGAAGCCGTCAGGCGCGGGAATCACGCCGCCCTCGCCCAGGATCGGCTCGATGAACACGGCCGCGGTGTCACTGTCCACAACAGACTCCAGCGCGGCGGTGTCGCCGAACGGGATGTGCACGACCTCCGGCGTGAGCGGCAGGAACGGGGTCCGCTTGGCCGGCTGGCCGGTCACCGACAGCGCGCCCATGGTGCGGCCGTGGAACGCGCCGTCGAAGGCGACGATCTTGGTGCGGCCGGTCAGCCGGGACAGCTTGAACGCGGCCTCGACGGCCTCCGCGCCGGAGTTGGTGAACACCACCTTGGCCGGCTGCCCGACCAGACCCACGAGTTCCTCGGCCAGCTCCAGAGAAGGCTGGTTGACGAACATGTTGGAGGTGTGGCCGAGCGTGCCGATCTGCTCGGTGACCGCTCGCACCACGGCCGGGTGGGCGTGGCCGAGGGCGTTCACGGCGATGCCGGTGTACAGGTCGAGGTAGCGGTTGCCGTCGGCGTCCCACACGTGGGCGCCGTCGCCTCGGACCAGGGCCAGCTGGGGGGTGCCGTAGTTGTCCATCAACGCCGACCGCCAGCGGCTCCGGCTGTCCTCATTGGACTTGATGGTCACAGTTCCTCCACATCAATGCTCGACCCTGCAAGCAGGTCTTCGGCCTCTGGCAACACCATGGTTCCGACACCCTTGCTGGTGAACACTTCCAACAGCACCGAATGCGCAAGCCTGCCGTCGATCACGTGCGCCGCGGGCACCCCGCCGCGCACCGCTCGAAGGCACGCCTCCATCTTCGGCACCATGCCGCTGGTGAGGCCGGGCAGCAGCTTCTCCAGCTCGTCCGCGCCGATCTTGTCGACTAACGAGGAGCGGTCCGGCCAGTCGGTGTAGAGGCCCTCGACGTCGGTCAGCACCACCAGCTTCTCCGCGCCCAGCGCGACGGCTAAGGCAGAGGCGGCGGTGTCGGCGTTCACGTTGTGCACCACGCCGTCCGCGTCCGGCGCGACCGTGGACACGACCGGGATCCGGCCGGCGCGGATCAGGTCCAGCACCGAGGCCGGGTCGACGGTGACGACGTCGCCGACCAGGCCGATGTCCACCGCCTCGCCGTCGACGATGGCGGCCCGCCGCTCGGCGGTGAACAGCTGGGCGTCCTCGCCGGAGATGCCGACCGCGTACGGGCCGTGCGCGTTGACCAGCCCGACGAGCTCCCGCCCGACCTGGCCGACCAGCACCATGCGCACCACGTCCATGGTCTCCGGCGAGGTCACGCGCAGGCCGCCGACGAACTCGCCCTCGATGCCCAGCCGCTTGAGCATGGCGCTGATCTGCGGGCCGCCGCCGTGCACCACCACCGGGTGGATGCCGGCCAGCCGCAGGAACACCATGTCCTGGGCGAAGGCCCGCTTGAGGTCCTCGTCGATCATGGCGTTGCCGCCGTACTTCACCACCACGATCTTGCCGTGGAAGCGCTGCAGCCACGGCAGCGCCTCGATCAGCACCTCGGCCTTGCCGGCCGCTTCCGCCTTGGTCACATCGGTCATGACGAGTACGCGCTGTTCTCTTCGACGTAGCCGTGGGACAGGTCCGTGGTGAGCACGGTCGCGGCGGCGGCGCCGACGTGCAAGTCGATCAGCACCTCGATGTCGCGGCCGGACAGGTTCGCGCCCTCGCGGTCGGCGGCGCGGGTGCCGGCCCGGCAGACCAGCACGCCGTTCAGCGTGACGTCGATCTTGTCGGCCTCGATGTGCGCGGGGGCGTTGCCCAGGGCCATCAGGATCCGGCCCCAGTTCGGGTCGGAGCCGAAGAAGGCGGTCTTGACCAGGCTGTCCCGGGCGATCGCGCGGGCCACGGTCACGGCGTCCTGCTCGGTGGCCGCGCCCTGCACCGTCACCGCGACCTCCTTGGTCACGCCCTCGGCGTCACCCTGGAGCTGCCGCACCAAGTCGTGGCAGACGGCCTTCAGGGCCTCGGCGAAGTCCTCTTCGGACGGCGCCACGCCGGACGCGCCGGAGGCCAGCACCAGCACGGTGTCGTTGGTGGAGGTGCCGCCGTCCACGTCGAGACGGTCGTAGGTGACCTTGGTGGTGGCCTTGAGGATCGCGTCCAGCCGGGCCGGCTCGACCAGGGCGTCGGTGGTGATGACCGACAGCATGGTGGCCATGTTGGGCGCGAGCATGCCGGCGCCCTTGACGAAGCCGCCGATGGCGAAGCCGGCCGGGTGGGCCAGGGCGGACTGCTTGGGGTGGGTGTCGGTGGTCATCACGCCGGTCGCGGCGTCCAGACCGGCTTGGTCGGTGGTGGCAAGCGCTTGCGCGGCTTTGTCCACACCGGACAGAACCGCGTCCATCGGCAGCCGCTCGCCGATCAGACCGGTCGAGCAGACGGCGACGTCCACGGCGCTGATCTTGAGCACCTCGGCCACATGCTCCGCGGTCCGGTGCGTGTCCTGGAAGCCCTCCGGGCCGGTGCAAGCGTTTGCGCCACCGGAGTTGAGGACCACCGCGCGCAGCCGGTTGTCACTGACCGCCTGCTGCGACCACAGCACCGGCGCGGCCTTGACCTTGTTGGTGGTGAACACCGCTGCGGCCGCGTCGGACGGCCCCTCGTTGACCACCAGCGTCAGGTCCGGCGCGCCGGTGGCCTTGATGCCCGCGGCCACGCCCGCGGCTCGGAACCCGGCCGGCGTGGTGACGCCCGAAGTGCGGGTCACGGCGAGTTCTGATGTGGTCACGGGGCTACTCCCACGGTGGAAAGGCCGGTGGTCTCGGGCAGTCCGAGAGCCAGGTTCATGGACTGCACGGCGGCGCCCGCCGTGCCCTTGGTCAGGTTGTCGACGGCCGCGACCACGACCAGCCGGTTGGTGTCCGGGTCGGCGACCACCTGCACGTGCAGGGAGTTGGCGCCCAGGGTCGCCGCCGTGGTCGGCCACACGCCCTCGGGCAGCAGGTGCAGGAAGGGCTCGTCGGCATAGGCCTTCTCGTACACCGCGCGCACGTCCACAGTGGACTTGAGCGGGGCCGTGCAGGTGGCGATGATGCCGCGCGGCATCGGCACCAGCACCGGCGTGAAGGAGACGGCCACCTTGGCGCCGGCGATCTTGCTGAGGTTCTGGACGATTTCCGGGGTGTGCCGGTGCTTGCCGCCGACGTTGTACGCGCTGGCCGCGCCCATCACCTCGGAGCCGAGCAGGTTGGGCTTGAGCGACTTGCCCGCGCCGGAGGTGCCGGTGGCCGCGACCACCACGACGTCCGGCTCGACGATGTCGGCGGCGAAGGCCGGGGCCAGCGCGATGGAGGCGGCCGTCGGGAAGCAGCCCGGGACCGCGACCCGCTTGGCGCCGCGCAGGTTCTCCCGCGCGCCGGGCAGCTCCGGCATGCCGTACGGCCAGGATCCGGTGTGCTGTCCGCCGTACCAGCGCTCCCAGTCGGCCGCGTCGGTCAGCCGGTGGTCCGCGCCGCAGTCGATGACCAGCACGTCCTCGCCCAGCTGGGCCGCGAGCTCCGCCGACTTGCCGTGCGGCAGGGCCAGGAAGACCACGTCATGGCCGGCCAACTCGGCCGCCGTGGTGTCCTTGAGGACGCGGTCGGCCAGCGGCACCAGGTGCGGCTGGTGCTGGCTCAGCGGCGTGCCCGCGTTGCCGCCGGCGGTCAGCGCGCCGATCTCCACCTCGGGGTGGCCGAGGAGCAGCCGCAGCAGCTCACCACCCGCGTACCCGCTCGCACCCGCGACAGCCACCCGTACCGTCATGCGAATGAGTATGCATGACAGTGGGTATTTACTCAACAGTGTTGCCGGCGTCTCACCTGATGCCGACCTCTCCCTGGGGGAACCGGACGGCACCCCTCAGTTATCGCACGGCATCGGCACGTCCATTCCAGTGAAGTAGGAGTCCCACTGGTTCTGAGTGATCAGGCCGGTGCGGGGCATCTGGCACACGGCCCGCGCGGCCCGGTCGGTGTCGGTGGTCCAGACCGTGACCGAGTCGTCGGCGGCCACCACGAGCCGGCCGTCCGAGGCGAAGGAGACCGATCGGAGATGCTGCTGCGCGGTGGCGTCCAGCTCGAGCAGTTCGGAGACGCCGCCGGACGGGCCCAGCTTCCAGACGACCACCGTGCCGTCGGCGCTGACGACGGCGGCCCGGCCGGTCGACGGGTCGAAGGCGATCGGGATCGGCAGCGGTGTCGCCGACACCGGGCCGGCCATGGTCAGCTTGTCGGCCCGCACCGCCCACAGCGTGGCCCGCGGCTTGCTCAGGTCGCTGGTCACGGCGGCGACCAGCGAGCCGTCGGCGCTGATCGACTCGGCGACATAGTCGCCGTCCTGGCCGGGCGTTGCCGTGGGCAGCGGGGCCCAGTGGCCGCCGGCCTGCCGCCACACCTGCGGCTGGTGGACGTCGTCACGGCTCGACACGGCGGCGAGGGTCCGCCCGTCGGCCGAGAACTGCACCGGCCCCAGGGCCTGCCGCAGGGCGCCGACGGACCGCAGATCCTTCGGATTGGTGGCGTCCAACAGGGTGGTGTCGGAGGCGACCGGCGCGAGCCGGCGGTCACCGTCGTCGGGATGCCCGCCGATGGCCAGCGTCCGTCCGGTGCGGCTGAAGCTGACCAGGACCCGGTTCCCGCGGCTGGACCAGGTGTTCACCGCATGGAACGGGTCGGACACGTCCCACACCTGCAGGGTGCCGTCGACGTAGGAGGCGGCGATCAGCTGGCTGTCGGCGGAGATCGCGAGCGAGTCCACCGCGACGCCGGCGCCGGGGAGGCTCACAGCCCCGTGCTGCTTCAGATCGGTCACCTCGATGTCGCCGTCCGTGGTGCCGGCCGCGATCAGGTCGACATTCGCGTCGACCGCGACGGCCCGGGTCGAGTTGGGCAAGCCGTACCGCTCGGTCGCGAACTGGAGGAGCCGGCCGGCAGCCCGCGGCGAATCGGGGGCGAGGTTGTGGGCGGCCAGGGCCACTTGACCGGCGAGGTAGGGGTTGGTGCGGGCGACCGTCGACAGCTGGCCGACGGCGTTCTGCACGGCCTGCTCCTGGAACTGCTGCCGGCTGCTGAGAAACGCCTGGACGCCGACGAAGACCGTGACCATCAGCAGCACGACCAGCAGGGCGACGAGCTGGCGCAGGCGGCGGGTGCGCTGGCGGTCGAGGCGCTGCCGGTTGTGTTCGGCGTACAGGCTGGAGGTGAGGAACATGCGCTCCCGGGCCGACAGCACAGGCTTGGCCCGATTGACCCAGTCCTCGGCGATGAGCAGCCGCAGACCGCGGTACAGCGCGCCGGAATCGCGGTCGAGGGCGATCCACGCGGCGGCGGCCTCGGTGAGCTGGCGGTGCGTGCGCAGCCCGTCCCGGTCCTCGGACAGCCACTCCCGCAGCCGGGGCCAGGTGACCAGCAGCGCGTCGTGGGTGAGCTCCATGTCGCGCCGGCCGACGATCACCAGCCGGGACCGGACCAGCTCGGCCAGCACGGCCGCGGTCTGCGGGCCGTCGTCCAGCTCGCAGCGGCCGACGCGCCGCTTGGTGTCCTCGGCGCCGTCGCCGAAAGCGGTGAGCCGCAGGAAGATCTGCCGGGCGAGGTCCCGCTCGGCCGGCGGAAAGCCCAGGTAGACGGACTCGGCGGTGCGGGCGATGGCGGGCCGGATGCCGCCGGCCTCGTCGTACGCGGCGAGGGTGAGGGTCATGCCCTGGCGGCGGTGCCAGGTCTCCTTCAACGCCCACGAGACGAGCGGCAGGGTGCCGCAGCCGGCGCCCGCGTCGGCGATCACCCGCGCCACGAGGGCGGTCTCCAGTGTCAGCCCGGCAGCCAAGGCGGGCTTCGTGACGGCCTCGCGCAGCTCGTCGGTGGTCATCGTGCGCAGCGGGAACGGGTGGGCGTCCCGCAGCGCGGGCTCCTCGCCGCAGCGGTCGACGAAGTCGGCCCGCACGCCGAGCACGATGCGGCAGCGGCTGGTGTCGGCCACGGCGGCGTGCGCGAGGGCGGCGATGAAGGTGGCCCGCTCGGTCTCGTCGGCGCAGGCGGTGAAAACCTCCTCGAACTGGTCGACCACCAGCAGGATCTCGTGGTCGGCGGCGGCCTGCCGGATCCGCAGGTGCAGGTTGCCCGGATCGGCGGCGAGCTCGTCCCGCAGCCGCGGCGCGGACCAGCCGGCGACGACGGCCAGCCGGACCGCGCACTCCTCGATCGGATGCGACCCCGGCGTGAAGACCACGACCCGTCGCCGGTCCCGGGCCGCCAGACCGGCCCGCAGCAGCGAGGACTTGCCGGCACCCGACGCCCCGTGCACGCAGACCAGGCGGTGCTTCCCCACCACGGCCACCAGCTCGTCGATCACGGCGTCGCGGCCGAAGAACCGGTCGGCGTCGCCGATGTCGAACGTGGCCGCGCCGAGATACGGCGACCGGGTCGGCTGCGGCGTCTCGACCGGGGCCAGCTCGGCCGAGACCTCACGCCACCGCCGCTCCCAGGTCACGGTGTCGCCGTCACACGCCGTGACGTAGGCGAGGGTGACAGCCAGGCTCGGCAGCTTGCGGCCGCCGGCCGCCTCGGACAGCACCGCGGTCGAGTAGTGGGCCCGGCGGCTCAGCTCCCGATAGACCGGGCCGCCGGCCAACTCCCGAAGTCTGCGCAGGTCGGCGGCGAATCGCAGCAGCGGTCCGTCCCCGTCGTCGAGCGGTCTCTCACCCCGTGGCACGTTCTCCCACCCCCAGTACGAGCGTGACCGGGGCCGATTGTGGCACCGCACACATGCACGGAGGGTGGCTTTCGAATTGTTTCGGTCACACCCGAAACATCTCGCGGGCCGCGCGCACCCCGCCGCCGCCCAGCGCGACCATCAGCGCCACCCGGGCGTGCCCGGCGGTCATGCCGGGAGCCAGGATCGCGCCGGCCTTCTCGGCCAGCTCCGCGCCGAACGTGCCGCGGCGGAGCACCGGCACCCGCGGCACCACGACCGCCGGGATCTCCCAGTGGGTCAGCTCCATGATCGGGGCGAACAGCTCCACCGGCACGTTGCCGGCGCCCGAGCCCTCGAACACGATGCCGCGGGCCCCGGCGTCGACCACCGCGTTCAGCACCGCGGCCGTCATCCCGCCGTACGTCCTGATCACGGCGACGTCGGTCTCCGGCTCGCCGTGCGGGCGTGGGTGCAGCGGCGGCGGGGCTGACACCAAGACCGCCTTCGCATCGCTGACCGCACCCAATCGCGGAAACGGTGCGGAGGTGAACGCCGCCGGCCGGGTCGGATCGGCGAGCCGGGCCCAGCGGGCGGCGTGCAGCTCGTCGTCGAAGCAGACCAGCGCGCCGGCTCCCCGCACCGCCGGGTCGGCCGCGACGGCCAGCGCCGAGGCCAGGTTGCGGGGGCCGTCGCTGGACAGCTCGTCGAGGTGCCGGGTCGCCCCGGTGAACACGATGCCGCCGAGGGCGGCGGCCGGCCCGACCAGCAGATCGGTCAGGAAGGCCGTCTCCTCCAGGTTGTCCACGCCGTGCGTGACGACCACGCCGTCGAAACCGTCCTCGGTGAGCGCGGCGTGCGTGCGGCGGGCGATGGCCAGCATGGTCGACACCGAGGTGTCCCAACTGGGTTCGGCCAGCAGGTCCTCGACGACCACCTCGGCGGCGACCGGTCCCAGGTGCGTCAGCAGGTCCTTGCCGCTGGCGACCTGGGAGACGCCGGGCCGGTGGGCGATCGTGTCGCCGGTGGCGATCAGCAATACCCGGTTGCTCACAGACACTCCTCGCTAGCGCTCGTCGCGTCTGCGACCAAATGCGCAGTGCTCGATGGTTCGCTCGCAAGCTCGCTCACGCGATCCCCCACACGATCAGCGTCCCGATCACCACGGCCAGCAGCATTCTCACCCCAGGCCCACGTGGCGTTCCAGCCGGTCGAGCCGGTCCAACAGGGGCTTGAGCTGCTTGCCGACCAGCGCTGCGACGGCCGCCGCCGGGTTGGCCGCCGCCTTGCTGCTCTGTTCGCGCTGGTGCACGAAGCCGGCCAGCGCCGCCGCCACCGCGCCGCGCAGCGACCGCAGCTCGGCGCCGGCCGCGCGCAGCGCCTGGCCGCCGGCCCCGTCCTGCTCCGCGACCAGGCCCAGCAGCAGGTGCTCGCAGCCGATGTAGTTGTGCCCCATGGTGATCGCCTCGGTGACGGCCAGCTCGAAGGCGTTGGCCAGCGGACCGCTGAACTTGTCGGCCGGGTGGTCGCCCTCGGCCGGCGCCGGCAGCTCGGCGAGCAGTTTCGTCGGGTCGATCTCCGTCGCCTCCAGCACCCGCAGCGCCATGTTCTGACCCTCGCGCACGATGCCGTGCAGCAGGTGCTCGGTGCCCACCAGAGCCGAGCCGTCGGCCCGGGCCTGCTCGATGGCCAGCTTCACCGTGGTGCGAGCCCGCTCGGTGAAGTGGGGCAGCTTGCCGGTCGGGTCGCCGTCCAGGTCGCCGATGGTGGCGGCGCGGATGGCGGTCACCCGCTTCACCGAGGTCTCCAGGGCCCGCTGGCAGATCGCCGAGACCGGCACCCCCGACTCCCGGACCGCGTCGGCCAGCTCGTCGGACAGATACACGTTGATCTTGGGCATCACGATGCCTCCCCTTCCCGGGCCTCATTGATAACCCCATGTATACCCCTCGGTAGGGTTACAAGCAACCACCGCTATGGGGTTACCAGGCAGCCCAGATACAGCGCCAACCCGATCCCCGGTTCCCGCACCGGGCGCCCGACCAGCTCCGTGATCTTGTCCAGGCGGTAGACCAGGGTGTTCCGGTGCACGTGGAGGGCCTCGGCGGCGCGCACGAGGTTGAACCCACTGGCGCCCCACGCAACGAGGGTCGCCTTGAGTGCGGGCCAGTCGGGCTCGGCGGGCAGGGGGCCGAGGGTGATGGCAGCGAAGCGGGTGCGGGCATGCGGGCCAGCGGAGGCGAGGAGCTGGGGCACACGAAGCTCGGCAATGGGGTTCACGGACCGTCCGGGCGGGCCGACGGCGAGGGCATCGGCGGCGTCGCGGCAGGCCTCGTGCAGGGCGGCGACGCCGACGGCGGGGTCGCTGAGTCCGATGTGGACATCCCGTGACCGGTCGGCCAGGCGGTCGCACAATGCGGCGGTGTCGCCATGGTGCAGCACGACGAACCGGCCGGTGGCGATCTCGGTCGGCTCCGGGAAGACCGACCGCACGGCTCGGGCGTCGGCGGTGTCGATGACCACGGCCGTGCGCGGCCGGCCGAGATCCAGGCCGATGTCGGCGGCGCGGCGTTCGACCGCCTGGGCGGAAACCACGTCGGGATCGAAGGAGACGATGTCCCGGACCAGATCCGCCACGGCCCGGTCGCGTAGCAGGCGGGACCGCAGCAGCGTGGCCTCCCGCACGAGGATCTCGGTGTGCCGCTGCACAAGCAGCCCGAACCGGCGGACCTGCCGCGGCGAGCCGGTGATGCCGACGGTGCCGAGCGCCTCGCCGTCGACCACGATCGGCAGCGTCATGCCGGGCCGCACCCCGCGCAGCCGGCGGGCCTGCTCGGCGTCGTGCCACGCGGGTTCGAGCGTGCGCATCACCTCGACCGAAGCCTCGTGCAGGCTGCCGACCCGGGCCGGGTCGGCGCTGCCGATCACGGTGCCGGCCCGGTCGGTGACCAGCACGTTGAAGCCGACGATGCGGCTGGTCTCGGCGGCGATCTCCTGGGCCAGGTCGGCGGTCAATGGTCCGTACGAATCGTCCAAGACAAGCCCCCGAATCGGGTCGACTTTCGTATGGAGCATACGGTGACCGCGGGGTCCGACGTGTCTAGCGTCACAGCACCATGACCACCACCCTCGAGCGGGCCAGACCGTCCCGCACCCATTGGCTGATCACGATGTACGCCGGCGGCGGCGAGTTCTGCGACGGCTACATCCTCAGCATCATCGGCGTCGCGCTCCCCCTGATCACCGGCGCGTTCCAGCTGGACGCCGCCGGCGCCGGCCTGATCGGGTCGGCCTCGCTGATCGGCATGTTCTTCGGCGGCCTGGTCTTCGGCCGGGTGACCGACCGGGTCGGCCGGCAGAAGGTGTACCTGTTCGACATCGCGGCGTTCATCGTCCTGTCGGTGTTGCAGCTGTTCGCCGACGCGCCGTGGCAACTGGTGGTGCTGCGGCTGTTGATGGGCGTCGCGATCGGCGCGGACTTCGCGATCGCCGGCACCATCGCCTCCGAGTTCGCGCCGCAGCGCTCCCGCGGGCCGCTGCTGGTGGTGATGGTGACGATGTGGTCGGTCGGCGCGGCCGTGGCCTACGTCGTCGGCTGGGCGATGCTGTCGGCCGGGCCGGACGCGTGGCGGTGGATGCTGTCCAGCAGCGCCGTTCCCGCCGCGCTGATCCTCTTGTTGCGCATGGGAACGCCGGAATCGCCGCGCTGGCTGCTGTCCAAGGGCCGGGTCGCCGAGGCGCGGGCGGTCGTGGAGCAGATGCTCGGGCCGGGCGCGGACCTGTCCGACATCGAGACCGACACCGGAGTTTCCGGCCGGTACCGCGACATGTTCCGCAAGCCGTACCTGCGGCGGACCGTGTTCGTGTGCGTGTTCTGGGCCTGCCAGCTGCTGCCGATCTACGCCATCAGCACCTACGAGCCGACCATCCTGCACTCGTTCGGCCTGGCCACTGGCAACGCGTCGTACCTGGGCGCGGTGGTGATCCAGATCTTCTACGTGCTGGGCTCGCTGTCCGGGGCGCTGTTCGTCAACCGGGGCCGGCGCACGCTGTTGTTGTGGAGCTTCGCCATCTCCGCGCTGCCGCTGCTGGGCCTGGCGGCGCTGGACCGGCCGTCGGCGATCATGGTGGTGGCGTTGTTCGTGGTGTTCGGGGTCGCCTCGTTCGCCAGCCAGTGCTTGCAGGCGATCTACCCGTCCGAACTGTTCCCGACCGGGATTCGGGCCACCGCCAACGGTTTCGCCACCGGCATCAGCCGGGTCGGCGCGGCGCTCGGCACCTACGGGGCGCCGATCCTGCTCGGCTACAGCACGCGGCTGGCCATGCTCGTCGGCGCGGTGATCGCGGTGGTCGGCTGGCTGGTGTCGTACTGGCTCGCACCGGAGACCAGCGGCAAGACGCTGAACGAGTCGTCGCGGTGAGGGTCACCGTGGTCGGCGGCGGCGTGATCGGCCTGTGCTGCGCGCATTCCCTGGCCTCGAACGGCCATGAGGTCACGGTCGTGGAGCGGGACCGGCTCGGCAGCGGGGCCTCGCGGGGCAACGCCGGGGAGATCTGCCCGGACCTGGTCGAGCCGCTGGCCGCGCCCGGCGTGATCCTGGCGGCGCTGCGCACCCTGCACCGTCCCGACGCGGCGCTGCACATCCATCCCGCGCTCAACGCCGACCTGGTCCGGTTCCTGCTCGGCTTCGCCCGCAACGCGAACCGGCGCCGGTATTCGACCGGCGTTGCGGCCCTGGCCTCGTTGGCACACAACACTTTCGACCTGTTCGAGAAGTTGGGCGTCGAGGCCAACCGCAGCGGATTCCTGTTCGCCTACGGCACTTCGTCGTCGGCTCGCGCGGCCCGTCGCGGCTTCGCCACGCTCGGGGCGCCGGTCGGCGAGCTGCTGTCCGACCTGCCCGACCGGGAGCCGTGCCTGGCCGCCGGGGCCCGGGCCGGATTCGTCGTCGAGGACCAGTGGTCGCTTGACCCGAACGCCGTCGTCGACGCGCTGGCGGCACGGCTGCGGGACCTGGGCGTCTCCGTCATCGAGGGCGCCCGGGTCACGCGGATCTCGGAGGGCGCCCGGGTCCAAGTGCACACCTCGGCCGGCACCGTCGAGTCCGACGCGGCGGTGCTGGCCGCCGGGGTGTGGAGCCGCGAGCTCGGACGTGCCGCCGGCGTGGACCTGAACCTGTTTCCCGGCAAGGGATACAGCTTCTCCGTGGCCGTCGACAAGATGCCGTCACGGCTCGTGCACCTCGGCGACGCGCACGTCGCCGTCACCCCGCTCGGCGACCGGCTGCGCATCGCCGGCACCATGGAGTTCGACCGCGACCACGACCGTTTCCACGCCCGTCGCATCGACGCCATCGTCCGTGCCGCCGGTCCCTATCTGGCCGGTGTCGAGTGGGACGGCCGTCGGGACGAGTGGGTCGGGCCGCGGCCGATGACCCCCGACGGCCTGCCGGCCATCGGCCGCCTTCCCCGGCACCGCAACGTTTTTGTCGCAACCGGGCACAACATGCTGGGCCTGATGCTGGCCCCGTCGACCGGGCAGATGGTGGCGGGGTTGGTGGACGGGGAACGGCCACCGGCCGCCTTCGATCCGGGGCGGCTGGCCCGGGCTTGCTGAATCAGCTACGCGTTCGGGGCGGGCTGGGTGGTCGGCGGCGGGGCCGCCTGGGCGGTGCGGCGGCCCGCTCGCCGGCCGTAGGTGACCGTGCCGAAGATCAGCAGGCCGAGCACCACGTAGGGCAGGATCGAGGAGATCACCACCATGGTCGACACCGGCAGCGTGTAGCTGAGGATGATGCGCAGGACGGCCTCGCCGAGGAAGGCGCCGCCCCACACGACCGTCAGAATCCGCTGGCCGCGGCGGAATCCGGGGTACTGCCAGAGGCCGTTCCACCAGTCGACGCGGGCCGGGTCGCCGCCGGTGGCGAACTTGCGGCCGAAGTAGAACATCAGCGGGCGGGGCGCCAGCAGGGAGCCGAGCAGGACGAGGCCGAACAGGCCGGTCACCGCCGAGTCCTTGACCAGCAGCAGGCGGGCGTCGTTGAAGGCCAGCGAGGCGACGACGCCGACCACGAGGAAGACCAGGACCATGATGCTGAACTCGTCGGCGTGCCGGGTCCTGGCGAACGAGATGCCCAGTTCGAGCAGCGGCCACACGCCGCTCAGGGCCAGCGCGGGGGCGTCGGCCACGCCGTAGCCGGTGAGCAGCACGTAGGTGAGGATCGGCAGTGCGATGTTGAACAGGAGTGTCATGCAGCTGGGCGTGCTGATCGCGCTCACCGATCTCAGCCCGCGCCTGGCCGACGTGATCGCCGCCAAACCCGGCGACGCCAGCGTCCGCGTCGGCACCATCGCCCTGTCCGTCGAGGACGCCGCCGAGGTCGCGTTCGAGGCTTGGGGACCTGGCCCGGGTCGGCGCGAACTACCGTGGGCACATCGCCGCCCTGCGCACGGCGCTCAAGGCCGAGGACGAACTGCCGGCCACCGCCGAGACTCTCAAGGCCTTCGCCGACCTGTCGATGCCTCCACTGGTCGACACCCTCCGCGACCCCGGCCTGCCGCCCGAACTGCGCCCCGCCGACTGGCCGTGGGCCGAGCTCGTCGACCTGATCGAACAGGTCAACGCCCGCTACTGGCCGCCCACGATTTCGTATGCGCACAGCCGCATCGATCGCTAGGTTTTAGCCCATGACGTCCCGTTTGCACAATGTCACCGTCGACTGCGCCGATCCCGTCGCCCTGGCCACCTTCTGGGCCGCCGTCACCGGCTACGAGCCGGACATCGAGGACGACCTCGATCCCGCGGAGGACGCGCTGCTGGTTGCCCCGGACGACGGTCCGGGCATCCTGTTTCAACGGGTGCCGGAGGGCAAAGCCGCGAAGAACCGTCTGCACTTCGACCTCCAGCCGGACCGTCCGCGCGACGAGGAGGTGGCGCGCCTGATCGGCCTCGGCGCGACCCTGGTGCTGGACATGCGCACCCCGGACGGCAAGGGCTGGGTGCAACTGGCTGACCCCGAGGGCAACGAGTTCTGCGTGGAACGCAGCGCGGCCGAGCGGGACTGATCTTGTCGCCTCGGGATCGCTGCGGCACGGTTGGGGAACGCAAGCACCGAGCAGCGGAAGAGGCGGTCGATGGGCGACGTGACGACCCGGCTGGCGGACATCGTCGGGGACAAGAACTTCCTTGCCGGCGAAGACATTCCCTCCGACTACAGCCACGACGAGGACCTGACCGGCGCGCCTCAGGCCCCGGCCTACGTGGCGAAACCGGGCAGCGCCAGGGAAGTCGCCGAGCTGCTCAAGGCGGCGTCGGAGCACGGGGTGCCGGTGACCGCGCGGGGGTCCGGCACCGGGATCTCCGGCGCGGCCCGGCCGGTGGCCGGCGGGCTGGTGGTCTCGTTCGAGCGGATGAACGCCGTGCTGGAGATCGACACCGGCAACCACGTCGCCGTCGTGCAGCCCGGGGTGACGCTGGCCGAGCTGGACGCGCGGGCCGCCGAGCACGGGCTGACCTATCCGGTCCGGCCCGGCGAGCTGAGCGGGAGCCTCGGCGGCAACGTCGCGACCAACGCCGGCGGCATGCGCGCGGTCAAGTACGGCGTGACCCGGGACAACGTGATCGGGCTGGAGGCGGTGCTGCCGACCGGCGAGATCATCCGCACCGGCGGCAAGGTGGCCAAGACGTCCAGCGGCTACGACCTGACGCAGCTGATCATCGGCTCGGAGGGCACGCTGGCCCTGGTCACCGAGGTCATCGTCAAGCTGCGCCCGCGGCTGCCGCACGGCGCGACCGTGCTCGCCCCGTTCGGCGACTTCGACCAGGTGATGGCCGCCGTCCCGGAGATCATCGCCAGCGGGCTCGGTCCGCACATCCTCGAGTACATCGACACCAAGACCATGACGGCGATCGTCGACACCGAAGGACTGGACCTCGGCGTGCCGGCCGAGATCCGCGACTCCTGCGACGCGTATCTCGTGGTGGCGCTGGAAAACCGCGACGACCGGCGGCTGGCCGAGGACGTCGAGGCCACCGGGGAACTGCTCGGCGGGCTCGGCGCGACCGAGGTCTACGTCCTCGACGGCGCCGCCGCCCGCCGGCTGATCGAGGCCCGCGAGAAGGCGTTCTGGGTGGTCAAGGCCGTCGGGGCCGACGACACCATCGACGCCGTGGTGCCGCGGACCGCGATGCCCCGGTTCATCGCCACCGCCCGTGAGCTGGCCCTGGCCGCCGGCGGCGACGCCCTGGGCTGCGGCCACGCCGGCGACGGCAACGTCCACCTGGCCATCCGCTGCCCGGACCCGGTCATCCGCAAGAAGCTGTTCACCGAGATCTTCGCCTTCGCCACCGAGCTCGGCGGCCAGATCTCCGGCGAACACGGCCTGGGCCGGGCCAAGGTCGGCTACTTCCACGAGCTGGCCGACCCGGCGCGCATCGAGCTGATGCGCCGCATCAAGCAGAGCTTCGACCCCACCGGCATCCTGAACCCCGGCGTCCTGTTCCGGTGAGGGACCCCGAACGTCATGAAGGGCCCCTTACTGACGTTGAACGTCAGTAAGGGGCCCTTCATGACACAAAAACGAGGTCAGGCGCGGAGGGCGGCGCCGTGCTGTTCGCCGGCCGAGGCGACGGCGGCGTCGCGGGCGGCGGTGGCCTCCTCGACGGTGAGCGTGCGGTCGGGGGCGCGGAAGCGCAGGGCGTAGGCCAGGGAGCGCTTGCCCTCGCCGAGCTGCTCGCCGGTGTAGACGTCGAACAGGCGCAGGTCCTCGAGCAGGTCGCCGCCGCCGGCGCGCAGGGCGGAGGCGACGTCGGCGACGGGGACCTCGGCGTCCACGACCAGGGCCACGTCCAGCAGCACCGGCGGGTACGGCGAGATCACCGGCACCGGCCGGCGGTCGGCCAGCGGCAGGGCGTCGATGTCGATCTCCATGGCGCAGGTCCGCTTGGGCAGCCCGAGCTTCTCCACCACGGCCGGGTGCAGCTCGCCGGCGTGGCCGACGGGCCAGCCGCCGACCCGCAGCTCGGCGCACCGGCCGGGATGCCACGGCGCGAGGTCGGAGGCGACGACGGTGAGCTCGACGCCCCAGGCGTGCGCGACGGTCCGCGCGGCCTCGACGGCGTCGGCCCACGAGGCCTCGCGGCCCTTGCCCCACCAGCCGGCCTGCTCCCGCTGACCGGCCAGCACGACGGCGGCGTGCAGCGGCTGGTTGGGCAGCGAGGCCTCCAGCTTGCCGAGGTCCTCATCGGACGGACGGCCGTCGACGCCGACGGCCGGCACCGGGGTCTGCTGGGTCTTGGGCAGCACGACCTGTCCGATGTGGAACAGGGCGAGGTCCCGCTGGCCGCGAGAAACGTTGCGGCGCAACGTGTCCAGCATGTTCGGCAGCAGCGTGGTGGCCAGCTCGGGGTGGTCGGACTCCAGCGGGTTGAGCACCTTGACGGTGGTGCGCCGCACGTCGTCGTCGGCCAGACCGAGGTCGTCCCAGGCGGTCGAGGCGACGAACGGGAACGGCAGCACCTCGGCGTAGCCGGCCTCGGCCAGCGCGCGGGACGCGGCCCGGCGGCGGCGCTGCGACTCGGTCAGCCCCCGCTGCGGCGGCGCGGGCGGCAGCTCGGACGGGATGGTGTGGTAGCCCTCCAGCCGCAGCACCTCCTCCACCAGGTCGGCGGGCTGGGTGAGGTCGGGCCGCCACGGCGGCGGGGTGGCGATGACGAACGTGCGGCCGTCGTCGCTGGTGGTGACCTCGACGCCGCAGCCGATCTGGCCGAGCCGCCGCGCGGTGACGCCGCGGGCGTAGTGCACGCCGGCCACCCGGTCGGGCATGTCGATCGGCATGGACACCGGGGACGGCAGGATCGGGTTGCCGATGTCGGTGCGGCCCGGGCGGATGCTGCCCTCGCCGAACTCGTCGAGCAGCTTGGCCGCGCGGTCCAGGGCGGCCGCGGCCACCACCGGGTCCACGGACCGCTCGAAACGCCGCGAGGCCTCGCTGGGCAGCTTGTGCCGGCGGGCGGTGCGGGCGATCGAGGCCGGCTCCCAGTTGGCCGCCTCCAGCAGGATGTCCGAGCTGTTCTCGCCGACCTCGGTCGACGCGCCGCCCATGACACCGGCCAGCGAGACCGGGCCGCTGTCGTCGCAGATGACCATGTCGTCGCTGGACAGGGTGCGCTCGACGTCGTCCAGCGTGCGCAGCTTCTCGCCCTCCTGGGCGCGGCGCACGACCAGCGTGCCCTTGAGCTTGCTGGCGTCGAAGGCGTGCAGCGGCTGGCCGGTCTCCAGCATCACGTAGTTGGTGACGTCGACCGGCAGCGAGATGGACCGGATGCCGGCCAGCATCAGCCGGCGGCGCATCCAGAACGGGGCCGGGGCGCTGGTGTCCACGCCGGTCACCCGGCGCGCGACGAATCGGCGGCAGCCCTCCTCGTCCCGCACGTCGATCGGCCACACCTCGTTGTCGGCGGCGCGGACGTCGGCGCCGGCCGGGTCGCCGAACGGCAGGTCGAAGGCGCAGGCCAGGTCCCGGCCGAGGCCGCGGACGGACAGCGCGTAGCCGCGGTCGGGCGTGATCGCCAGCTCCAGCACGGCGTCGTCGAGCTGGAGGATCTCCTTGGCGTCGTCGCCGGGGCTGGCGGTGCCGGGCGGCAGCACCAGGATCCCGGTGTGGTCGTCGCCCAGGCCCAGCTCCTTGACCGAGCAGATCATGCCCTCGCTGGTCTTGCCGTACGTCTTGCGCGCGGCGATCTCGAAACCGCCGGGCAGCACCGCGCCGGGCAGGGCCACCACGACCAGGTCGCCCTCGACGAAGTTGCGGGCGCCGCAGACGATGCCCTGGATCTGGTCCTCGTCCACCTCGACCTGGCAGTACCGGATCGGCTTCTTGAACTCGGTGAGCTCCTCGATCTCCACCACCAGGCCGACCACCAGCGGGCCGTCGACGGGGGCGAGCCGCTCCACGGCCTCGACCTCGTGGCCGATCCGGATCAGCGCCTCGGCCACGTCCTCGGGCGTGGTCTCCTCGGGCAGCGGCAGGTGCTCGGCGAGCCAGCTGACAGGAATGCGCACGGGACTCAGAACTCCGTTCCGAAGGGCAAGGTGAAGCGGACATCGCCCTCGACCATGTCGCGCATGTCGGGGATGCCGTTGCGGAACTGCAGCGTGCGCTCCAGGCCCATGCCGAACGCGAAGCCCGAGTACACCTCGGGGTCCACGCCGGTGGCGCGCAGCACGTTGGGGTTGACCATGCCGCAGCCGCCCCACTCGACCCAGCCGGCGCCGCCCTTGCGCTGCGGGAACCACACGTCGACCTCGGCCGACGGCTCGGTGAACGGGAAGAAGGAGGGCCGCAGCCGGGTCTTGGAGTCGGCGCCGAACATGGCCCGGGCGAACGCGTCCAGCGTGCCCTTCAGGTGGGCCATGGTGATGCCCTTGTCCACGACCAGGCCCTCGACCTGGTGGAACACCGGGGTGTGGGTGGCGTCCAGGGCGTCGGTGCGGTAGGTGCGGCCCGGGCAGACCACGTACACCGGCAGCTCGCGGTCCAGCAGCGAGCGGATCTGCACCGGGGAGGTGTGCGTGCGCAGCACCAGCCCGGAGTTCTCCGGCGCGATGTAGAAGGTGTCCTGCATGGTGCGGGCCGGGTGGTCCTTGCCGAAGTTCAACGCGTCGAAGTTGAACCACTCGGTCTCGAGCTCGGGCCCCTCGGCGATCTCGTAGCCCATGCCGACGAACACGTCGCCGACGCGCTCGGACAGCGTGGTCAGCGGGTGCCGGGCGCCGCGGGCGACGCGGTCCCAGGGCAGCGACACGTCGACCTGCTCGGTGGCCAGCACCTGCTTGGCCCGCTCGGCCTCGAGCGCGGCCTTGCGCGCGTCGAAGGCGGCCTTGATCTCGGTCTGCGCCTCGTTGACCCGCTTGCCGGCCTCCGACCGGGCGGCCGGCGGCAGCGCGCCGATCTCCCGCCGAGCGGTCAGCAGCGGCGACCGGTCGCCGAGGTGCGCGGGCCGCACCGCGGCCAGCTGGTCGAGGTCGGCGGCCTCGGCGAACGCCTCGTGCGCCTGCTCGACCGCGGCCTTCAGCGTCTCCGGCGCGAGTGCCGCGACCTGCTTGGGGTCGAAAGGATCGTTGACTCCGGACATGGTCGCCTGACAACTCCTGGGGCTTCATGCGGGTGGTGAACAGACCGATCCTAAGGGGTCGGACTGAAACGATTTCACGCGGAGCGCTGCACCCGGGCCGAGGTGTAGAGACAGACGGCCGCGGCGGTGGCGAGGTTAAGGCTTTCAGCCTGTCCGTGGATGGGCACCCGCAGCGCCGTGTCGGTCCGGTCGAGCAGGTCGGCCGGCAGGCCGTGGGCCTCGCTGCCGAACACCCAGGCCGTCGGCCCGGCCAGCTCGCCGGCCCGTTCGGCCTGGTCCAGGTCCTGCTCCGCGTAGCCGTCGGCGGCGACGAGGCGCAGCCCCGCGTCGCGGCAGGCCGCCAGCACCGCCTCGGTGTCCCGCGAGCGGGCGACCGGGAGGTGGAACAGGCTGCCGGTGGAGGCGCGCACGCACTTGCCGTTGTGCGGGTCGACGGTGGCGCCGGCCAACAGCACGGCGTCCGCGCCGGCGGCGTCGGCCACCCGCAGCACCGTGCCGGCGTTGCCGGGATCGGCCACCCCGACCAGCACGGCCACCAGCATGGGAGCCGCGCGCAGCGCGTCTTCCAGGGGCTGGTCCACGAGGTCGCAGACGGCGACGATGCCCTGCGGCGAGACCGTCTCGGACAGGCCGTCGGCCGCCTTGTCGGTCACCTCGCTCACCGGCACCCGCTGCTCGTCGGCCCGGTCCAGCAGCTCGGCGTTGCGCTGCGCGGCGATCGCCGTGACGAACACCTCATGCACCCGGCCGTGGCCGGTGCGGGCCCAGGCCAGCGCCTCACGCACGGCCTGCGCGCCCTCGGCCAGGAACCGGCGGTCCCGGTCGCGGCCGGCCCGCCTGGTCAGCTGCCGTGCCGCAGCGACCCGGGGCGTGCGCTCGGTGAACACCCCGGCCCCGGGTCGCGTCGACGAGACCTTGCTCAGCCCTGGCTCACCGGGGTCTGGGCCGGCACGTTCTTGCGGGCCAGCTCGACCAGCGCGGCGAACGCGTCGGCGTCGTTGACCGCGAGCTCGGCCAGGATCTTGCGGTCCACCTCGACGCCCGCGACCTTGAGGCCCTGGATGAAGCGGTTGTAGGTCATGCCGTTCAGGCGCGCGGCCGCGTTGATACGCGTGATCCACAGCTGCCGGAAGTCGCCCTTGCGGGCGCGACGGTCCCGGTAGGCGTAGTTGAGCGAGTGGAGCACCTGCTCCTTGGCCTTGCGGTACAGCCGGGAGCGCTGGCCGCGGTAGCCGCTGGCGAGCTCCAGGGTCGTGCGGCGCTTCTTCTGGGCGTTGACCGCCCGCTTGACGCGTGCCACTGGTTCATCCTGTCAATCTCAAGGGGGTGTTCGGGGCACCCCGGGGGTCTTCGTGGGACTACAGCGCTCGCGTCAGATACCGAGCATCTTCTTCATGCGCGGGACGTCGCTCTTGGCGACCTCCTGGACGCCGGCGTAGCGGCGGGTCAGCGTGCTGGGCTTCTTCTCCAGCAGGTGGCGCTTGCCGGTCTTCTCCCGCATCAGCTTGCCCTTGCCGGTCACCTTCACGCGCTTGGAGATGCCGCTGTGCGTCTTGTTCTTGGGCATTGTCGTCCTCGTTGTCGTACCGCCGCCCGGATTGGGCGGCGGTGCGTCGTCGTACCTCGGGGGTTCCCGGGTATCACTCCTGCTCGGAGCCGGTCTCCGGGGTGGTGGCCTTGATCGGCCGGGTCTTGCTGGTCTTGTGCGGCGCCAACACCATGATCATGTTGCGGCCGTCCTGCTTGGCGCTGGACTCCACGAAGCCCAGCTCGTTCACGTCCTCGGCCAGCCGCTGCAACAGCCGGAAGCCGAGCTCCGGCCGGGACTGCTCGCGGCCGCGGAACATGATGGTGACCTTGACCTTGTGCCCGTGCTCGAGGAAGCGAACCACGTGGTTCTTCTTCGTCTCGTAGTCGTGCGGGTCGATCTTCGGCCGGAGCTTCTGCTCCTTGATCACCGTGAGCTGCTGGTTGCGCCGGGACTCGCGGGCCTTCTGCGCGCTCTCGTACTTGTACTTGCCGTAGTCCATGAGCTTGCAGACCGGCGGGCGAGCCTGCGGTGCGACCTCGACGAGGTCCAGATCCGCTTCCACGGCGAGCCGGAGGGCGTCCTCGATGCGGACGATGCCCACCTGTTCACCATTGGGCCCGACGAGCCGGACCTCGGGCACCCGGATGCGGTCGTTGATCCGGGCCTCGGGAGCGGCGGTGGGGCCACCACGGTCTCGACTAGAGGGAGCTGTCATGCACGTCCTTCAGTTGCCTGTGTGCGCCAGAAACGGCAACGGCCCCACATGTCCGTGACATGCGGGGCCCGCTTCCCTCCGATCGCCCGGCTGTTCGCCGAGCTGCTCCGGCCCTGCTAGGGACCGAAGGACCGGACCCGGCTGCCTGCTGGCGGCTCGGGTGGGAGCGGGGCTCCACTTGCCGCCCCCGCACATACGGGGGCTGGTCGCACGTGTAAGGGTAGCAGACGTGACGGAACTGCCCGAAATCGACGGCCCCCAGCTGCGGGAGCTGGCCGCCGTGCCCAGCGTGGAGATCATCAGCCGGGCCGCGGTGATGCTGCTCTCGGCCGCCGCCGAACGGCTCGGCCTGGCCGACACCGAGCCCGAGTCCAGCCCCCACCGGGACCTGGACGAGGCCCGCCGGCTGATCACCGCGCTGGCCGGCCTGATCACCGCGTCCGCCGAGTACCTCGGCCCGCACGCCGGCCCCCTGCGGGACGGTCTGCAGGCCGTGCAGCGGGCGTTCCGCGAGGGCTCCACCGTCCCGGACGAACCCGGCCACGGCCCCGGCGAGAAGTACACCGGCCCGGTGTACTGAGGGTAGCCACTTTAATGCTTGGAAGGGGGCTTTCCTGCACTCGGAGTGCAGGAAAGCCCCCTTCCAAGCATTTGGGGTCACTCAGAGTGAGGGGCGGCGGAGGTGCCAGGGGGTGGCTTGCTGGTAGGCGTGGGCGACGCCGGCCAGCAGGGTCTCGCCGTGGGCCGGGCCGATGAGCTGGGCGCCGATGGGCATGCCGGCGTCGGTGGCGCCGGCGGGGAAGGCGATGGCCGGCAGGCCGGTGAGGCTGGCCGGGAACATGAAGGCCGTTAGCACGGGGATCAGCGGCACTTCCTCCACTGAGGTGATGCCGTGGGGTAGGTCGGCGATCGGCGAGGCCGGCGTGAGCAGCACGTCGACGGTGTCGAGCAGGCCGGTGAGCTGCTGGATCAGGCGGCGGCGGACCCGCTGGGCCATGACGTAGTCCTCGGCCCGGGCGTCCAGGCCGGCCTCCAGGAAGGCCTGCACGTCGTGGCTGAAGGGCTCGCCGGCCAGGTGCTCGCGGTAGATCTCGGCGGCCTCCCGGAAGATCATCACCGAGGACACGGCCCCGAACAGCTCGGGCGCGGGCGGCGTGACCGGCACGATCCGAGCGCCGAGGTCGGCCAGCACGTCGGTGACGCTGTCCATGGCGGCCAGCACGTCGGACCGGGCGGGGCCGAGGAACGCGTCGGTGGGCACGCCGACCCGAAGGCCGGCCACCGACCACATCTTGCCGAGGGCGTGCAGCGGGTCGCCGGTGGTCAGCCCGGTCAGCACCCGCAGCAGGAGCAGGGCGTCGCGGGCGTCCCGAGCCATCGGGCCGACGACGTCGTGCGACCAGGCCAGCGGCCGCACGCCGTCGGTGGGCACCAGGCCGAAGGTGGGCTTGATGGCAGTGGTGCCGCAGAACGAGGACGGCAGCCGCAGCGAGCCGCCGGTGTCGGTGCCGAGCGCCGCCGCGACGTTCCCGGCGGCCAGCGCGGCGGCGGAGCCGCCGGAGGAGCCGGAGGTCATCTTCGTCGGGTCCCACGGGTTGTGGGTCTGGGGTGTGGAGACGCCGTAGGCGATCTCGTGGGTGGTGGTCTTGCCGATCACGATGCCGCCGGCGTCGGTCACCCGCGTGACCACGGCGGCGTCGGACGTGGCCGGCTCGGTGAACACGGTGGTGCCGGCGGCGGTGACCGTGCCGGCGACGTCGATGAGGTCCTTCACCCCGACCGGCACGCCGTGCAGCACCGCTGAAGGCCGGCCGGTCAGGGCGGCGGCCCGCTCGCGGGCTTGATCGGCGGCCACGGAGACGAAGGCGTGCACGGTGGGCTCGGTGGCCTCGATCCGGGCCAGGCAGGACTCGACCAGCTCCAGGGGCGTCAGCGCGCCGTCGTGGATGGCGCAGGCGGCGTCGACCAGACCCAGCTGCCACGGCTCGACGGCATCCGGCGGCACGTCGGCTGCCCCAAGATCGGCAGCTCTGACGGCGTCAACCGCCGCGGTGACGAACGGCTGCGCCCAAGCTCGGCGCGAATGGCTCATGGCAGTGATCAAACTGGGTGTCAGTCGATCCCGGCAAGACCCTGCTCGCCTCGGATCCGGAAGCCGCCGGCCACGGCCTCGGCCAGATACAGCGGCTGCCGCAGCCGGCCGGTCGAGGTCACGGTCACCTGGCCGCGAGGGCCGGTGAAGCTGACCCCGGGCAGGGCCCCGACCAACGACGCCGGCTCGATCGTGCCGGCTGTCTTGGCGCCGCGGGCGTACAGGTGGATGCCCTCGTACACGGACTCGGTGACGCTGGAGACCGGCGGCGCGGACGGCCCGTAGGCCTGGCGGTACCGGCTCAGGAAGGCCCGGTTCTCCGTGGTCGGCAGGTCCATGAAGTAGCCAAGCACCGACCACATGCCCTCGGCCGCCGCGTCGCCGATGTGGTCGCGGGTCGCCTCGTCCAGCAGCGCCCCGAAGCTGCGGACCTGCTTGCGCAGGCCGGCCGCGTGCAGCTGCCGTTCGAACGCCGCGGCGTCCCCGCCGACCAGGCAGTTGACCACCAGCTCGGCCTTGGAGTCCTCGATCGACTCCAGCACCTCGTCGAAGTCGGTGGTGCTCAGCGGGACGTAGCGCTCGCCCAGCACCGTGCCCCGCTCGGACTCGACGACCACGCGGGAGCAGGCCCCGACGGCCCGCGGCCAGACGTAGTCGTTGCCGATCACGTACCAGCCCTTGCCGCCGTGCTCGCGCATCATCGCCGGCACCGCTCGGCGCAGCTGGTCCCCCGGCACCTCGCCCCAGCGGAACAGCCGGCCCGCCGGCTTCCCGCCCTCGTTGACCGGTGTGTAGAAGTACGGCAGCCCGACGCGGCGGGCATAGGGGCGGACGGCGTCCAGGGTGGCCGAGGTGTGCACGGCGATCACCATGTCCACGTGGTGGCGCAGGTGCAGCCGCTTGAGCTCGCTCAGGCCGGTGGCCGGGCTGGTGGCGTCGTCGCCGACGACCAGCCGCAGCGGCAGGCCGAGCACGCCGCCGTCGGCGTTGATCTCGTCGACGGCCAGCCGCGCGCAGTTCTCCACCGCCGGGCCGAACACGCCGGCACTGCCGTGGTAGCTGGTGAGCAGCCCGATCCGGATGACGTCCTCGTCGGGGTCGTCGGCCAGGTCATCGGCCATGTCACTGCCGAGCAGCCGGGCCAGCGGCGCGATGCTGCCGTCCTCGATGGAGGTGACCAGGCGGACCCGGGTGCCGGTGTCGTCCGGCTCGAAGTCGATGATCACCCGGCCGCGCCACGGGGTCTCGTGCCGCAGCACGATGCGCTGGCCGGGCAGCACGCGGTGGACCCGGGCGATGCCGGCCAGCGGCACCCCGCCGACCGGGAAGGCGACCCGGACCGCCAGGCCCGGGCGCAGGTCCTCGACCTTGGCGTCGAACGTCCAGTCGGCCCAGCGGCCGCCGCCGAACGCGGCGTAGGCCGCGTCGCGGGACGCCGGCACCGTCACCTCGGCGGTGAACAGGACGTCGGCCATGCGCGCTCCCCGGGTACCGGACCAGGCCGCGCGAGCGTACCGGTGTTGATCATCCGCCGGTCAGCCGGATCGGTTGCTCCACCCGATGGTATGACTGATGACGATGAGACGTCACTAAGCGTGACAGAATGGTGACCGCATCCTCAACCGGCCTGGTCCGCAGGGAGTACATCCGGAACCGGCCCTGCCGGCGCTCCTGCACCAGGCCCGCCTGGCGCAGGATGCGAAGGTGGGTGGAGACCGCCGTTCGGCCTATGTGATGGAAGGCCGCCGCGATCTGAGAGGCCGTCAGCTCCGGGTGTTCGGACAGCAGCCGCAGCACCGCCCGCCGACTCGGATCGGCCAGCGCGCCGAATGTCGCCGACTCCATGTCCCTCGACTCGTGCACGCGCGCCCTCCATATCGTCCGGACCTAAGGCCTTACGGCTGGGGGCGGTGCACAGTTCATCGACAACGTTCTGGCCAAGGTTCACTCGAACGGGTTGCTGGAAAGCGCTTTCCGCCTACAATGTAGACGGTAAGACGCATTCCACATCCGCCGCCAGGGGAGGAACGCGATGTCCGAGATCTTCATCGCTCGGCTGCGCCCGGAGTTCGCCCGGGGCGAGCGGGAACGCTGCTGCCACCTGTTCCCGGTGCCGCTGCCCGGCGCCGTGCCCAAGATCCTGCACGCCTACTGCGGCCAGCAGATCGCCCCCGGCCAGGCCGAGCTGCTCGACGGCCACCGGGGCATGCCCTGCGTGACCTGCATCCTGCTGTCCCCGGCCGACGGACAGACCCAGCCGGTCAGCGACATCGACCTCCTGGGCATCGCCTGACCCACGCGCCGCGGGCACACCTGATGCCGGGAAGGGGCCTTTCCTGGCGTTGAGCGCCAGGAAAGGCCCCTTCCCGGCATCAACGGGAGGGCGTGGAGCGCCTCAGTCCACGACCGCCAAAGCGTCGATCTCCACCAGGAGGCCGGCGGGCAGGCCGACGTAGACGGTGGTGCGGGCCGGGTAGGGCTCGCTGACGAACTCGCCGTAGGCCTGGTTCATCTCGGCGAAGTGCGAGGTGTCGGTGAGGAACACCCGGAGCATGATCACGTCGTCCATGCTCGCGCCGGCGGCGGCCAGCACGGCGTTGACGTTGCGCAGGGCCTGCCGGGTCTGCTCGGCGACCGTGTCGGCGACGATCGTGCCGCTGGCGTCGAAGGCGACCTGCCCGGCGACCTGAAGCACGTTGCCCTTGCGGACCCCCTGGGAAAACGCGGCCACCGGGGTGGGCGCCTCGGACGTCCTGATCTCAACCTTGGCCACCGGCCATCCTTTCGTCACCAGTCCAGCCGCACTCGGTCGAGGCGGCGGCCGCGGTCGCCAGCAACCGCGGCACGAGGGCGATGAGCCCGTCGTAGTCGAGGAAAACCTTGGGCACGGACAGCGACACCGCGGCGATCACCTGGTCGCGCTGCCCCCGGATGGGGGCGGCGACGCAGTGGATGAAGTCCTCGTGCTCGGAGTTGTCGACGGCGTATCCGCGCTGCCGCACCAGTTCCAGCTCCGCCAGATAGTCGGCGGGGGTGGTGATGGTGTTGGCGGTCAACCGCGGATACTCCATGCGAGCGGCGATCTCCCGGGCCTCGGGACGCTCGGCCAGCAGCACCTTGGCCACGGCGGTGCAGTGCAGCGGGGCCCGCCGCCCGATGCGGGAGTACATCCGCACGGGATGGGTGCTGTCGTACTTGTCGATGTAGACGACCTCGCCGTCCTCGTAGCTGGCGAGGTGCACGGTGTGGCCGGTCTCCAGGTTGAGCTCCCGCAGCGCGGACTCGGCGGCCCGCCGCACGTCGAGATCGTCCAGCGCCCGGTTGGCCAGATCGAACAGCGCGGTGCCCAGGCGGTAGTGCCGCACGCCCTCGCGCTGCACGAACCGGTGCTCCTCCAGGGTCCGCAGCAGCCGCAGCACGGTCGACTTGTGCACGTCGATCACGGCCGCGAGCTCGTCGAGGGTCTTGCGGCCGTCGGCCATGGCCCGCAGCAGGGTCAGCGCGCGGTCCAGGCTCTGACTCACAGACCCTCCTCGCTAGCGCTCGTCGCGTCTGCGACCAAGGGCGCAGTGCTCGATGGCTCGCTCGCAAGCTCGCTCACGGCAGGATCACTCCCCCGGCTGTCACGTGCGCGCCGGACCAGGTGGCCTCGTCGGCGTCGAGCAGCTTGGTGACGATCGGCTCGGGCAGCGGCTCGCCCAGGTCCTCGGCGGTGAGCAGCACGCCGGCGGCGGTGAGGTGTCCACGGCGCAGCCGTCGTCGCACGGAGTCGCCGTTGAGGTCAGCAGCCAGGAAGCCCGCGGCGAAGGCGTCGCCGGCACCGACCGGCTCGACGACGTCGACCTTCAGCGCGGACTCGAAGACCGGCTCGGAGTCGGTGAGCAGGGTGGCCCCGCGGGCCCCGTGCTTGACCACGATCTCGGCCGGATTCGGCAGCAGGGCACGGATTTCCTCGACCTCGGAGACGCCCCAGACCGCCTGCGCCTCGTCGTCGCCGACAAACACGACGTCGGCCCGGTCGGCCAGTTCGCGCAGCACGCCCTTGTCCAGGTCGGTCCACAAAGCCGGCCGCCAGTTGACGTCGAACGACACCCGCAGCGGCAGCGCCAGCACGGCCCACAGCAGGTCGAGGCAGCTCGGCGACAAGGCGGCGGTGATCCCGCTGATGTGCACCAAGGCGGTCTTGCCCGCGCCCACAGTGGCCAGCAGTTCCGGGCCCATGCCGGAGGCCGCGGAGCCGCGCCGGTAGTAGCGCACGGGGCTGCCGTCGGCGCTGGCTTCTTTGACGTACAGGCCGGTCGGCCGCACCGGGTCGGTCCGCACGTCGGTCACGTCCACGCCGACAGCGGCGATGCGCTCCCGGACCGCGCGGCCGAGGGAGTCGTTGCCCAGCGCGCTGACCCAGCGGGCGTGGAAGCCGGCCCGGGCGAGGTGACTGGCCACGTTGGACTCCGCGCCGCCGACGCTGAGCGTCCAGTCCCGCGCCTCGTGCACCGGCCCCGGTTGCGCCGGCACGAACAACGCCATGGACTCACCGAGGCAGACAACCTCTTGGCGCTCCATCGGCACCCCCTCCGAGGGTCGCAGGTTCGTTGACGGCGGCTGTCCGGAATGCTACACACCAACGAATCACATTGCGCAACCACCGTTGCATATTTTGCAACAGCGGGAACGGGGTGGACAGTGAGCTCGATCAGTACCGACGCGGTCGCCGCGTTGCGCGCGGACACCGTCGACTGGCGGTTCAAGGGCATGCCGTCCTGGGCCTACGGCACGACGGTCGGCGAGTTGACCGCGTCCGGCCTCGACCTGTTCGAGGGCGGCTTCGTCGGCCCGCTGGTGGTGCTGGACGAACCGGCGCTGGCGCACAACATCCGCGTGATGGCCGACTGGTGCGAGTCGGTCGGGCTGGCGCTGGCGCCGCACGGCAAGACGACCATGGCCCCGCAGCTGTTCCAACGCCAGTTCGAGGCCGGCGCGTGGGGCCTGACCACCGCCAACATCAGCCAGCTGCGCGTGTATCGGGCGTTCGGCGTGTCCCGGATCCTGATGGCCAACGAGCTGGTGGACCCGTTCGCGCTGCGGTGGCTGTCCAACGAACTCGGCACCGATCCCTCGTTCGAGTTCACCTGCTGGGTGGATTCCGTCGAGGGCGTGGCCCGGATGACTGAGGCGCTGTCGCACCCGGTCGACGTGATCCTGGAGCTGGGCGGGCCGTCCGGGCGGACCGGCGCGCGGACCATGGAGCACGCCGTCGAGATCGCCGAGGCGGTGCGCAAGAGCCCGGTGCTGCGGCTGGTCGGGGCCGGTGGCTACGAGGGCGCGCTGGCCCACGGCACCGAGGACGAGGAACTCACCAAGATCGACACGTACATGTCCCGGCTGCGCGAGCTGATCACCCGGCTGGCCGGCGACGGCCACTTCGACGGCGTCGACCAGGTGATCGCCACTGCCGGCGGCAGCGCCTACTTCGACCAGGTGGCCGAGGGCCTGGCCACGCCGTGGCCGGACGGGCTGCCGGTGCTGGGTGTGCTGCGCTCCGGCTCGTACCTGATCCACGACGACGGCCTGTACCGGCGGATGTCCCCGTTCTCCCGCCACCATCGGCTGCCCGGCGGCGAGCCGTTCCGGCCGGCCATGCACGCGTGGTCGCAGGTCACCTCGCACCCGGAGCCGGGGCTGGCCCTGCTCACCATGGGCCGGCGCGACGTCTCGTACGACCAGGAACTGCCGGAGCCGCAACAGGTCCGCCACCTCGACGGGTCCACGGAGGACCTTGTTGGCGCCTCGGTCAGCGATCTCAACGACCAGCACGCCTACCTGCGGCTGGGCGCGCAGCAGGTCGAGGTGGGCGAGTGGATCCGGTGCGGGCTTTCCCATCCGTGCACGGTGTTCGACAAGTGGCAGCTGCTGCCGGTGGTCAACGGCACGCGGGTCGTCGACCTGGTCAGGACGTTCTTCTGATGGACATCGTGTTCCGTGGGGCGACCGTCGTCGACGGGACCGGCGCCGCGGGTCGGATCGCGGACGTCGGTGTCGCCCAAGGCCGAATCGCCGAGATCAGGCCCAGAGGCACCAGCGGCTCAGGCGTCACCGGCGGCCGGGTGATCGACGCGCACGGTTTGGTGCTGTGCCCAGGGTTCATCGACATGCACTCGCACTCCGACCTCCAGGTGCTGACCAATCCCGATCACCTGGCCAAGGTGTCGCAGGGCGTCACCTGCGAGGTGCTCGGCCAGGACGGGCTGTCCTACGCGCCGGTGGACGACGAGGTGCTGGCCACCCTGCGCAAGCAGCTGGCCGGCTGGAACGACGACCCGCCGGGGTTCGACTGGAACTGGCGCTCGGTCGGCGAGTACCTGGACCGGCTGGACCAGGGCATCGCCGTGAACGCGGCCTACCTGGTGCCGCAGGGCACCGTGCGCATGCTGCGCGTCGGCTGGGACGACCGGCCGGCGACGGAGTCCGAAATGGACGCGATGAAGTCCACTGTGGACGAGGCGTTGACCGAGGGCGCGTTCGGGCTGTCCTCCGGGTTGACGTACACGCCCGGGATGTACGCCGATACCGGGGAACTCGTGCAGCTGTGCCGGGTCGTCGGCGCCCGCGGCGGCTACTACAGCCCGCATCACCGCAGCTACGGGGCCGGCGCGCTGGAGGCGTACGCGGAGATGGTCGACGTGTCGCGGCGTTCCGGCTGCCCGCTGCACCTGGCCCACGCCACCATGAACTTCCCGGTGAACGAGGGCCGGGCCGGCGAGCTGCTGACGCTGCTGGACGAGGCCATCGAAGCCGGCGCGGACGTCACCCTGGACACCTATCCGTACCTGCCGGGCGCGACCTACCTGTCGGCGCTGCTGCCGAGCTGGGTGAGCGCGGGCGGGCCGGACGCCGCCGTGGCACGATTGTCCGATGTGGACACCCGGAAGCGGATCCGGGCCGAGATGGAGGAAGCCGGCTCGGACGGCAACCACGGCGTGCCGATCGACTGGCGCGCCATCGATATCAACGGCGTGCGCGGTGCGCACAATGCCCACCTGGTCGGCCACTCGGTGGCGGAATCCGCTGCCACGCTGGGAGTCGCGCCGGCCGAGCTGTACTTCGACGTGCTGGTCGACGAGCGGCTGGGCACCTCGTGCCTGATGCACGTCGGCCACGAGGACAACGTGCGCGCGATCATGCGGCACCGCACGCACACCGGCGGCAGCGACGGCCTGCTGGTCGGCGATCGGCCGCACCCGAGGGCGTGGGGCACCTTCCCCCGCTACCTCGGCCGGTACGTGCGTGAGCTGGGGGTACTGGGGTTGGAGGAGTGCGTGGCGCACCTGACCGGACGTCCGGCGCGCCGCCTGGGATTGACCGACCGAGGGCTGGTGCGCGAGGGGTTCGCGGCCGACCTCGTGCTGTTCGATCCCTTGTCGGTCACCGACACGGCCACCTTCGAGCAGCCCCGGCAGCGCGCCACCGGGCTGCCGTACGTGCTGGTCAACGGGGTGCCGGTGATCGACGACGACCGGCCCACCGGCGCCGTGCCCGGGGGCTCCCTGCGGAGAGGAAACCGATGAACTGGCTGCAACATTCGACGGGCGGGCTGCTGCTGCTCGCCGCCGTCGGCATCGCCGTGCTGCTGTTGTTGATCATCCGGTTCAAGACCGAGCCGTTCATCGCGCTCACCGTCGCCGGCCTGCTGGTGGCGCTGGGGGCCGGGCTGCCGGTGTCGGCCATCGTCGGATCCGCCCAGTCCAGCTCCAAGTCCCTGCTGGAGACCGGATTCGGCGGCATTCTCGGCCACATCTCGCTGATCATCGGCCTGGGCACGCTGCTCGGCTCCATCCTGGAGGCCTCCGGCGGCGCGCAGGTGCTGACCACCGGCCTGCTGCGGGCGTTCGGCGAGAAGCGGGCCCCGCTGGCGATGGGCCTGTCCGGCCTGATCTTCGGCATCCCGGTGTTCTTCGACATCGGCATCTTCGTGCTCGCGCCGCTGGTCTACGTGGCGGCCAAGCGCGGCGGCCGGTCCATCGTGCTGTACGCGCTGCCGCTGCTGGCCGGCCTGTCCATCACGCACGCGTTCCTGCCGCCGCACCCCGGTCCGGTGGCCATCGCCGGCCTGCTGCACATCGACCTGGGCTGGATGATCCTGATGGGCCTGGCCTGCGGCATCCCGGCCTGGTTCGTCGGCGGCATCCTGTACTCGACCTGGATCGGCAAGCGGATCAACCTGCCGGTGCCGGAGGAGATGCTGGCCGCCGCGCAGAAGGCGGCCGAGGACAGCGGGTCCAACGACCGCAAGCCCCCGTCGCTCGGCCTGGTCGGCGCCATCATCGGCATTCCGCTGGTGCTCATCCTGTGCGGCACCTTCGGCAGCATCCTGCTGCCCAAGGACTCGCTGGCCCTGGACGTGTTCGCCTTCCTCGGCACGCCCGGCATCGCGCTGACCATCGCCGTGCTGCTGGCGTTCTGGCTGCTCGGCTACCGACGCGGCATGACCAAGCAGCAGGCCGGCCAGCTGTCGGCCGCCTCGCTGCGGCCGGTCGCGATGATCCTGCTGGTGGTCGGGGCCGGCGGCTTCTTCGGCGCGGTGCTGGCCGCCACCGGCATCGGCACCGCCCTGTCCGGCTCGCTGCGGACGGCCGGGCTGCCGGTGATCGTGCTCGTGTACGTGATCAGCTGCGGCCTGCGGCTGGCCCAGGGCTCGGCGACGGTGGCCATCGTGACCACCGGCGGCATCATCGCGCCGCTGCTGCCCGACCTGCACTACTCCCAGCCGCACACCGCCCTGATCGCCATGTCCATCGCCGCCGGCTCGATCATCGCCTCGCACGTCAACGACGGCGGGTTCTGGATCGTGTCCCGGTACTTCGGCATCCCCGTCAAGGAAACCCTGGCCAGCTGGACGGTTCTGGAGACCGTGCTGTCGGTCGTCGGTTTCGCCATGGCGGCGCTGCTGAGCGTGTTCGTCTGACCGGCGCGCCGCCCGGCGCCTTCTCGGCGCCGGGCGGCGAGCTGAACCGGCAAGGCTTCCGCTGCGTTAACTGTCCTATATGAGCGGGCTGCACGACGTCAGGGTGCTGGCCAGGGCCGGCATGATCACTCCAGCACACGCGTTGCGCAGCCAACGGGCGCTGGCCGACGTGCGGCACTGGGGCGCGGTGGTCGGGGCGGCCAAGCTGGCCGCGCGGCGGCGGCCGGACGCCACCGGCATCGTGGACGACCGCGGCGAGCTGACCTTCGGGGAGCTGGAGCAGCGGTCCACCGCGCTGGCGAAGTCGTTGCGGGCCAAGGAGATCGGGCCGGACAGCGTGGTCGCGGTGCTGTGCCGGGACCATCGCGGCCCGATCGAGACCCTGCTGGCGTGCGGAAAACTGGGCGCCACCGCCATCCTGCTCGGCACCGGCCTGGCCGCGCCGCAGCTGGCCGGGCTGATCCGCCGTGAACACGTCGATGTCCTGGTGTACGACCAGGAGTTCGCCGGCGCGCTGGCCGAGCTGGACCCGTCACTGCGGCGCTTCGTGGCCTGGCGGGACGAGCCCGGCGCGGGCGTGCCCACGCTGGACGAGCTCGTCGCCGACACGCCGAAGGGCCGGCTGCGGCGGCCGCCCGACGTGTCCAAAGTGGTCCTGCTGACCAGCGGCACCACCGGCGCGCCCAAGGCGGCCCCGCGCAAGATCCGCTCCGGGCTGGCCGCCGCCGACTTCCTGGACCGGATTCCCCTGCGTTCCGGGGAATCCACGTTCATCGCCGCCCCCATCTTCCACGGCATCGGCTTCCTGCACGTGGTGCTGGCGCTCGGGCTCGGGTCGACGATGGTGGTGCGGCGGCGGTTCGACGCCCGCCAGACCATGGCCGCCGTCGACCGCTACCGGTGCAGCACGCTCGTGGTCGTGCCGACCATGCTGCAGCGGATCATGGAGCTGGGCGGGCGCGAGCTGTCCGGCTACGACCTGGCCCAGCTGCGGGTGCTGTTCTGCTCCGGCTCCGCGCTCGCGCCGGGGCTGGCCACGCTGGCCATGGACCGGCTCGGCGACGTGCTCTACAACTTCTACGGCACCACCGAGGTCGCCGTCGCCACCGTGGCCACGCCCGAGGACCTGCGGGCCGCCCCCGGGACCGTCGGGCACAGCCCGCACAACTGCACCGTGCGACTCTACGACGTGGACAACAACGAGATCGGCGAGCCCGACCGGGTCGGCCGCATCCTCGTCGGCAGCTCCCTGCGGGCCGGCGGGCGGGCCGTGCGCGACGAGGTCGACGGACTCGTCGACACCGGCGACCTCGGCCACTTCGACGCGGCCGGCCGGCTGTTCATCGACGGCCGCGAGGACGACATGATCATCTCCGGCGGCGAGAACGTGTTCCCGAGCGAGGTCGAGCACCTGCTCATGACCCACTACCAGGTCCGCGACGCCGCCGTGATCGGCGTGTTCGACCAGGAGTTCGGGCAGCGGCTGCGGGCCTACGTGGTGGCCCAGCCCGGCGCCAACCTCAAGCCGGCCGAGCTGCGCGAGTTCGTCCGGGTCAGCCTGGCCCGGCACAAGGTGCCCCGCGACGTGGTCATCGTGCCCCGCCTACCCCGCACCGCCACCGGCAAAGTCATCCGCACCCAACTCGAGTCGGCCCCCTGACCGTCAGGAAGGGGGCTTTCCTGCACTCCGAGTGGAGGAAAGCCCCCTTCCAAGCGCCAAGGGCTTGGCAGAGGAGGGCTAGACGGGGGCGTTGACGAGGGTTTGGCCCTTGTCGTTGACGACCGAGACCGAGGCCACGTCGTTGATCGACATCAGCGCGGTGCCGTCCAGGGTGATGGTCTTGCCGGGCGTCGCGTTGGCTCCCACGAGCCAGCCGCCGAACTGCTCCTGCACGCCGGACTTGGACGTGACGTACAGCTTGCAGCGCTCGCCCGGCGCGATGTCGCTGGCCTGCACCTGGACCTTGATCCAGCCGTTGGCCGGGATCACCGTCGCGGCCAGGTGCGCCCCGGTGACCGGGTCCACGTTGGCCGAGTGCTTGGTGCCCGACGGCAGCGGCGGCGCGGTGGTCGGTGCGGCCACCCCGCCGGTGTTGCCGGTCGAGGACTGGTTGCCGATGAACACGCCGGCGCCGATGCTCAGCGCCACCACCGCGACCAGGCCGGCCGCGGCCAGCGAGCCGCCCCAGGCGCGCTGGCGGGACGAGATGCTCCGCACCTCACGCAGCGTGCGCTGCAACAGCAGGTCGCCGCCCTCGGGCGGGCCGTCGAGGAACGCCTCCGGCGGCACCTCGCCCAGCTCGTCGTGCAGCAGCCGCAGGTCGTCCAGCTCGCGGCGGCACTCCGGGCAGCTCTCCAGGTGCGCCTCGGCGCTGGCGGTCTCCTCGGGCGAGAGCACGCCGAGGACGTACGCGCCGACGAGCGCCTTGTCGTGCTCGGGAGCGGTCATCGGGTCACCTCCGCCGGCTGCTCGGCCATCGCCGTGCGCAGTGCTTTCAACGCGTAGTGCGATCTGGACTTCACGGTGCCCGGCGGCAGGCCCAGGGTCGTGGCCGCCTCGGTCACCGACTTACCACGGTAGTAGATCTCAACCAGCACGTCCCGGTGCTCGGCCGAAAGGGTGTTCAGGGCCGAGAGCACCGCCATCGAGTCCACGACGGTCTGGGCGTGGTCGCGCTGGATCGGCGGCGTGGCCGGCGTCTCCGCGACCTCCGTCGGCCGGACCGCGCGGGCCCGCGCCCGGTCGGTGATGATGTTGCGGGCCACCGTGAGCAGCCAGCCCCGCACCGAGCCCTTCTGGTTGACCATGTCGTCGGCGTGCTTCCACGCCCGCACCAGGGTCTCCTGGACGACGTCCTCGGCGGCCGCCCGGTCGCCGGTCAGTCGCGTGGCGTAGGCGAGCAGACTCCGTCCGTGTTCCTCGTACAGGGATCGGATCAGCGCCTCGTCGCCGGCTTGCCTCCCTCCCCTGCGCGACCAGCGTTCTGCGATCCCCACCCGAGTACCTCCACGTTGCTGCGGTCGATTCGCGGTACTGGGTACCAGATCGACCGCGGCGGCGACAGTTCGGGTCGGGCCGGTGAACCACCGGGGCGTCGACGAGACTGCGAGCAGCTGCATCTGATTGCACTTTCGGACGTCGGCGTCGGGGTGTCGCCGTGGGGATGTTCGGGAGCCGTCTGGTGGTTCGGCCGCCGCTGGGGTTCCGGTTCAGCGGCCACCGGGGTCAGATGCCTTCTGGGGGTCGAGCGGGGATTCAGTAGCCGTAGCCGCCCACGGCGGGGTCGGAGCTGGTCGTCGGCGAGGCCGGCTTGGAGCTGCTCGACGCGGCGCCACCGCCCGCGCCGCCGGTCGGCGCGCCGGCCGCCTTCTTGCCCTGCGGGGTCACCGCGAACCACTTCTGCATCAGGCCCTGGCCCTTGGCGTCGCCGGGCGCGGCGTCCTTGGCGTAGCGGTAGACCGCCCAGCCGTTGATGGTGATCTGCTTGGTGCCGTCCTTGCGCAGGATCACGCCCACCGCGGACTGGTCGATGCCGTCCAGGGTGGCCGTGCTCGACGTGGCCAGTTCGGGCGGCCAGGTCTGCGCGCACTTGTCGTAGCAGTTGGAGGCCGGCGGGTTGGCCGTGTCGGAGTCGAACCGGTACAGCGTCATGCCCGCCGCGTCGGTGACCACCTGTCCCAGCTGGCCGACCGTGGTGGCCGTCAGCTTCACCTGGTTCGGGTCGGTCGGCTGGTTCGTCTGCTGGGCCTGTCCGCCGCCCGCCGCCGGTGTCTGGGCTGCGTTGCCACCACAGGCGGCAACAGTCGCCAGCCCAAACGCTGCGGACGCTGCCAGCACGATCACGCGGGTCCGGTTCATGGAGTGTCGCTCCTTCGGTCGACTTGGACACCCCAGAACACGGCAGCGATGCATGACTGGTTCAGGTAACGGCGGAACTTTTTTCGCCGACCCCCTACGGTGCACCCCGTGACGAGGACCAACGCGCTCCCCTGCGCCGCGCTGGCGCTGGCCGTGGGCGGGGCCGCCGCCGACGGCGGGCAGCAGAGTGAGCTCGTCGTCTTCGCCGGCGGCCGCCTCGGCGCCGGGGTCGCCTGGCTGGACGCCCTGCTCGTGCTGGTCGCCGTGGTCGGGGCCACCGGAATCGGCCTCGTCTTCGCCCGCCGCTGGCCCGTCCTCCTGCTCGCCGCCGCGCCCCTGGACGTCGTCCTCCTCGTCGCCGCCCTGGATCCCCCGGCCGATCTCCGCCTGCCGCTGGTGGTCATCGCCACCGCCACTCGCCTCGTGACCCTGCTCGCCGTCCTCGCCGGCGCCCAGGACCTCGGCTTACCGGCCCTCGCCGGCTTCGCCGTCGGCGGCTACGTCCTCGGCGGCTACCTCCCCGGCGCGCACTGGCTGCTGGCCGCCGGCGCGGTCGGCGGCCTGCTCGCGACGGCTGTTCGGCGTCCATTGACCGCCGATCACCCGAAACCCAGCCCGCAGCCCCGACCAGACGATCATTCGGAGTCCCCTCACTCCACTGTGGATCGCCGCCCGCTGGTCATCGGTCTGCTCGCCTCCCTCCTGTCCCTGCTCCCCCTGCTCCTGCAAGGCATTTCGCCCCAGGAGACCCTGGGCCTCGTCGGCTTCGCGTTCGCCGCGGCCGCGCTGGTCCTGAGCGGCCTGCTGGGCTGGCGGTCGCTGGCCTGGCTGGTGGCGACGGCCCTGGTGGTGCTCGGCCTCGGCCTGCCGCTGGGCGTCACCTGGCCGTTGGCGGTGGTGGGCGTGCTCGCCGGCTGCGCGTTGTCGCTGTTGCCGTATCGGGCGTTCATCGCCGCCGCGCTGTGCCTGCTTTCGGCCTTTGTGGGCGGTTCGCTGCCGGGCGTCGTGTTCGCGGCGCTCGCATGCGTTGCCGCATCGGCACTTCCGTCACTGGTCAAGCGCTCGTCGACACCGGTCGTGTTCGGACCGTTGCTCGCCGTGGCGGTGACGGCCGGCGCGGAATTGATTCTCTGGTACTCGGTGACGTTTGCCGGCCAACAGGGCGGGGTACTTTTCGGCGACGGACAAGTGACGGTCCCTCTGCTGTGCGCCGCGACGGTGCTGGTCGCGGCGCTGGGAATCGTTGAACGCAGAACGATTAACAGTTAACCCAACCAGACTAAAGTCGCTACTTCACGAGCGTTGCTCACACCTAGCTTTGCCTTTCCAGATCTCCCTGCACCTGATCTGAAAAGGACAGTCCATGAGCAACACGCTTTCGCGCGCCGCCATCGCGCTCGCGGTTGTCGGCGCCGTCGGCGCTATGGCCGCCCCGATCGCGACCGCCGCCCCGGCCCACCCCCTGCACCGGGCCAACGGCGCGCTTCCGTCGCAGCACCGCGCCGCCCACCGTGACGCCCTCGCGGTGCGCGCCACCCCGAACGTGCCCACCAGCGCCTCGCTGGAGCAGTACACCGTCAGCCCCGGCGACCAGGGCCAGGTCGGCTCCTGCGTGTCGTGGGCGATCGACTACACGGCGATGAGCATCCTGGAGAACGAGCAGGGCATCACCGGCCACCCGCAGGCCCCGATGTACACCTACGCCCAGCTGGCCCGCGGCAACGACCAGGGCAGCACGCCGTCGGACACGTTCGACATCCTCACCTCACAGGGTGTGGACACCATGTCCGACTACTGGCAGGGCAACTCCGACTACACCACCCAGCCCGACGCCAACGAGCGCGCCAACGCCGCGCACTGGAAGCTGTCCGGCTACACGCCGATCAGCACCGGCAGCGGCATCAAGGCGGGCGTGCAGGCGGCCATCGCCAAGGGCCTGCCGGTGGCCATCTCGATTCCCGTCTACCAGAGCTTCGAGCGGATCACCCAACAGCAGGCCACCGACTACAGCTACTACCCGACCTCGGGCGACCAGTACATGGGCGGCCACGAGATCACCATCATCGGCTACGACAGCAACGGCGTCCGCGTGCAGAACTCGTGGGGCACCAGCTGGGGCGACAGCGGCTTGATCAACCTGTCCTGGAACTACCTGGCCAACCAGGTCGAGGAGGCCAACGCGGTCGGCAAGCTCGTCCAGTGACCCCCTGATGTGCGGGTTGGGGGGCTTTACCTGCATTGGACGCAGGTAAAGCCCCCCAACCCGCATCGGGTCAGTTCTTCAGGACGTCGCGGAGGAATTCCGCGGTGTAGCTGTTCTTCACCTCGGCGATGTCCTCGGGCGTGCCCTCGGCGATCACCGTGCCGCCGCCGGAACCGCCCTCCGGGCCCATGTCGATGATCCAGTCCGACGTCTTGATCACGTCGAAGTTGTGCTCGATCACGATCACCGTGTTGCCCTTGTCCACCAGGCCCTGGATGACCCCGAGCAGCTTGCGGATGTCCTCGAAGTGCAGGCCCGTGGTCGGCTCGTCCAGGACGTAGACCGTCTTGCCGGTCGAGCGCTTCTGCAGCTCGCTGGCCAGCTTCACGCGCTGCGCCTCGCCGCCGGACAGCGTCGGCGCCGGCTGGCCCAGTCGCACGTAGCCCAGACCCACGTCGACCAGCGTCTTGAGGTGGCGGTGGATCGCGGTGATCGGCTCGAAGAACTCGGCCCCCTCCTCGATCGGCATGTCCAGCACCTCGGCGATGGTCTTGCCCTTGTAGTGCACCTCCAGGGTCTCCCGGTTGTACCGGGCCCCCTTGCACACCTCGCACGGCACATAGACGTCCGGCAGGAAGTTCATCTCGATCTTGATGGTGCCGTCGCCGGCGCACGCCTCGCAGCGGCCGCCCTTCACGTTGAACGAGAACCGGCCCGGCTGGTAGCCGCGCACCTTGGCCTCGGTGGTGGAGGCGAACAGCTTGCGGATGTTGTCGAACACGCCGGTGTAGGTGGCCGGGTTGGACCGCGGGGTGCGGCCGATCGGCGACTGGTCCACCTGCACCAGCTTGTCCACCTGGTCCAGGCCCTTGATCCGGGTGTGCCGGCCCGGCACCTGGCGGGCGCCGTTGAGCTTGTTGGCCAGCACCGTGGCCAGGATGTCGTTGACCAGCGTGGACTTGCCGGAGCCGGAGACGCCGGTGACCGAGACCAGGCAGCCCAGCGGAAACGACACGTCGATGCCGCGCAGGTTGTGCTCGCGGGCCCCGACCACGGTCAGCTGCCGCTTCTTGTCCACCGGGCGGCGGATCTCCGGGGTGGCGATCTCCTTGCGGCCGGCCAGGTACGCGCCGGTCATCGACTGCTTGTTGGCCAGCAGCTGCTTGTACGGGCCGCTGTGCACCACCTGGCCGCCGTGCTCGCCGGCGCCCGGGCCGATGTCCACGATCCAGTCCGCGTGCCGGATGGTGTCCTCGTCGTGCTCGACCACGATCAGCGTGTTGCCCAGGTCCCGCAGCCGGGTCAGGGTCTCGATCAGCCGGTGGTTGTCCCGCTGGTGCAGGCCGATCGACGGCTCGTCCAGCACGTAGAGCACGCCGACCAGGCCGGAGCCGATCTGCGTGGCCAGCCGGATGCGCTGCGCCTCGCCGCCGGACAGCGTGCCCGCCGCGCGGTCCAGGGACAGGTAGTCCAGGCCGACATCGAGCAGGAAGCGCAGCCGGGCCTGCACCTCCTTGAGCACCGCGCCGGCGATCATCTTCTCGCGCTTGCCGAGCGTCAGGCCGTCCAGGAACTTGGCGCACTCCGCGACGCTGAGCGCGCACACCTCGGCGATGGAGCGGTCGCCCTGCGTCTTGTGCGCCAGCGTGACGGCGAGGATCTCCGGCTTGAGGCGGGTGCCCTGGCAGGCCGGGCAGGGCACCTCCCGCATGTAGCCCTCGTACTTCTCGCGCATGAACTCCGACTCGGTCTGCTCCTGGCGGCGCTCCAGGAACGGGATGACGCCCTCGAAGTTGGCGTAGTAGGAACGCTCACGTCCGTAGCGGTTGCGGTAGCGGACGTGCACCTGCTCGTCGACGCCGTGCAGGACCGCCTTCTGCACCTTGGCCGGCAGCTGCCGCCACGGCGTGTCCATGCGGAAGCCGATGGTGGTGGACAGCGACTCCAGCAGGCGGATGAAGTAGTCCGCGGACTGGCCGCCCTGCCACGGCGCGATCGCGCCCTCGCCCAGCGACAGCTCGTCGTCCGGGACGACCAGCTCCGGGTCGACCTCCTTGCGGGTGCCCAGGCCGGTGCAGACCTGGCAGGCGCCGTAGGGGGAGTTGAAGGAGAAGGAGCGGGGCTCCAGGTCCTCGATCGCCAGCGGGTGGGCGTTCGGGCAGGCCAGGCGCTCGGAGAAGCGGCGCTCGCGCTGCGGGTCGTCCTCGGGCAGGTCGACGAAGTCCAGCACCACCAGGCCGTCGGCCAGGCGCAGCGCGGTCTCCACCGAGTCGGTCAGGCGCTGCTTGGACGAGGCCTTCACCGCGAGCCGGTCGATCACCACGGAGATGTGGTGCTTCTCCTGCTTCTTCAGCTTGGGCGGCTCGTCGGACAGCAGGTGCACGGCGCCGTCGACCAGGGCCCGGGCGTAGCCCTGGGACTGGAGGTTGGAGAACAGGTCGACGAACTCGCCCTTGCGGCCGCGCACGATCGGGGCCAGCACCTGGAACTTGGTGTTGGCCGGCATGGCCAGCACCTGGTCCACGATCTGCTGCGGGGTCTGCTTGGTGATCGCCTCGCCGCAGACCGGGCAGTGCGGCTTGCCCGCGCGCGCGTAGAGAAGGCGCAGGTAGTCGTAGACCTCGGTGATCGTGCCGACGGTCGACCGCGGGTTGCGGTTGGTGGACTTCTGGTCGATGGAGACCGCGGGCGAGAGGCCTTCGATGAAGTCCACGTCCGGCTTGTCCATCTGGCCGAGGAACTGCCGGGCATAGGCCGACAGCGACTCGACGTAGCGCCGCTGCCCCTCGGCGAAGATCGTGTCGAATGCCAGGCTCGACTTGCCGGAGCCGGAAAGGCCGGTGAACACGATCATGCTGTCGCGGGGCAGGTCGAGGTCGACGCCGCGCAGGTTGTGCTCCCTGGCGCCGCGGACGACGAGGCGGTCAGCCACTGGTTCCCCTCTTCACGCAAGGACAGGCGGACGGTAAAGATCGAAAGTGTGGTCGAGCCCCCATGTTATGCCGAGGGTCTGACAATTTGCGCCGAGGGGCGGGATCCCCAGGTCCAGGGCACTACCGGTGAGCGGTGGGGGGCCGTAGGCTGGGTTAGGTATCTGATCACGCCGCGACGTCGGGATGAGCTGATGGTCAGTAATACCTCCGCCACGCACACGTCCGAAACCACTGGGGTCACCGTGCCGCCGCAACGGGTGCAGCAGTCCGACGCGGTGCGCGAGGCCGCCGCCGGCCTGGCCGCGGTGGAACGGGGGACAGCCAGACTGCTCCAGCTCGTCGAGGGCATGGACGACGCCGCCGCCCGCGGGGCGAGCGCGCTGCCCGGCTGGACCCGGGGACATGTGCTGACCCATCTCGCCCGCAACGCCGACGCCCTCGTCAACCTCCTGACCTGGGCCCGGACCGGCGTCGAGCACCCCATGTACGCCAGCAAGGCCGACCGGGACATCGACATCGAGGAGGGCGCCCCGCGGTCGCTGTGGCTGCTGGAGCAGGACATCGTCGCCGCCTGCGGCCGGTTCGCCGCCGCCGCCACCGGTCTGGGTGACACCGCCTGGCAGGCCGAGGTCACCATGACCGGCCGCTCCGTCCGGGCCTGCGAGGTGCCGTGGAAGCGGGTCGGCGAACTCTGGGTGCACATGGTCGACCTCGACTTGGGCCTCGACTTCTCCGACGTGCCCGCCGACGTCGTCGATCGCCTGATCAGCGATTCCCTGTCCTTCTTCCCCGGGCCGCTCCCCGCCCTGCACCTCACCGTCGGCAACCGCAGCTGGGACATCCCCGGGGACGGTCTCGTGCACTCCGTCAGCGGCACTCCCGGCGGTGCACTCGCCTGGGTGACCGGCCGTAGCGCCTCCGGCGTCACCGGCGACGTGCCCGACCTGCCCTCCTGGCTCTGAGATCCACCTCATCGTGTGAACGCTCGGCCGCCATGGGGGGATCGACTAAGTTCGGTCCCGTGGACGTTCTCGAGGAGTACACGGGACATGTCGAGCCCAACGGGCCGGCCGCGCGGCGCACCCTGGACGCCCTGACCATCACCAAGGTGTCGGTCGGGCCCATGGACAACAACGCGTACCTGCTGGTGTGCCGCCGCACCGGCGACGCCCTGCTGATCGACGCCGCCAACGACCCCGCTCGCCTGGCCGACCTCCTCGGCCACGACCCCGAGCGGCCTCGGCTCAAGACCGTCGTCACCACCCACCAGCACCCCGACCACTGGCAGGCCCTCGGCGCCGTCGCCGGCGCCAACGGCTCCAACACCGCCGCCCACCCCCTCGACGCCGAGCCCCTCCCCGTGCCCCCCGACTTCCTCGTCGAACACGGCGACACCCTCGATGTCGGCGAGTCCACCCTCGAAGTCATCCACCTCCGCGGCCACACCCCCGGCTCCATCGCCCTCCTCTACCGCGACCCCGCCGGCCACCCCCACCTCTTCACCGGCGACTCCCTCTTTCCGGGTGGAGTGGGGAAAACCTCGTCGCCGGAGAACTTCACCTCGCTGCTCGACGACGTGCAGACGCGGCTGTTCGAGGCGCTGCCGGACGACACCTGGTTCTACCCCGGCCACGGCGACGACTCGACGCTCGGCGAGCAGAAGCCCCACCTCGACGAATGGCGCTCCCGCGGCTGGTGAGCCGCACCCCTAACGGTCGAAGTGCTTGAGCCGATGTTCCGGCTGACCGAGGGTCAGCCGGAACATCGGAGGCCAAGCGATGTGGCCGTTCAACCGCAAGAACAAAGTTCAGACACATCCACCAGGACCGTCGTCGCAGGCGACAGCCGTGCTGGCCGGTGCCACTTTCTCATCTGCAACCGCCACTGCGGATTCTCCGCTCTACTCAGCTACAACACACAGGCTCGCACCACTTCCGGACTGCGGCAGAGTGTCCGTCGTGGGCGAATCTCACTATCAACGTGCCCTGCACCTGGCAGCCAGCGGCAGAGCAGCGGGGGACGGCTTCGACCGGCACATCGGCGTGACTGCCGTGCTGGTTCCCGAGCCCACCAACAAGTGGGACAGGAACGCGGTCCGCGTTGACGTGGTGATGGGGATGCAGTCGCTCAAGGTCGGCTACCTGTCCATGGATCTCGCAGCTGAATACCAGCCCGAACTCCTCAAGCTGGCCAGACAAGGGGTTCTCGGAACCTGCGACGCCAGGATCGCCGGTGGTGGAGCCAAGATGTACGGGATTTACCTGCATCTCGGGACGGCACGCGACCTCCGGTTTGCCAACGGTACGGAAGATCCCATCGTTGCCAGCGAGTCCAACGGTTCGGCACTTCTCCGCAGCGACTGGTCATGCACAGTCACGAAGGAGGAGAACCACCAGGACGTCCTGGCCAGATACGCGCCTCGGAACGCCGCGCAACCTCGCGAGGTCATCGCGTCACTCGGCTTCTGCAAGATCGAGGGCGGCAAGTACAAGGGACTGGACACCGTCGAGGTTCGCATCGACGGGCACCGAGTCGGACAGCTCACCTATGCCATGACCCAACGGTACGGAGCCATCGTCAGGTCGCTGCTGAGTCGCAACCTGGTCGTCACATGCGAGGCCGTGACAACAAGAACAGCCAGAGGTGTCGAGGTTGAACTGGGCATGCCGGCGGATCCCAACCGCGTGCGCAGGTTGACCAGCGACAGATAACCGAGAACCGGCGCAACGGCCCCTCTGGGACACAAGTCCACCCCGCCACTCGACGGGGAGGCTGTCAGCTGTCCGATCGCCCTAACGCGGAGACGAGAACCGCCCAGATGCGGTCACCCAAAAGGCAGGGTCTGCGAGCCCGCATGAACGACCAGGCCAGCTCACGGGCGCGCCGGCCGCCGACGACCCGCCACACCACATCCTGCGGCGTCTCAGCGGGACTGTCGTTTTCTGGTGGGACGTTCACGGGCTTACATCATCGGACAGTGGCCGCGAGCGTAACGGTCGATCACCCGATCAGCGCAGCGCGATCCGTGTGTCCCGCATTTGCGGGATTCAATCTCGTCGAATTTGCCGATGCTACTGCGCTACGCCGTTCCCCTCCGGTCCTGGCAAAGCGGTCAGCGTAGTGGTCAATTCAACCTACGGCGCGGACCACTCCCACCTTGGTCTATCCGGGTGATTCACGCCCATCTAGCCACCACGCCTGACCGCAGGCAGAGCACTATCGTCCGCACACCGCGAGATGGAGGGACACGACGTGGCGGAATTCCGCACACGCCCTGACGGGACGCGCTACCCGATCACCCCAAAGAAGGGAAAAACGGCCGGCGCTGTAGTAGCGGCAGCCGTGGTGGCCGGCCTGGTGGCTGCGGCGAACGGAGCGACCGCCACTGATTCCGTTGGTACGGCACTGGACACCGCTGTGCAACAGGGCGCTGATGCTCAGACAACCAGTGGCGAGGATTCCGCGAGCAGGGGAAAAGAGACGGAGACCTGGCAACGCATGGCACTACGGGAAGTAAAGAAGGTCATCAAGCAACAGCTTCGTTGCGCGGTGCAATCCTACGGACAGGTGCAGCAGTTCTTCGTACAGACACCGTGTGAATCGCTGAACCAAGCGCTGTTCGCGTTGGGTGACACGCGCGGCGACATCATGGCCGTGTCCGTGATGTGGGTGACGATGTCATCAGCGGGCGACGCGGATCGGTTGAAGCGTCTGGAGGACACGTACGGAACCGGCGACGTGACCCCATTCGGGACCGAGGCGCTCGAACTAGGCGGTATCAAGTTCACCGCCCAGCACTACGCGTCGCGCGAAGACGGCTCACTGCTCGTGGTAGCCGAGACCGAACCGGTGCGTGGCCAGCCGTCCACCACGCTATTGAACGACGTCGCCAAGGTCGCGTCGGTGTTTCCGCCGCTATGCGGAAGCGGTGCAATCACCCTGCCGCGACCTCTACAATATCTGCCGGCCTTGTGAAGTCGTCGCCGTTGTGGGTGCGCAGCGGCGGTCACGCTCCGGCACAGGCCAGGGGGCACGTCGCTGGCAGCATGCATCTGATGCCAACCCTAAACAGCAATGACCTCGAGCATGTCTTCCAGGCCTTTGAAGTCAGCTTCGTTGCGCGTGTAGAGGGGCAGACCTCGGGCGGACGCGATGGCGGCGATCATCAGATCGATCCGACGCGGCTTCGGGTCACGTTTCGCCTCCAGGGTCAGCGCGACCAAGGTGCCGTACCGCGTCGCGGCGTCGGCGTCGAAAGGCAGTGGATCGAACTCGACGATGGCCGCGCCCAGCATCTCGGTCCGTGCCGCCCGCGCCGCAGCGTCCTTGGCCATCGCGACACCCTGATGCAACTCGGCCATCGTGATCGCCGTGATTTCCGGAACTGCCGGCAGCGCCGCTGGATCGAGCATGGCGAGGTCGATGTAGGCACAGGTGTCCAGCACACCAGATTCGCGTCGCTCAGCCACGGCGGCGCTCCCACACGTCGTCATCGCCGACGCGGTCCTCATTTCCGAAGAACTCGTCGACCTCCTGGCGCATGCGCACGTAGTCGACCCGCGGCAGCGTCCGGTGCCGGTCGACCAGTTCCTCAGCGGTCAGCCGTCGCCGGCGGGCGACGGGACGCAACTCTGCGATCTCAACGCCGTTCCGGGTGACGTGAAACGTCTCGCCCGCCTCCACCGCATCCATGACGGCAGCGGAGTTGTTGCGGAACTCCCGCTGGGTGATCACCTTCACGCACACCATTGTAGCCCCATGTAGCACGACGGGCTACGAAGTTCACCGCTGTGGTGATTTGCTGTTTCCCCGGCGGCGTCGGCAAGACCTCGTCGCCCGAGAACTTCACCTCGCTCCTGGACGACGTGCAGGCGCGACTGTTCGACGCCCTCCCGGACAACACGGTTCTACCCGGGCCACGGCGACGACTCGACGCTCGGCGAGCAGAAGCCCCACCTCGACGAATGGCGCTCCCGCGGCTGGTGAGCATGCGTGGCGGGGCTGCCGCAGAGGCGGCGGCCCCGGCCGTCGATCACCCCTCGTGCGGCAATACGGGACGGTTGACCGGCACGATCGTCAGCAGCGTGTCGACGCCGACGAAGTCCTTGGGATTCGTGGTGAACAAGGGCAGCCCCTCGGCGATCGCGATCGACGCGATCATCAGATCCGCGAAGCGACCGCGCGGCTTGCGACCCGCGCCGATCACGGCTGCGGCAACACGGCCGTAGATCCGGGCGGCCTCCGCATCAAACGGGATCGGGTCGAACTCGTTCTCCACGCGTTGGAGAATCTCCAGTCGACGGGCCCGTTCCGCATGCTCGTCGTACGCACTCTGCTCACTGTTGCCGCGGACCTCGTGCGGCCCGGCCGACAGTTCGGCCAGCGTGATCGCGCTGATCGCCATCTCGCCGGGCAGCTCGTTGGGGTCGATCCACCTCCGCAGGATCACGATGTTCGTGTCGAGCAGCCCCTGCGCGTGACGTTCACCGGTCATACGGACTGTCCGCCTCGTGGTCGATCGCTGCGTCCTGGTCCGCCCGGAAGGTCTCGATGTCGATACTGGGCGCGTTGCGCGACATGGCCGCGAACTCCTGCCGAGGGACAAACCTCCGCCGTCGACGCAGCGGGATCAACTCGCCGATCCGATGCCCGTCGCGGGTGACCGTGAACGACTGCCCGTGCTCGACCGCGTCCATGATCTCCTTGGACCGGTTACGCAGGTCGCGTTGGGTGATCTCGGGTTGGATCGACATGGCACTCATCGTACCCATATGTGCCACCTGGTGCTACCTGGTGGCATGTTCACCGCTGCGGCGATACGCTGTTTCCGGGTGGCGTGGGCAAGACCTCGTCGCCGGAGAACTTCACCTCGCTCCTGGACGACGTGCAGGCGCGACTGTTCGACGTGCTGCCGGACGACACCTGGTTCTACCCCGACCACGGCGACGACACGACGCTCGGAGCGGAGCACCCCAAGCTGGGCGAATGGCGCTCGCGGGGCTGGTGAAGAGCATCCGGACGGACAGAGCCACGGGTTACCTGGAGAATTGGTCGTCATGAAGCGCAAACAGGCGACAGCCTTGGTTGACGACCTTCTGCGGCGCGCTCAGGGCACAGAGTGGCCGCTCGAGCTTGTCCGGACTGTCTACGTCTTCGGGTCCTACGCGCGAGGCGCGTTGGAGCCCGGAGACGTAGACATCGCGGTCGACATCGACCGCGACAACGACAGGTGGCGAAGCCACTTCATCCACAGCATGAGCTATGGGCAGGATCCGTACACCGCACTCCGAGTGGCACTGCGGGGACGGAGCCGCAGCGTTTCAATTCTTTTCGAACCACACAGCGGCCACGACGACGTGCCCATGACCATGCTTTGGCAGCGTGGCGAATCTCTCGACTCCGCTCTCGCGAGCCTCCATGCCGTACAACCGGACTCGACCGCCGGCCGGGCGCCGCGCGACGCGATGCTCCCCTGCTTTGACGGGCTCGACAAGTGGATACCCCGCTTCTTGCGCCAAGAACTCGAAGTCTTGATCGAGGACCAAGTGATCACAGTAGAGCAGATCACTCTCGCTGACGCCGAGCCACATGATCTCTCGATATGCGATCACATCAACGGCCGCTGGGTCGCAAGTAGCCCGCTCCGGCGAGCGGCCCACGCAGCCCTTTCCTATCTTGAATCACACAGGGTAGATCTCCACGCCGTTCACCTACACGGCGAGGACATCGACACCTCAACGACACCCCACTTCGTCGGTTTCGAACTCCGACATCTCAGGTCGGCACTTCACTGCTTCCAGAACTACCACGGAGTGCAGTGGCTTGAGGTTGTACACCCCACCCAAAAGGGTCGACTCCAAGCATTGCAGATACGCCCCCAAAATCGAGACAAGCTATCCAAAATAGCTTGAAACCCCAGCTAATTCTTTAACTAGCAAGAAACGCCTGACCATTTGAGCAGCGGCCCCGCACGGCCATCAGTCTTCGTATCGCTTTGTCACAACGAAGGCAGTGCCCGCGAGCGGTTCTCCAACGGCGGTCTTCGCCCAGCCGGCCAACACCTCGGAATCGCCGTTGCTGGTGTTCAACAGGCCGACGAGCTCCGAGAGCGCCGGCTGCTCGATCCGCACACAATCGAGAACCGACTCGCCTCTGAAGCTGTCGCTATCTCCGCCCCGCGAGTCGGTCGGAACCCATCGACAGATCTCGACATTCCAACCGATCCGCTTCCACTTGCCGTTAGGGATCGGCGCCTGGAGGTTGAGGAAGAAGCGGTCGCCATCCTCGTCGTACGGGTCGTCGCTGATCTCGAACCCTTCGATGAGCAGGTCCGCGCCGGCGCTGGCGCACTGCCGGTAGACATCGAGGAGCAACCGCAGGCTCGCGGCGGCCTGTTCGAGCTCGGACCGAGCCAGTCCGAGCTCGACGTCGTTCAATTGAACACGGCTCTGCTCTCCAAGTCCTGACACCGCTTCGGTGAGGACCACCATCGGAGAGTTGAAATCCCAGAGACGGCGCCGGTCTTCTTCGGGCGGCTCAATCCCCTCCGAGTACTCGGCCAACTCGTCCTGAAGCCCGCGGGCATCGGCCTCCAACTCCGCATTGATCGCCTTCTTGATCGGCTCCGCCACTGCCGCAACGGCGATGTCGAGATCCGTCAGGGCTTCATGCAGGAGCACCATGGCCTGCTCGTACCACAAGCTGTGCGCACCTTCGAGCAAGCTGGGCCGCGCATTCCGATCGGCCAACGCGGCCAGGTGCCCAGTCGGATAGTGGGCGAACCGGCCGCCTCGCTCGTCGTACACGCTGATCGGAACCGTGGCACAAGCAGAAATCCGGTTGAGCGCACTGACGATGGGCACGGCGAGCATCAGGTTGTCAACGCTGGTGACTGTGGAGGACACGACTCCGGCCGGCCCACGGTAGGTGGCCAGGATCTGTACCTTTCCACGGCTGGCATGGTGCGAGTAGATGGTCACGGGTACGCCCCTTCGGCCGATGCCGCTTCGAGCGGGTCGGCAAGCAATGAGGAAGCTCAGTGAAAGAGGCGGTGGCGCAGGCGCGGTCCAACGCTCCATGCCTCAGGAAAACGTCAGCGGTGGCTCAGGTCCGATCCCGAGCTCCTTGCGTCACCGCCACCGTGCCGACCATCCAGGCCACCCAGCAACCTTCACCACACGCTCGGCGAGTCGTTCGACGACGTGGACGCGCCCGCAAGCTCGGGCGCGAGCCGATCCGCCCGCCCGCGACACGGGCGATATGCCAGGATCGACGAAGGTCGAAGGCAGGGGGCGACGTGAGCGGATTTCATGTCGATCCGGATCACCTGGACAGGTCCGGCGGCAAGCTGGGGGACTTCGCGGAGAAGGTCTCGAGCGGCGGGGAGCGGCTCCAGCAGGCGGGGCAGAACCTGCTGTCGCACGCGACCGGCGACCGGTCCGGGGTGGGCGCGGTGGTGTCGAAGGTGTTCGGCCGCGGCCTTGAGATCACCGGCAAGGTGTTCACCGAGGGCGGCCGGGTGGCCGGTGCCGCGGGCGACCGGTTGAAGCAGAGCGGCCGGTTGTATCGGGAGTCGGACGAACACGCGCACAGCCTGCTCAATCGGCACAACCCGAAGGGTGCGCCGGCGGGGCGACGACCGGGCGGCGGCAACGAGCAACCGAGGTCGGTCGGTGGTCGTGGCCCAGGCCGGAAGAACCGGTCGGCCCGGCGAACCGTGGGCGGCGACGCGCGTGGCGCTGGGCAGAGCGAACGGTCGGGGTGCACCAACGGCGACCCGATCAACATGCGGACCGGCGAGGTCCTTCTCCCCCAAACCGACGTGGAGCTCCCGGCGATCCTGCCGTTGGTGCTGACCCGCCGGCACCTCAGCGGTTACCGCCTCGGCCAGAGCTTCGGCCCGGCCTGGGCATCCACAGTGGATCAGCGACTCGAGGTGGACGAGGAGGGTGTCTGCTTCGTCGCCGACGACGGCCGGGTGCTGATCTATCCACCCGTGACGGACGACGGTGTGCTGCCGGTGGAGGGTGAACGCTGGCCACTGCACCGCGACGAGCACGGCGACTACGTGCTGAGCCAACCTGGCCTGGACCGGACGCTCCACTTCGGACACGGCGACGATGTGTTGCCCATCGACGCGGTGGTGTCGATGTACGGGCAACGGATCGACTTCCGTTACGACGACCGTGGAACGCTGGTCGGCATCGACCACTCTGGCGGGTACCGGCTGACCGTGCTGACCGAGCACGAGCGGGTGACCGGGCTGCGGCTCGGCGGAACCGTGCTGGTGGACTTCGGCTACGACGAAGACGGCCGGCTCACCGAGGTCATCAACTCGTCGCACCGGCCACAGGTCTTCGAGTACGACGGCGCCGGCCGGATCGTCCGCTGGGAGGATCGCAACGGCGAGTGGTATCGGTTCCACTACGACAGCCGGGGCCGCTGCCATCGCACCGAGGGCTCGGGCGACGCGCTCGCCGGCCTGCTGGCGATCGACGACGACCGGCGAATCTCGGTGTGGACGAACTCGCTGGGCCACCGTACGACGTTCGAGTTCAACGGGCTGGACCAGATCGTCAGACAGGTCGACCCGCTGGGCAACGCGACGCTGTCGGAGTGGGACCACTACGACCGGCTGCTGTCGCGCACGGATCCGCTGGGCCGCACGACTCGCTACGCATACGACGACCGGGGCAACCTGACCGTTGTGACCCGCCCCGACGGCACTCAGGACCGCACGGAGTACGACGACCGAGACCGGCCGGTCGTGCTGGTGGATCCGGACGGCGCGGTGTGGCGTCGGCGGTACGACGACCGCGGCAATCTGGCGGAGGTCGTCGACCCGGCGGGTGCGACCACCCGCTACGGCTACGACGAGCGCAACCATCTGTCATCGATCACGGACCCGCTCGGCGGCGTGCACCGTGTGACGACCGACGACGCAGGCCTGCCGACTGAGACGGTCGACCCGCTCGACGTCACCGTGAGATACGAACGGGACGCCTTCGGCCGGATCAGCGCGATCACCAACCCGCTCGGGGACGTGACCCGCTACGGCTGGTCGATCGAGGGCAAGCTGCTGTGGCGCACGACGGCGGACGGCGCGACAGAGCGCTGGGGATACGACGGTGAGGGCAACCAGATCGACGAGGTCGACGTGCTCGGCCGGTCCATCTTGGTCGAGAACACGCACTTCGACCTGCCGAGCGCGATCACCGAGGTTGACGGCACGCGCGTGGAGTATCGCTATGACAGCGAGCTGCGGCTGACCGCCGTGGTGAACCAGCAGGGCCGGATCTGGCGCTACGACTACGACCCCGCCGGCCGACTCGTCAGGGAGACCGACTTCGACGGGCGCGAGACCGGCTATGGCTACGACGCCGCCGGCCAGTTGGTGTCGAAGGTCGATGCCATGGGACAGACCACCGAGTTCCATCACGACAGCCTGGGCAATCTGGTGGAGCGGCGGTCGTCGGACGGCACGGTCGCGCGGTTCGAGTACGACGAGGTCGGCCGGCTCTCCCGGGCCGTCAACGCGGACGCGGACGTCCGCTTCGAGCGGGACGCGCTCGGTCGGATCGTCGTGGAGACCAGCAACAGCAATACGGTGTCCTCCCGGTACGACGCGCTCGGTCGCATGATTCAGCGGCGCACGCCGTCGGGGGCCGAGAGCGCGTGGAGCTACGACGCGGTAGGCCGGCCAGCGGCGCTGCGCGCGGCCGGGCACGTGTTGGCGTTCGGCTACGACGTCGCCGGCCGTGAGGTGCTGCGTTCCGTCGACGGCAGCCGGCTGTTGGCGCAGGCGTGGGACGGCAATCACCGGCTGGTCGGCCAGTCCGTGACAGGACTGCCGCAGCCGCGCCGGTTCCAGTACCGGCGCGACGACTTCATGACCACAGTGGACGACCCGCTGCGCGGCGCTCGACAGTATTCCCTTGACCCGCAGGGTCGGGTCACGGCCGTGACCGGGCGGAGCTGGCAGGAGAACTACCGCTACGACCAGACCGGCAGTCTGGTCCCGGCCGGCAACACCAGGCACTCCTTCGACCGGCTGGGCCGATTGGTGTTGCGGCAGCGCAAACTTCCATCGTCGAAGCCGCAGAACTGGCACTACGCCTGGAATGCCGACAACCAGCTGGTCGAGGTTGTCACGCCGGACGGCAGCCGCTGGCGCTACCGTTACGACGCGTTGGGGCGCCGCGTCAGCAAGCAGCGGCTGACTCCCGACGGCTCCGCGGTGGCGGAGCAGGTCGAGTTCACCTGGGACGACACAGTGCTGGTCGAGCAGGTGCATTCCGGCGGCCGGGCCACGACGTGGGACTGGACGCCGGACGGCGAGCGCCCAGTCGGCCAGACCGAGCGGACCCGCGCCCCGCAGGGCTGGGTCGACAAGCAGTTCTACGGCATTGTCACGGACATCGTCGGCACGCCGACGGAACTCGTTGACGCGCAGGGGAATCTCGCTTGGGAGTCGGCGCAGACGCTATGGGGTGAACCACTCGCCCCGCGCCCCAGCCGCGCGTACACGCCGCTGCGCTTCCCTGGGCAATACCACGACACGGAGAGCGGTCTCAACTACAACCATCACCGCTACTACGTGCCGGAGTTGGCCTCGTACGCCAGCCCTGACCCGCTCGGCCTGATGCCGTCGCCGAATCCTCGCGCGTATGTGCCGAACCCGCTGACCTGGTCGGACCCGCTCGGCCTCGCGGCCTGCAAGGACTGCGGCCGCAAGCCAGAGGAGCTACCCAAGGGCGACAACCGCTGGTTCAACAACCGCAAGGAGGCGTTCAACGCCGCCCGGGACCGAGCCGGTATCCCACGTACCCAGCAGCCGACGCGGCAGTGGACGGTCGGCGACGACCCGACGCAGAAAGGCCGAGCCAACTACCACCACGATCCGGCGCCGGGCTCGCACGGCCGATACTACGAGTACCAGACACCGAATGGGCCTCGCGTCATCGCCGAGCACACCAATGACCCAACCGCGCCGCATGGACACTTCCATGCGTATCAACCGAAGAAGGATCACACCGGCATCACCATCGGTGAGAAGTACGACCGTGTTGACGGCCCGCACCACTACTACTACGGACGGCACGATCCGAAATGGCCGAAGAAGCACTGAGCCCGCGAGAGCGTCGACTGGCGCTGGTGCACCGCAAGGAGGCGGAGCAGCTGCGAGGACGCCTGCCGTCGATGGAGACCTACGACTTCGCGGCCAGGGACGCGCTGCCGGCCTGGGCGCTGGAGGAGTTGCCAAAGATTGCGCGCACGACGGCTGAGCCGGACGCGAGGCTGCCTGAGAAGGCACCGGATGTTCGTGGCTGGATAAGGGACTTCGTGGTGACATCCGGCATCGGTGACCGATTCCTGGTGGCCACCGGCATCGAAGGCTACCGATGGCTGGCGGTTCGCATCCGCGGCGAGTCATGGCTGGACGAGCTGGTGGACGTGCTTGGCGAAGACCTGCGGCTGGTGTCGCCGGACGTGCTGGTGGCGATCTACGCGGAGGAGTACGAGTATCAGGCATTCCTGGCGACCCCTACGCACCGCCGCGACGCGGACGGCGCAATCGTCTAGGCCGTGTGCCGTCGGTGAGATCCTGTGTTCACAACCAGTCCGTCGTCGCGGTCGTGAACCGCACGACCTCGAATCCGGGGTATGCCCTGATCGTCCCGTTATCTTCACCGCTGTGTGATTTGCTGTTTCCCCGGCGGCGTCGGCAAGACCTCGTCGCCGGAGAACTGCACCTCGCTCCTGGACGACGTGCAGGTGCGACTGTTCGACGTGCTGCCGGACGACACGTGGTTCTACCCCGGCCACGGCGACGACTCGACCCTCGGCGAGCAGAAGCCGCACCTCGACGAATGGCGCTCGCGCGGCTGGTGAGCCTCAGGTAAGTGCGCGGGCACCCATAACGACATAGGGTGCCCGCGCGAATTGCCAGCATGGGCTTTGGACGAAGGCTGGCACGCAAGGCGGTCCGCAGGGCTACGCCGAGGTCGGTTCGCCGCGCTATGCATCCCGTGCGCACGGCCCGGCGAGCGGTGACCCCCAAGGTTGTTCGCAAGGCGAGCCGGGCGGTCTACACGGTCACCAACCCGCTCGGCGCCGCGGAGAACGCGCTGATCGGGGCGGCGCTGGGCCCGAGCAATCGGGGGCGAGGCAAACGCACGGAATCTCGACGAACTGCGGCCCAGCCGAATCGAGGAACTCGCCAGCAGGTTGCGAATCCACAACCCACGGCAAGAGCGATCGAGGCGTCGCTCGCCGAGAGCAGACTCAGCGAGCTGATGGCTGTGCAGCGCGAGCGGTTCACCCCAGTCGAACGCCCGATCATCGCTGCTCCAGAGCCAGTGGACCCCCGTCCCTTCGAGCTGGATGAGTGGAAGCGTCGGAGGAGCACGGTCTCCTTCTGGCAACTAGGCCTACGCCGGCAATTACGCGCCGAATGCGCTGCCACTGGCAGAATCCATGCCGCTCGGGCCTACGAAGAGTTCCAAGAACAGCAGCGGATCCTGCAAAGCCGATCCGATGCTTGGTGGCATTCGCTGCTCGCCGGTGATCCGACCGTGTTGCAACCCGTACTGACCGCGGCGTTCGCGGACAATGCCGCACCAGTCTCCGTGCTCGACGCTCGGGGCGACACCGCAGTCCTAGCTGTTCTGCTTCCTGGTGTCGACGTACTTCCGGACAAGAAGCCCCACGTGACGCCGACTGGCAAGCCGTCCGTGCGGAAATGGACCAAGTCCGAACTGAACGAGGCCTACGCCGACCTGCTCGGCGCGCACACGCTGGCGACCGTCCGAGAGGCCTGGGCGGTCGCCCCGGGACTGGCGAAGATACGGATCATGGGTATGTGCCGGACGCCCGGCATGGCCAAGGGCCTCCTCTTCGATGTCTCCGTGACCCGCAACTGCGGCAACTGGCTTGACGACCGCTGGGGGCGGGTCGTGCTCGACGCCACTCCAGGCGGGCTCACGCGAGTTGGCAGGGCATGCGAGATCACATCATGGCCGGCCGACCGCCTCACCTCTGACCAACTGCGCGCCTTGGCGGCACCGGCGTAGCCGCAGAACGAGGAACCCCGCACGTCGGCCCCAAGCCAGGCATCCACGACCACGATCGCGGGCCGTTTTTTCGCCCTGTTAGTGATGTTGATAGACCATACGAAAGCAAGAGAAGCCCAAGCTGGCGGAGTGGCGCGAACGCGGCTGGCGAGTTGAGGGTCCGGCCACTCGCTGTCGGACGGCCCCGTCTCGCCGTAGTAAAGCTGCCGGGGACCGGTCCCCGAGACGCCTCAGCACACTTCTGCCCGTTCATGCGACGGAGAGGTGAGAAAGATGCGCAGTGTGATCCGGGTGGCCGCGGCGGTGGGGGCGGCGGCGATCGTCGCGGTGGCCGGCGCCTCAGTGGCCGCGGCGGCGCCGAGCAGCCCGACTGCCCGCAGCGGCTGGTACTACGGCAGCGGCTATGGCTCGGACCCGTTCTCCGCTCAGCGGCAAGCGTTGTACAACGCGGAGAGCCAGGCCTACGCGGCCGGCTTCCCCCTCGGGTCGTGCACGGGGAACCCGACCCCGGCGACCAAGTCGGGCAGCCTGTGGTTCTCCTCGGTCTACGTCAGCTGCTACAAGAGCTGAGGCACATCGTCACAGGGGCTGCCCGGCACGCCGGGCAGCCCATTCCCGTCGTCGCCGCAGACTCTGTACGCCAACTTCGGGTCGAAGGCGGCCATCCTGACGGGTCTGGTGGACCTACTGGACGACGAGACCGACGAATCGGCGGGGCGGGCGGCTTCTTCGGCGGTTCAGCAGAGCGCCGAGACGTGGGCGGCGAACGGGAGAGACTCGGCGGCAAAGGGTGATGATGCCGAGACGTAGCGGCTCAGCACTACGCGTCCCGCCCCGACGGCCCACTGCTTGTCCTCGCGGAAGCCGAACCGGTGCGTGGACAACCGTCATCCGCCTGGCTGAACGACGTGGCGAAGGTGGCATCTGTGTCCCCACCGCTGTGTGGGGGCGGCTCGAATGGCTTGCCACAGCCGATTCCATGCGTACCGAGCATCTGACGGGATCAGCCTTCGACAGCGTCCAGCAGGTCGAGGTAGCCGTCGGTGGCGCGCCAGAGGGAGTCGGCGAAGGGGTCGAGCTTGCCGGGGCGCCAGCGTTGGTCGTCGTAGGAGCGGTGTTGGCGGCGCAGGGATCGCAGGCTGACGGCGAGGTCGGTGTCGAGCTGGGCACGAAGTTCGGCCGGGGTGGGGGCG
>Ga0307511_10000177_pt1 | contig 62970 bp, 50 predicted proteins | sample 13_EM_MG_FD_200266 | JGI IMG/M metagenome (GOLD analysis project Ga0307511, IMG submission 200266) | Populus trichocarpa ectomycorrhiza microbial communities from riparian zone in the Pacific Northwest, United States - 13_EM | ecosystem: Host-associated > Plants > Roots > Unclassified | place... | reverse complement strand
AGGTGCTGATATCAACGCAGTGGGTGGCGCGCGTGGGACTGCATTAGCTGCCGCCGCATCTGAAGGGAACGAGGAGATTGTGTCGCTGCTGCTTGACCGAGGTGCTGATATCAACGCGGTGGGTGGCATATCCGGGACTGCATTGGCTGCGGCTTCAAGAGAGGGGAGAGGGGAGATTGTGTTGCGGCTGCTGGACCTAGGCGCTGATATCAACGCGGCGGGTGGTATACCCGGGACTGCATTGGCGGCGGCAGCAGGTCAGGGGAGCAAGCAAATTGTGTCGCTGCTGTTGGATCGAGGCGCCGATACCAACATAGTGGGTGGCGCATTTGGGACGGCATTGACTGCGGCTGCATATCAGGGCAATATGGAGATTGTATCGCTGCTGCTGGACCGAGGCGTCGATATCAATGTGGTGGTTGACAGATTTGGGACTGCTGTGGCTGCGGCAGCATATAGTGGCCACAAGGAGATTGTGTCTCTGCTGCTAAACCGGGGTGCCCATTTTATGCTTGTTGGTGACAGTTATCAAACCGCCTCAGGTATGTATTCAAGCACCCTGCTTCAAGCTGCAATTCGCAGATAAACTGGGCGTGGCCATGGAGAGCTGACGATGTAATTTCAGATCGGCCTCCATTTCCCATGCCATACAGCGGGCCGCGTTCGACGTTACATGCCAGTCACCACAAGGGTACATTACCACCAAATCCTTTGGATATCTTGTCCTCAGCCGCATTTCGTGCAGGTGGCAATATTACCTCAGAACAGGCCGATGTTCCATGTCGAGGACTTAACGAGGAAGACCTCTGTCGCTCGCTGGCAACCCTCGTTGGTCTCCACAAGGACACAACCCAGGTGAAGCGTCAGTGGATTCGAAACGATGTTCGTTACTTTATTTCCTGCAATTTTGACTTTGGCCTCGCATATGCTGCAGCCCGTGTTGCTTGGAAGCACTTCAATGAACATTCCGTGGACCCCAACCTTATCTCTATGCAACGGGCTCAGTGGCACGAATACGCGCAAGTGCTGGATGAGGCACGATCAAAGGCAATAGAGATAGGTCACTCGATTTCTGGGCAGGAACTAATTATATCACCCTATTCGATCATGCCACGCCGCGTCTGGGACCTCAAAAGTAACCGCGTAGTCGACTTCCGCATGCTACATGCTGCCCAGTCCATTGAAACCCCGCCTACTTTTTGGGCTGTGTCCCACAGCTGGACTAGTGATATGCACGCAGTGTCGACAGCGATCAATCAATACCAATGGCCGGTCCCGCTCCCGAAGAGCATCAGCTTGGATCACTTACGGTCTGAGCTCCTCACTCATGGGGCAGAGTACATATGGCTCGACGTGGTTTGTCTCCGGCAGCAAAGTGGGGTCGTGTCTCTGGATCGACTCAAGCGATTGGAATGGAAATTAGATGTCCCTACCATTGGAAATGTATATCGCACTGCAGCGAATATCGTACGCTACTTCAATGGGCTTGGGATTCGTTTTAGCAAGAATGGTTGGGATGATCCGCGGCACTGGCTTCAGCGAGCTTGGACCCTGCAGGAAATATCAACTGAAAACACCACCATAAATGGTGGTACCCCACGGGATAAGGGTCAGGTATTGCTAAATTCTCGAGGGAAAGTCTTAGGGAAGGTTACTAAATTAAGAGATGCAATCCGCCCAGTCATACAACTTGCTGCGCAGGTGGATAGTCCACGTGGATGCGGGGTATATGAATTAGCAAGGGAAATGACCAAGAGGCATTCATCACACCCCGTAGACAAACTCTCTGGTCTATTTTATCTCCTCCGTACAACCAAACTCCCATGCTATGACGAAAAAATGCCTAGTGAGGATTTCTGGAGGCAATGTTTTCACCTCTTTCCTGCTGAGCGAAAAATTGAAATTTTGTTCGACTTTCCATATAGAGGTTCAGACGAACAATGGTTCCCGACTTGGGCGCAGGTTATGGATTGGCCGGTGCGTGATCCGGGATGTGAGCATGCCCGCCCTGCTCAGTTGACCCAGAGTTCCCCAGATTTGATTGGGAATATTCCAGGGCAATCGTCATTCTTTATTCGCAACATCTGGACAATCCCGGATGCCTTTCTCTGTGAAACTGAAGATCTGGGTGAATATGAAGTCAAAATCAGCAATAGGCTTTTCGGTTTTTATATGCCCTATCTATCCCAGAAGCCCATCATTGCACCGGATCAGTCTGTATTCACACTTGCCATTACAGAACTTGGACATACTTACAACTGGGTGGTGTGTAAAGGCATCGAAAAACGGGTTGGGACAGATACTGATAATGGGGTGGCTGAAGTCAGTGTTTTGAAAAAGGTGGGGATCCTTCGCACGGATTCTTGTAGCGAGCTATCGGTTGTTGGGGAGAATGGTGTGTCTCTGCTACAGAAGATGAATTGCCTGTTTGTTTGAAATTATTCTTTCGTTTTCACATCTTGCAATCTGCTAGCTTGCTTGTCAGGAGCCCGATTGGGGAATTGATTATTTTTTTTAAATTTTTCATGTCTGGTTGATTGCGTTCCCGTATGAAATTGGTACTATTAACTGCCTGTGTTTAATCAGCTACTACCGTGGTGGTGGATATACAAGGCGGGCAATGAGCGGATTTCTATTCTAGTTTGATTTTAAATAACAGCATAGGGTGTTTCCTCCTACAGCTCTTTAGAAACGAGGCTTTAACCTCGATAGGTGCATCAGGCCCTGTGACGCCGGATTCTTACCCACCGAAATTGATTACCTAGCAGTGAGTTCAGGCCCAACGTACCCGGATTTCAGACCTAGAAGACTTTGAAGCCCTTGGGTGCCGGTATACTAGAGCATTGGCACAGCTATGTGAGGCATGAGTTGCAATGGAAATCACTGTGGTACAAGCTCTGGAGCTATCAATGCAATTCTCTGCCCCAAAGAGACAAACATTTAAATATTCATTAAGGTGATTAATATATAAACGGTTGTGTACTATCTGCAGATGGCGAGGAATACAGCAAGGAGTACGTATCCCCTGAAGTCGCATATATACCTGCACTCTGAATGTATTGCCAATCTCACTCCCAGGAGAACTTTAAATGCTGAGTTCAGTGGCGTTGATAACAAACATCTAGATATAGTGAGAATGCTGAGATGCAGCTTGTTAATGTATTCATCATGGAGATCAGGGGTTTTGATATCTAAGAGTATAATGCTACGAGGAGCACAACACCGTTGGGGTAGAGAACTTACCACCGGAATAAGCCTGTATACACTCCATACCATACAACCTCTGTACTAAGGGACAAGTCATGGGTTCAAAGCCGGTATAAGCTGCTATCATGCATACCCCACCCGCCTAAGAAACAAAGGTTTTTAGCTGCAAAATATTTGGCAACATCCCAGGGCATGGCCGGAAGTAGCAAGTGCCACCTGCTTTATTTGACAATATCTCTAGTATTACCCCACAATTTTTTAGTAACCCCACGAACATTCAGTATTATACTACAAGAATTTCCATACTGTACCCACCTTCTTTGTATAGGAATTTAAATTCTTTCTGGTTGATGGTTGACATTACCCTGAACTGGATTCTGCCCAACCTTCCAGACAATTGCGCTAGTGGAAACTAAGGTTCAGTGAATACCTGCTGTTCTTGAGACCCTGTCCATAGACAGCTTTTGTCAACGAATTTGGGCGACTTGAGCAAAGTTCTCATGGGAGCATGCCTGGCAGCCAGTTTTAAGATTTCAGAAAATCATCAAAATGCCTAGCAGTCGCACCAGGGTGCGTGTGCAGTTGATACTATTGGGCTGGCTAATCTGGCTCTACCGCAACAGCCAGTTGCTACCGTAGCCCGGTGCCAACCCGCTGCAAGCCAGCAGTTGCCCGTTCTGGGATGTCCTATATAGGTAGTATTTCAGGCCAGTCCAAAAAACCCACCGATAACCACTTTGAGCGCCTGGTCGGAACTCAACAACCAGAGCAGTTGCAGGAGTATGGCCTAGCGATAGCCAGAGCGTGCTGGCTCCTGAAGGAGGACTGCCGACTCGGGAAGACACACTCCTCCCTAGTCATCTACTTGGACACCCCTAAACACTACGGGTGGGAAGAAAGTCTCTCCGTACCACCGTTTATGGGTGGGGCAGAGGGTCCTGATGTTGATATGTTTGTCTTTCCACTAGAGCAATTGTTTAACTCTCCACTTGAGCGATGGATGGGGTCCATTTGATTGATTAGGGTTATTAAAAAATTCTCTATCTGAGCGTTAAAAGGTATTGGGATGATGTTGATCGGGACTGTCGGATTTATTTCCCTCCCTCTGCCGGTTGTGAAGATTAACTTATACATCCCGTAAATCCAGTCGGGATTCCGGCTGGCTCGTCATACGTCCCTTACGGAGGTGCGCACACGAGGACTGCGTTTTTTGTTTTTTTAAATAAAAAAAGGTTCCCTCCCTTTCAATTTTCTAATTTAGCATTTAGTAGGTAGTTGTAGAATATTACGGCAGTATTTGTGGAATCAATCTTCGGATTAAAATTGTGCTTTCTTTACAGGACCCTGGAGTGACTCTCGGAATATCGAGTTATTCCTACTTCACAAGTCACACCTTGTTACCCTGAGTTCGGTCCTTGTGCGGATATCATAAGTAAATAAGAGCTAGCCTGAATGTTGTGCTAGTAGGCTAGGTGTGTGGACCTGAGTGTAGGCACCATGCGGCACAATGTGGTAGGGCTGAGATGAGTATGACTGTTATTGGAGCGCAGCGGCCTAACTTTGGTGAATACGCAATAGCTGCCTCCCTACAAGTGTATGTACCTAGAGGGTCGGTCAGTGACTATATAGAGGTACATATGGGCTATGAGGCGACGCAGTGAGTCCGGGCCAAGTCCCAGCTGTCAATAATTGTATAATATAAATAAATCGAGGTACTCCTGGAGACATCCGCCGGCGAAGTGTCTGCTAAAAATTTATGGAATAAGTTACTTGTTACTGGATTGAGGCACTACTGCATGAAAGCGGATGCGTTGCATTGTACAACAAACAAAATAGTTCTCCCAAGGCTGTTTTGACACAACAACAGCCAATTTCTGAAGAATCGCTCAAAACCACTGCCACACCACAAACCACAAACTATCAAGCCCTCTGGAGGCTTTATACTAGCTATCCAAGTTTGAGATCATAGGTTATACAGCTAGGTGGCAAAAAGAATTGGACGCTGCATACAAATGCAACGTATGTCATCCATCTAAACCCATACAAAAGTCTCAAATATGCAGCGTTTGGGCCTCTTTATGCAGGGGGGGTGTCCAATTCTTTTTACCACCTGACTGTATATAGGCAATGCAAATGTAGAAGGTTGAAAAGTTTACTAATAATGGGATTTATTACACCCCCACACACTGAAGCAACCAGTTAATGATAGTCAACTGAGTAAGGCCATCACACCGGTATATCTCAGGCCTCAATCCAAACCTATAATAGTATCTAGATTTAATGCTCTGGAAATGAAGTTGTATAACAGGTTGGAATTTCTCGTTACCATAGTTGCAATTCAAACCTGTATTTACTAGTACAGTACGCTGTGAGTGTCGGCACCTCGGTGTGTTGGGATTGGTACCGGTGGGTATTGGTAGACTCCTAGCTGAGTGGTTACCAGGACTGTCCAGATATACCCCCCTATTTTCTTTAATTACTCGGCAAACCTCATTTCCCAATGGGTGGAGGGCCTATATATGTTGCGGAGGTCGCTATATTATTCCGTTTGTGAGGCCCCTGAAGGCCCTGGCGGATGGTATATCATAATTGTGATGTTGAAGAGTTCCTTGTATGGCTGTGCAAGAATAAGCTCAGTGGGTTTTTATGGAGCTACAGTCAACCCCAAAGTACAAATAAACAGCTGATATCCTTATGGCATTGTTACGGCATGAGCTGTCATCTTGGTAATGCTACTTTCGAAGAGCGGAAATATACGCTGGAGTGACAGGCAATCTAGCTATGCGCACTACATAACCTACCTACGGCAATCTTAAGAGTGGCATGCGCATGTGGAGAGGCGGTGGTCAGGACCAAATTTAGGTCCTAAGCATTGACAAGAAAATTCGTAGTTCTAGCGCATAATGATCATTAGCCCAATCATGCAAAACATGATATCGGCTGTATGCCCTTTAACTCGGTGGAATGCGAGTCATGTGTCAAGTTAAGGTTACAATTCGTTCATTCTGTTATGTTTTCCTCTACCCTAGGGGTGGGTTGTTTGAGCTTTGCAGCTCACCTGGTACCAGACTTCCGGCTCCCATGCCATGTAGACTCGTTCAGGTCCTTTGTACTGCTGAAGACCTGCCGAGGGTCTACCAGTCAAAGTATCAGAGTATATTTGTGGCACAAACGTGCATCAATTCCACCAGTAAATTCGTGAGTTTACCAAATTAGACGTGCTCAATATCTATACATACATGGAAGGAGATTACAAAGAAGATTCCGCACTGCTCTAAATTCCTGAAGTAATCGCCTGTCCTCCCCCCCCCTCTAGGTTGGTTGCCGCCGCCCCTAGCAATTCTCGTCCCGCACTTGGATGCTTGGGCTATCTTCAAAGAGGATGCCGAATCGGATTTTCCTACCTAGCCTACGAGTGCGCTCCCTGGAGCCAGTCCATAGCCCTTGGTTATACCCCAACAATCATCTAGTTAAAATCCAATATATTTAATAACCCCTTCTTCAGCCGGTGCCGTTGCCAATTCACCCAAGTACAAGTCCAAATTGAAGCGAGATTCCCACTTCTGCTACGACTGAGTATACTTCTCTATTGGTGAAGTAGGCCTAAGGCTGCTATTATTCTTTTTGGTTTTTAGTTGCAATTTCACCATATATAAACTCGTAGAGTTCGCACCAAGAGCGATTGTTACTATGGGAAAGCACAAAGTCGTTATTAAAACAGCAAACATTTCCAATAACATTTCCAAAACTTTAACGGGGCAAAAATTCAGGGCACTCGATCCCACCGAGGCTAGTTCCTCCATGGCTCCTTTAACCAGTTCTCAATATTCTTGGCCCATCCCTTGACCTCGACTTGATAGGTTCCTAGCAACCCCAACGCTTGGTCCATTTTTTCTTCCAATTTGACCGCAGACATCTTGAACAACGATTGAACCTCTCGTTGGTCGGCAAACATCGCATCAGTCCCTTCCAGCAAGTCCTTTCGCTTTTCTAAAAGCCCAATCATATCTTGAATATCTTCAACCACCGTGCTGCTCAGCTTGTATTTACCTCCCAGTCCCTCCATGGCCGTGCCGTGGGTTCGCTTAACCAACTCTTTGAGTTCGAGAATACCGCTAAGTAACAAAACACCACGATCGCGTAGGATATTTCTGTGCCATCTGTATCGGGGGGTCATCCAGGAGATAATGATATCGCTAATCACTACTTCAGCTTGAGCCGCTGGGCCTTGAGACAGTGATTTTGCTCGTTTCAATGTATTTGCCTTACGTGCCTGGAGCCTCATACTACATCGCCTCCACCACTGAGTAATTTTAGAAGCCGCTGTTGCCTCGTCGCCCAGCTCCGACATCTGTGACACCCCTAAAGTAGTTTGAGCTCCAGGCGCCGATGTACGCTGCTGTTCTCCCATCACTACCTGGCGAAGCTTAGGACCGGATAAGAACTGGAAACGAGAACCGCGTTTGGCAGTTCTAATAATGAGTAGTTCTTCCTTGTTGTAGGTTCGATAAGCATCAGCAAGCTGCAAAGCGACAAGCTCTGGTGTGAAAGGGGCATTCCAGCGAACTGGTGTTGGTGGACTCGGTCTCAGAATTAACTCCCATCTCTCGAATGCCTAGAATCAGACGGTATCAGTACTTGAAGTTACAATCACCAACTTTTTGCACTTACCTCCTTAATCTTGTCACGCAACTGGTGATACCCTGTTGGGAGAGTATGGGGGCGACCAACACCCATGTTAATCATACAAAGAGTCAAGTGGTCCAGGCATCGCCGAACCATGTAATGGTTTCCGTCCCAGAGTGGCCTCCCACATGCAAAGAACAATGCCTCAGGGTTGGAATCTGACCCCAGACCATGTTGCTGTGAATAATTCCGATTAGACCTGAGTCTCCAGTATTCATTCGCGAAGTCTAAAAGCAGATCGCAAAGGTCGCTCAAAAGCTGGACTAGGCAGCGCTCGAGACTGTGTCTTTCTTCATCAGATGGATTAGGCATTTTCGTGAGGTCTCGAATGAACTGCTGTCGTGACCGTGGCACAAGGAGCTCTACCCGAAGAGTGCGATTGATCTTTCATAAGTATTGGTGACTAGTTAGCTACTGCGTGCATTAAAAATACTAACTTGAACTTACCAGCTCTAGGCTGAGGTATTCATATAGTGAGAGAACAGAATGGAATGACTGTAACGCTAAATGTAACCCTTGATCTGACTGGGGTATAATGGATTCTGTAATTTTCCCTATGCGGTGAACCTATAATGCGCTACGGTTAGACGTATCTTGTAACGGTAGTGGGCCTACGCTAGACATACCAAAGTAGAATTATCGGATCGAGCCACCTCACGCTGCAAGCTATTGCATTCTTCAATGAAGTTAAACCTCCCCATCCCCTCGGTATGACTCTTATATTTCAGAAATTGCAGGAACCTTGGCATTACACCTGCAATGTAGCTGTGAGCAAATCCTGCACAGGATGGATACTGATAGTCAAGGTTCAAAACAGACCTAGTCGATTTGCGAGACTTCTCTCCTCTAGCAGTGCTGAGACGGTTCCTCGCTTGCCCCATTCTTTTGGTCCTAAGCGGTGAAAGAATAATGATGCAAGCCCATCTCGTACAAGGGCCCATCTAGAATTGCCGGTTCCCTCCAAAATTATCCCCCAAAAGTCTTGCTGCATTACACTGTCATTCAGTAACGGGGAAATATAAGTCAACTCTTTCAATAATTTCTCCAAGAGTGCACGCCCTATGTCTGGTTAGTTATTTAAAACAATATATGCTACAATGGTATTAGCCTACCTTTCTTACGATACATTATAGAGTCGTTCTCTTGGAACTTGCGGTGGTGATATAATCGTTCCGAGGTGCAGTACAACCCGGCAGCATCAAGCAAAGACTAGGAGGAAGAGTCAAAATTATCCAGCTGAAACACTATTTAGGGAAAGGTACATACTGAAATATTGGTTCTGATTTCTTCCGAGGGCAATTTTGTATGCCTCCCAGACTTACACAAATCTGGCTGTTTTCGGCACAGGCCTGTGATTGTCAGCCGTAGAAAAGAAATTAGAGAACTTGCAAGGATCGAAGCAATCACCTTGTAATTCCAGGAAACATGGCTCCTGGGCGCGCTCTACAAGATGAGAGTGCATGTGTAGCAAAGTGCATGGTACTATGCGAGCTACGATAGGCACCAACCATCCAGTGAGGGCATTAATAGTCTGCTTCAGTGTGAGTACAACATGCTCATAATTTCCACTGCTCTGGTGAACTAGAGTAGAGTCCTTCTTGGAAATAATGGAGAACAGGGGGGACCATCTGAGAATCATAACTTGATCTTGAAGATGAGAAAACACTAGCCCTCCAATGCTAGTGATTAGGCCTGTAGGTGGCTTCCTCTCACTTAGCAGGTCACCCGAGAGGGACGCAAATTTCTGCATGGTTAGAACTGGTAGTTGAACCATTTCTGCCCCTTGGGGGAGCTTATGACGGAGTATTGTATCCAAGCGTAAGAATTCCTATATCACCACAGTATTTTAGTTCTTGAATAAAGTTGTTTTCTACAATCAGAGGAAGACTAACCACAAGATCCAAAAAATCATCTCCAAACACTCTGAAAAATTTCCCAGAATATACTTTCTGCCGTTGCCGAGGAAGTTGTAAATTATCACTAACCCTACTTAGGCAATCTAATATTTCCTGCCAACCAGAGGTAGGTCCCCGCAGCTCCGGGGCAGACATTTTTCGGAGTTCAGGAATAGCACCGGTTGGTTTAATCATGGTCGGGGTCGCTTTTGCTTCAGACAGGTTATTTAGATCAAATTGAATGGAAGACCATGTATACCCAGCCATCACACCATTATAGAGGGTTAAAAGATCCTCTGGTGGAACTCTGGAAACTAAATCTTTCGTGATTAGGGATTCATTTCCCGTACGGATGGCGTCTTCAAATTTCCCTTCGCGTAGAGCAAGTTGAAAATAGTCATGATACCGCTTGTGCTCTGAATACAATGTGAGCAAGTCCTCCGTTTTTTCAAATTTCTTATAGAAGTCTTCTTTCGCGTTTTCATCTCCCAAGGTCTCGAGCGCTGCAGGAAGAAGAGCTTCCGGAAGGTCGCCACGATGCAGTAGGAGGTTGATGAGCGTTGAATATCGTGTCTTGATGCTGTTGCTGATGTACTCCTGGTATCTATACTATGTTAGCTTTCCAATAGGCGAGTCCCACAAAACCAGTGTTACAAACTGTTCCAAATACTCCACGAGCTGCGCCCAATGCTCTCCCTTGCGGTAAGCCTTGACTGCCTCATCATGTTGTTCTGCCAAGTGATGGCATTGTGCTGCCTGCAGGAAATCATTGGCTCGTATATACCATAATGCCGCCTTCCCATATTCTTTATGTGCCCGTAATACTTCCGCCGCCTTTCTATATTGCCCCGCCGCGCCCCACGTTTCAGCTGCTTTTTGGATAAATAGTGAATCTTCAAAAAGTTGGGCTGCCTCTGCAAAAGTCCTCTTGGCTTTTTGACTAGATGGACCGACATCCAATCGACTTGCTGTCTCGTACAACTGGTATGCTTTAGCCAGGTCTTCACCTTGCTTGTAGTTTGCCTTTCGAAAACACAACCAGGCCTAGTTCGTAGCCATTTACTAATTAGGAACAATCATTTCAAAACAAAGCTTACAACTTACGTCCTCGTATAAAGCTCGTTGAAGTAACATTTCGCCTTGATTCCTCCAAGCTTCTGGGCTTGTGGATTTCCCTGGTTTTATAATGGTTCTTGCTGTATCTTCGGCCTGTAACAATCAGTAACCCGAGATAAGGGATCCTCAGCTACGGGTAGGGTGGATAGGTAGGGGCATCTAACCTCTGGATCGTCAACATCCACACATGACACAAGTGGCTCTCTGCCTTGCTGCCCGCCAGTCCATAGCATAACAATATTGTGTACAGAAGGCTTGTTATGCTCCACTATCCATAAGTTCTTTCGCGCCCTCGTGACAGCAACATACAGGTGCTTCAGTTCGGAGCATAGACCCTGCTTAGACACTCGTCAGTCAGAATGTGGGCATAGTTGAAAGGTCATGCCTTCGGACCGCATATTTGCTCTTGTCAACCCTCACGGCTGATTCCTTGGTCAATAATAGCTCCAATGTCGGTAGGCGAATATTATCCCACATGGAATCGGAGAAGAAGTTGTAAAGAATCACATCTTCAAACTCTAGGCCCTTGCTTTGATAGATTGTCAATATCAACGTTGATGCAAGAACCCTCTTCAGCTCTGCTTTGGCATTGTCGTTCTTGACAATAATCACCTGCTCGGCCCCAAAGTCACTGATAGATCGCTCCGTCCCTGGCATTCCAGCCTCGCCTTGGGCGAGTATTTTATAATCAAAACCAACTGAACCAAATTATTAATTGCGTGCATTCCCTAAGATAAGTAATCGTTCTCTCTTACCGAATATCGTTGGCTTTACTCCGGCAGTGGTGCCAACTTCTCGAGGGAGAACATCTATCTGTCCCGGAAAGCCTATTTTCGAACATGGTCAGTATATTACCAATCTGTGAAATACCCTTGCCCCACTATCTTACCATTACAAAGCATATCCACAATATCCGCTGCCAAAGAAAGAATTCCTTGATGAGATCGGTAATTCTTTGGTAGTTTAATCAACTCCGCTTTTGCACAGCCAGGTTTCCCAGACTCCTTTGCCAATGAAATGAAATGCTCATAGAATCGTGTCTTGATATCTGCAAAGCAAAACGTGTTGTCTCTCGAAATACATTGAGCAGTATCACCGGCTGTAACATAATTAACCAAACATGCATGTTGCGGCACACATATTTCTGGTCACATACCAAAATGTATCCCATAGGGGTTTCGCACAAGTGTAAACAAGAGATCTAATTCGAGCAATTTATTATCCTGTACCTCTATAAATGGCATTCATATTAGTACTTAATAGTGAATACAAATATTTAATAGGCTGTAACCTACCATCTACGTAAACCTCGTCGAGCAGAGCTTGAACTCGGGTTTTCAAATTTGGGTCTTTCTCAAATGATGTTAGGAGGTGTATAGCCCTGTCAATGTCATCTCCGTCCCCGAATAACCCCTTCTGTCGTTCATATCTCTGGTACATATCGTAAACTGCATTGCGGGAGTTTTCATCTGTAAACACATGTGCCTTTCGACTACTCATCCCCACATACTCATCCCTAGAAAGGGGTCTGAAATCACGTTTGGTGGAAGTGGATCCCTTGATAACCCCGAGAATTTCGGCAAGAACAAGATCCGGCTCAGGGCCCTTTTTGTGACCATTATAAGGACTCTTCCAGTATTGAGTACTGAAGACATTGTAGTCGATGAGCCTCCTCACTCTTCTATCCCAAGGCGGACCCCAAGATCTGTCAGCTGTCGGAAAATCGAAATTGTTTCGGTCATTAAGCCTGATTGTAAAATTGTTAGTACTGAAAGCATATAACCTGCCACAATATCACTTGCATTATAACCCTCTCTAAAAAACCGAACAGTTGATCAAATGTACAAACGAGCGGAAACTTGTCATCCCCAAGGGTATCCAAAGTTTCATCCTCCAAAGGATCTCTGGACTCCCGTAAAGCATATTCTGTTGGTGCTCGATGTTGCGTCTCGGTCCGTATAGAGGAATTTCCAAGCTGGGACTCCATCAGTCGCTGGAGATAATCCTTGAGCCTTTCAGCAAGAAAGCTGGATCGTGTAAGGAAGATCTATTTGTGTCAATCGCTAAATGAACTAGTGAGGAAAGTAAGCTTTGTTACCTGTCTAATTGGGGTTTGTTCGGTTCTACTCGCAATATTCCGACATAGGAGTTTGAAGAGCAAGCATGTGGTCTTTCCTGTTCCGCTCCGACCAAGGATAAAGGCAGCTGAATCTGCGTGTTTGATGATCTCGATTTCTTCCTTGGAAATATCAAATGGAAACTCTATCTCGTCGGGGGAGGAAAATATACGGTCCAAAACTTTTCCCGTAATAGAATAAAACTTGTCTTTGTTCCATCAGTATCCTATAGTGGGCAATCTAATGAAATAGCAGGTATAACTTACTACTCATCAGACTTCCAGTGACTTCAACAGATGCAGCATCCTGAACGCCACACTCCTGGGAGGTGTAGGATGATACAGCACCATGACCCTCACTCTTCAGGGAAGTGTCCGATATAGTATCATCTGACCCATGATATATTTCCGGGATCAATGGGAAATCACTACACTGGTGGCGGCACCTTCGCATATGTGATGCCGTGTACGTCTTCTGAATCTGTACGACCTGGAAAATGTCTTTCCGTACCTATCGTTGTTCAGGAGTGCTCCCTTCCTTTGTGGTTTGAAAATTGAGTTGAGATACGTACCTCATCAGCCGGCCCGATCCGCCACACTACTCTCAAGTATTAGTCCCCGCCAAAGACTCGAAGAGATATGGCTCCTACCTGTGATTATTTGCGACTCAACCCCACACTCCTCATCATACCCCACATTAATCTGCCATAGGATCCGCCCAAAGGAACTGTATGTAGCCCTCCACAACGGAACCGGTATAATTCCCCCACATTCTTCAATCATTTTCGGCGAAAGCGGCTTCCTTAGTGACTTGTCCCATTGTCCTGATGCTAGCTCTTTCATTTTCCTCGCAATTGCACTCAAGTAGCCTAAGAAAATATAATCCAGGATATCATATGTATATTAGTCGTTCCTCTAGCTACAGACCTGTATAACTATATCTAGTATGTGTACATACCTTCTTTATTTGCTGAAAGCAGGTCTTTAAAGGCGTGTTCAGAAAGACAAATCTTCCAGGGTCCTAACCGCCGCCCAAGAAGTGTGCTGGTGAACGAGTTCGGGAGACTGTCCGCGGTAAATTGTTTGCGAGGCACCATCCGAGGAAGGGCGGGCATATCGGTAGCACTTGTACCACGGCGCAGACATAAGGCACAGGGGAAAGATTTAACGAAAACATGAAAGAGGGAGAAGGACTCTCTCTCTCTGAGCCTTGTTATGACACCTTCAAGAGGGCCTAATCCAATTGGGACTTGCAGATTGAAAAGTTCAAGATTCTTGAAATCTTGTGGCGATAGATAATCTGTTAGCTCTGGAGCTTGAATATTTGTGTCTCCAGACTTTTTATCCCCCGCCGACAGGGCCCTCATGTGGGTTAAATCAAGATGCCACCAGGGGACTGTCTCGGAGCGCCTTTTGTTTTCCACAAGCAGGATCTTTGTAAGAGAATCTCGAAGCTCGACAAGAGCATTCCATCTTGCCAGCTCGGCATGAAGTCCATGATTGCCTGAGCAACCCTTGCAAAGCTCTACTGCCGCTGTGGTCCACTCTGTGAGTATTGTTGCAGATCCCAGTGCTTGAATTTCTGCACCAGCTTGTGCCTCAGCCAGAAGTGTCTTAATCAGCTTCGCACCATCGATAGAAGGAAGAATAGAGCGTATGAGCTGTCGTCCATTCTGGGATATTTTTTCCAGCAAGAGCCTGTGGGTCTTCGGACTCACCCCCCGCTTGCGGAATACATGAGAGAGCCTGGTAGTGATAACGACGAGATCCGCAAACCCTCTTGAGGGATGGTATTCGGAGTATTCGGGACCTAACAAAGGGATCACCAGGCTGCGGGCGAAGCCGTCTATGATGTCGGGAAGCTGGGATCCTAAACGCTTTTGCCGCGCTCTGGTCGACTCCGGATCCGCAAGGGAGTGCAGCCATGTCAGGATTCGCTCTACGCGTTCAGAAAAATCCGAAAGGAATATTGCACTGCATGTCTTCGATTGCAGAAGCTGGCTTGCTGAAGTAGGATCCCTCGCTAGTTCAGCATTCACCTTCTCAAGTTTCGCTGGCGTGTAAGGTTTACTGGAAAGGGCAAAGTCTGTAAACAGGTTGCGACCGTCTCCGTCCCCAGCAAGGAAAAAGTCCATCTGCGTAGAATATATAGCTACTAGTAGAGTATTCACCAAGTTTTATGACGGAGAAATTTGTAGGGGTTGTGTTAGGAGATGGGTATTGGAGATATTGGACAGGAAGAGAACAAGCTGCCTAGGTAGTCTTCATTGCGTACCAGCCTTGGCAGGCCCCCAACGCAGCGATGATCTCGCAAAGGCGGGGAAAAACAAAAGATATCGAACTTGAATATGCGGATATCCCGATGGGGAAATGGCCGCTGGGGCAGGAGCCAGCCAGTGCCCCTGCGGTCTTCTCTCCCTTATTCGAAGGCATGAGACAATTAAAGGGATCTGGAAGCTATAAGCTTGAGGGATAGTAGTAGTACTAGCTTTGGGAGCCCAAGTTGGTGTTTGCACGCGAGGATACAGTGAAGGGACTTATGTTGGGGGTTCACTGGACCGGGTTCCTCTCTTCCTCACATTGCAGAAAATACAGCTGTCTGCTATAGCCTGTTTAGCCTTTCACAATTGCTGCTACTTACAATTCTCTTTCTCCTTCTCCTTCTCTTGTATCGGGACCTCACCTTCGGCTCATTGCGCTAAACCAAGCAAAGTAGTAGGTGCCCGGAAGAGGTGGCGCTAGCTTAGGAATTGCAATCCGCGTGCAGATTAGCGAGACTAGGCAGGTTTTTATCTTTTTGATTCTATTTGATGCCGCCGTGTAGATGTTTTATTTATATCCATTTACGAGAATTCGAGACTGACTTAGAGCACGAAATACCCTACTAAATGTTACATGCCAGACTGATTTATTTTTGGACAAAGGTTTTCAATGCCACGGCGACAGGGGTTTAATTTTTACAATACCACAGCGACCATAGCGCAAATCCACAATACCACAATACCACTGCAGCAACACTACAATACCACGCGTAGTAAATACAAAAATATCGTAGCGGGTTAATTAATTAGATATCTGGTCAAAGAACAATCGGATATAGGGTAAGTTGCATAGATTTACACTGTCGGGGTTATTTTGTAGTAGCTTAAAAGAACCAATAATACTTTTGAACACGATCACACAATATGGTTGGCTTACAGAATCTCTTACATACTTCAGGAGAACAAGAACACATTGGTGCATAACTCGCGCACATTTCGGACCCTATAACTGAGTCCGGCTTCCTTATTGTTTTCTCTTTTTTCCATAGAGACCATGTACTTCCTGTCTTTTATTATTATCAGAAACATCTTACTCATATGCGCTGCACTTACGTTACGGTATTGGCACTGTACTTACGTTATTGTGGTATTGTAGATTCACGGTATGGTTGCTGTGGTATTGCAAATTTGCGCTATGGTCGCTGTGGTATTGTAGAAATTAAACCCGTCGCCGTGGCATTGAAAACCTTTGTCTTTAATTTAAATCTTACTACACTTTTGGAGTCCTGATTGAAAGTTAAATTATCTCAACCCCGCTTATCTAGTCAGTCCAACACCACCCAACACCACCCCCTCAAGTTCACGAGGTTCAGCACAAGAAAATGGCTTCGGACCGCCAAAAGACCCCACGAAGTCTCAACTAGCTCAAACAGGATGTGGAACGGCTAGTATGTTGGATGGAGGAGAATCAGTAGAGTCTACGGATAAGCAAGCAGTCTAGCATAAGGACGTTAAAGAGCAGGTGTTTGCCGACAACGAAGGTATACCATGATGCATATGCCTCGATCCCTCGAGCAGCCAAATAGTGGCATGCTAATACCTTCTTGTATATCTCCATAAGCTCATCCAGCAGCCCTAATACCATATCATCGTCAGGCAGCTCTCCTATAAGCCGTATGAGGAGTTCTATCTAGCCTCGAGTTCTATCATACCCCAAATGTGTTCAAGCACTACCTTGCGTTGCGTGAATAGACTGACTAAGCAGGTTTAACTGAAGATTTAACTCAACTTTTATCTTCGGGGGGTCAATCCAAATCTAACTATGCTAGTTTTGCCCTACTAAGGCGCTTCATAATTGTAATGAACTTATTGTTTGACCACCCCTACCTGTGGTTGACACCTATGAGTCGCGTAATAAGATACCATTGGTAGGTGGCTGAACCCTTTTAGCACGTGAATGGTATTGGCATCCTGTGCCTCTGTTATTTACTATCCCTGGAGCAGGAACACTGTTTCTCTTTTTGTCGCACACCTCCTTCCCGGGGTCGTTTTACGTACTATCCTAAATCAGCTATGGGCTCGATAGCACTCTCGCCGGGAACAAGTACATGATGTACATATGTAGACGCAGGTACATTGTCATTCCTTGCCAACTTGACTTTGCCGAAGTACATATCATTGTAACCCCGCCGAAGGGTTGATGGCCGAGGGGTTGAAATGAACTTTTGCCTGAGCAATCATAAGGCTGATAACTCTGAAAATGCCGTTGAATTTTGTCTTCTACATACTCAGTGAACCGCAGATTGCATATCGTGCCTTATGCATTCCTTATCATGAATTCCTTGTACACCCCCGAGGCTACTTAAGCTCGTATGTTTAGCGCACCAGTATCAATAAGCATACAACGTTGGTAATCCCCGCCACACTTTGAGCTTAATTCCCCACATCGTACGGTAGTACTTCTGGAATCCCGAGTGGGTAAAATTGATCCCACCGGATAAGCTCCGATGGTCACCAAAAACTAGAAGGCGCCTGCCGAAAGGACGAGATTGAGAGTTAAGCGTGCGGCATCAGGGCGACCTAGAGAAGATAATTCGTCATGCTCGAATGTTATCCTTAATCAAATACGATGGTGCTTCAAATGATATTAAATATGGACCCGCCCGGGAGGGAACGGGAAATAGCCTAAAGTGTTTGCGTGTCAAAATAGAGTTCTTGGGACCAAAGCTCAGAGAATTGATTTTCAATATACCCGGCTGCGAGGTGGTATATCAATAATCATATATATATAGCTGCGAATTTGAAGTGAGAAGGAGGCGGGGTCAGGGGCGGGTGTCGTACCAATTGATGAAAAACAGGAATCTTTTGGCGTAGAAGCTTTGAAATCGCACGGACAGATTCAACCCTTAACAGCTAATGCTATTCAGCCTCTATACAGGAAAGTCGTGGGGCTTAGTAGCTATATATGTACATATTGCTCACGGTAGTACAGCAGTTGGCAATCATGGGACTGTGAGTGCTCGAGTCCCACGTATTTTCAGCCAGGGACCCTGTTGTTTGTACATTTGTTGTTTGGTAGAGCAAGTGTCGGGTAATTTATTCCTAGGATTGAGGCTTAATATCCCTCCCACCCCATCACAAATTTAAAGAAAATAGGCACCCCCCAAGAATATGTCAATTTGGAGGTTAACTTTCACCACCTCATCCATCCAGTTCAGGAAGATAATTTGTATGGAAGTACCGCGCAGAGTCTGAGAAGGCTATCCATCATATCAGAGGTACAAGGGATAAAGCACACTACATCGAGTTCCGTTACTAAGCGAGCTGCTGCAGAACCAACCATGGATGCAGATAGGTATTAGTAAGTAGGGCTTCGGGTCAACCACCGGCACAATCCATGCTCATTTAGTAACACCGCGCCGAGATTCCGCTGCCACTTGAAACGCACTACTGTAGCCTCGACCTTCCGTTTTGGCCAGTAGTTAGAGCGAGTCTAAATAAACTCCATTCCATGGTCTAGACCGTATACCTAGGTATCCCCAGCAGGCGTCTGACTTAACATGGTTGGAAGCTTGTCCTTTCTTGATATACTATATGACCCGCGACATGCACCCTTTCTCCACAATTCAATTTATTCCGTCGGAGCGGAAACAAGGTCACTTGGCGGGGGGAGTATCGGCCCGCATGGCCTGTATAAATACTCTATCATTTCTTAGGCAATTCCGACGAGGGTGGTGGTCTTCAGCAGATAAAAAAAAAAAATTCTAATTATTTCATCCAAGATTTTGCGGATCCATAGGGAAAGGAGTTATCTCTGGAAATAAAGCTATCGCTACAGAATGTTCTCATCAGAATCAAGTCTCCTTTGAACGCAATTTGAAAGCAGGGCGTGATCCATAACAAAAATTCCCTAGAGACACGAAGGCATTGGAAAAACTACAGGGAAGTCAAGCGGTTCTTGTGCCGCCAAGGCGTGAACTCACTACCTGTTAATAAATCTACTGCATCACGAGCTCTCCTCCTGAGTGTAAAAGTTAATGACATCGACGTCAGGCATACTTTTTCTACCTGAATGCAACAGATACAGGTATAACAACTAATCTCCGAGGCCATCTTTGCGTGCTGACAGCTGCCATAAACGAGATTTCTAGGCATGCCTAAGTCCTATGTAGCAGAAGACAACCGTATTAGGGAACAGCCATCCGCCTGGGCTCCACTAGTGCACTGCCGTGAGGGGTTCCCTATGCATTAATCCTTGTAACCTACCCCAGGTTTCGGAGCTTTACAGCCAGCTCCGTGTATGATCCTCGGAAGGCAATCCGATAATCACGTTGAAGGTTTTAAGGTTTAGATTGACTGCACGCGGCACCACAATGTGGAATTTTCACCTATATCCTAGGTAAGTAAGAACAATTTGTTGCTGTCCGGGGAAGTCGACTAATCATAGTGGACGACATTAAGGGAACTAAGAGTATCGGTGGTCTAGACGTCTGGTACTGTGATGGGGTGCGGGAACTGGAAGCGATGTCCGGAGTGCCCTGGGTCGCTAGACTGCGGGCAAGGGGATATACTTGACCACCACGGGGAACCTCGTGGAACTGGGGCAGATTTAGAGACCGCAGGGGAATCGGGAGAGTGTCCAGGTTAGTTACACTACCAAGTGACATTCATGGGCCTCGACAAATGGCTAAAGAAATGCCATCGGTTCCAGTGAACTCTAGGAATATATAAACCTCTCCTCGAGGCCCTCAACGAGGTTCCTTCTTTTCACCATCCTGCGCCCACTCCTTCACCAGACTTCCAGCAAACGTCCCTGCTCTCAACATGAAGTTCACACTTACTGCCCTTGCCGTCACGGCCATGATGGCCCAGACTGCCGTTGCCCACTCCACGCTCCAGTGGTTCTGGCCTACCAACACCAAGGGTGGATCCACCCAGTCTTGTGTCTGTCAACCACCAAACAACAACCCCATCATGAGCGTAGATGACTCGAGCTTTGCTTGCAACATTAACGGAAACGTTGCTGCTGCCAGCGTTTGCAGTGTTACTGCTGGATCTACGGTTAAGATTGAGTGGCATCACACCAGTGAGTTTCTCCAAGATGCCAGATCGTCTTCAAGCCTCAAAGAGCTCTAAACTAACATTATCCATTTCCAGACCGTGTGCAAGGCCCAACCGACGGTGATGACCCAATTGCCTCTTCCCACAAGGGCCCAATCATCATTTACCTTGCGAAGGTTGACAATGCTGCCACTGCCACCAACCCTGCTTCTCTTAACTGGTTCAAGATCCAACAAGAGGGGTTGAGCGGCGGTGTCTGGGCTGTTGACCGTCTCAACCAGGGCACTGGTGAGTGGGACGTCAAGCTCCCCACCAACACTCCCAACGGAGACTACCTCCTCCGTGGTGAGATTATTGCCCTCCACTCGGCTAGCACCTACCCAGGCGCTCAATTCTACATGGGATGTGTCCAGATCCGCGTCTCTGGCGCCTCCGGCGGTACTCCCGCGCCAACTGTCAAGTTCCCGGGTACCTACGTTGGTAGCCACCCAGGTATTACATGCAACATCTACCGTGGTGCCACCACCTACTCTATTCCAGGCCCTGCTCTCTTCTCTTCCTCTGGCAACAGCGGTTCTCAGCCATCAGCGCCAGTTGCTTCGTCTACTAAGTCTACTTCTGTCTCCACGCCATCTGCTACCTCCAACCCCGGAAATGGCGGCGCTGCGGTTGCCAAATATGGGCAGTGTGGTGGTATTGGATATACTGGGAGCACCACCTGTGCCTCCGGTAGCACTTGCACCACGGTCAATGACTACTATTACCAGTGCTTGTAATGGTGTACGTGGAAGATGGTGAGATGCTTTGTTATGGATGGTAAATATGATGGAATTGTACTTGTAGATACGGAAGGGATATCGCTGGAAGGTCGTGCATGGGCCCTTTTGGATTTTAATTTTGGAGTATTCTTGGTTCTAGTTACGGGGGCAATTCAGCAGTCTGTTTTGTAAATACATATAAAACGATGGAATGCAAGTGAACTGGTCTGGGTTGAGATAAACGTTTTCTATGAGATTGCGGAATAATCTCCAGGTACACCTCGATAACTAGGTACATTGTTTGTTATTTACAGGCCCCCAAATGCCCGCCTTACCTAAATTGCGCAGCTAAATTTCGAAGGGAAGTTAAGAAATGTTTTTTCTAGGGTGAAATCACTCGGTATTATAGCAATGGTGGGGTTAGGTTTCGCTGACTTCTAGTATGCAGGTGCTTTCCATGACAGGCACTTTCTTTCTTACTGTGATACCTTCGTACTTTAATTTTGTCCGACGTGAGCTTCCCCCGAAAGTAAACCCCTGCATGAATTCCCCCTCCAAGCTCCTCGCATTTGGACAAAATACATGACGATTCTTGAACACAATTGATATTCAGGTACGAACTTTCTTCCGCTAGCCAAAACCACAGTTGAATCGAATCATGCAAAATATCTATGGGCCTCATTTCCTTCAATAAATATTTGGATACCACTTTCCCGTAGTTTTGCCATTATCAGTAATCAAAATTCCCTGAAAATCACCGCCATGCCACAGTGGGATTGCCAGTTGGAAGCGCCGTACCACCATAGATGAGCCAGGGGGTGTTGGTTTCCGCCAGGCTTCAATCATCGATCATGAAATCATGCAGTAACAGGCGAGACGGTTTGGGCTAATTGATGCCGTATGTTGAAATTTGGGATCTGGATAGAGCGTGAGCAACTATCAGGACAATGAGGAGCTGAGGTACTTGCTCGCGAGTAAACTTTATACTTGTACTAGTCAGTCTAAGCTAGATCCGAAATATAGGTCTATAAGGAGATAGAACTTCCGCCGAGAGCCCAGCGGGTCCTTTCTTCTACTAGGCCATGTTCGCAGAACACATGCAACTGGAGGCTATGGCAAGTAAATTCAATCCCTCAGGATAACATATATTGTCTAGTTTTTGATCGAACCTTGATTTCTACTTTTTCTGGTCGAATACTTGAGTTCCATTGATTTCACACATTTCATACGGATAATTGCACACTTAATAGTTCGATTCATCGAAAACATTGCCACAACCAGAGAGTACTAATGGATGTCTGCAGCAAAGATTTGCTCACATGGAAATTCATAATTTCAGTATTCTCTTCTGGTCAGCCCACCATGCACCATCATTACCTATATAATCCTCATGCCAGTCCTGTCGATGTAGACTTTTTCGGCGGAGCCGATGGATTGCCCCGACCTCTGCACCCGCCAAATCCCGCAAGAATACAAATTGAAAAATAACCTGAAGCTCAATACCAAGTTGAGCCCCCACCTCTCACTGGCTTTCTGGCCGTCTTTCTCTCACTGGCAAATCCATGTATATGCCACGCTGCCGCCACTCACGCCCCCACCGAAACCATCTGGCCAGAACAGCCATTCACAAGCTTGATGCCATCACCAACTACCTGCACTTCGGGGGCTCTCGGAACGCTCACCGCCTGCTTCTGCTGTCAATTCCATCTAAAATGCTGTATTGGCAGGCATAGCACTATATGTTGCCACCCAGATCAGTGGTGTTATTTGTGGAATGGGGAACCATATTGTTGATAAGCAGAGAAGACATGCAGGGGGGGCGGGTGAGCGCAAAGTTGAGGTAGGGAGGAGTATTTCTGTTATACCGGTATAGTCTGGAGGTGTTGTTCCGGCAGAAAAGGTCATATAAGGGCCGACAGTAATAAAATGAAAGTTTTTTTCTAGGGAAGTCCGCAGGGTAGGGGGTGTGTCGATACAAGGCGGTTATGCGCTCGTTTGGGGGGACTAGAAGCCTGTAACTGAGATGTTTGGCCCTATGGAAATTGCAAGTGCGGTGAAGAGTGTAGAACTTGTAGGTTTGGTTGTCCCTCGATAATTGCATGTAGCTACAGGCAGCTATGGACCCAGTGTACTTCTGTAGCACGTGCTATATAGATCTATATACAGTATATATGTGTGTATACATATAGAAGATTAATATTATTATAATTAACACAGTTTCTGTCACTTAGATATATGTGATACATACGGATAGATGCTGTACTTTTAAAAAGTACAACATGACGTATACACGTGACTAGTCCGGATGCGGATACGCATGCGGAATCAAATTCGGCACCCCTACAGCGTCAGGCACAGCAACCGGTCAGCTAGGCAAAAAGATCAAGACTGCAACGTGCACGCGAAATGTGAATGTCAAGTACAGCGACTTGACCCTGCCAGGGGTAGGTTTTTCTATTACGCCTTAATCAACATGAGGCTTTGGAACCTTTGACGGAACCTTCATTGGGAGCGGTCGACCCCCGTAGGTAGCCGGCATCTGGGAATGGGCAGATACGACAGGGGTTGCTGCAAGTCGTGGTGCTACACTCCCACCTACGGACTTACAGATACGGTACCCAGCCGGTTATGTACCTACCGATGCTAGAGGAGTGCTTTGCCCGACACAACGCCGTGATTACGGGCCGCGCAGGCCCGCATACCAACAAGGTCGTCATCTCGGCGCCGAGACTAGTGTACCAGAACTCCAGTCGGTATGAAGCCTGACTGGCTACCCGTACTAGCGAGATTCGAGACTAACATGGATAGCCCCCATACCTGACTCTCTACCAACTCTCCAGGTACGTAACTATTTCCTTTCCTTTCTTCATCACCAAAGGATGATATAGGCTAAGGATGATACGTACTCACTTCACTACCTCACATCTCCGCTCCTCACTGTGGCTACCAATAGCACTGGCCATGGAGCTTAAATCTAATTTTGGTAGCGGATGCGGAGAGCGGGGACGACCAAGATCAATTAGCAACTGACACCAACAGACACGACTCGGAGTGATTATTAAATGTCGGGGAACACCTGGATTACGCTTACTCTACTAAGCTTACTATACCCAGGCCTAAGGCTGTGTCTAAGGCAAGTAGGGGGAGGGGCTTTCGTTCAGGTTCGAATTCGTGGCCGAGCGCGCTTGATAACGTTCTTCCTCAGGCATGTCGACAACGCCTATATAAGAAAGTCGATTGAATTGTCTGGCTACCGACCGGACTGTGCCAGGCTTTGACTGATACTGTACTAGGAACTCGCACAAATACCCGCTCAACATAATTCTCCCCTAAAGTCACGACTCACAACAGTATCATCGGCCGCGCCCCCCCAAAAGATTAACACCAACGATGAAATACTCCTTCCATCTCCTCATTACCCTGTGCGGGGCCCTCTCGATATCCCCCCTTCTTGCCACTGCAGCTGCCTATCCGGGACCAATCCCAACCGAACCCGATACCGTGTCCTCACCTACCCCTACCCCCTGTGGTGACTCGGCCTTTGTTTGCCCCGCTGCCGTCAACCCGCAGGCTTTTGGCTGTTGCCCCTATTGGGCAGCTTGCTGTGCTGCGAAAGATAGTGTGGCGTGTTGCGGAAGAGGACAAATGTGCACGACAGATGCGGATGGACGTGCGAAGTGTGCTAAGCAGGAGTAGACGATGCATCGACGGATAGGAAGCCGCGGGTGCATCGGCGCTGCGCACGGCAGAGTTAATGAAGAAGGTCATGGTACGGAGTGGACTCGGCGGAGTGCTACTTTACTAAGCTGGACCTGCTAGGGAGGAAGAGGCGGTGGAGATTCATACCTTGTGGTGTTTTCCTTTGTTATTCTTTGGCCTGGGTGGCTTGACACCGTGTGTCTGTTCCGGAAATATTAGACGAGCGACTGTGAGGGCATCGGAGGACATTTTATTGCATTTCGGATATCCCGCCCCTGGGTGCGCCAGAATAAAAAACCTTCCTGCAGTTGTCTACCTGATAGCGCTACAAGCTTTTTCAATCTGATACATTATGCTTTTCGAGACTTTTAGGATAGAGCGGGCGAAATAGTTAATGCTCAAGATGTGGAATTGATTACTAGTTGGCCACATTAGGTGTTCTCGCTCCCGTTAGGCTACCCTCATCTATCAATATTACAAATTTCCGGTTGATATACTATTCCCACAGTATTAATCGATTGTGTTCCCTCCTTCCCCAGGATGAATATTCGAATTAAAGGGTTTAATCCACCCTACACCCCCTCTTTACAACTACACTATGCTGACGATTACTTCAGGCTTGCATTTCCCACTCGCGCAGTTTAACAGTCCTACCAATACCGCTCCATCAAGCAATATTTGCAGTTTTGTTGTCGAGTCTATTGGGCCTGTCCACCTCCACACTTGGATCCCAAAATAGGCTACTGCAAAGGTCATTGATATCTTCCACATCTTGCTTCAACAATGGTGCCATTTCTAGAAATCGTTTACGTTTCATGGCTCCTATGACATTAACCCCGAGCCTTAACTGCTCAACCGCCCCCGAGGAGTAGCGGCGCGCACTCGGCTGTGGAACTCGACTCTCTGTTTGCCCACAGTCGGTGCTTATATTTATGTAGAGGGGAAGTTCCCTCAGGATAAACCCCAGCTGTATTAAACTTATGAAGCTTCATGGTACAATCAGAGAGTATGGTCAACTTTTGAAAGAGTTGAAGCACATGTGCATCCACGCTAAATAATATATCTACTTTGCTGATAGGTCTTGCGATTGGTAGAAATTTGATGCACCTGTGACTCTTTGGTGGTGGAAGCAGTAAGGATGGGGGAAACGATTCTGGGGACAAACGAACGCAGGATATTTAGCGATAGGCACCATAGCTACCAACGGGATATGAACAACTACTGTCGTCATGTCGGACGTCCTTTCTATATACATTGTCGTTCTGGTTGCAATTTTTCTGATAACTGTCTAGACGTCACCACGTTTTCCTAATGTGGCGGAATAGGCGCACGAGCGGACTAAGAATAATAATGACATGATGACTTACACGGTGGGAGTATTATCTATAGTTTTGTAATATAACAGGAACGCAATCCCTTCGTTCAATGTATAGCACTAGTCCATAGGTGCTGAACTTTGACCAATCCGCCAAATTCAGGGTAACTGTTAAGGAACTCCGCAGTTATTCTCCGTTCTGAGAATGCCTTCATTTCTCCTAGTCTGGTCATATCTTCCTAGGGTTATCTCTCTCCAACACGGAGATTGGGGTCCTCTGGGTTGTTTTTAATTATTCTAGTAGTATCGCCATTATCCCAGACTACCCTTGGTCTATACGGGAAGTTGACCCACAGATATCGAAATATTGATTGGTACTGGTAGGTCATTTAGGTGTGGAATAACCTCAAACTAGGTATTTTGGAAGCCTGCAGGACGCTTGAACAGACTACCCATGACTCGCAGTGAGGCTAAAGGGTGCAGGTGAGACACCTTCAAGCCCCTAGTGTCTGCAATGACCCGGGTGGACCCTTTCTGAACGGAACTGTATGTTGAGTAACTACTTAAATTAACAAGGTAACGCACGTCCAGAGTGTGAACAGATTAACAGATAATCAATGAAGTAGCTAGGCAGGTGGGCTACTGGAAGTAGGTATCAATGTACCTTAGGATATTTCCGCCTATTATATTGTTAGCTACCGAGTGTTGGGATTATAGATTAACCACAGTTTAGCGGTTCAACTGCGGCCTCGAAGTCGCTTAAGAAGAGCGCGCTGCATGAGCTTCACCTTGGGCTAGTACTTTCTCTGCGGAGTTTCTAGGGACTAGGGTTTGCCATCAACTATCCGAAGACTGGTATAATCTAGGCTAGGCACCCATTGCAAACAGTTCGATATTTCCTGCAAACACACGGGAGCATTCTGCTGCGGTCCGGAAAGTAGGTATCCGAGGCATAGAATGACCAACGAAAACTACGGAAAAAAACAGAGTTGGGTTTGTACATGTACCGGTAGACAGGAACACTCTAGAAAGGCCTGTATATAACTAGTTTATTTGTGCGTAAGGAAATTAGAGTACCATAAACTACGTACATATATAGTCCCCAAAGCCCTCGTAAAACCATTCGATACATCAGTAAGGTCACTTGTGGGCCCATCAGTGTGCAGCCAATCTCAGCACGATTCTTATCAGAAAACTATTACCTCACCTCCCGCTATAAACCAACCCCGATACCAACCTACAGCCATGGGGTGGTTTAGAAAACTTTTGAAAAATGTATTCTATGAATACCCAAAGTAAGCACCTCCCATGTCTGTTTCAGTAGCTGGTCTTACTAATAGGGTATTCAGGAGACTCTTCCTTGCTGTCAAAAACGGGGCGAAAAAAGCTTTAGATGCTCTCAGAGCTTGGGCCCAACGGAATCCCCGTACCTTCAAGGTAGTAGTGATTGTGCTCTCCGCTGGGCTTGCAGCGGGGGCAGTGTATGGTCTCCTCGCAGCCATAGGATTCACATCGGTAGGCATTGCTGCAGGTACTGTCACCTATATACAAATTTGTGTTGCTCCAGACTTGATCTTAACATCTGTGTTTGTATGACCAGGATCGCTAGCCGCAGCCTGGCATTCAACTATCGGAGCCGTCTCCGCGGGGTCACTGTTTGCCATCTTGCAAAGTTTGGCAGCCACTGGGATGATCTGCGCCATTGGAGCCGGCATAGGGGTAGCTGTACCAGCTATTATTATGCATTTGAGAAAACAGAAAGCTTAGGTTCTTCTCAAGAGTAGCCTTCAAGTGTATGTTACTTGAAGGCTATATGGGAAGGATATTGTTAGAGGATAAGCTGGTAATAAACTTCGGGTTCACTCGTGTTAAGGGTTAAGCTATTATCGTTACAAGTATTTGATATATGCTCTAGACTAGCGTAAGCAGCTGGGAAATATGTTTAGGGATATAAAGAAAAGGACTTGTTCCCACAATAGAAGTGTTATGAATAAACGGCGAGTGTTCCAGGTGATAGTAATCCATACAGATAAAAGTGTCGAGCTTGACCTCACTCCGGCACACCCAAAAACACATCTTCTTCGTCCCGGAGTTTCCCCGGCTTAAGGCCAGCGCTGGAGGAATCGAATTTAAATACCCCAACAGCTTCCTGCTGAATTATGCGCTGAGGTCTAAACCAAGGACCTCCTCTCACGAGTTTGAGATTATAGATGTTCAAGGAAGCAGCATTGTTTTGGAAGCTCGCCCCAGTAGCATTAGTTCAAGAGAGCACTCATATAGAAGACTGCAACCTGGGAATAAAGCGTAGACATAGACATTAGGGTAGAATACTGTTGTACAGGAAATTTGCAAGAAAATCTCTTGGAATATGGTATGTCGGAGTTTTGGTGGGATCTCGAGTGTAGTTACGGATATTGGTCAGCTCCACAATCATTTCCAAAGTCCCAGATCATAATTATTTAGGTATGTGAATCTTGGTTACCCTGAACTCGCCCTTTGCCTTCGATACCTTCTGGGGCTAATTCCGGCGGGGCTTGCGGGTTTTTGAAAAGTCACAAAAACAACTGGCAGCAGAGACAGGGGCACCCCTTCTTCCAGCACCACAACCACAGGAGCGAGCTGGGATTGAGATTGATGATCTTGTTAACGAGATAACCCAGGGAAGCCCATAAGCGTATCAAGTCTCGATATCCACTTCGAGCCAAGCTGGAGCTGTATGAGAAAAACAGGCCTAATTGAGAGGCTTATAATTATCACCAAGCCTTCACCAGTATTTCTATTGCCTACTTCAGCGATGGATTTGCACGTACCGGAATACATATCGATCCCTGTGTACATCATATTCTGCGACCTTCTGATGAACGCCCATAATTACGCGAGTCTTTGAAGCTCCCTTTCAGGGCGTATGGGGTCGGCTTGAGATGGGTTAGATACTAACATACAGATTCCCAGCACCGAAAACAAGGGGAGCACACAGAAAATGTACATTGGAGAGAAAAATATGTGCCATTGCGGACTAGTAGAGTCAGAACGCACCCCTCCCCCCCCGGAAGAACAGCGAGGTTGAATCTTCAAACTGCTCGTGTGTGCCTTTTGTCATCTCCATGGATCCGAGCTTGCCTCTGATACCCCCAGCAACCCGAATACCCTAGCACCCTCCGTCAGAAAAGAAATTGCCCTGTCAGCAAAGGCTCGAAAATTGAACACCGTCATAGATGACAGATGTGGGTACTAAAATGACGCGGACTTGCGGAGGAACATTTGGAGACGGGGAGACCAAGAAGCAGGGCTTTCCATGTGCCACCTATCTGCATGATAGACGCTGTATTTACCACCTCATGGAATATACGCAGCTGGGCCGTCACGTGAAGGGTACCAACATTAGCAAACCATGGGGGGGAGGGTGCTATTCCGGAACGAGTTCGTGTCTTGCAACCGCACATCACTTTGAAATATAGTAGTTCCAGCACTATGGAGGTACTTTAAAGTTTAATTCTACACCCTCAGAGTTGTATTAATTAAACTCCATTGGAAACCAATATTGATTTTAGGGATTGAAGTCTCCACATAACACCTATGCATAAGCCTTGATTGCCAAGTGAAATCCTTTGTCCGTACCTAAAGCTTATCCCCAAGCTCCTCACCTGCACCCAGGCTAGCCATCCGGCGCCAGGACTTCTAGGTAGTTTGACGTACCCATATTCTCGTACGCCCCCCGGATGTTATGGCTAGATTGCCTATCATTGTTATGTCAGCCAGGTACTTCCGGTTGTAGGAGAAGTGACAATATTTACCTCTAGCCGAATTCCTACAACATTGCTTCCTAGAGGTAATTTCTGGATCCGCGAACTTGCGGCCATGGCCCTCGCTGCGACACGTATACGAAGTGAGGAAAGTATTGCTCGCCAGGCAGACCTTGCTGAATTCTTCATCGCGTTGACTATCTGGGTGATTGCATTTCGCAAGAAACCAAAGAAATGCATGACGCACTGCATCCCGGAGACGAACCAGCCTACAGCTTCTTTTTTGGCTTCCACCGGTATTCCTCCGACGCATAGTTTTGCCTTTGCCTTGGATTCGTCGATGGCTTTGTTTGCTTTGATTCTGAGTAACTCAAAGGTTTCGTCTAGTCTCTGTTCCCATATGTCTAGTGGCGTATGCTCCCAGTCGTCGTTGCTTTGCAGGCCGTCCTGGCAGCCTTCGAAAGCCTCATTCAGATCTTGCACACATCCAATGTTAATATTGTCAAGATCCTGGGCCCAAGACTCGGTTTTGGACCATGTAGGGGTGCGGCGTGTATTTTCTCTAAGGCGCCGTCAATAAATTATACTCAGGTCGAGCGTCGTTCCAGGACATGAGCGGTATGAATACTCACGAAGGGAGACCATCCCCTATGTCAGACGACTCTGCCAAAGTGGCCGCTAAAACTCTCATTCTTAAGCTCTTGAAACGCGTTATATAGGTAAGAGAAGAGAATATATATCTGCACCGAAACCACCTATCGATCTGCGTTAAGTAGATGTATTAATGTTGTTGCAGAATAGATTTGAGCACTTAGGGGGGCTCAAAAATCTGATTTCATATACATTGGGGCTCGGACCTGTGGCGGAGCAAAAAGCAATTACAGTACGCACTCAGGTGTGCTTATCAAGGAGAGGACAGCCCTATCTACGGCCCAGAAAGTACTGGAGGGCCTTGCGGATCCGTGCCTAAACTCGTTGGCGTGAAGGGCTTATGGTAGCACAACGCACTCATTCGTTTGTGATGGGGTTAGCAACCATATGTACATACATACGGAATCAAATTCAACACAGGAAACTACTGTCTTTGCCCAGCAGTCCTAGAATCACGTTAAGCCAGTGGGATATACAGTGCGTGGGGGAAAGTTACTACGCATCTCAGACATGCATGAGACATGCATGCCGATGCCCAAAATATGCAATAAAGGCCCTTCGTATGCCGCTCCATAGAACCTATATTTCAGGCTCAATAGCCCTCAGCGGGTGCCGATGGTAAACGTAAGAATCTTTGTAAATGTTCAAAAGTATAATCCTCCTAATGTGAGGCCCTTCTCCACATTTTGGTAGCCCTCAAAAGCTTCATTTTGGGAGGTTTATGCAACCTTATGCGTTGTACATCATTCACGCTAGCAGGTTGGCCTGAGACAAAAAAAGAAAAAAAATAAGGGGCGTAGTAACTTTCCACCTGTACCTACTACAGTCTGCTTCAGAAAGTGTCAGGGACGCATCAAACTAGGCTAGGCTGCATGCAGGCTGGGCACGACTATTCTGCATATTTAGGGTGGACTTGGCCAACCAGACAAGGGCTTGGCCCCTGCTGCTCAGTGGCCGGCTAAATTGTCCATATGCACAATTGCGGCGCTTGGCCTGCATGCAGCCCAACCTATTTTTATGCACCTCGGACACTTTCTGAACATACAGGTCACATCTCGGAGGGCCAGTCCGCGATTTCAACCCTCCGTCATAGCAATTACCCTCAATTCCCACTACTTAACTGAGTACTGTACTAAAGCTCCATGATTACAGAGTACAGATTGAGACTATCCCATATACATCCACGCTGCTTAGTTGTATAGAATATTTGAATTCCCGGACATTCTGTCAGAGTCCGAATAGGTTATTGGTATAGTTCAGTACCAAAAGCCTTTGTGATCTCGTTGTGCGACGAGGATATGGTTAGTGGCCTGGCCTCCTGCATTTGGTGCTGCCGTAACCTTTAGTCTGCGCATATACGAAATAATGAATTTGCATTCAAGTATCTTCTTGAATGTGCATATATGATGTGACTGAATACGAACTACTATCATAGCCTGTTAAAAACATGTGTGATGTAACCACATATCCTTGCAGCCCACACAGAGTTGGGACGGCTTAACCCACATGATCTCATATGGCGCTTCCTGATCTCATGTGCACGTTCTTCTTCAGACTCCGTTCATGTATATATAGCCTCTGTGTTCCTGCTTCTTCTTCACTTCAGTTCTCATCAGTCCACTACGCAGGCAGATAAATACATCGCTATCTTCTCTCTCATTTCGTGCTCTCTCTCCCTCCATGTGCAGCTTCCTTCATTGGATATCGATTCTCCGCTCCATTCCTCCGAATATAGCCTACCACCACCCCTGACTATTCTATCAGGTTTAGCTTTTGAGATCTAGATAACGAGCTGCAGGAGTTGCTATAAGCTAGGTGAGCGTTACCACTAGATATGCACCTTCCGTCAAATCTATGTGTCGCATATATAGGAATACATCGTGATGGCAGCTGATGAATGATTTTGATCCACAACACAATTAGAGCACCGAAGAGTATGGAATTGAACAAAGAGCTTGAGATACGTAACATCTAGGTACAGGACAAAAAAATTTATATACAAGTATCTACTATTTGGTATACTACTTCTTTGCGTTAATAACAGTCTCGACCCCCCAGGCTAGACCCCAATGAGCCGGTTAAATACCTCTTCCCCCAACCCCCCCGCAACAGCTGGCGAGTGCAAAGTCGATAGCCTTTTTCATCTTCTCAGCACCTCCACCCATATCATGTACAGGAGTTCCGGGTGGTACTCATGAAGGCGTTCTTTAAGAACAACCCAAATATGCTCAATCGGATTCAAATCTAGTGAGCATGCTAGCCGTTTCATAATAGTATGGAACCAAGCCTTCACCTATGTACAGTACTCCCGCATTGCTCCGCATGAAGATTGAGCCATCCCCCATAAGAGAAGGGCCTTGAGTGTAGCCCAATAGACCCCTCCCGTGGCCCTTTTCTTCTCTGCCTCGGAATTTGCGGCTGTAGACTAACGACCCTAAGTACTGTACTTGAACATGGTGTACTGAATCGCCTTGATGATGCTCTGTAGACAGCTCAATATTAATTAAACCCTTGCAGCAAGCTGATCTAGAGTTCGCAGGGATGCAAAGGTTTACATTACCACAACTTATTACAGAGTATCTATGAGAGGAGGAATATGAAGACAATAAATACAGGTACTGGTACAATTAGAACTTAGTAATGATGAGTCCCAGATGTGCGAAGACTGACGGCAAGTAGGTCTTATATGAGTGCGGGGGGCATTGCATGGGAGTTCTTTTTCTGAATCGGGTTCAGGGTTATGGGGCCGTACATGAGGTCAAAGACAATTTCGGTAGGTTTGAATTCAACAGAATTGCGAGAGAGATACAAGAGGGATGGGCGTGCATGGGATGTCACTCTTTGATATTCATAGCAGGCACATGATTTTGCTTGGAGGTTAACATGGTGATATCGAGTTCCATAGGAGTGGTAAAGTGCATGTCGTGGGAGCCAGTGCTGACAGGTGGCAGTTGAGTGAGAGGTTAATGGTATGCTGACGATGTCATAGGTACACTAATTTTGATAAGCTGTTGTCCGCCAGTCGTATATATTGTCTTTGCATTTATATATGACAACTATCTTCGGTCGTCACTCTAAAGTGAAATTTCTCTCGTACCGATCAATCCTCAATATTGTCCTTCCATGCATCAAATGGCACATAACTGTCTTTGTTCCAGTAAGCCGGTCATATTGGTTTGTTGCAATTCAGCAGTACCACTACATTTGCAACCTGCTAAAAATAACCCTATTCCCTATTTAGTATTGTCTTCGCCATGTCCTTTCGCTATGTCCTTTCGCTATAATATAATTGTTGTAGTATCACAGTGCGGGGTATTGTAGAAATTATACCCCTGTCGTCAACCTTAAACCAACAATATACATCCTGAACTCCCACATGATTTCAGGTTAAGTTAAGGTATCCGTGGAGTATTAATAGGAGTGCCTGTGCTTGAATAACGTTTACCTGGTCGGCATTTAGCGGGCCGAGCCTGAGTATTTCTTTAACTTTCTCTGCAATCATTTCTTCCCCACCGCGTCCCCATAGAATGGTTTAGTGCAGTGGCTATCTACATCTTCTACGGATTTATTCCAGGTCTACCAAACGTATACACACGGTAACTGTAGCATTATCGACCAAATAGGCAACTGGAGCGTGTTAACATGCGATATCAGCCAGGAGGTATTACTACTACACATTAATGCCATGACATCAAAAGCCCAGTGTGTATACAGGTCCTTTGGTGGTGAGGACTCACATCATCTATGGCTAATTGAATGTATTCTAATAAAGATTTGGTCTTACATAGCGACCAACAACAATATACATACCATTCAGCGCAGTCAACCACGGGTGAGCTAAATTTGCTGATGAAGAAGAGTAAATCAACTATCATTTCATTGTCATGAAAGAGAGGAGGAATCCAGTAGTCAGAAAGAAAAATGAAACCAAAATCCGGAACAAGGGTACACTAAAATGTAGCATGTGAAACGAGACTTAGGAATACGGAAGGAAAAAAGTTGATAGAACATGCTAGTCAGTGCGAATGGAATGATAATAATAGCAAACTCCAACCGCGAAGGAAGAAACCCCCACACACAATCGCACAAATTTTGAGGGCCTGAGGTGGAACAGAGAGGATCATTGTCAGGTACATGTACTTTTCACCCGTGAGTGATACTACTAAAACAAGCTATCAGTAGGCAGTAAGAGAGCAACTATGTCAGTAAAGGAAAAACGCCTTAGAGTGATGTTTGTTGCTCCAGCGGGGTGCTTGTGCGTTCTGCTACCTTGCGATTTGGAGTAATAACCTTCAGGTTGTTTCGAATTACCCTCAAGCTAGTACTAGACACACAATCCAACTGTTGTCTAAACCCACAACGCCTGCTAACAAGTAAATAAAACTCCTGCCTGAAGCATAAAAAAGAACAAGGAAAGTACTTTACATCTCCCGAATTCTCTTGGATTCAGGTATTCTATGCCGCTCCGCGGCCGCAGTCCTAGCTGTCGAAGCCACGAGGTGTCCCTTCGTGGTATCCCTAGGGGAGTCCACCAAAAGACAGGGAAAAAAATACAGGAAAAACAACAAGAGATTTTATAGTAAAAAATTGAAAAGCAACCATAAAGAAACATACCAATACAGTTGAGATATAACGACAGTAAGGAATAACCAGCGGATGAACCACAAAACGACGATGGAAGGTAAGAAGCCATAAATCCTCAAGATAAGTTACTCGAATAGGGAATATGCGCAAGGAACAAAGTCTGTGGGTAATTGTTGCCGCTCATCGCGGGTATCAGATCGCAGGGGATCAATGGGAGAAGTATGAGCTCCGAAACGTTTATAAAACTCGTGAGGTACGTTTGTAGTTGTTAAACGTGTTTAGAACGCTCTGTCCGTGACTGAATTAAAAAAAAATGTTAGCATTTGATGCTCAAACTATCAGAGGCAGCTTACAAAATTTCACCAAAAAAGAGTTCTTTCTTTGAGCTTGGGCTGGTGAGCCTCCTGCTGATGTCTCGTGGGATTTCTTCCCAGATTCGGAACCTCCCTTGGTATTGACAGTATGGCTCGAGCCTACCAAGCTTACTCTTCGCGCTGAACGTGTTTCCGCTTGTGCAGTAGCCCCAGAGATACCCTGCAACCTGAAACCTGGGGTAGCACCTTGAGCTTTCTTACCATTCTGCAAATCACGAATACCTGCCAAAATTGCTGAGTTTCCGACATTAGAGTCTTTGATAGCAAGAGTCTGCCCCTGTTGCTGTTGAGGAACTGGATTGGCCAACGCGCTCACAGGTATCGGTGGAACAGGCTCTGTAGGTACCGGTGCTGACATGCCAGTCCGACTTTTAGGGCGTAAGCTGAGGAGATTGCTAATAGCAGAGCTGTTTCTCCTCGCCTTTGTCCGAGGGGTTGTGGGGGTTTGTGGGTAAGCGGGAGCCGAGCCTGGAAGCTCTATAGGAGCCTGTGTAGCTGCGCGGGCTGTCGTGGGGTTTATTGTCAAGGCTCCCAGGTTTCTTGACTTATTCCGGCCCTTCCGTGGTGCCACTTTCATATTTGTCGGAAGCATTGGAACAGTCGGTGTTCCTTTTATGTGGCCAGGAGCTAGCATGGATATACCCCGCTGATCATCCTCCATGACTTGACCGTTAACATGGGTATTCGGGGTAGGAGACACGAGCCCCTGGTCATGAGAGCCCCCAGACCCTGCGAGATAAAATTGCCCACTCGGATGATGTAGGTGAGCCTTGCTCTTGCGTTTTTTGATAGATGCGATACCTGCCATCACGGCACCAGCAACCCCACCGTGCCCAGGTGACTTCTCAGAAACTGCGGCTTTGCTGTCTCGGGAGGCTGGTGGAGTAATTTCGGTCTGAGTCACTGCATGGTGTCGCTTCCGCTCAAGCTTCTCTTTGACCTCTACCGGTAGTTGTGGGACTGGCGGAGGTCTCCCCCGCGCTTCATCCTTCCCCCCCACGACTTTCTCATCTCGAGAACGACTACGGGGCCTCCCGGATGTGGATCTTCCTAGTGATAGACTTCGGCGGAGGCTCGACAATACGCCACCCCCATTGCCAGGACCAGCCGGACTATATATATCTGAGGTGCCGGCACACACGGTCGTAGTGACTGTATACGTACCGGTTAACTGTGATGCGTGCAGACCTGCGGTGAGAGGGCGTTGAATACCCTCAGGCTCGACAGCTGCGGGAACCGGCTCGCTTGGATGTACATGAACAGTTGCTGATCTCCGGTGGATACGTTTGCGCCGCAGGCTTCCACTCTCATGATTCAACACCACGATGGTATCCACAGCCCTTTCCTTGGCCTTTTGTATCTTGGGGCTGGATGAACTTGGTATCACACCCGCTGGTGGGCCAGGCATGGAGGTGCGGCGTTTGGACAGTGTCCTTCGCGGGGTCAAAGGAGGGTTACCGACAATTTCTCCCGAAGAGTGACGCTTATGCTTAGGGTCCTTCCTCCCTACCACTGGTAAAGGTGATGGGATCGGGGTCGCGGGAAGAGACTTCTCCGCCACCTCTGTCAAGGGGGCCACAGTCTGAGCAGAGGTTTTGAATTTGCTCGTCACGGCAGCATCTGCTGCCTCGCCTGATGGATTTTCTGGGATTTGGTTAAGCTGTGAAATATTTCAGGCAGATATCAGCATTGCAATTCGCGAACGTCTGACTCCCGTGATTCCATGAGCTCAGGGGGGGCTTACAGAGGGCCTCTTTTTGATCACGGCCGCTGAGTTCCTCCCATTACCCCGACTTGCCCTCCCACACCTACGTTCGATTTCCCAGACCACCATCTTCAGCGCATTAAGTCTCTCCCCCAGAACCTGTCCCTTCATCTGAAGTCCAACAAAGCATCTAAACCACCCCTCCACATTATGGGTCATTGCTCCATATACCCTAATCAGATTTGCATTCCTCCACCCCGTCTTCAACGTCAACAAATACTTTGCAAGCTCATCCACCGCTCTTAGCCCCTCTCCAACATCCTCCAATGCACGATTCATCGCCCTGGCAGTCCTCTTGATTACAAAATCCACCTTTTTATTTCCTTCCATGATTTGCACGCGGAACCCTGGCTCCTTGAGCATATTCTCAAACACGTCCGATGCAGGGCCAGCCTCCAATGGGACCTTGAGATTTTTTATCCTTGTTGATATATCTGATCTTGCTGTGTCGAAGTCCCTGGTCGTTGTGGAGAGGAAATTATCCATATCATTTACATGCGCCTGTAGGATACGCACTACCTCTGAGTCCGACTTTGCAAGCCTCTTGTGAAGAAGATGAATACCAAAAGTAATCTGGCTGACAAGCTTGGTCAACGGGTGGTATTTGGGCTTGAAAGCAGCTGCAACGGATATACTATTGGGAAGTGTCGAGGAAACGGCATAGGGATTTGTTGGCTCCGGAGGGGGGTGTCCTTGCTCATACATAGACTCTTCAAAAGCGGCTTGCATGCTAGGAACTGGGTGTAACGGGGGATAGCTTTGCGAATCATCGGAATCATCCTGTGGGGTTGAGGGCGCAGTATAATGCTCCGCCTCTTCTGGAATAGATGGAGTTGGAGACATTGTAGCTGATGAACTTTTGACAGACCGTGGTGAGACTGATGCTAGACAGCGACGCTGAGTAGTCCTTCAATGGGAAATATAGACGTATAGGTTGCTGATATCGTGACCAAAAAGAGTGTAAGAAAGGAACGAGTGTGTAGTGTCGAACTTAATGATATAAAAGGCGCACAATTTCGAAGAGATGTTATAACTGGCTTTCGCGCTGAGGGATGCAGATGGACGATCTGTGGATGCAAATAGAATGAGCTGTCGTTGGTTAACACAACCAGTCGGATTAACAAAAAATAATGAAGCTGAAAATAAAAGAAAGACACGGTCGACGAATCGATCTTGAGAACACCAAAAAAAATCAACAATATTAAGTCGATGCTGCGATACACAACCTCTCTGACAGTTGTCAACAAACAAACACAAGGGTAGTAGCGACGAGAATCCCTGACTTCCGGTGTGAGGATGCAAAGGGAATGAAGGAAGAAAAGAAGGAGAGAAGGAAGGAATATTGGGCGCAATAGAGTTGTGATAGAGGGGGAAAGGGGAAACACGGGAAAGCCAATTTTGTGGCATCAGGTTTCCGATGCGGTGGGGATCGGCATGGGAAATGAAATTGTCAGGGGTATGTGGGAGGGATTGGGCGGGAGGTTTGGACCTGTCCTCAGGGCTCTGTTTGCTTGTGTCAAAGCTCAAGGCGTTAAGGTTTCGCTAACTTAGCACGAGATACTGGGGATAGAAGTTTTTGTATTCCCAGATTGACCTAGTCAAATTCATGTTTAGAAACGAAGTACCCTCCAACGCTGTCACAGCTGTGAATGTAAATTCGGTTCCCATTCGCTCATCCTTAGCTAAAGAATACTTAAGTTAATAAAAAAACCTTCGCGACTCATGATCATGATCACTGAAACGACGGCTTCAACCCCCTGTCTTAGTTGGGTCATGACATGGGACTATCCTCGTTCTAGCCAAACCCAAGAAAAAGCATATTCCGTACAGAATCCCGCTCCTAGCTCCACTAGGTATCAGATTAACTTTAGAAGGAGGCGAGATGAACCGTACCCACTATAAAGTTGCAATTAATCAAATAGCAAGCGTGTACAATAGGTTTAGACCACAAAGCCTAAAGATACCTAAGTCCCAGATGTGGTATTTACACCTAGGGCTGGCGCAATGCTTATGGCAAACAATCCCAATCAACCAGCCATGGAAGTAATGTGTAAGCGGCCGAGTCATGAACAACCCTATTAGTCGGCTAGCAAGCCTACATGTTACGTACTGATCGACGGTTACCTCTACATGTAATCAACCTGATGTATTACTCTGGCAGAGGTTCAAAGAGTTTGAGTCTCTAGGATAGAGCCCATATATTTAACTTTGAGGAAGTAACGAGTATGCTTGACACCATACCTCAGTATTGTTGTAAATAAAGTTAGAACACTAGTCATTGTCAGTGCAGGTGAAGACCCTCGTTGCCGGTCATCAATCCACGTGGGATAACTGCTTGACTACCCCTACCGTAGCTGTATGCAAGCTGAATTATTTCAATCCATATGCATGCATATTGAGAAATAAAATCAGAAATGTAGATCTGATGCCGACGGTGCTAAAGCAGGTGTCTTTTGGAAGAAAACGTTCCGAACCCTTGGCACGCTAGTAGTAAGATGTTTCATAATCAAATACTTACCTACGGAGTACTCTAGTGAAAATTCCAGCAGGATGCCATAAGTAACTGTTTATCCACATTATTCCGAACACTTCTATTGATAATCGAGTTAATTGACAATACAACCCTAAATATTAAGGGGCAGACTGCTCAACGGGGAGCGGTTACAATTTGTATGTGTTTTTGGTCTGTCCTTGTAGTGAGTACCGGTAGGCGCCAAGGTCTCTTGCACCGTGCACGTGGTCAGGTGCATCACACAACCTTTCGGGGGCACCACTTCACATGGTACGGCAAAAACCGAAAAGCTCATAATCCCGGGCCTATCACAGCAATATCGTTGGAGGCACATGTCCATAGATATAATTCTCACGTAAATTCATGCACCATGGTACAGCTATGCATGTATAGGTAATGCACACCGGGGTAAACAAATTGCGAATATATTTTCTCTCTGCAGCTTGAGGGGTAAACGTCCTGAAAGAGGTAGCTGAGAACATTCTGGACCAAGGATCCTAAGATTAAGCTGAGCCATATTGGTTGCAGTAGGTACTATCTAAGTGCTACCGTACGCGAACAGACCTTGTACCTTGACATCCACCCTCGTTGCGATCAAGCCTAGAGAAGAAGATCTGGCTTGAGTTTTTGAAAACTTCACTGCGCCTCTGCGCCTCTGCTGATTCCTACCTGTTTTCACGTAGCAAAATGTCTATTCGGGTTGGCACGCTAGTGAATAAGTACCCATACATGCAACGTTAAGGCACTGGCCGATGCCCGTCGGGCATTTTGCCAACTAGTCAAATGTTAATCCCAACGTTTCTTGTGACCTTGGAGGGGCACTTGGCTGGATGTATATATGGTGGTGGTGGGGCAAGAATTCTGGGCGGGAATGTACCTATATCGATCGAGAATCCGAGGCCAGGTGGGGGTAGCTATTATGTCTGAGTATTTAGGAGTCAGTTTCCCGACTGCATTCAGAGACTAAGTAAGCCCTGTGTTCTTGGTTTTTAATATCTGCGGCTGGTGAGTAAACCCTGTGTTTGGATTTCTAGAACTAAAATACTGATGAGTAGCGAAAATTAAAAGGGGAAGAGCATCTCGGAGCTCGAAATATACCTCCAACGACACATCCCTACTTTTCACCCTTTGTGATTGGGTTCTGACAATGGCTTTACTTCTCTGTCTCTTGATTCCCACATTTTGGGGGACTCTCACCATCCTTCCAGTTGTCGCTCTCGCCGCGGCCGTTCCGAACCCCGTCCCAGTTTCGCTTCCTGCTCCTTCCGCGGAGGACCGGACACGAGTGGGTGCCGTATGGAGTGACCACTGGTACGAAGGCAAACATCAGGCCCTCGAGCTCGGCTGCAATTTCCTTATCGGGACCAAGGACCTCGCAGGTCACGTTTCTTCCTTCGTTGTTCTGCCTGGGTATGAGTGCTGGTTTTACGAGGACAAGCATTGCTTTGGTGGGGAATTGTTCAAGGCAAAATCGAGGGAAGATGCGACGTTGAAGGGTTATGATGACAATAAGGTGGCGTCTGTAGCATGTAACTATGCTAGATAGACCTGCAATGCTCTGGGCACGCACAGGGGGTAGGGGAACCGGAAGGGCTGTGACAGAATTGCTGGGAATGGACTGGAGAGCCTGTTGCTGTGGGGTGTGTTTGGTAGAGTTGATTTCCGTTCGAATTTTTAGAGCCGAGAGACCCACTGAAGGTACAGAGCGTCGGGAAAAGAGGTATCCCATTAACGTATCTGTTGGTTCTCGGCTTGAACTCCATTTGCACCTAGGTATCAATGTCGAGACCACTGGCGGGGCGTATGAGAATATATCCAATTGCTAGTATAGACAAGTATGCCAGGACAGTGTACTATACTGAATAATGTTGTGTGGTATGAGTTCTTGAATGTAAACACCGATGCTGACGAATTAATGTCAAGATATACTTATTTTGGAATCTTTGACTGTGGGACATTAATAGTACATAGGAGAATACATTGTATTCAGGACTTGGAGGGGTTTCGGAGGGCATCGAGGAGTACATACATATGTTGGCATTTCCTGCATTGCTCCTCGGTGGGGAGTACATATCCGTCTTTCAGTGAGCAGAACTATCCGCCCGTGGGATAGCTGGTAGTCCCCATTTCGGTGAGGATAAAGATACTGCTTATTGGCGGGCTCCCTAGGTACTCAACGCTTACTACCAATGCAGCAACGAGACTTTGAGTTGTGATGTACCTCGCGGAGGGGAGTATGGTAAAATATGGATATCAAAAGGTGTGGGATGTCCTGAGTTTATAAGTTACCCTGAACTTCAAATAATTTGAATCCTGGATAATACAATTAACTTAAATACAAAGAGGAATAAATTTGCATATAAGGGGTTCCCTTGATGAAATTAATTTAGAGTCTCGGGGCTGGAACAGTGATGGCTGCTAGCTGCCTCTGAAAGAAACGGTTAGCCCTCACCCTGGCGTGTCATCTAGACCTTTGCGTAGCATACATACTGCTTGCTTTCCCCTTATTGTAACACAGGAACGATGTCATCAAGCTACATATTGGTAGAATGCTTGAGTACGTCATTAGGATCGATGATACTAGCCTCAACGTCATGATAGATGATTAGCTGAGCGAAAAGAATGTAGATTTTACCCCCCCCCCAATTGAACTAATTGATTGTAAATAATAAGATAGAATTTTGGATGGTACAGTAGATGGAAGAGAGTTTCATTGCAGTTGAACCTGAATGCATTTTCATTTGGGAAGAGACATAAAATGTGACGGTTGTAACGTAATACTGTCTAAGCGCTAATGGAGTATTGTATTTCACGGTATCCCTCAATCAGAATCTTTTTTTGCCTTCCCTGATTATGAAATTTGCTTTTGCGCATCTTTAAAGGGCAAAAATATGTACCCAGTTATAGATAATGCGGAGGGCTATTATATAAACAGAATTGCTTGATTGCACATGATATCGTTTCCTAGTTCCATTACTTGTAATTACAGCATTGCTGACTACATTGTGCGGATATCACTGTTACAGAATGGGTGCTAAAGTACGCAACGGTTTTTGATCGACCAAATGCTTACATAGTTGAGGCGATACTTGCCTTATGACACTCCCCCTGACGGTGAATAAGAGCACCAGAAGAGGTGCTATGACTTTGATCACGTATGAAGCGGTAGTAGACAGGGCCAGATTAGAATAAGTAACAATGTCATGCTAGGACCATGGATCCTGTGGGAAACATCACCCCGAGAGGCCAATATGTGCCGTTCAATGCTAGCTTCAAACTTGCACATAGTCTGCTAGGTATCCTTCTATATTGGGGTCCCAGAGGTAGTAATGACAGATTAGGCTTGTGTACACAGTAATAGAAGTTTACCATTTTACCATTTTACCATTCCCTACACGAAATTTCTTTTGGGAATTCGCATAATCTCCACTAGAACCACATAGGCTACGGCAAGCAAGTTTTCGTTTCGCTGAAGCAACAGCAAGCTAATAGTTTTGGGTACAAGAACTTATATATATATATATTGCTAACTCATGTATATCTAGACGCAGTGACATTGAGCTATAGGCTTGAGTTGTACAAGACATACCATGGTAGGGGCGAAAGCAGTAGATAAAAGAGGGAAAGAGTTTCAAATCCTCTGCCTATTTCCTAGCTCAAATTGAAGTCATGCAAGCTTTGCACAGGCCGGTAAGATAAGGCTCTATCATATAGGGAAAGCCGCTTCCTCAGCGCCCCCACTGCAACCACCCAAACGAGGACGACACACACCTCACCTTCCGCTGCGCACAATATGAATAACAACTAGGGGAGCTAATAGAGCTCCAGACTCTTGAGAATAGGGATCGCCCAATGTGGGGAGATAAAAACCCTGCGATACAGCTGAAGCCGTCCCCTACTACCTATACCTACAGATAGCTGCTATAGGACCGCGGCTTATTGAGTGGCCAGCTGGGGCAAGGAAGGACAGGGTCTACAGGAATCTCTTTCATTCACTACACTTGTATATAGCTCGCGTGGGCGGCAGAGGGTTCTGGGTGGCGTCTCCTACAGACTTTCTTTAAAAAAATTCAAAAATGCAGCATGGCTTGCTCAAGGTAACACTAAAACCACAGGGCCTTATCATTGTGCAAAACACCACATATGTTGGCCGAATAAATTTTGTATAGTCATGTCATACTCGGGCCATGCGCACTGATTTCCGCGCAAATGTTTTTGAAGTATGTTTGGAATAAGAATACAGGTTTTGATATATGCACATACGCACACCTATTCGATCGCACATGTACAATTCTAGTCTAAATACAACACCCTTATGTACAATATAAGGTATAATATAAGGCTAGGTGCGTTCATGTGTTGTGATATTTGGTAAAGTTGATTGTTCAGGCTCGGTATAAATCCGGAGAGTGAGGTGAGTAAAGTGGAGGCTCTGGGGAAGTTATGTATGGGGTAGACATTACACTAGAAGCCCATCTGTATTCTCTATTTTACGTACCTTGTATACTCAATGAAATCTCAATATATAAAAAGATCCCGAGTATAATTTAGCATTACCAGTATAGAGTGAGGTTTCAGGAGAAAATACCCGTGCACCGATATGGTGTTACATATGAGGAGTATACAGCTTGGGGGAACCTTCGACAACTGGAATCCAAACACCAATGATTATATTTAAGCAGCACCTGCTCCTTCTAGCAACCGGACTTTAACCCTAAATTTTACTTCTGAAAGCTTAGGGATTATACCCCATGCTAACTGAGGTAGGTATGTATGTATGGCCTGTGAATTGCATCACTTGCTTTGTAGACCCGGCTAAGTCAATTTGAATTCATGGGTGACAGGAACTCACCGCTTCAATGAATGGGGCAGAGCTTAGTGGTTGCATTATGGTCACTGACATTTCACTAGGGTGACTTCTAATCCATCACTTAGTTCTGGATCATCGCTGATCATGTTTAGGCCAATCAGAGGGTGAGAGGGTGGATATTCTATCGCGTGTCTCGCACAAGGATCATTGACGGTGTCTTTAATTTACAACAGCTACCATAGCTACCATAGTTGGTGCTTCGTAGAAGCCCCTAAATCATGAAAATATAAAACCTATTGAAATACCGAAGCATTTTACATCAACTTTTCAGTCGGCAGCTCGAATTATCCCAATGTGGAGCCGAGTTTCTTGAATAATCCTTGTGAGGGAGGGGCAGTCGCTTCATCGACTATAATTCCACAAAGCTCACTAAAATAATATAACACCCGTGCCTATTAGCTACTTGGGGGATTGCCTATATCATACTGGGAGGGCTGTGAATAATGCACAATCTCCAAGCGATCAATAGCACTGGTATTGATTATTGAGCAGAGCTTCTTTGGGGCTCTATTACTTATTTACTTCGGTTTTCACACCCTTTTTTATTTATTCTAAGTCAAAACTCGCAGTCGGCTTATCGCCACGGTGGGGCCCCAATGGTCTCTCCAGAGAAGTCCCTGTGCATTCGGAACAACAGGCTCACAGGATCTATAGCTCCAAGACGACATAACTCGCAGGACTCAATGGCTAGGCTTTCTATTGTAGCATGAGAATTGGCCTGGGGCCTTCTGTGGGGTTTCCATTAAAGAGTTTCAGCTAAATTTAGGGTAAATGCAAGGGCTTATGTTTACCCTGGGATGTGGGACATCCTTGGTATGTGTCATCGCCCAGGATGTCTGAAACCCCACAGCGCACTCTACATATTTGCCCTATATTGGACTTACTATCTAGGATTGAGTCTATATGCACAATGAAAGCTAGTTGGAGTGCCTTTGGAAATGTTAATCTGAAGAAGCCTTACAGAGGGACATTTACAAGGTAAATAGCAGGGATTGAACCTCTGGCCTGGGCTCTAGCACGCAAATTAGGTCTGGAACACACGCCCATTAGCGTAGTAAGGTTGACATATATATTATACATCAAGAATGATAGATATCCCAACTACCTAATGCAGCATCACTCTCAGCAAACTCTCTCTCTTACTTCGCGAATGGTTTTAAATCTTCCTACGGGCCAGGTACATCAGGCGACTTGACTTCATAATAATCAAGCCTATTACTACATCTCCGGTATGTAAGACCTCAAGCCAACATCCCCTGTGCGTATATAAATATTGGGGTAATGGGGTTGGGGATACCTAGCCAAGATTATGTTGAGGCCCACAGAAGAGGCGTTAGTTTTAGCCATGTGGGTACAAGCGAGGTACTACTTGTATATTTCTAAAACTAAATTTATTCTTGGGACTGAGCAATGCAGGAACCAATCCGACAATAGTTGTACGTAAGTATAGTACCTTACCTACTCGCTACGAAGCGTTCTACTGCATTCGTGCGCAGCGTAGTGCACGTGAGATGAAGCTTGATAATAGACCTGCTTAGGCCAGATGGGCTTATTGAACGATGGGTATATGTCAGACTCTCAGCATTTACGTCTACTCCCCAATCGTTGAGTGCGATTGCCGCCGAAGTTCAAGAGCTATATCCGATCCTGTAGTATATAGCATAGTTATATACCATACTACCTGTACATCCCAATGCTGTGTCTCTGATATCTTTCAAAATAACTATCTACAAGGGGTGAAACGCAAGTAATTATAATGCACCCAAAGTATGAAATTCAGTACTTAATATATTTGGGAAGTCATTTCGTCGGAAATATGCCCCATACCTACCGTATTCACAGCGCCACAACAGTTGATCCTAACGGGCTTGTAGATTTGCTTCTGTCTCCTGAAATTCTGGAAATTGCCCTCCTGCAAGGGAAGCTAAACATTAAAGCTAGTTGAGGCTACAGTGATTGGCACCCCGGTGACTCCCGAGACGAACCACAGCTTCAGCAAGCTCTCATGGCCGTTTCCAGCTCCATATAAGACTCAACCCCAACCCTTTCACTTTAGTTCAGTTCAGTTCATCATCATCAGCTCTCAAGCTGTAACCAGGGTTCACTGAAACGGCTTTTTGATTGCAACGTTCCTTCAAATGTACACACGTAACGGTGCTGTAGCGGCACTCTCTCTGTTAGCCGCTGTGCGTGCTCAACAAGTGGGAACGAACACTGCCGAAACCCATCCCAGTCTGCCCGCACAAAAATGTACCGCCAAAGGGGAGTGCACCACCTTAAACACTGCCATTACTCTCGACTCGAACTGGAGGTGGCTACACACCGTTGACGGCTATACCAATTGCTATACAGGAAACAAATGGGACTCTACCCTGTGCACTGACCCGGCCGAATGTGCTACAAACTGTGCTCTGGATGGGGCTGAATATTCTGCAACCTACGGCATCACGACATCTGGCAACGCCCTGACACTCAAGCTTGTCACTAATGGCGCATACTCGAAGAATATCGGCTCCCGCGTTTACCTCATGGCTAGTGACGACAAATACCAAATGTTCAGTCTATTAAACCGGGAATTCGCATTTGATGTCGATGTTTCGAAGCTTCCTTGTGGTTTGAACGGTGCTTTGTATTTTGCGGCCATGGACGAGGATGGTGGAAAGAGCAAATACCCAACCAACAAAGCCGGTGCAAAATACGGAACTGGTTACTGTGATGCTCAGTGTCCTCATGATATCAAATTCATCAATGGTGAGGTATGCATTAATACTCAAAGCCTACTTTTCTACTATATTTGCTGATTACGAAATTCAGGCCAACGTTATCGATTGGGAGCCCTCGGACAGCGATATTAATTCTGGCACGGGCAAGTACGGAACTTGTTGTGATGAGGTGGACATTTGGGAGGCAAACTCAATATCTACCGCATATACTCTGCATCCTTGCACATCGGAGGGGCAAACACGCTGCGAGGGTATGGACTGTGGTGACCGTGATCAAAGGTACCAAGGAATTTGTGATAAGGATGGATGTGATTTCAACCCATACAGATTGGGCAATACCACCTTCTACGGCCCAAGCATCACTACCGGGATCGATACGTCCAAGAAATTCACTGTTGTGACCCAATTCATCACGACTGATGGGACCGATAGTGGAGACCTTGCTGAAGTCCGCAGGATTTATGTTCAGGATGGCCGGATAATTCAGAACAGCAAAATCCAGATGTTAGGGGTGGATGAGACCGATTCCCTTACTGATGGCGTTTGCACCGCCGCGAAAACCGCCTTTGGTGACAACAACGACTTCAAGACTAAGGGTGGCATGTCTAAGATGGGCGCTGCTTTGAAGAAGGGAATGGTTCTTGTACTTAGTCTCTGGGATGACCACTCCGCAAACATGCTTTGGTTGGATAGTGACTACCCATTGGACAAGGATTCCACTGAGCCAGGTGTATCTCGTGGGACATGCTCTAGGGACTCTGGGAAGCCAACGGATGTTGAGGCGAACTCACCAGATGCTCAAGTCACCTACTCTAACATCAGGTTCGGTGCTCTCGACTCTACATACTAGTTCGTGGTGCGTGTGTACGTGTATATACCGACGTTGGATAAGTTGGCAGCGCCTGGTGGAGTGCTGTTGAGGTGATGGAAATTTTGTATATTTTATTTGTGCTTCATTGTTGCTTGAGGATTGAGTTGGAAGGGGAAAGGACCTTGATGGGGCATTTTCACAGTTTTTGATATAGATCCCTAGATATGAACACGGAATTGCAGGGAGTGGGGATATTCAGCTGGACTGCAGATGGTTTCCAACCTAATACAAATATCGTAACGGGTAAAAATCAATGGCCAACTAGTCCGTGTCTATTCAAAAGAGTGCGCGATCTCTTCATAGCTCGTTACGTACCTCGGATTATGGGAGTACGACGCACAGACTTGAGCGCCAATTCGCAACTCGGTTTTCGGGACTCGGAGAGTATTGATAACTGCTCGGGTATATATGTAAACGCGAATTGAAATATCGGGGTAAGGGGGCTGATAGGGGGCCCTAATACAAACAAAAATATAGACAATTTTCATCCGCTCATGTTCCGTCTACGACCAGGCATGTACTTAGCTCGGATCTGGTGAGCCGCTGGTATTGCCATTGCTTAACTTCAGGATCCATTTATGCCCATTAATCACAAATAGAATAGGTTTTGATGTCTCACACTAGTTTGACAGTCATACACCATTACATACGTAGGGTGTGTGCATAGTTTCGCCTAGGTACTAGGTAGTATACTGTAGGTCCTTCACAATTCGACATAGTGTACATTCATGCGTCTTCGCAATCTCCATACGGCTATCCAGGTATACATATCAGGTACCGGTAACCGGTATCCAGACCGCATACGGGTATTCAGGTGATGAGTTGTCTCACCCCTGGGCTGCTGACCCCCTGTCGTAATTGCCAGGGGCAATTTCCACGTCTTTGGGCAAGGCGACTCGGTTGTTGTATGGGGGGGTACTTGTCCTTTCCATATAATTTACAAAGATGATTTACAGACCGTTAAACTCACAGATCATACTCATCTAATCAATTGTAAATGGCCTCATAGCCTTGTTAATTGCGTCGCCTTAATGCACTATACCTGCCATCTACAAGATAACTCAATGCTTCCCTGATAATTCAAGTCCTTCTTTTCGGTTCACGTGTTCGTACACAACTAATACTACGAAAAATAGCCATGGCATCGGTGGGAATGAACGGTTACTTCTATACAATAAGTAGCATATTACCTGCTATGGGGTTCTATTGAACTAGTGGCTCATAACTACATAGTCTCGATGATATGACTACCAAGCTATTAGTAGAAGCTTCGGAGTTCGTTATCTGTACAGATAAGTAAGGCAACTGTGTGTACGAGAACAGCTTGACCAGAAAATACTAAAAACGACGAGTAGATTTAGTACAACGAGGCGAGCCTATTTACGATAAAGCGAGAACTTCTTTTGGTAAATCAGTACTCGTATTTAAGCTATGATGCCTATGACGAGGGTATAATATGCGCACGGATCCATCAACCAGACTATGGATTCGTAAACTATATTTAATTGTATAGGGCTATAGGTAGGAAGGAGCTCAGAGTAAAGGGGTGCGACATTTGAACCAGTTGGGAATAATTGGGATTATTTCCGTATCTCGTAAAGAAGGAAAAGTATTATTCCAGTCTTATTCCAGAAGCTCCTGCTAAACTAGGCAACTCACGCCAGCAGCATACTGCCCGTGTAGAACACCCCGGAAAGGGCTACCAGCTTGTAGCTAGTTGGCCTGACTTGCAACCGGCCTGTACCTTGCCGGCAAAGCTCAAACGGCAAGCCCCAGAGCATAAGCCGCACACAGCGGTACCTCGCTGGCGCAGCTGCTGGGCGTGCGCTCCCGCTCCAATTTTTCTCCAATTTCGTTGACCAAATGTTTCCACCGGGGAGCGTTGTTTCAGTTTCGCCTGCCCATTCTTTTGTCTTGTCTACTTAAGTTTTAGGATACAGGGATTCGTTGTGTTTCTCTACTGGCGTGATAGATCGGGGTGATCGAGCGCTTTTAATTTTCCACTGGCACAATGGTTTGAGGCGCATTCCAGAACGGGCAACTGCCGACCTTCAGATGGTGGCACCGAATGGGCTGCTAGCAACTGTCTGTTGCCTTCCTGGGAAATCACAAAGCCATACCCTCCCTGTTTAGTTGCTGGGCATGCACTCTAGCGAAAACTTTGGTCTCTCTGTACATATTAAAAAAAAAACCCCCAAAACTCAGTACCCGTAAGCACATTACTCAGTACCCGTAAGCACATCCATAGAGGACATATAACGAGCCAGCTGGTACCCCAGCTGGATCCGAGGTACGTACAAGTTAATCAGCACCACCGGCAGGGAGAGAAATAATCCCTATGGTCTCGCAGGGTTGGGGAGAGAGAAAAACAACCAAAATAGGTTATATCTTATTGGCCTCTAACTCCCTAGTGTAGCATATCGATGCAGAATAATACTCTAATACTTGTGAAATCAGTCTAGAATCACTATGAGATAGATTGAGTAACCTTCTTTTCGTTATGGGATCGAATCATTTCAGGAATGCTGAGTCAGCACAATGTTACCCTGAGATGTACCGCATACCACAACTCTAGGACCTCCATGAACATGAAAGATCGGTAGTCTAAGGCGAAGATTATCGTACATATATACATGTAGACAAATCTCTGCCAACTCGCGCGTGTGATTATAGATGGATGTATGAAAGGGATAATAGGGAATACAAAGGAAATTCATAAGTGTTCATCTGTCCTGCGTGATGCCGACTGCGTGTACAAGGCACTGAAAAAGGTCTTTACTGCACTCATTCTGCTATGTGGGCTCATCTAGATCTTACCAAGCCGCTGCAGCTCCGATTAGTTTTCGTCTTGTAGTTTGGTGCTTAGGTAGTCGAAGGTGATGTGATGCCCATCTTGTATCTTGGATATACTTTGAGCATTGCATCTGTAAGACTGGATCTGGAAGACTAGCTTCTGGATCGCAGAGTCAGAACCATAAAAAGGTTGGTTAACAAAGCTTGATCCCCCCGTAATTACACAATTTAGGTGAGTGGATAAATCCCAGCTCCCTACCATGGCTAACCCCACTACGAGCGTTGTTCCATAGGAGTGTAGCGCTTTTATTCATTACACCGAGTATATGAGCATGAGGGAGTAAGATTTAACTAAGGTCCTGCCAATTATACTCTCAACATGAGTTTGACTATTTACGGAGGTCAAGCCCGAATAATAAGCCGGAAGAACAACGGGGGGTTTGTGGGAATTACTAACATACTCCCTTGAAATGGATCGTAGTGATAACGTAGGCGACAGGATCGGCCACACCGTGTGTGAGACATATACCTGCACCCAGGTGCTTTAATTAAGCTCAATTTCGAGTTAGGACACCTACGGGATAGGTTGATTGATTACAGGTAAAAGGGTTGAGGTGTAATATAAAGATTGTTCCCTCAGAGACCAAAACTCCAAATCAATAAAGATATCCCTAAAACTCAATGCGCGTATGTACCCCTAGGGCGCAGGAACAGTGATCGTAGGTGATTGAAATTGCCTAGGGCGAGTGTTAAAGCATTGTGAAAATAACTGACCCCCCATACCTGCCTGAGCCTGTGAGCTACGGCGCATAATATATAAAAGGGGTTTTGCATACTTACATTATATAGTGTGGGGGAAGACACATTCTCTGCTCTACTTCGATACCATAATGTGCAAAATCTGCAAATGGGTACTCCCACCACAGTGCACCACATATACCAATTTGACAGATGATTCTGGTTAACGTTCCGTAGGGAGGCTCTTTTGGTGTGTCTACTAGAGTTTTTCTTGTTTTCTCTACTGGTGTGACGAGTTGGGATGGTCTACTGTGTGGAACCGTAGGTCTATATCTATCTCACTGCCAGTGACCAGCTTGGTTCATTCAAAACGACAAGTGACCATGCACAGGAAAGTTTTGGAAAACAAAAACTAACTTTAACAAGGTATTCTATGCCACGGCGACGGGTTTAATTTCTACAATACCACAGCGAATCTACAATACCACAACAACGAATGTAAGTACAGTGCCAATACCGTAACGCCAATACCATAACTTACGTACAGCGCATATGAGTAGGTGTTACTGATAATAATAAAAGACAGGAAGTACATGAACTCTATGGAAAGAAAAAAAAACCAATAAGGAAGCCGGACTCAGTCGGTCATGGGGAGTCCGACATGTACGTGAGTTATGCCTAGGCTGGCTGTGAGGTTGAAAGCGCAATACAGGTATGTTGAGGACTTAATACACTGATTTTAATGCTATCATCGGCTTGTCTGTTTGCTCTCAGTCGCCAGTCGCATGTGTTGTCTTTGCATCTATATACAGTATGACTCGAGCAGAATCTTCGGCTGTTATTTCAAAATGGAATTTTTCCCGTACCGACCAATCCCCGATGTTGTCTTTCAATGCATCAAATGGCACATATAACTGTCTAAGTTCTGGTCTGGTGCAGGTAAGAGATTCTGTAAGCCAGCCATATTGTGCAGTCGTGCCTTACAAAGGTCAACAGTATTACAAAATAACCCCTATTGTGTAAATCTACGCAACCTGCGAATTGTTCTTTGACCAGATGTTAAACTAGTAACCCGCTACAAAATAACGATAATTTCGAATATGCTTCTATTTGGTATTTACTATGTGTGGTATGGTAGTGTCGCTGTAGTGTCGCTGTGGTATTGAAGATTCGCGGTGTGGTCACTGGTGGTATTGTAGAAATTAAACCTTAGCCGCCGTGGCATTGAAAGCCTTCGTCCTTGACAATAATTGGTAGATTAAACAACCCCAATTGCCACTTCCACGCCATTGGTATAGTACATACGGTACCCAAATTCGTCGATGCAAACATGTGCTGTCAGCGTCGGATCGAGACTAGCTCGCGGAGCATATACCGATAGGTACTGGGAGTCGCATTGAAATGCGTTGTCTAGCCAATAAGCAGCCCCATATCTGGACATATGTGCATCATACCTGCCCAAAACTTGCACTGGAGGCCTGACCAGATTCGACAAAAGAATAGTGCTACAGCTCGCGTCGTTCATGTGGTTAATCTGAAGCAAATTTCAAGCAAATTTCCGCGTATAGGTATCGATAGTACCTAGTGCTGGTGTACCTGTAAACGAGGGCGAGCCGCTGCGTAGCGCGACACCGAATACCGCGGCTACGATGGATTCTCCATGGCCCTTCGCCTCTGTATGGCAGCTAGTTAAGGACTTTGCTCAGATCAACGCCGGAAACGACCACCGAGAATACCCAATACACTCTGTGGCAATCGAAGTACCTTCCTTTCCAGATCCACGTCAAAACCAGGAAAAACCACACGCCCGTCATAAGCTTCTTGAAGCGCTCTGGACTGCTTGCTTTTATGTCTGTGAGACATACGCCTATTCCCCAGACCACGAGTTGGATCAGCAACTTAAAGATCCACAACTCGAGGGACTGGTTACAAATCTCTGCTATCAGTTGCGACCAGAGTGGGAACCACCCATCGATGAATCTTCGAATTCCCAACCCATTCTGGCAGCGAGTTTGAAGGCCGCCTCAAGAGCAGTAACCTTGCTTGTGGGAAAAGACATACCCTTGCCGTCTACTCCGACGCCCACGGCAGGCGCCAACAAGGGGATGCTAAACCTGCAGGCACAGGGCACCGGTGTTCAAGGAGTGGCTACAAGCTTACATTTGCAGCTGGATCTTGTGAGCAACCTCTGGGATCTCCGGCAGGCGCGACGTGCACAATATAAGGCACCACACATCCACCCACCCTTCCGTGCTTGTGAAGGTGACGACCTATGGTTTGAGCGGGAGAGCCTGGGTGATCCCCTCGCTGATGGGGATCTTGTTGTGTATCGCTGTTACAATAGAAGCTATATCAACCAAGTGGAATCTCTGCTCACCTCTTTGCATGCTTTGTTTTTCCAGATTACTGATAGGTTCCGCCACCGAGAGACTTGCGATATGACCCAAGCCGATGATGGCCTGCAGCGAAATGTGGCCGAAGTTACATTTTGCTGGGCCGTTTGTGAGAGTTTACAGTGCCTAACTAATCGGACGGCCGAAACGCACGAAGGGTGGATGGTATATGAGTTGCGAAGGGATATTGAAACTGGACTTAGGTTGGAAAAGGCCTATGCACCTGAAGGGCTCACTCGGTGGGAGCCTAACCCATGGGGCAGGGTTTCTCGCCCTCGGCCCCAGGAGCTCAATCCATTGGCACAACATGGGCACGCTTCCGAGGATAGAAACGTTGTGGTTCCTGTGAGATCACGACTATCCTTAGGAATACCCCATAAATCAAATGGTGGAGGTTCAAACCTTGCACAGGACGCGGAGATGGAGGCTGAGTGCCTAGGGGCGGAAATACTACACAGTACGTCGGCGTCTCGAAGTGCCGGCCTAGCTCTTCGACCAACTACGTGGGCTTCGCTCTTGACAACCTCGGTGTCCCAGGGCAAGCCAGTGGCAAGGTCTGTGGCATCGGAACGGCCATCTTGCGCTTCAGCCACCGTACGCAGTGCCTTGGATGACGGGGCTGTCTCTATATCCGGCTCGGATGCTGGCTTTGCCACAGCATGTGATTGCAATTGCCCAGCTCTCGATACTGGAGACTTGGACGACCTGCACCACATCCGTCTCCGGATCCTCCTACGAACAGCTGCCATCCAACATGGATGGCATAATGGGCATAGTATGAGTCTTCGAGACTTTGTGCGGGAGGAAATGTCGCCAACCTCATTTGGAAAGTCCGAGAAGCGTAGGAAATTGTTCGCGGACTACAGGAATGCTATGCTCAATCCCCAGAACAATATCAAGGACCGTGGAGATATGGCTGCGCACCAGGGCACTGTCGCACAGATTAAACGAGCTGTGGAGTGGAGAACTGAAGGTGGGAAGCATCAATTCTTGAGGGAGCTATTTCGTGCTCTTATTGGGAAGGAGCTAGGGCAGATCGATGAGGGGTGCGATCAGGTGATCGTGGCATAAAGTGTACTTAGTAAGATGATATATAATTATATAACGTGAACAGTGCTGCAATTCTAGAGTCATCGAATACACTTACAGGATAGTACTAGTTGTCAAGCATCCATAATGACTGTACCGCCGCCGAGTTCGTGTTGATCAGTGCTGGCGGCCCAGCCGCAGGGCGAGCCAGTTGTTAAACGTTAACCTTATTCTTTAATTCCGTGACTCGCATACCTTATATGTGGTCACGCCGGGCAATATGTAGGTCTAGGACACAGAGATTATGCATCTGCAGGCTGAGGCTGCAGCTGTATGTAGTCGAAGGCCAGGTGGGAGCTACTGATATGAATGTGGTGAGGAGAGCAAGAAGAATCCATTCAATCAGCGTTAGGTGTAGGAAAGATCTACAGAACAGGAGAGGATGACAGTGCCGAGCCCACACGGGTGATTGCAACTTGCAGCAACATGAGACGGAGCAACCTGGCCGCATGGCTAGCTATGCCGTCCTGGAGGCTTACCGGTACCTAACCTGGCGCCAAGAGTTCTGAGCTAAAAAAGGGGATAAAGGGCACGTTTCCCGCCTTTTTCTCTTTGATTTTCACTGACTGAATTTGGCAGAAATAACCTCATCAACGCCGCGACGAAAATGTCCAATAACTTCAACACCCAACATCGGGCCACCCCTACGTTGGCATCCCAAGGGGCACCCTAACCCTATGGTAAACTAGAAGATTTTTTTAAAATTTTTTAAAATTTTTTTATACATATTCGTTACTCATGTGTAAGGCCCCAATAAAGGGGCCACGATGAGCCACTCGGAAGCCCGAGTGGATTCAAGGGAAGGCCGAGTTAATCCAGCCCGCCCACGCAGTTATGTACAAAAGACTGAACTTCAACAGAAAAGCTGTATCTGAGGAAGACAAATATAGCAGAAGCACAGGCGGCAATTGCAGCGGTGAAAAAGGCAGGACGAACTGGAAAAGCTAGGACTGCAGACCTGTGAAAAGTGCTGATGGATATTAAAGACCGGCAAGCCAGGCTGGGACCAGGTGCAGTGTCTTTCGGATGGGTCAAGGCTCATAACGAATTACATGGCAACGAGGAAGCAGACCGACTAGCTAAAGAAGCCACGATTTTATATTTGGAGGACCCCCAGATCACGGAAGGGGGCTTGAAGCCGGCGTGGAAGAAGATGAGGGAGGAAGAGCGGAGGGTGAAGGAAGCGGGGATGGGGAGAGTGGTGAAGTGGAACCGGAAAGCAAGGGTCGCATACGTTCAATGTCGCACCGGAAAAGGCAACTTACAAGCCTGGCGCCACAAGATCGGAAAAGCAGATAACCCTGAATGCCAAAAGTCGGGAGATATGCGGAGACAGGCAAGCACGTAGCCTTGGTCTGTACGCATGGAGAGGAGATAGGGCGGAGGTTGGGGACGTGGGAAGACATGGATGAGAGGGCGAGGTGGGCCAGGAAGGAGAAGGATGGAGAGGGTTTTTACACGGTGGATCTGGTGGAGACGTTTTTCTCCAAGATTGACCTGCGTTGATTCCTAGTCACATGACCAAATGATACCACGCTAGTGTGGTATCGTTTGGTCATGTGACCGTTAGGCCGAAAGAGGCATGGTGGTTGGGACGCATATTCGTATTGGGAAGGGCCGGAAGGAGCGTGGAGGCGGAGGCATACTGTTATTAGGGGATGGACTGGTAGAGGGTGTGGCGGTGGAGGGGGGTATTTCCTTAGAGATTTCTTTGGCTTGGAAGGCAGGACGTTCATGTAGCTCATTTTGTACCAAACCTTCAAAGGGGAGGGAACGGGGGCGCCGCATAGCCTTAGGCTGATCAGGCGTATAGACTCCAAAAAAAAAAAAAAAAAAATGATGGCTCCCTGTGAAGGGAGCCGAAATACGATCGTGGCTATCCTTGTCCTTAGTAGCAAAACTGAAACGGTGTAACCCTGTACCGATCTGACTGAAACAAAATAGGAGAATCATGATAACTGTAACGTATTTGACGGGGATCCGGCGCACTTCCGGGATACATGTATTTAATTGTTAAAAAATCGAATTATGATGTAAATAGGCTCAAATTAAAACTAGAGTTTTAGTATATACATAGAAGCCATCTGCAAGTGCTGCCATAGGGTGAGCATTGCTATATGAGGTGGTGAAAAATGGAAGGTAGGAATTGGAGTATGTAAGGACTAGCAATGGATGTGACGGAATTGTGGCCTCAAAGGACTTGTGGGGCTCAATATACGTTGTGCGTGATGTATAAACCATGTGGAATCAGTATCAGGACAAACCGCCTACCATGTGAAGAGATGTAGTGCACTACATAGCGGATTTTTTGTGTGATACCACCCTAGAGTCGATACCACATACATTTGTGCAACAAGCTGTGCGTATGCTTGGGACCTGGTTCTAGCCACTACCCCCTAGCCTCATACTAGGCCCGAACTTGGAAATCAGACTGCAGCAGTATACAGTCAAACCTCTATAACTATCACAGGTGTTGACATACACATCATGTATTTAGACAGGTTAGCCTGTAATGTTCTGAGTAGTGCATCTGACTATATCGCCTCCAGCAGGAAGTAATCGAAGCCTTTAATTATCCCCGTGTTGCATTGGTCTATAGGTTGATACCCATACCTTAGTAACTTTTCGTTTACACTATATAATCATCATCTCGGGCTCAACGTCATGCCTAGCTCCATCTACGCCATCTGATAGAGAGAGTTTTTATGGCCCCAATGATCATGCCGACAAAGTCAGTTCCCATAGGGCCATAGCAACTCGATCTCTCGTCCTTCTCTGCCTCATGATGGATGCAGAAGTATCCCAATGGCTTCCTCCATCGATTCCGGCGATACTCTGGGTAGTTTACTTTAATCTGTACGGCCTGGAAAGTTCATGCACATAGAGTATGAATAGTTAGAGACGGACATAGTTACTAAACAGTAGTGTATAGCCTAACTAAACAGAAGGCTTGAAGCAAATATTTTATTAATAAACTTGGATCAATTTATATCTTACATTGCTTACCTCTTGTTGCCGCATACTTCGTTTCTTATTCTTAATTACTTTCATAGGAACTATTACATTTGTTTCACTAGCCCTGTCAATTTATTATTTCATGAGATTGAATTTGCGACTTCGTTATCTAGAGTAGAATTATTATCTTATCAAGAATACGATAATTACGTTCTAGGCTCATTTCACTAGTACTATGGAGTATTAGTGCATGACGCAGTACTCATGTGACGAAGGCTCATAATTTGTCATTTTGCATCCCATATGGCTCAGCTGAGGCTCCAGCCTGGATTATCTATCTCCCGTTCTATGCATATAGATAGTCAGATAATTGTGTGCACCTGCAGAGGTTTCCCCGAAATTCGGCTTCTGCACTGAGGCACAATCTTTCATACGCCCTAGGACAAACAAGTACACCCTCCCTCATAGACTTTTTATCGTCCAGCGTGTGGTTTTGCAGCCTTCGATTACCAATTGCAATGCCTACCCCAAATCAAACAACTGGTACCGCTCCAGTTTTACATGCGACGTCCCAACAAACTCGCTTCCACATCCCCCCATCCGCAACCATCGCAAGCAACAGCTCTGTTGCTGGCTCTCTGGATATCTCCGGAGTGACGCTGACCTTGGGATGTCAAGAAATTCTGTCGAATGCACACATCAAGTTGTCGGGGGGCGTACATTATGTACTTTCTGGGCAGAATGGCGTCGGAAAGTCAACTTTGATGGGAGAACTTGGGGAGAGACTTATCCCGGGGATGTATGCGGCGATGAAGGTTGGGTATTTGAAACAGGGTTATCTAGGGGAAGAGCAGGATGATTTCAGTGGCGAGCAGCAAGAGGAAACAGTGGTGGAATATGTGATTCGGAGCGATAAAGCCAGGACCGATGCAATGAGAAAGTGGGAATGTGAGTGAGGTCTAAAATTAGGAAATTTTGCGTGGTTGATTGCTCACCGGTTATATTATATAGTACTGCATAATGCACTTGAGAATTCAGCCGAAGCAGTAGCGGCAGTCCGTACGTTGAGAGCAATCAAGCATGAACGGCGGTTATTGAAGCTAGAGGAGGCGAGAAAGGATGCAATGTTAAGAAGTGGCACTCGCGGAATGAAAGCTCGTAAGGAACTTAAGTTACTAGAAGAACAGGTGGCGGTTGCGGAGGTGCTGTAAGTATACTATTTTAATGTTAAGAGGCCTCAATCTGATGGGTTTCGTCACGTGGGTTAGACTTTGTGTCATCGATGAGGAGACATTGGCGGAAGAGACAGATGAAGCTGTGGCTATGCTAACTGAGCTGGAGGCTGAGCTTGAAGCGGTGAGTGGAACGAAAATTGTATACTCTATTCCTATCATGCTCACAAAGGCCTACTAGATATCAGCCTTGACATATCCGGCTCGGGCAGAGAGCCTTTTGCTTGGCCTTGGTTTCTCTGCAACCACCCTTCATAAACCTCTGAACACCCTCTCTGGGGGATATCTCATGCGAACCCGTCTAGCCTCCCTTCTTATTAAAACCCATGACCTCCTTCTCCTAGATGAACCTACCAATTTCCTCGACCTGCCATCTCTTCTCTGGCTAGAAACATACCTTTTAAACAACCTACCACCGACAACTACTGTCGTGCTTGTAACACATGACCATGCTTTCGGAGATACTGTCGCTCAAGAAGTCCTCATTCTCCGCGATCAGAAACTCGAACATTATCCCGGAACACTCTCTGGATACCTTCATACCAGAGCCCAGCAGCAACGTCGCCTCACCAAAATGAAAGCCGCCCAAGACACACAGATCGCACATATGAAGGCTACAATTGCGGGTAATGTTCGGGCGGCCAAAGCTTCTGCTGATGATAAGAAGCTGAAGCAGGCCGCGTCCCGTCAGAAGAAACTTGATGACAGGATGGGTTACCAGGTTGGGATTCGGGGAGGCAAGTTCAAACTCAATCGGGACCTTCCTGGGTATCATACAAATATGCGAGCGGAAATTGAAATTCCGAAGGATGATCCAACAGCAAAGATATATCTACCAAAGGTACCGGCACCTAATTTGAGATTTTCTGCAGCAATAGTTGCGTGTGAAGGATTGAGCTTCAAATATCCCGGAGCCAGAGACTTTGTCTTGAAGGGAGTGACGATAACAATTCATCCAGTGGAGAGGGTAGCATTGATCGGTTTGAATGGTGCGGGGAAGGCTACACTTGTAGGATGTCTTTTTCGGGATGAGCTCCACACAACACCTACTGCAGGGACTGTAACCAGGCATTCTAAAGCACGAATTGCATATTTTTCTCAAGCCGCAGTGGAGGCTTTACCAACTGTTCAAACTGCATTGCATTTCCTGGGTGGCGACGAGAAAGCAAGTCGGAGGATACTGTCTACAATGGGTTTAGTTGGAAAAACAGTGTCTGATGTACTAATTGGTCATCTGTCTGGGGGACAAAAAGTACGGGTTGCCTTATTGAAGGTACTATACCCCTCTGATGGAGTCGTTCCTCACATGTTGGTCCTCGATGAAGTAACAACCCACCTTGACACCGGCAGTGTAGCATTGCTGGCCTCAGAACTGAGGAAGTATCAAGGCGCGGTATTGTTGGTTAGCCACGACAGGTGGTTTGTGCGGCGTGTTGTGGAGGGAGAAAAGGAATTCATCACTGGAGGGGATGATAGGGCAGAAGGTAGTGAAGACGATGATTCTGACGAGGATAAGGCGCTGAAGAATCCTGGAAGGGTATATTTAGTAGGTGGCGGTGGTTTGAAACTACTGCAGAGAGGGGTTTCGGAATTTGAGGACAAGGTGCGGAACCAAAAACGGAAGAAAGTGAATTGAGAGAGGATATATTCCTCTTCACAGTCCCACGAGGCTCCCTTCTCCGTTTCCCTCCCGCCCCCTTTGCCTCTGACACCATGTCCCTGACCTGCCAGCCACTCTGCCAGTTTATGTATGGGATTAAATAGTCTCATTTCTACTTCAGAACTTGCACAAGAATCCTGTCTTTGGTATACATGGTGTTTCTATCGCTAAATATTTATCACAAGTAAACTTTACGTTGGTCACGTCAACTGTCCCTCTCTAACATAGTTAGGACAGCGTATGGCTTTCTGACTTGGGTAATCCTCCTACGCAGGCGTTTGGAAGGCTTTTGTCATAGTTTTCGCAAAGCAAGGAGTTATCAGTTTCCAGCTAGGTCTACCATTTGATCTTGGGTGTCTTGTGGTGTGAGCAGGGTGTGGATTAGGTGACTTCGAGGAAAAGGCGGACTAATGGTGGGTTCGATGAACAGGGAATGGGTTTACCGCACAACACAGATATTAGGATAGAGAATGAAGAAAACTTCCATTTGCGTTTGATTAGTTCGCTGCTTAGGGTCTACAGTACGGTTTGGTATTTGATGCTTTTGCAACTCTGGCGGTGATGGGAGTTTGAGTAGGCCGCCAGGAGAGAGATAGACGTGCCGGCCCCGTAGGCCCCGCAGAGATGTCAATTTTTCTATGTGATAGTAATAGGAAGTGGTGGAGAAGGGCTTGGATGCGAACTCCTTTTTTTTTTTTTGGAGTCTATACGCCTAATCAGCCTAAGGCTATACGGCGCAATGCGAACTCCTTGCTATAGGGATAAGGAATGCTATAGGGAAAATAATTTTTTGGTCTCCATCAGAGTATCGGGGGTGTGTATCGCACATGGGTTATCCAGAAAACTGTTAGTGCCTAAATCGGCCGGGCAAATATCTGAATCTGAGAGGACCTCCCCATCCCGATTTTGCAATGGATATAGAGCTGGAGTTGTACTTGGGGGTACTAGAATTTGGCATCATGTATTAAGTGCCTGCTCATATGTAGTAGTCCCAACAAAGCTACAAATTAAGGATAGTATCCAATCCCTGAGATATGGAAAGATTTCAACTTGGTAAACAAACATGATCTATACCATAGACTAAAGTCTATAACTGGCACAGGAAAATCTGATTTCTATGCAATATAACTTCTATTTATCTATTATGATATTCAGTCCTGACATTGGCATCAGAGCCTATAAAGCCTGGAATTCGATAAACAACTAAGGTATACTACTTGCATAAAATCTATAGCTAAAGTTATAGATAAGAAGTGATTTTTGCAATCTACCATAGGTCTATATAGTATAAGATAAAGTATTCATCAAGAAAGCAAAAATCTCTACCTAGTACTAGGGAAGTAAGGGGTGCCAAGTCACAAAAGTAAGAGCCCTGATAAACTGTTACGGCTCAGGTAAGAGACCTTGGCTAAGATGATGATAATATAATAAAAGACCGTTTCTTATAATGGTCTTAGTACGCATTTCCTAGCACCTATCATATATGCTATATAGCTTAAGCATAGTACCTTACATACTATTGCCTTAAGTGTTATGATGAAGCCGCTACATCAACAAAGAATTTTTGATGTCCTGATACCCTGCTGGGACGCCCTGACACACTCCCTTTACCATATGCCTCTTGTGTCCCCTATGGTATCCTGTGCGTCCTATTACGGCCTATTAACCCTTGTGCCTCCTGCGAGTCCCTGTCAAGTTCTTTTCTGCCTGGGCACCAATTCCCTGGTGCGACATGTCCCTAGTCATCTACAGTTTTCTCCTACTGTACTCCCTAAGTACTACCTATGTATCTTTGTCCCCTTGTATACCCATACACGTCTGTTACTGGATCTTCAAGAATCAAGCCCATAACTGTCCAGTTACACACATATTATATTCCACTACTATATAATTCTCCCGTCCC